>Ga0366819_10045_pt1 | contig 79104 bp, 75 predicted proteins | sample TotcelFGM3001N15_FD_207091 | JGI IMG/M metagenome (GOLD analysis project Ga0366819, IMG submission 207091) | Enriched cells from coal bed in the Powder River Basin, Montana, United States - Total cells FGM rep3 HSBNCT.FGM.300.1.N15 ... | reverse complement strand
ATAGCCGTTGACATGACCGAGGCCATGCTTGACAAGGCACGACGAAATACAGCGGCCGTTGGCATTTCCAACATCGAGTGGCACCTCGCCGATGCGGAAAACCTGCCGGTGGCCGATGGTACGGTGGACGTGGTGATCACCAACGGCGTCCTCAACCTGTGCCAAGACAAACCCAAGGTACTGGCAGAGCTACACCGTGTGCTTTGCCCAGGTGGTCGTCTGCAACTGGCGGACATCCTGCTCCACGAAGACGTGACGGCAGAAAACGTGGCCAAGCTTGGCACTTGGTCGGACTGAATACTCGGTGCCGTAAAGGAGCGGTCGCTCCTTGAGATACTGCGGGCTGCTGGGTTCGTGGAGGCGAAGTTCCACGGCTGGACCGGCTATCGGACATCAAACTGCACCGCAGGTGCGTTGTTGACGGCGTGGAAAGCCAGCATGTCGTCTGACGAACCAACCACCGGCACCACGAACTCTCGTCGCAGGATTTTCCAGCTGGTGGTGGGACATGTCGTCGTCGGACTGATAGCGGCTTCTTTGGTGGCGTATTTCGCTCCCCGTGGTCCTACGCAGCGGGGAGCGGCCTTCATCGGCATCGTGTTCAGTCAGACAAGTCTGTTGGGAATCTGGGGCGGCCTCGGAACGAATCCTTGGTGGAGCAGGCTGATCGGTGTTGTTGTCGGTGGCGGCTTCCTCGGTCTGCGGTTGGGTGTTGGCGTTGGCCACCCCGACTGGGAGGTGAGTTACTTCATCGTGTCTGTCGGTATCGCACTGATTACCGGAATGTTGCTGGTGATCCGGTGTTTCAGAGTCCGCATTTGCGTGGCGACCGTCGATCAGGCGGCAGCACGCCGAATTCAGTTTACCATTCGGCAGTTGTTGGTCCTGACCTTTGCTGTCGCCTGTCTGGTGTCCCTCGGAAAATGGCTCGCACCGCATCTGTTGAATGTAAATGAACCGCTTATGCTGACCCTGATCGGACTTATCCTTGCCACCGTTGGCCTCCTGTCGGTCTGGCCTGCACTTGGAGCGAGGCACCCGGTCCTGCCAAGCTTGATCGTGATCGTTGTGGCAGCAGGCGTTGGATTCTGTTTTGCCCAATTTCTTCCAGGTCCTCCGGGCGACATGGCGAGCTTTTGGATGACCATAACCGCCGTCGAGGCTCTGGTGCTCGTTGCATCTCTGGTCGTCGTCCGGTCCTGCGGGTACAGGCTGGTGCGGTTGCTGCCAGGACATCCAACGGAGCGATAGTCCCAGATGCGTTTTTCCATCCTGATCCCCGCCCGCAACGAAGCGAAGTGCCTCCCCGGCTGCCTGGAGTCGATCAAGGCCGCTGCCGCCCCGTTTCCCGATCAGGTGGAAGTCATCGTCGCCATCAACCGCTGCACCGACCGCACGGAGGAAATCGCCGTTGCTCATGGTGCCAAGGTGGTTCATGACGACAGCCGGAACCTAGCCAAGATCCGCAATGCCGCAGCACGGGCGGCCACGGGCGAAGTCATCGTCACCATCGACGCCGACAGCCGCATGTCCACCAACATGCTGACGGAAATCGACCGGCTGCTAATGACAGGCAGGTACATCGGCGGTGGCGTAGCGGTCTGGCCGGAACGATGGTCGCTGGGAATTGTGGCAACCGCCCTGCTGCTCGGAGTCATCCTGCTGCGGCACCGGGTGTCGGGTGGACTGTTCTGGTGTCTGCGGGAAGATTTCGAGGCGATTGGTGGTTTCAACGAGACCTGGGTGAGCGTCGAGGATCTGGATTTCGCCAAGCGGCTCAAGGCTCACGGTCGAAGCCAAGGGAAGCGATTCAAGACCGTCACCAAGGGGCACATCGTCACGTCATGCCGGAAGTTCGACACGTTCGGCGACTGGTACTTGATCCGGAATCCTGGCTTTGTCTGGCGGATCTTCACCGGCAAGTCCCAGAAGGACGCCGATGAATTCTACTACGACGTGCAGAGGTAGGACGTGATCCAAGTTCCAAGATTCGACACCCGGCGACGAATAGACTTTCAAGGACCGAAAACGGCAACTTGCTTCAAGGACCAAATACGACCATGAACGATCCAGGATTCTTCGTCGGCTGGGGAACTTTGTCCCTCATCAACGCTGGCTTGGCCCAGTCCAAAGGACGCAACGGACTGCTGTGGTGGTTGTTCTCGCTGTTGATCGGGCCGATTGCCACGCTGCTGATCGTGGTGCTACCGAAGGTGCCCTCCCTTCCCTGAATCCGGCAAGGTCACTTGCCCCTGATCACCATCCCAACGCCTGCCGTTTGATCCTGGTCTTGGCGTTGAGCGTTTTGGGCTTTGACGGCGGCGTGAAGTTCCCGCAACTGTTGTCGCAGACCTTCTGTGTCGGCAACGATAGTGGGCAGACCGTCCAGGCTTTTCCGCTCCATCAGTTCGCTCCCCGGTGAAGTTCTTGGTGACGGAAAGATAGATCGGCAGGCATGTCGCTGGACTTGTCGGGCCGAAAGTCGGGGGAGCACGGTTCACGGATTCGTCCCAGTTTTTCCAACCGGAATTGGCAACATGGTCCGTTGGTGTGGGTCGGGACGAGGCCCGCAGCCCGAATCTTTGCAGGTGACCGTCACAAATTGCCTGCTAGCAGCGACAACAGTGGGCTTCCCAATCGAAAAACGCTGCAAGACGGCACCGTCGCTGGCCGATGTTTTTCACCACAAACCGGCACAACCCGTTACCGACCTGCACAAGGAGATCAGCATGGACGACGAGATCGACATCCAGGACTTGGAAGCTTACGAGATCCGGGAATTGCTGCTGGACCAAGGCAGTGAAGTGGACGAAGAGCAAGCCGCCGCCATCAAACAGTTCATCGAGGACATCGGCGGATTGGAAAATGCCCTCGCCGCCGTTGACATGCTGGACGGGCTCGAAAGGGCAGCGTGAGCAGGGCTTGCCGACGTTGCCCGCCACCCTGTTCTTTAGCGTGGCGGTTGTGATCTTTCCGGTGTGACCTCAGTCCAGTAGTTGGGCTAAGGCGTTCAGGGCGGCCTTGGCCTCCTGCACGCCACCCAACTCCTTCACCAGCTTCTTTGCCTTGACCAGCAAACCAATCGACACGGCGTCCTTGGCAACCACGGGACCGGCTTCCGGTTCGGGGGCTGGGGCAACTTTCTTCGGTTTCTTCTTGGCCTTCAGGTTGGTCTTGATCGTGGACACGTAGCCCGGCGAGGCATCCACGCCCTGAGCTTTCAGCATCTCGGAGATCTCCTTCGGCGTGCTCTCGGAGTTCGCTCTCAGGGCGGCCTTGATCGCCTCGGTCTTGTTGACAGGAGCAGCTTCGGGTGCGGCTTCAACTGGCGTGGCTTCGGTGGTCTTCGGTTTTCTTGGCATCTTTGGGGCTCTCTAAAGTGGTGAGGAAATGGAAGTTCGTAGTATAGGAACTGGGGACGGAGATGTCTATTGGCCGGTCCTCATGGCAAACCCACCGTCGTCATAAGGTACAGGTCCATTTCGGCCTCCGGGAAAGAAGTACAATTCAGCTCGATTCAGCTATACCAACCACCGGCACCTTTACGGCTTCAAGTGCTGATCGAAGAAATCCCACGTGGCGTCGGCCGCCTTTTTCCCGGATTCCCCGCCGAAGCCGTGGCCCTGTCCCTCGAACACCATCAACGTGTGGTTGGCCCCAACCGCCTTCATCTTTTCGTCGAGCGTCTTGGCTTGTTCAACCGGCACAAGAGCGTCTTTGTCGCCGTGAAGCGTCAGGACGGGCGGGTCATCCTTGCTGACGTAGGTGAGCGGGCTGGCGGCCTTGTATCGTTCAGCCGCTTCGCTGGGTGTCCCGCCCATGAACAACCGGAAGATCCAGGCCACCGAGCTTTTCTCGTGGCAGAACACCATGTCGGTTGGGCCAAAAACGTTGACGACCGCCTGCACCCGGCTGGACTGTTCGGGATTCCCGCTTTCTCCCTCCAAGTTCGACGCCGCATCGGTCAGGCCCACGAGGAGCGAAAGATGGCCGCCGGCGGAACCGCCCGTGACCCCGATCCGGTCTGGATTGACGTGGTACTTCTTGGCATCGGCACGCATCCAGCGGATGGCAGCTTTGGCATCGTGGATCTGAGCCGGGAAGATCGGCGTGGCGGTGGTCGTCTCTTTCTTTGATTCGTCAAACTTCATCAGCCGGTAGCTGATGGTGGCCGCCACGTAGCCCCGCTTGGCGGCTTCCTGGATCTGTCCCCGGTATGCCTGCCGGTTGCCCCCTGACCAGCCACCGCCGTGGATGAAGACGATGGCCGGGAACGGCCCTTCGCCCTGCGGTCGAGCCAAGTCCAGCTTCAATTCGGTGTCGCCAGCCTTGCCGTAGGTGATGTTGTCTTCGATGACAACCTTGCCGTTTTCAGCCGCCGCACACTGGCCCGTGTAGCTGAACGCCAACAAGCCAAGAACAAGTCCTGCGAAAAGGCATTTCCACGTTTTCATGAGTGACTCCTGGTTCTGAAGTGATTGTCCTATTTCTGCCTCGGCCCGTAATGTGGCATCTCTCCTCCCAACTCGTAGGCTCCGAGGTCGGGGGCTTTGCCGACGAAATCATCACAGAGATTAGGGAGTACGTTCCCAGCGTCCACCGCCCGGCAACCCGCCTTGAGCGGCAAGTGTTGTGGGACGACACGGCTGGGGACCGAGGGGATCTCCCATTTCTCGAAGATCTCTTCCTTGCGGACTCGCACCCCGTGCTGTTCGATGCCGACTGCCGCTGCAAAGGTGGTCAGGTCGTTGAACCGCTTGCGATGGTTGTCCCAGCGAAACGCCTCGGGGGAGTTGCCCCAATCGAAGCCGTCGTAGTCCACGTCGGTCATCCAGGTCCGGTCGTAGTTGTTCGGTAGGCAGTATTGGGGCTGGTTGCAGTCGTAAGCGGCCCAGATTGGGCCTTTGCCGTCCGCTGAGATGTAGAGGTTGTTCCTCGAATAGCTGGTCAAGATGTGGTGCATCCGGTCGCCGATGGAACCCCATTTTACGAAGGTATTGTTGATCAACGCAAAACGGTCCTGCACCCGGAACTTGAAAATGCCGCCCGTGCCGACGCAAACGTTTCGCACGAAGTACCACGGCCCGCACTTCATGGGCTGAAAGCTGACGGCGTAGTTCTTGGCGTTCGTGATCCGGTTCCCCCACATCCGCACGTTGGCGAAGCCGTAGTCGGGTTCCAGCCCGTCGTCCGACACGTCGAAGATCTCGTTCCCGTAGATGTCAACGTTCCGCTCCGGGTACGAGACCCCATCCGCCACACGGGAGATGCTGTTGTAGGCCACAACGTGCCCGCTGGAGTGATTCAGTTCTACGCCTTCACCACTGATGCCGCCCTCGTTCGTCGGCAGGTTCGGATCGTTGTCGCCTACGATCACGTTGTCGGCGATGTGCCAATAGCGGCTCGTGGGCTTGAGCGTGATGGAGTAATGAAAGCCATCGAAGCGACATCCTTGGACCACCACATCCGTGGTCTTGTCGGATGCCCGGAGACCGTTCGGTTCGTCCTTTCGTTGGAGGTGAAGTCCTTCAAGCCAGAGATGACTGGCGTTGACCCGAATGCCAGAAAAGACCACATCATCGTCCCCGGCTGATTTCCATACAACGTACTTGCTGGGCTCGCCGGATTTCTCGAAGACGAAGGTGCCGTAGTCGCCCTTGTGAAGCAACAGAATGTCGCCCGGCTTTGCGGCGTCCTGGGCTGCGGCCAGTCCTTGAAATGGATCGTCACGGCCTCCTGAGCCACCGCCTGCCCCAGGCACAACATGCAGCGTCCTGCCATCCTGCGGCAGTTTGGGAATCGGACGAGTGGCGACCGTCACGGTCTTGGTCTGTGTGCCACCGTCCGGGTCAGACAGATCGAGTCGGACCTCGTAGGCCCTGTCCGGTTCGAGGAACATCAGGCTCCCAGCGAACATGTTCAACGCCTTCTCGGCCCGCTCCGTGTGATACCACCACTGGTAATCGACACGGAACAGCGGTAGGGCATCGAGCCACTTGTCCGATCCTTGCTGGCGGTATTGGACTTTGCACGTGGCATCGTGGTCGATGTCGCCGGTCAGATCCCACTCGACGCTAATCGAATGCGGCGTGGAATCCGTGCGAAGCTCGCCCGAGGTGCAAGCGTCCTGGGCTGCACACACGCAGGTCTGGACGCACAAGACCACGAGGGGGTAACAGAAATATCTGGCTCGATTCATGATTTTGTGTCCTGCGGGGGCCGTGCTGCTATCTCACCTTCGGTCGTCTTCTTGATGACCTGCGGGCAGTGCCTTTGGCCACAGACCGGTAATCGTCTTGAATTCCTCGTCGGCGATGATTTTCACGCCGTTGGCGTTGGGATGATTGTCGTAGAACCAGCCCGGCACATCCTTCATGTCTCCATCTTTCGATCCATCCAGAATCGGCTTGGCGAACTTCTCCTGCGATAACTTCTGGTTTCGGATGCGTTGATCCCAATTGCCTGCCTCCGTTTCCCCCTTCTTCCGCTCGTAGATCTCGACCAACGGATACTTCCGCTCCCCAGCCAATCGCCTGACCACAGCCCATACGCTGTTCATTCTCTGATTGAATCGTGCAGTCGCAGGCGGATCGCCGCTGTAGTGCTCTGGATCGACCCAGGTATTCGTTTCCAAAACAATCTGAATGCCGGGGAAGTCCGTCGTCAGAAGGTCGCAGAATTCTTCGAGGTGCCGCTTGAACTCGACTGGTTCGCAGTGCTTCTGGTCGTTGTGACCGTAACGGATCAAGGCGATATCGACGTGCGGAATCTTGTCTTTCACGGACTTCTTGTAGCGGCCTGAGTCTAGGAATTGCCGAATGAAATCGCCACCGGCCGCCACGTTATGGCTGACGATCTTTTGGTGCTTGTAGAACGCCGACAACCGGTCGTTCAGCACTGCTTCGACCCGCTGTGTTTCCGGCAGATAGCCGGTGATGCACGTGCTGTCACCGAAATGGACGATGACGATTTCTTGACGTGCATCCGCCGCTTCAGCGGGCTGCAACAAGCACGGTGCCAAGAGGCAGCTAAGCCAACAAAGTCGAGTCATCGGTCTTCTCCTACTTCATCCCAAACGCTTGCTTCACGAAGTCGATGGTGGACACCCTCTCGCCGCCGCCGAGCACCTCGTTGCCGACGTAAACGTCACACCGAATGCCCAGGGCGTCCATCTTCTCTTTGAGGGCCTTGCCGAAGCGGGGGCTGTGAATGTCGGCCTGCTCCATACTCATGCTGTAGGTCAATTGGGCCGGGGGATCGTCCTTCGTCAGATGGTTGATCGGCGAGCATTCCTCGAACAGATTGTACTTTTCCTTGGGCAAGTCGTCCAGCTTGTTCGGGTCCATGTCAAACAGTTGGGCCAATGCACCGATCTTGTAGACGTCGGTTCCTGGAAACAGATCACGAATGAATCGGGGATCATAGGATGTTTGTCCGCCGACAACGGTCATGCACGTCAACCTGGTGGACTCTCGCAGTACGGGATCGGCGTTGTCGGGATCGGCGTTGTCGGGATCGGCCAGGTCATCGTGGAAGCCGAGCCACAAGGAAAGCCCCGCACCGGCTGACCCGCCCGTGGCGGCGATCCGTGTCGGGTCCAGGTTCCACTCCTTGTCCTTGGAACGAATGAACTGGATGGCTCGGGCGGCATCATGGAATTGAGCCGGGGCCTTGGCTTCGCTCGAAAGCCGGTAGGTGATCGCCACGGCGGAAATGCCCGAATCGAGGCATTGCCGCAATAGGTCGCCGCTGATGCTCTTGTTGCCACCGCTGAAACCGCCGCCGTGGATCGAGACCAGCACGGGCGTCGGCTTGTCCGACTTCGCCAGCCACACGTCCATGACATTGCGGTCGTGGGGGCCGTACTTCACGTCCGGCTGGGTCGGTGGCTGTGCCGGTCCACGGGCTTCACCGTGCGGGCGAAGTTGCTTCCGTTGCTCGTCGGTCAGTACCGCCCTTAGCTCTTCTTGGATCTTGGCGAAAAGTTCAGCCCGTTCCTTTTGGATCTGGGCCTGCTTTTCCTTTTGCTCGTCTGTCAACTTGATCGCCGCTTCCACTGCCTTTCGCACTTCTGCATCTTGCTTTCCTGCTTCTCGTGCCGCCCGGAACGCTTCTCGCTGGGCCTGCCGTTGCTCATCCGTCAAGATGCCGCCGTAATTCTTCTGGATCTCGATCAACTGCGGCGTGTACTTCTTCCGCAGTTCTGCCACCTGGGCCTGCTGGGACGGGCTGAACTCAATCCCCCGCAGCGTGAAGACCTGATCGAACGCCGCTTGCTGTCGTTGCGGGGCTCGCTCTGAGCCCTGCTGCTTGGGCTCCTGCGACAGCACCATGCTTGCGATGGTCAGCGTCAATGTCACCGAAAGTACAATGGCTCGTTTCATGGCTTTTCTCCCCCTACATATTTGGTTTCTTGGATAGCGGCGAGTTTCTTCTAACGGGAAATCGTCAACTTGCTCAACGGATACCAGCCATCCTCGGATCGGCCCTTGATCCCAAGCTGCACGACCGGCTTGGTGTCATCCTGGCCGATGACGCCAAGCGACAAGGTGTAGGTTCCCGGCGACAGATCATCGGGCAAGCTGATGGTGTCAGCAACGGCATGAACGTCACCGGGCGGCAAGTCCTTGGGTTCCTTGAAGAACTCCTCCGTGAATAGCTCGATGGAGCCGGGCAGCCACTTGTTCACAGCCACGGTTCCCACAAGGACCTTTCCGTAGCCCTGGTCGTTCGACAGCCTGTAGGCTACTCGGTACGGCTTGTAGCACGGAGCGGAACCGACGTTTTGCCACTTCATCGCCAACTGGATCTTGGCCCCCGGCTGAGCATTCGATGGATGGCTCAGTTCCTTCAACACCAGCCGGTATCCGAGCCGTCGCAGGAAACGTTCAACCTCGGGCCGGATGTTCTGGCCTTCGGGCAACGGTGCTGACTTGTTGTTGATGACCGACCCGTGCAGGGCCAAGGCGTAGTTGAAGATGAAGCGGAGCGGCCAGCCCTCGTCCACCCACTTTCGCATGTCCCAGCAGGTCTCCCAGGCCACGGGTGCTGTCTTCCATGCGTCCACGGCGTCGGCTGCGGGCAACATTTTCGGATAGGCCCTTCGCATGTGGCACCAATTCTTCGAAAACCCGCCCATGTCGCCCAAGCAGTCGGCTCGCCAACCCGCTCCGTTCTCGACGGCGTGTTTGAGCATTTCGTCGCCGCCGATGAGCATCACGAGGAAAGTTTTCTTGAAGGCGGCGAGGTAGGCATCGACAATCTTCCTCTGGGTTTCGAGCGTGGGCATCGGGGCGTTGGTTGACTGGCTCATGTGCCACTCGCCCCACCATCCGACCGTACCCAAATCGATGTGGTCGATGTTAGGGTGGCCGTCGTATTGGGCACCCAGCCGTTTAATGAAGTCCAGGTGTGCGGCCAGGACTTGCGGATCATCCAGCACCGGAACCTCCAACTCGGGGCCGCTGCCGTACCGGGTGGTGACGACCTTTCCGCCGATATCCGGCAGCCATCGGGGATGGTACGGCTGGCGTAGAGACGAGGAACAACACATGACACGAAAGGCAAGTGTCTGCCCCGCCTCCCGGCTTTCTTTTAGCACTCCGTCCAGGAAAGCGTAATCGATCTTGCCTGGCTGCGGCTCCAGTTCACGCCAACCCCACCGGGCGTAATGGACAGTGGACGGAATCCAGGACGGCAGGTTCTTGTCCTGCTTGCTGGTCCGGTGGAAGGTCTGCCAGCCCATGCCTGGGTTGGCAAGGATTTCGTCAGTTTCTTCTGGGGTGACGACAACCTGCTGGCCGTGGGCCAAGCCCGTCGCCAGTCCCACGAAGATGAATGCAATGCTGATCCGTGTCATGGATGGTTCCTTGATATTCACTGCTTCTGCTTCCAGGCCCGCACGTATTCGACGCTGAAGGTCGATGGCAGGTCGTTGTCGTCCGGCATCCCAAACCATTGCGGCATGGTCTCTGAATCGAAAATCAGGAACAGCGGTTGGTGCCAGTGCGTGTTTTCGACGCTACGCACCAGGACTCCATCGACGTAGTACCTGATCTCGTCCTGGCCCCAGTCCAGGCCAAAGACGTGGTAGTCATCGGCGAACCGCCAGGGTGCTTCCCACACGCCGCCCACGCTCCAGTGCTTTTTCTCCTGCGGCGTCTTGAAGACATGCAGGTTCATGTTGTACTTCTGCTCGAATCCCTTCGCCTTGCCACCGATCTCGAACACGTCGATCTCGGTCAGCCAGCCAGGGACATCCTCCACCTGGAACCAAAATGAACTGGAACCACCGGAGTTCATCGGCTTCGCCTTGACCTCGTAGTAGCCGTAGCCCGACCGGATCTTGGTGTGCAGGGCGGCACTGGTGTAGTCCTTGTATCCCTGCTGTTCGGCTTCAGCAGGCAGCTTCTCTTTCCGCATGGTCAGGTGCAACTTGCCATCCGACACCGTGACGTTCTTGTCGCTGAACAAGGCGGGCTGGCGTCCTTTCCACCAGTACATGCCACGATTCCACTTGTTGGGATCGAGTTCTTGGCCGTCGAACTCGTCGGTCATCGGCTCGAACTTCACCCAGCCGCCTTGGTTGCCTTGATCGGACAGCGGGCAGGCGTCGGTGACGTGCTTGGGCGTATCGCCCAAAGGACCAGTCCGGTTCCAGATCTTGGTCGGGCGTTTGTCGGCAGTGTCTTCCGCCTGCACATGGATGGAAATGGCTGTCACATGGACCAAAAGCAGTGCGACCAACAAGGCAAGATGTCTGTCGAAGGCGTACATGGCAGGATCTCCAGGAATAACTGCGGGTGAGAATCGCATTCTACCACAAATAGTTCTGGTGTAGCGTGTGGGCTATTTCGACCTTTTGCCTATGTTCTGCGATGCCAAGAGGCCGAGCCTTGGCGTCCAGACTGTTCAACTTCTGTTGCGAAAAAGGACGTGTTCAAGAACCAAGACGGCCACGACACCGACCACGAATCCATTGCCAAGGATCGGTTTCAAAACACTGGGAAATGCCTCCAAAATATCAGGAGGCAGGAAGGCGATGATCGTGCCAAGTAAGACGGGCAGGGCAACAATCAGACCGTCATCAAATTGGAATTGACGGCCATCCTGTCGTGCAAAAGCAACTGACAGTCCAGCGGAGACTTGGGACGTGAGGATGTAGAGCAAAACACAACCGATTACGACCGAGGGGATATTACTCACGAAACCAAGTGCAGTCGGAATAAAGGCAAGGATTCCAACAATCGCCGCCGCTGGAAGGAGCGTGAATCGTGAGGCACAGCCAGTGGACATCACGACGCCGGGACTTAGGGAGTAATTGACCGGCCCAACGACGCCCAGAAAACCGGACAAAACATTGGTCAAGCCTGTAACAGCAATACCCCGTGAAACTCGCCGGTCCATGTCCTTGACCTCTAGCAGTCGGTTCATTGACTGAATCGACCCTAAGTCATTGATGGAAAGGGCTAAGTAGCACACCATAAACGAGATTAGCACTCCGATTTGCAGTTCGGGGGCAAGAGTCAATCCGTTCACGAAGCCGGAAAAGACTCCATGTTCAGGGATAGCAACGTGCGACCGATGTTCATGGAAGATGAAGGCGTAGGCGAGGGAACCGACAAGCATCGCCCATACGATGACCGTCGCACTCCGGATGCCGGTTAAGATGCGGTGAGCCACGAACATCGCAAAGATCAAAGCCAGGGCAAACAACAAGTTCGCCAACGGTCCCGCACCGCTCTCGGCTACAAGTAGAAGCCTCGATACGGTCGGGGCCAACGTGAATGCGATCAGTAGCAGAACAACGGCCACCACGTTGTCTGTGAACAGCTTGCGAAGGTGGCTCAAAACCCCGCTCACAGCCAAGAGTGTCAGGAACACGCCACCGATGATGATGGATGTGTAGACGGCGTTGCTGGAGGTACTGCCGCTGGCGAGAACGCCGATCAGCAGTACCGTGGCCGGGCCAGCAATCACCGGGAGGCGATGCCCCCACAACACCTGCCCAACCAGTGTTATTGCCGTGACGAGAAGCAACCTCTGAAGATAGCCGGTGGAACTTGGCGACTCGACGGCACGGATAGCGTCAATGGCACGGCCCAGTGTAATCACGCTTGGCACCAAAATGGCCGCCCATTGCAAGCCGAAGAGAATCGACTTCCAAAGTGGCGGTTGCTCATCAAGTGCGTACTGGATCTGCATTAGGCATCCTTGACTTTGTTCCATGCTCAGACGAAGGCATGTTTGGTCTTGGCCTGTTGTGCTGAAACTGGTCTCTTCCGGCAACTCCTAAACAAGTTGGTCAATCAGCACATCTTACCTCAGCCACAATCACCCGGCACCAGCGACCGTCGAAAAACAACGCAGCACGCTCGAACCAACCGCTTTTTCCGCATTCTGCCTCCGGTGACCAACCGTGTCACCGATCCGGCGATGTAGATACTGGCCAAGGAAAACCGAAAACCAAAGGTGTCAAACATGGCGAAATACTACGTTGAATCAGGTCATGTGCGGGTTGTCTTCGACGCAGAAAACGCCACTGAAGCAGCCGTCAAAACGTTTCAGTGGTCGTGTGACAAACAGTCAGGGATCGAGGCCGAGTCGCCGTTAGACCATCTCCTGGAAGCCGAAGAACGGGGTTGGCAGTTGGATGACGAAATCCGGGTCAGCGAGGTCGGCTTCGGGCGGGACGATGCCTTGGTCTTCGATACCTGGGATGTTGTGGCGATCTGGCAGGGGACGATGTTTGCGTGGGTCGGGTGAGCATAATTGGAATTCGAGCCGTGTCTGGCCCACCCGGTCAATCTCCGGGAACTGCTGCTGCTGACCCGACTTCGGCGGCCATTCCATCGTGAACGTGTTGCTGTGGATGTTGGCCGGGTCGCAGTCGCCCTCGAAGGCCCAGGCGTAAACGACCTTGCCGCCCTTCTGTTTCACCGGCTGCAAGGGGATGAACGGCCCAGTGGGCTTCAGCCCGGTTTCTTCCTCGAATTCCCGTTGGGCGGTGAGGAGCAAGTCTTCATCCGGCCCAGGTTCGCCCTTGGGAATCGACCACGATTCGTCGTCTTTCTTGGCGAAGTATGGACCTCCGGGATGGGCCAACAAGACCTGGATGGTACCGTCCTTGATCCGGTACATCAGCAATCCGGCACTTAGTCTGGGCATGGCAGGTCCAATGACTCTGGTAAGTGCGGCCACAGTTCGCTTCGTGTTGTGAATCGGCGAAGACAATTGATGACCACCGGCAGGGGCTCGACGTAGATCGTTTCGTCGGTGTACTCCCCACGGGTCGGATCGACCGGAAAGGCCAGTTGCTCCTGGTCCAGGCTGAACTGGGCATTGATCGGCCCCGTGTTACCACGGGCGTCCAGGCGAATCCAGCGGCCAACGCTCGAAAGAAAGATGCCGTTCAGACCGTGGACCTCTGTGCCGTGGTCTGGTGGATCTTTGCGGAGCACTTGGTAACAGAACCCTGCCGGGATGCCGACTGCCCGCAGCATCGCTGCCAGGAGGTGACTCTTGGCGTAGCAGATTCCTGTTCGGTGCCGCAGCACCTCGCTCGCTCGGCAGGTGACGATTTCGTGACCAGCATCTTTGGAATGTGGAATCTCGTCCCGGACCCATTCATACAGCCTTCGTGCCTGGTCCACGTCGGATTCCAGACCGTCCGTCACTTCGTCGGTCAGGGCCATGATCTCAGGCGAACGCCAATCGACAATCTCCGACGGTTCAAGATACCGACTCAGGTCGGTTGTCACTGGTTGCATGTCGCCACCCCCGCCAATTCATGCGTGCTGACCACCTTCCACACCGTGTCCTGGATGACTTCGGCCAGCTTTGGGTCCGTCACCTTGTACGGCTCTGCGGGCAACCCCTTCGGGTTTTCCCGATACAGCGTGGCGAAATACGTGCAGCCGACGACGTAGGAGCCGACGTTGTTCAGGTGGATGCCGTCCGCAAAAACATCTTTGATCTCCTTGTGGCCCGGCACCACCCCAGCCTTCATCCGTTGGTTCAACTCGTACATGACGTGTCCTACCGGCACCATCAGGACCGGCTTCTTGAGGTTCGGACATGTCTTCCGAAGTTCCAAGGTCAGCCGTTCAAAGTAGTCCCTGGTTTCGTTCGTCCCGTCCCAACCGCCCGTGTACTTCTTCAACCACGCCGTGTCGAAGTCGTCCTTGCCCTGCCGGGGCCAGCGTGCGTACACGTAGACCTGCAAGTCCGTGCTTTTGGGCAACGCCAAGTCGATGAAGTTCTTGGCCATCGTCAGGTCGCCGTCCTTGCCGTCCAGATGCCGGTCGAAGGGCTGGAGGCTGAGCACGTCCCACTGGTGATCGGCAAGGGCGGTGGGGTAGTGGCCGAAGGGCGGCTCCTGGAAACCGTCCTTCGGATGTTCCCAGATCCACTGGAGGGGAGCACCGGGGATCATGTGGCGGCCCCAGATCTGCTGATGGTCCCGGCTCTTGGCGAGTTCGGCCAGTGCCCGGTAGTTGATGGTGTCGGTGACACTGTTGCCGACGAAGTAGACACGCAAGGTTTTGGCGTCCTGTGCTGGGGCCTGGGCTGCCACCAACACGACGGCGGCGAGAAGAATGGTGCAGCGGATCATGGCGTGAGTTCCAGGATTGTGGCGGTCGATTCGGCCGGGAATTGTAGCAGGCGAACTTTACGCCATATCAGCGGCAGGGAAAGTCCGCACATCAGCAAGCCCACGGAAATGTACAGGATGAGCATCAGAATCTTCATTGGGGGTTCACCTCTTCCTGTTCTCCAGCTTCCTTTCCGTCCGTTTCTGCTGGAGCAGCCACTCGTACAGTTCAGGGCTGTTGTAGGCTTCCGTCCACGAGTCGTGGCCAGCCTCCGGGTACACCGTGAACTTGACGTTGGCCTCGGCCTTTCAAGGCTTCGACCATCTGCTCCGACCGCTCCAGCGGCACGGCGGTATCTTTCGCTCCGTGGAAGACCCAGACGGCCACATGGGCGAATCGTCTGACGGTGTTCGGGTCGCCGCCGCCGCAGATTGGCACCAGAGCGGCGAACCGGTCGGGCGAGAAGGCGGCCAGGGACCACGTGCCGTAACCGCCCATGCTCAGCCCGGTGACGAAAATCCGGTCCTTGTCCACCTTGTACTTTTCCGTGATGTCGTCCAGGAGAGCCGACAATTCATGAGCCTGCCAACCCCGGTTGCCGGTCGGACACTGTGGCGACACGACGATGAAGGGGAAGTCCTTGCCCGCTTCAATCAGCTTCGGCGGCCCGTGCATTTTCACCAGATCGAGATTGTCTCCCCGCTCGCCCGCCCCATGCAGGAACAGGAGCAGCGGCCAGGATTCCTTCTCGTCGTAGTCCTTCGGCAGAGCCAGCAGGTACTTCATTTGGACCTTGATGGTGCGGTCCAATTCACAGGGCTTCTGGCCGGTCGTCGGTTCTGCGGCCGAAGCCATGAACGGCACCAGGACAGCCGCACCGACCAACAGGATTGCGATCTTCAACGTCAGTTTCTTCATGGCGGTTACTCCCTCAAAGCGTTTGGCTGACCGTGGTGTAGGTTCCAATTCGAGGCGGACTTTCTCCGCAGTTCACGGCGGCTCCGATTCTATCAGCCGGAATCGTCGGCTGGTAGAATGTCCGGCGATTCTTCCCCTGACCAACGGAGACTGCGATGATGAAGATTGTGCTGCCAATCCTGTTGTTCGGACTGCTGGCTGGTTCTGCGAAGGCCGTTGACTCCGACGATCAACTCCCGCCCCCGGCCGAAGGCAAGGCTTGGAAACTGATCTGGCACGATGAATTCGACGGCGACAAGCTGGACGAGTCAAAATGGGACGTGCCGGATCACCGGCGTCGGGATGGTTGGTGGTCGCCCAAGGCCGTTGCCCTGGACGGCGACGGCAACTTGGCGATCAGCACGTTGAAGGACGGCGACCGGTATCTGGACGCTTGCGTGCGGACACGGGGCAAGTTCGAACACGCCCACGGCTACTACGTCGCCCGAATCAAGCTGCAAAACCAACCGGGCCATTGGTCGGCGTTCTGGTTGTACAACTCCAGCGTCGGCAAGATCGGCGACGAAGGCCGGGACGGAACTGAAATCGATATCATGGAAAAACCGTGGCGGGATGACCGAGTTCAGCACGCACTGCACTGGGACGGCTACGGCAAGGAACACAAGTCCGAAGGCAAGGTGGCGACGGTGCCGGGGGTGATGGACGGCTGGCACACCTTCAGCCTGCTTTGGTTGCCGGACGAGTACGTCTTCTTTGTGGACGGCAAGGAAACGTGGCGAACCAAAGCCGGGGGCGTGTGCCAAGTGCCGTTGTACATCAAGCTGAGCGACGAAATTGGCGACTGGGGCGGCGACATCACCAAAGCAAAGTTGCCGGACAAGTTCCTGGTGGACTACGTGCGGGTGTACGATGCGGTGGACGCCAAGTAGACATCGGTTCGTCGAAAGGTCATCATGCCAAGCATTGTTCTACCTGGGATTGCGGCTTGGGGGCCTGCGGACGGAGCGGTACGGCCTACCACGACCAACGGACCTCGACAAACGCACGTGAGGCAACGATTCGTCCGACGATCCCGATTTGCCGAGGAGACAACATGATTCGCTTCGTACCGGTCTTGCTTCTGATGGCTTGTAGCGTCCAAGCGGGCGAGCCGCATCCCCTATCCGAGTTTCGGAGCGTCCGCTGCGAAGGCAGCTACCCGCACCATCTGCAAGGCGTTTGCACGGATGAGCGGGAAACCATCTTCTGGTCTTTCACGACGCAGTTGGTCAAGACCGGTCTCACGGGCACGGTGCTCAAGCAAGTGCCGGTGGCGAACCACCACGGGGACTTGTGCTACCAGGACGGGAAGGTGTACGTGGCCGTGAATCTCGGCAAGTTCAACGATCCGCAGGGGAACGCCGATTCCTGGGTCTACGTCTACAACGCCAACGACTTGTCGTTGCTAGCCAAGCACAACACGCCGCAGGTAACCCACGGAGCGGGCGGTATCGCCTTTCACGGCGACAAATTCCTGGTCGTCGGCGGACTACCCGCAGGCATGGACGAGAACTACACCTACGAATACGACCAGGACTTCACGTTCGTACAGAAGCACGTCCTGCCCAGCGGCCACACGTTGATGGGCATTCAGACAGCGACCTTTGCGGACGGGCATTGGTGGTTCGGCTGCTACGGCGAACCGAAGATCCTGTTGAAAGCAGATGAATCATTGGCAAAGGTCCAAAGGTATGAGTTCGATTGTTCGCTGGGCATCGTGCCAATCAGGAACGGGAGGTTCTTGGTGGGCCGAGGCACCAGTTCCAAAGAAGGCTGCACTGGCAGGCTAGTCCTGGCCGATGCCGACGAGAAGTGCGGGCTGATTGTCCGGCCGAGTGCCACCGTAGGATTTAGGCAGAGCGAGAACAGCATCGAGATTCTCGTTGGCGACCAACCCGTTGCCGAGTACATCTTCCGTGACGATGAAATCCTGCGGCCCTACTTCCGGCATCTCCGCACCTTGTCCGGTGTCCAGGTAACCCGAAATCATCCGCCCGTGAAGGGGCAAGACCGGGACGATCATGCGACCATGCACCCCGGTCTCTGGGTCGCCTTTGGTGACTTGAATGGGGCCGACTTCTGGCGAAACCGAGCACAGGTGCGACATATTGGTTTTGTGGAAACCCCTCACGGCGATGTAGGCAGCGGGGCGTTTGCCGTCCGCAACGCCTACGAAGCTGACGGCAGGGCAATCTGCACAGAAGACTGCGAGATCACCATTTCGGTGCAACCGGCCGGATACTTGCTGACATGGGAATCGACCTTTCGCTCCGATCAGGACGCCTTCACGTTCGGCGATCAAGAAGAGATGGGCCTGGGTGTCCGAGTCGCTACGCCGTTGTCCGTCGTCAAAGGCGGCCAGATCACCGACAGCGAAGGCCGAAAGAACGAACCGCAGGTGTGGGGGCGGCAGGCGGCTTGGTGCCAGTACGGCGGCACGATAGACGGACAGCAGGTCGGCGTCGTCCTGATGCCCGACGTGCAGAACTTTCGCCGCTCTTGGTTCCACGCCCGTGATTACGGCGTGCTGGTCGCAAACCCCTTCGGGCAGAATGCGTTTACGAAAGGCGAAAAGAGCAAGGTTATGGTCCAGAAAGGCGAGACGTTCCGCCTGGGATTTGGCGTGCTGATCTACGGCATTCCGTTCGGCGAAGCGGTGGATATTGCCGCCGCTTACCGGGCCTACCTGGAGAAGTGATCAAGTCGTGCATTGTGCGGGTGAAATCCTCCGAAAATTCTCTGCTGACAGGCTTGCCGGGTCGAAGCGGCTCCCTAGAATTCTAATGTGGTGTGAATGAAGAAGTGATACGCTGAATCTGAGACGAATTCGGAAACGAATTGGCTCATAGGATTTGACGTACCAGTTCTGAAACTGCACCGCATGGGAAACCCGCTTCGCAAGAGGCGGGCTTCTTCGTTTCTTGGGCTGTGCGAGCGAGTGCATAGGCTTGCTGCAAGCGACCACCGAGTGATTTTTCCTTGCTCGGCTACTTCACCGGCAGCAACTCCACCTGCCGCTGTTTCCGTTCCGGCACCGGCTTGCCAACCGTGATCACCAATTGACCGTCCTGGGCCACGGCCTCAGCGTAGTCGGGGACTCCCCTTGGGTACACGGCGGTGGCAGCCGGTTTCTCCACGGCCGTCCCATTTACCCGCAAGTTGCCAAACGTCACGGTGACCTTGGGGATCTGCTCCACCGGGATCTGCCGTCCGTAGATCTCCACAAAGCTGGCGAGTTTGCTGGCAAGGACCAGATTCTCGCCGGGAAACCGCAGTGCCCCGACGAATATGTTTTCGTCGTTCTCGTGCGAGTAGACGAAAGCACCGACCCAGGTGCAGGGCTTGCCCTCGACTACCTCCCGATCCATGCGGACGACACGGTACGTGTACTTGCCCTTTGTCCATTCGTAGGGCCGCCGCACGCTCACGAAGTCGCCTTCGTGGCCGGAGCTTTGCCAGAGGCCGCCTGCCGAAGGCCGGATGGCATCGGGGCTCCGCTGGCCCCACATCGACATCAGGAAGCCAGGACCGATCTTCCGCAGGTGTTGATCCTGCTTGGTGTAGCCATCGGCCTGAGTCTGGATGCCGCCGTAGAACTTGGTCCCGCTCAGTTGGGCAATGCCGATCGGGGCCACGTACAGGTTTACTGTGGACGGCACGTCGTCGCTGATCGTGGCGTCGATGCTGTAGCTTTCGAAGGCCGTGTCCTGGCCAATGTCCCACCAGATGTCGGTCAAGTGCCACGGCGGCGGCTTCGGGCCGTTGTCTTCAGCGGCCAGGGCCACAACAGGGAGCAGAAGCGTCAAGCAAAACAAGCGGTGCAACATGCAGAATTCCTCCAGGTTTCCGCCGATTCTACCAGCGATCAAGGACATCCGGTAGAATGAGCGGGCTGCCCGTCCAGAAACGATGACGGAGGCTGACCGAAACTGACCGTGTGTTCTGGAGGCGTCAATGGACGAATCACCCAGCAAGTCCCGTCTTTCTCCCGTGATGATCGTCGTCCTCGTCGTACTTGCAGGATCGGCCATGCTGTGCTGCGGGATCGGGGCGGTCCTGCTGCCGCCAGCAATCCAGCAGGCACGGGAAGCCCAAAAGCGACAACAGGCTGCGGAAAACCTGCGGCAAATCGGACTGGCCTTGCAGAACTACCACGACACACAACGTCTCGGCCAGAAGGCCACAGAGCAAATAACGGAACTGCCGAAGAACACAGCCAGCCAGGAGAAGACGGTGCTTCATCCCGAATTTCCCGTCGTCGAAGGCAAGTACCAGATGACCGAAGAATGGTCCATCATTTTGCCCGGCAAGTTCAACAGACGAATCGAAAATGGCGATCTGGTCATCTGGCGGCCGGGCTTCACGATTTGGGTTTCGGCCCTGAATAACGACAAGAACGAATCGAAGGAAGATCGGCTGGCACGGTTGCGGGAAGACGTGTCGTCCGACGCTTTCGACGTGGAAGACGTTTCCGAGGAAGGCGTCCTGCATCTCCGATACCGGCTGAATGAGGAATCGGAGGATCGTCGAATTGCGGCGTTTTACGGCTTCGTCGTTGGTGTCAACGGCCACATCCAGCTTGGCATCTATTTCGACGACGAGGGCGACCTGGAAAAGGCCAAGCAGATTTGGCTCAGCGTGAAGGAAGCGGAGCCAAGCTGATGTCCGAACCAAGCTACCACCACACCCAGAAAGCTCCGTGGTTTCTGCTGCTGTTTGGCTTCGCTGGCCTGTTTTTCACTGTTGCCTGGGTCACGAGGGCCGAACCAGTCCTGCCCGCCATCTTGCTCGTTTCGGGCCTGCTGATGGCGACGCTGGGGTATTCGATGCAGCAACTGACCGTCAACGACGAGGGGGACCGGCTGGCGATATGCTTTGGCCCACTGCCGCTGTTCAGAAAACGGATTCGGTACGATGACATTATTGGCGTCGAAATCGGCCGCACGACGATCATGGATGGCTGGGGCATCCACTGGAGTCCGTGGGGCGGCTGGGTCTGGAACATCTGGGGCCGTGACTGCGTGGTGATCCGACACCAGCGGGGCATCACCAGAGTCGGCACGGACGATGCTGAGGGGCTGGCAGAATTCCTGAAAACCGGACTGGCTGCCAATCCCGGCCAGCAACCATTCACCGAGGTTAGCCCGATGCTAAATCGAAAAATTGCTTTCTTGGTGCTGTCCGTGGCCGTCCTGGCGACTGCCTCGGCCCATGCCCAGTACCACATCTACTGGGGCGACATGCACGGCCACACGGCCAACTCCGATGGCAAGGGCAGTCTGGACGACTACTTCATCCACGCTCGTGACGCTGCCAGACTCGATTTCGTCGTCGTCAGCGACCATGATTTCGGGAATGCTGCACCCTGGCACATGCCCAAGGAAACCTGGACGCTCACGCAGGACAAAGTGGACCAGTACACGGTCAATGGCAAGTTCGTCGCCATCGCCGGGTACGAATGGACATCGCAACCCAAGTATTGGACGCCGGAAGAGCCGATCTTCACCGGCCCCGCCAAGTTCTACAACCACAAGAACGTGTACTTCCCAGCCAGGGTCGAATACCTGTTCAGTGCCAAAGACCCTGCCTACAACAGCCCCAACCTGCTGGCCCAAGCGGTGCAGAAAGTCGGCGGTCTGATTCAGAACAACCATCCCATCGGAGAGGAGGCCAGGGATCAGTGGGATTACACGTCGGCCTTCGAGTCGGTCATCGTCAACACGGAGATGGGGCCAGACGTGATACGGTACGACGGCAAGGAATACAAGCCTCAGTGGGAAGCCAAGGTGCGGGAATTCTTGAAGCTCGGCCGGACGACCGGCTTCGTGGCTGGAAGCGACACACACGAAGGGAAACCAGTCGCACGAACAGCCGTACTCGCACGGGGATTGACTCGCCCGGCCATCTTCGAGGCCCTGCGGCACCGACGGAATTACGCCGTGTTCAACGCCAAGATCGTCCTGGATTTCAAGATCGATGGTCACGTCATGGGGGAAGAAATCGAGATCCAGGGCAAACCCCGAATCGCCGTGGGTGTCCAGGGGACGAACAAGATCGAGGAAGTCGCCATTGTCCGGGACGGCACTGTACTGCACTCCCTCCAGCCAGGAACGCCGAACGCCAAGTTCGAGTACGTGGACGAAGCTTTCTGCGGAAACAGCTACTATTACGTCCGGGTCATCCAGGCCGACAAGGACGAGCACGGGAATCGTTCGCACGCATGGTCAAGTCCGATCTGGGTGAAGAAGAAATGATGTCCGAAACCCGGACGCAGAGTTCCTCGCAGGCGTCATCGCCATGAACGTCACCGTCATCGAAGGCAACCTCCTGGACCAGGACGTGGACGTGATCGTCAACGCCTGGAACCGGAACATCATCCCGTGGTGGCTGCTTCTGCCGCAGGGCGTGTCCGGGGCTATCAAGAAACGTGGCGGCACCGGCCCATTCAAGGAAGTCAGGAAGCATGGACCAATCCCGCTGGGCGGTGCCGTCCTGACCTCGGCCGGGCGGCTGCCGTTCAAGGGCATCATCCACGTGGCCGGGATCAACATGTTGTGGCGGGCGTCCGAGCGGTCCATTCGGGATTCTGTCCGCAATTCACTGGCCCTGGCCGCCGAGAAGGGCTACCGGTCCATCGCCTTCCCGCTGATCGGGGCCGGATCTGGCGGCTTCAACCAGCAGCGGGCGAAAGAAATCATGCTGGACGAATTACAAAAGTTGGAATCGCCGTTGGAAGTGACGGCAGTGGTGTTCCGAAAGCCGTAAGGTGTAAGCACCGATAGACTGGCTGGTCCATTGTCGCCGAGCCAGCCGAGATGGAGAATACCGGCAGTCTTCCCAGATCTATTGAGCCAGAGAGGCCGTTCCCATGCTGCACACACGTCGTAGATTCATCGCCGCTGCCGTGACCACAGTCACCGGAGCCGCCTTCTCCAGGCTGGCCTTCGGAGCAAAACAGCCGAACAAGAAACACATCGTCACGCTCAGCTTCGACGATGGCTTCAAAAAGTCGTCGATCAAGACGGCGGAAATCTACGAGAAGCACAAGCTGTCGGCCTGCATCAACGTGGTTTCATCCGCCCACATGAAGGATTTTCGCCCCCCGGATTACCCGGAAGTTCATCGGGCCGACTTCGGCCTATGGAACGATCTTGCGGCCAGAGGCCATGAGATCATGCCGCACGGCTACAAGCACGCCAACAAACGCAGCCTGCCATTCGGGGAGGCGAAAGACCTGATCCTCCGCTGCCTGGACGTGTTCGACAGGGAACTCAAGGGCTTCGACCGGAAAAGGGCCATCTTCAACTTCCCGTACAACGCCTCGACGCCTGAACTGGAAAAGTGGCTGCCGACCCAGGTGCGGGCTTTCAGAACGGGCGGGGGAGCAATCAATCCGTTGCCGCACAAGGGCCAGACGAAGCTCACCTGCACGAGCTTCGGCCCCGGCAACTGCGAAGCCGCCATTGACCGGGAGGTGGAAAAGTTGCTTACCAAGGACTCCGGCTGGCTGATCTTCAACACGCATGGCCTGGACGATGAGGGCTGGGGGCCGATCCGGGCCAGCTACCTGGAACGACTCTTGGAGCGGCTGGTCGCCATCGAGACCGTGGAGGTGTTGCCCGCCGGCCGGGCGTTGGCGAAGTACGTCTCCTGACAATCGGATTCCCACGATGAATACAACCGCCATCCATCTCGTGTCTGCATCCGTCGCCGTTCTGCTGGCGCTGCCCGCATTGGCAGCGGAGCCTAAAAAGCCCCGCCAAGTCAAGGTGGCGGCGGTCCAGATGCTAGGTTACGACAAGACAGACGTGCCAAGGCCCGGCTTCGATCCGAGCGAGGCAGTCGTCCAGTACATCCAAACAGCGGCCAAGGACGAGGCACAACTGGTCGTGTTCCCAGAGTATCTTCTGGGCAGGATCTCGGTTCCCGGTCCTGAAACGGAGCGGATCTCCAAAGCAGCGGCAGCTGACCGCATCTACGTGATCGTCGGTTGCTGGGAAGTCTTCCAGGACGGTTCGTTTGCCAACACCGCCCTGCTGTTCGGCCGGACGGGCAAGATCGTCGGCAAGTACAACAAGGTCCATGCAGCCGTGGATCAATTCGAGGGCGAGCCGCCCTGGTCGAAGCCACCCACGGGCAAGAATGCCGACTGGTTCGTCAGGAACGACCCGGAGTGGATCATGAAACGGGGCGAGGGCTTTCCAGTGTTCGGCCTAGACTTCGGTCGAATCGGCATACTCACCTGCTACGACGGTTGGTTTCCAGAGACCTTTCGCATCCTTTCGCTCAAGGGAGCCGAGATCCTTGTCTGGATCAACGGTCGTCGAGGCACGGTCGAGGATTTCATCGTCAAGTCGGCGATGTTTCAGAACGAAACAGCGATGATTACCACCAACCAAGCCTATGGCGCTGGGACGATGATTGGGGAGTGGCCTGCCCGAATCCTGGCATCCTGCCCGGAACCACGAGAAGGCTACGTCACCGCCACGATAAATCTCGAACAAGTCCGCCGGGCAAGAAGCAACAGCCGGAATCTTCGGCAGCGGAGGCCGGAGCTTTACGAGGCGATCATTCGGACGCCCGCAGATGGAGTGACGGAGCAGAATTGATGCGACTGGGCCTCATTGCCGACATCCACGAACAGGTCGAATTCCTGCGGGCGGCTTTGGACCGTTTCCGCCAAGAGCAGGTGGATCGGGTCGTCGTCCTCGGTGACGTGTTCGAGACCGGCGAGCGGATTGGCGAAACATGCTGCTTGCTGGCCGAGGCCCAGGCTGTGGGCGTCTGGGGGAACCATGACTTCGGCCTGTGCGACAATCCATCAGACAAGATTCGGGCAAAGTATCCGGCATCGGTGACCGAATACATGACGACCCTGCGGCCCCGACTGGAACTTCATGGCTGCTACTTCGCCCACGTGGAACCGTGGCTCGATCCAGAAGACATTGCCGACCTCTGGTTCTTCGAGGGACCGCCAGACAGCGACGAACGACTGAAACAGATCTTTGATGCCGTGCCCAACCGGCTGATGTTTGCGGGTCACTATCACCGGTGGCTGCTTGCCAAACCTGATGGAATCGCCGATTGGCAGGGCGAATTCCCAGTTCGGCTGCACAATGGCCGTTACTTCGTGGTCGTCGGTGGTTTGCTGGAAGGCCGGTACGCCATCTTCGACTCGGAAACGTCGGAATTGGTGCCGTGTGAAGTGGAAGTCTGCGGAGAACGTCGATGCTAACAACCGTCGCTTGGATACTCGGCTTCGTGCTTGGCCTTGCCGGGCTATTCGTACTCATTTGCCTGCCGCACAACGTCCGAATTTGGCGGGTGCGGCGGGTATACAGATCCCTGCCCACCGAGGTCGTGGATCAAGTCCTCCAGTTGCTCGAACAGGCGGCAGCCCGTGGCCGTTCGGTGACATTTCTACGGCTTGCCGAAGAGGTCGCCTGGACTGACGCCCAATCGCCTGCTTTGCCCCTGCTAAGCATGCTGGACTTCCGCAACAAAATTTCCGTACAGGTATTCATCCAAGTCATTTGCATCGAGACAATCCAGCACCATTTGTACAACAATGTCTCGATCCAAGAAGTGCAGGACTGTCTCAGCAATGGCTTCTTCTCCGACGTTTTCGACGTATTCCCAGTACACATCTTCCGCTGATCGTTCCGGCACCTTTCTGTCCTGATGCTCCTTGATCCACTCGTCCTGAGCCGCAACCGGTTGACCGAAATACGGTCTGTACTTCCCGCCCGGCACTTCTGAAATATCCATCGTCGCCAACGGGAAACCTGTCGGCGAACTAAGAACAAAGCCGTCCCTATGTGGCGTACTGACTATGCCGAGCAATGAGTCCCACCGAGCTTTCGCCTCATCCAGCGATTCCAAAGCCGGTTCCGTAGCAGGTTGACCTTGCTTCGTTGCACACCACTGCCGAACATCGGCCACAGCCTCGGCGTAGGTGCTGCCCTTGGGAATCTCCAACTGATCGCAGTAATCCGCAGGCAGCACGTCGCCGCAATCCGCCAATGCATCCAACAGGGATGCGACCGGCCGAATGTCGATCTCGTGCAGCCGACTCGGCTCGAAAGCATCGAGCCACTCCTGGAACTGCTCCCGCAGGTGACTGGGAGCATGTGTTGTTTGTGAATTTCTATTCATTTCTAAGTCCTTTCAAAAGACGTTTCGTTTCCGTGCTGCCGCCGCCCTGCAACAAGCAGGTCGGCGAGAAATCTAACAATCCCGTTAATCAATCAGGGCCACCATCAGTTGGACCTTCCCTCCGACTACTCCTCAATACCACCAACGTCGTTGATGATGTTGGGCGGGGCATCGCCATCAACTTCGCTTTCACCTCGGCCCTTTCAGCTTCATCTCGCTTCTCCCGGTCGAAGAGGCGAGTGAAAAATCCAGGTCGAAATCAGCCTGAATCCTCTCGGCACTACTCCTGACGTGAGCGATTTTCTTTTCATTTTGTGTATTGTCCATTGATTCAGTCCTTTCTTCTTGTTTACCTTCCATAACAGAGTGTCGAGTCCTAAAATCTGTTCCCAGTTAGCAGTCTCAATCAATCTCGACCAGTTGGCCGCAAACCCTTCGATGCTCATGAAAACCTGAGATCAGGCCGGACCACCGTCGGCCTGAACCACTTGATCTTGACATTCCTTCGGCCCTCTCCGCACCGGACAGCGTGCAGGTGGCCCGACCGGATGTGGGCGTGGGTGTGTTCCCGGCCCCGACCATCTGAGCCACCGCTCGACCATTCAGGGATGTCACCCAGGAACATCTCGTTCGTACCGACATTCCACCCGTGCTTCCCTCGTCTGCGTGCCCGGTCGATAAGACGCCCCTTGATCTCCTCGTCCGCCTCGGAGAACTTCCGGCGGTCCTTCGACAGCACGTCGTATTCGAGAAAGTTGTCCTCCGGCGTGTTTGCCATAAACCCAATCGTTGCCACGATCCGAAGGCAGTTCTTCACCACCTCACGGCGGCGAGTGCCCGGAGCAATTCCCTCTGGGCATGTATGCTCAAACCTCTCAAACTCATCTTCCAGAGATATTCCGCCATCTAAGTCAAGCGGAATCGTCCAATGTTTGATGCAAGCAGCGTTCTCTTCGTAAAAACGTTCGCCCAGATCGATATGCAACATGAGCTGGTCAGTCGCCTGACTAAGTGAGATTGGCCTTCGACCTTCAACAAAGAACGACGTGAACCCCTCGCCCAGCCTGTACAGAACTTTCTTTGCAATCAACACATTACGAACGTACTCGTTGCCGTCCACGGTCAAGTCAGGGTGCATCTGCGAAAACCGGATGTCCACCGTGTCAAAGCCGCCAGGAATCTCCAAATAACTGGCAGGGATCTTGTCCAACCGGCAACGGCACAAGTATGGGACGATGCGAGGATGAATGTTGTAGTAAGGTCGATCCCCCAATAGCCATAGATACTCCTCGGCAATTTGCTCCAATTCCGCAGCTAGCTCAATTCCAGATGGCTCAATCTCGGAAAGAGACTCAAAGTTTGCCCGCAATCGTGTTGCCAGCGGCAACTTTCTTGCTTGAGGAATGTTCTCGTTCAACTCGTCGAACCTTGTACGCCACGGCTGGTAGCCTACGTGATTCGCACAGAAAACCGAGAGATCGCCTGTAGAAGACGTGCCAGCTTCGGCACTTGGCGAAAAAGAAATTCCTTTGTCCATAGAATCCCCCTTACCCGAATTCGGGCCGGTTGGGACTCACTAGGACAAAAAGGAAAGCATTCCAAGCAAGTCAGTTAGAAAGTGTCAAATGTGTGCGTAGTCTATCAAAATCATGAAAAACGGTCAAGGAGTACGTTGCGAGGCAAAGTTTACGACTCAAAGCGTTTGACAACGGCTCTTCAACTTACCAAGACAACACTTTTAATTCTCTGCTGATCGACGTTTGAGAGTTCGCTTCCGCACCACTTAAACGACTCTCGGTCAATGGTCTTCGCCCCACGGCGAAGAGCCTGTGATATCTTCCGAGCCACGTACCTCTTTCCACGCTGGGTTTCTTTCTTTGGCACTGAAATTCCGTGTCGCCGGAGGGCGTCGTGAGCGTATTTCTCGGCCTCATATTCCTTCCGATGTTGTGGCTTGTTTCCGCTATGATTCAAGGCAACATGCCCCGCCTCGTGGGCCACGACATAAAGCCTACGGCGTGTCGTGGGCTTCGGTATGAAAACTAACTTGTCTTCCACAAAAGCCCTGCCACAAAGCCGGTCGTGGTACTGAACCTTCTTCACGCCTGCCTCATCCAAGATTGCCTTTCCCACCCGCTCGCACCTTTCCGCCATCGCCTTCTTGGCCTGTTGGAGTTTGGCTGCGATGTTCACCCCGTTGCCATCGACGGACGTTGTGTCCGTGCTGATTGTTTGATGCGGGTCGCCGACGTGCTCGTTAGGGTCGGAGAACCGTCCCTGGGCCGTGAGTCTGCATAGGCCGTCGATTGCCCAATTCAAGATTCCTGGCAGTTCCGCCAGCAGTTTGTCAGTCAGATGGACATCCTCCTTGCCCATGAAGCTGCGGGCCGTCCGTAGCGTGATCAGCCGTCGTCCCAAAGCTCCGCTGGGATCTTGGAAGGCCGGAAGTTCATTCGCCAACACCATCAACCGGACCCCAAGGCGAATTCCCGTCAACGGCGGCAGCCCCTTGCGGTGAATGTCCACGGCATCCTCGCCGCTGACGCTCTTGAGCAACTCCTCCAGGGCCGGGCAGGGACGAGGAAGGACGGCATCGGGGATGATGGCAAGTTTCTTGTCCAGGAGGCCCCACAACCCGAAGTAGTTGCTCAGATCCCGGATCGACGGGCTTGCGACGTTGGCCCGGCCCAGTAGTTGGGTTTGGACTCTGGCGACGGTGCTCTTGCCGATGTGCCAGATTGTCGGAAACGCTCCGATGGCTTCGGCAGCCAGAAATTCCTGGGCCAAATCGTATGGCGACGTGGCGTTGTCCTTCCCTGTTTTCAGCATTTCTCGATTCCTTTCGAGATCCCTGTTCCAACTTTTGCACTGGCACGGCCAGCGGCGGGGAACGCCCCCGCCGCCAGACAGCCAGTTGGTGATGGCCCATAATCCCTGCTGTCCGCTCCCATTGCGGGCAGCGGCAATCACCGTTACTAGGTTTTTATCACTCTTGGCCGCCCCAACCACGTCAGTGTCAGGCATCACCGGCCTAGAAACCGGATTTCCGCCAGTCCAGTTCCTTACTGCCGAAGTGATCAAATCGTCTTCGACGACCCAACTCTCTTGGGGAGACGACAGCATCTACTGAAATCCATTGTGCAACCGACTCAGGATACACCCGCTCCCAATCCCCCCATCGCACCAGACAGCCCCAGTCTCTCAGCTTTGACGTTCTTATCGTCCCATGCCTCCCCTCAGAGTCTCGCCACAGCCAGAGGTCCCCCCGCCAGCGTCGTACCTGTCGTTCTAGGTCCCGGATTTGGCAACTCCGCACCCAAACAAAGACCTCACTGCGGAGGGAACTCCAAAGTTCACACCACGTCACTCTTTGACTGCGAAGGTAATTAAGAAAATCATCCCACGTTACTCCCGTTTCACTGTCGCTCTGGATGCCGTCAATCTCAGGGGTTACGAAGTCGAGACCACGTTCCCGTAACCTCACACCGATGCGGTTTTGGACCTGGGTGTATCTGGTTTCCGGCCTGTGATTCGCCCACTCCGTCGCAGGAATCAATTCCACATTGTCGATCTGGGCAGCGGGCCAAACTTCATACACCCCATGCCAAACACCGAGCCAACTATCCCCCTGAAAATAGCGGACCAATTCGGGATCTGGTCCCTCTCGCAACCCACCGATGTTCCGTACCACGGCAAATACGTCGGTGTTCAAGGATCGCCAGAGCGACTGGATCGTCTCCGACTCTTCCTTAGAGACCAGACCTTCCGGTACTACCGTGGGGATGTCCTCGTAATCAACTATCCAATACTTGTCACCACGGCGAGCCAGCCACAAGAACTCGTCCCACCGACGCACCTCCGAATACACGGTAGAATATGCGGGTGAAACCAGGAAAACTTCACTGTCCAGCCACCCCCAGATCTCTTCCAGATCGTCATCACACCAAATTTCAAACGGCAGATTCATGTACTGTTCGTCGAGCCGATCCAGCCGCTTGACCTCTAGCTCAATCTCTTTTGCGTCCGGTTCGCCAAGTTCGTGTATCATGACCAATTGTTCAACAAATTGAGGCATCGTCTCCTCCTCAGAAATTGATGGTTAAGCCTACGCCCTACTTGAAAAAAACGTGGAACAGCCCAGGAAAACTGTAAATCCCATCTGAGCTGCTGGCAAAAAACGCCAACCGCAACGCACCAAGCGGCGGTGCGGCGTGAACTCGATGCAATCGTCGTCAAAGAAGCCATGATGAATGTGATTTCTTGGAACCAGGATCAATTGCTTGTTCCCGCTGTCCTCGATATCCGCCTGGGCGAGCATCACCTGCAAGAGCGACTTGCCCGATCCGCCGGGAGCCTGTTGCACGCACAATTGAGCGGGCCGACCAAGCTGGAAGGCTTCCACCTGCCAGGACCGCAGTTTCTCGACACGACGCATTGCACTTCTTCTAAAGCTCAGATCAATAACCTACGCCAATAGACATCCCGACTTGCAGGCTCGCTGGAGCGACCCCGACGCTTGCCTTCATCACCTGCTTCCACCATTCCCAATCTTCGTCTTCGTGTTCCGCTCGAACACCGAAGGATACCTGAAACGCTCCGTTCGGACAGTCGATGGGAATGAACTTCATGCGGTAATGCTGGCCTTCCCAAGCAGTCGGAATGTCGGCTCCGAACCGGAACAACTCCAACCGGCGACATCTCACGTCAGTCCGTGACAGAAAGTCAGCAGCCTCGACCGCCAATGGAAAGCTCTCCTTCATCGCATCGGGCCGAACCTCGTAGGCAGTCAAGACAGGAACACCCCTGAACTCTAACGAAAGCAACAATCCGCACTCATCCGGTCTTTGGGCGACGAGCCCGATGGAATACAGGCAAAAGTAGGCTGCACAAGACGGCGGGCGGCTGTCATACGTAGTGCAACCCGCCACACCGCAAAAGTCGCACGGTGAATAGAATCCCTTCCGAAGTTCCTCGACGGCAACGCAGTAGCAGCACGCCGTGCAGCCACCGCAAGGCTTGTCCGTCAGCACCACCTTTCTCGCATTTTCTCTACGACGTAACCACTGTCGAGCCTGTCGGGGCGTTCGCTTCTTCAATTTCATTTCTTACATCTCCCAAGATCTGCCTTACTTCCCCTGCATCGCTGCCTACTCATACGAATTCCACTTCAACGTTCACTACGAAGGCCGCTGGCGTCGATCAGGGCGTGAGCCTGCTTGTCGTCAATCTCGAAAGTAGTGCCCCGAAACCACGGAAGCTTCAGGCGGATATCCCATCGGTAATCATACGTACCATCATGGTTCTGCGGCATATTACACAGAATCATAAACGCCGCTGTCGGCGTAAACTTGTACCACGCTTGTCCAAGAATGCGTTCCTTCCAGTCTGCGATACGATAAAACGCCTGGAACACGCCATCGAAGACCAGCCCGTCTGGTAACTCCACCCAGGCGTGAGGGCCAAGTGCAAGTCCGCACTCCCCATGGACGAGCCAGATTCCTTCTTCAAGAAACCGATCCAGGTGCGTAGCATACTTGTAAGCTTGGTAAAACACTCTTGTGGATAGACCGCCTTCGGATCGACATCTTTCATCCAGAGCGGCGGCACAGTTGAGACAGCATATCGAGCATAGTGTTCCTTACTTCGCTGATAAATTTCGGTCGCTGTTCGCATTCTCTGTTGTTCTGCCGGATTACGCTTCTTCCTCGCCCGGATCTCAGCTAAGAGTCTGGGGGCCGACTTAACCGAAACGACAACCCCATCGATCCGTCGGCCGTAACCAGGTTTCGCCGCCCCCTGGAAGCCGGTTACCGCAGGGGCAAACCTGGTGCCCAGTTTGCGACAGAGCGGCTGAAGACGTTGACCACATATGTGGCAATAATGCCCCGACAACTCCGTCTGAACGTCAACAGTTCCGTTTGGGCTAACGATTGATAATGGCTTTTTCGAGGCCATTGGTTACTCTCCTGCAACTTCGAGGTTCGTGTTAAACTGGGCCGCAAACGTCTGTAGTTCGGCCCTACCACGTGTCGTATAAGCAGTCAAACCTCGCATAGAATCAGACAGTCGTCCCTCATTGGACAGAGCGGAGAGGAGTCTAAATGGACTCCAGGGCTATGCGTTGGTTAGATCGCCTTTCTGGCTGCATGAGCAATGACTTGCTCTTCACGTGCCAGATGGGAATAAATATATCAGATTCCAGGAATCCCGCCAAGGTGTAGCGTGTTTTAAGGTGTTTTCATACTTGCGAATACGTAAGAGAGTGGCGGAGGGCATAGGATAGCTTTGAGAGTTCAGACAGTCGGCGACCGAGCCGTGTAGAGAGTCTACCACGCTAATGCAGCGTATCATGATTTAGGGTCCGTCCGGCCGCTTTCGGAATTGTTTGAGTGATAGGCAACACTTTATAGCTTTCCTTCTAAAGTCAGCACACGGATGTTGTTTGAAGGTCGTTTTTTTCTGTCGCAAATCTCGGCAGGGACTTTGACGTCGCCGAGATACACTGTCGGACAGAAAATGCCTCGCTGAAGGCTCGTTTCGGATTTTCAGTCGTAAATTTCCGAGTCGAACTTTCATTGAAGGAATTGATCAATATATGTGGGCATGGGATTTTTGAGTCGTAAATTTTGGAGTAGGGGAATTGATGAATATATGCCGACGATGGATTTTTAGTCGTAAAGCTGGTCAGGGACTTTCAACAGAATAGAGTGTTGAATCGATTTTCAGTCGTAAATTTTGGAACGAGACTTTCAATAAGCGGAAATTGATGAATATATGTCGGCGGGAATTATTGGCGTGATTTGAAAGTCTGGGTGAACTAGCATTCTGAATAGTAAATTTGGGTTTCAAGACATGGGTCAGCACAACACTGGTGCGTCACGACCATGGCGGAGTTTCGAACAAAAAAAATGCCCCGTGGAAGAAATCTTCACACGGGGCAAATAATCGTTTTGAGTTTTGTGCTCGCCACGACTATAATATGTTATGCGAGTAACATATAGTAAGTATCGTAGCAACGATCAAAAACCAAAAGCAAAATATCCGTTTTTTAAGACGGAGGCTTCGGCCACGTCTTGGCTCCAGGAATACATTTACTACGGAGTTGGACGGCGTTATCTCGGCTGGCGATTTCCCGTGAATGAACTACAGGCTGACGGGAGTTGGATTGAGGTTGAAAAGGCCGGTCCCCGAAGCTGGCAGACGCCGCTGAAGGAAGAACGTTACAAATGGCGGCCGGTCTTGGAACATCTGCGTGGTGGTTTCCGTGGATTAGTAACCGGCTCAACGCACGTCCCATTTATCACGACGGAGCTTGATCGGCATTCTGGTACAATCCCCGCTGATATTCACATCCGGGATGTCATGGCGACGGCCCAACTGCTCAAAGCAAAATTTGGAACTGCCTTCGGGTACAGGCTTCGATGGTGCGTGGAAGTAAACCCAAAGAATGGCTCGGTCAAATTCTTCGGCTGGGCTAATGTCCCCATTCCCATGGAAATTGCCAGGGACATTGGGAAGCAGATCCATGATGCTTTGGCCCAGCAAGACCTGTTGGGGTCAGGCCGTGAGGTTTTTCCATACAATCATTCCCAGGTGCTGCTACCTTTTCGATGGGACAAGACGAGCATCATCGACACGGGCGTCCTTCCCCAATGCACCAGAAAGTGGAAGGACGATGACACAGGCAAAATGGAAGGGTACGAGACCTACTCCGTCTTAAGTTTTTGTGACTGGCTCAGCCGTGGCAGCAATTTCGACGACTGGACACTGTTAAAGACGGTCCAGCAAGCCTGTGCCAACCTGCCAGATGAAGAGCCGGTCCCTGTCAAACGGCCGAAACAACTTGATTCTCCAGAGGATGTGGCAACAGTCGAAGTCTCGACTGCTTACAGCGGCAATGCGGCTGATAATCCCAATTCCTTTGAGCGGCAGCACGCTGCTTTGCTGGAATTGTGCCGCCGGATGAAGCGGGTGGTTTCAGATGGGGAAGCTTTGGCTTACATCCGGGCTAATAACCTGTACACGGGCAGTTGGGAACAGAATTATTGTCGTCGGCGGGCTAGGGTCCGGTGGATTCTTAAGCGGATTTCCATGACTTTCGATCCTGCCAAGTGCCAGGGCGTCCGTCACGAAGTGGAGATTGGCAAATTCGACCAGTATACGAAGTCCATCATGGGATCAATCAAGGGGCAGGAACGCCGAAGCATGGACGAGTTTGGGAATGGGATCGTTAAGGAAAGTCGTTATCGGATTGATTGGCGATTTGCTTCCATGTTTTTGTCCGTGGTGGAATTTTGCTTGATCAAGTCACCCAACGAGGACAAGTCATTGCCGCAGGTTCGGGCCGAAGACATCTGGAATCGTTGTGTACAGGGCGGCCTGACAGATGTGCCTTTCTGCGAAAAGAAATGGGCCATTTGCCGGGATTGGCTGGAAAGACGGGGAATTATCAAGGTCGTGGATCGGCAGTGGCAGCGTGGCAAAGCAATGAGGTGGGAGGTTTGCCAAGATTTCGGTCGATTACCACAGTGGTGGAGAAGGGTAAAGAAGCGTTCCTGCTTGGAAGCTGTGGCCCTGACGGAATTGCTGGCTAATAAGAACAATAGGCACAACCCCTCACTTAATACTTATCCGCCATTAGGCGGACCAGAACTGGAGCTTGCAGGTGCCTCCGGGCCGACAGCGATCCGGGCTCCGCCCTGAAAGGCGGCTTCCAGCGGAAGAAAACGGCATTTTGGATCTCAAAGCAATATCAACTGGGATCGGGGTACGCCCAATATAATGGAGCGGGCAGGTCTGCCCAACGAATTTCTTCCCAACCGACTCCATCAGACAACACGCAACTCCTTGCGGTGTCTTGGTTTTCCATGGTGAACAGTCTTTGATTCCATATAGCCACGAAGTGCCTGCCAGTGGCCTGATCCAACTGGGCTGTTCCAAAAATTGCATTGGCTGGAATTCTGCACCGTGGGGACTAATAAGTGATTATCAATCCCGCCCGTGTTCGGTTATTACCCGCCTATCTGGTCCAGCCGTCTGCGGGCGATTTGGACGGTTGGCGGCGACGAGGGGGCGGCGGCATCACGGTCACTTCTCCGGTCGGGGCAACCGGGTTCGCTTTCTGGCTGGGGGCAAAGCTCTCTCTGGCGGGTGGCCCAGTTTGGCGGATTGATACCCCCTGGCCGTGCCAAAGGATGCCCGAAAGGTGTCGCTTTCTCGGCCAGCAAATCCGAAGGCCCAGTGAAACGGATGCCCGTTGCATTCCCCACCGTAGTCGGTGCAAAGGAAACCCCGAATTCCATCCCTTCCACGGAACTCCAAGCCGGGAAAGTAAACTACATCATCGGTGGGAAGTGTCGGATCGACGATGGTCTCATTCCGAACTAACCAACCATGTTCCATGAGCACACCCAGGCTGGTAACGACGTATCCCTCGACATAGACGGCGTCCGAGTATTCGGGGAGTGAGCGGAGCACGCTTCGTGCGTTGAAGTAGCACTGCTTTGGCTCCGATTCGATTAGTTTGGCGGTACGCAGGGACTCTTCAACGTCTTTCTTGGTCGGGCAGGAGGAGGGTTGCCAACCTGATAGAAATGCGTGTGGGGGCTCCACGTCGGCTACGGACGGCGTGCCGTCAAGAAACACAAAGGGCAGATGCGTGTGCAGCCGTGCGTTGTACGGTTCTATGTCTATGGTGAATTCTTCGTCGAGGTATTCGTCTGCCTCGACCGGCACCTGAGGCGAACCCCACCAAAGCTCATCGCCGCCTGCCGCTCTAATTTCTTTGATAATGGAGGCTTGGACGATCATCTGCTTGACTTCGTATTGTTCAATGTCCCGTGTCAGGGTTGCCGTGTTTCGGACAGTGTTTCGGCGTCTGGGTGGGTGTTTGGCATTGACTACCGGCTTCGTCCGTGGAAGCGGGTCGGGTTTGCCCAGCACATTGAGACTTACGACGGGTAGGTGTGCGTGTTTTCTTGGATCAAAGTCGGAGGGGAAGACCTTGATTCCCTGATCCATTTCGCTTTCCTGGGCCGGTGTGATGCGGTGGCCAATGAGGCAGGACCATAGGGCAGGCAGGTTTGTTTCGTTCTCAAGATCGACTCCGACCGGCGATTCGACGACGGCCTCAATTACCTCTGAGTATTCCTTGATTCTGACGAGATTTACCACTTTACGAATCATCACTGGTCCTTTCTTTCTTTTTGGGACTGAACGGTAACGGTTGCCTACGACGCAATTCCCGTAGCGTCCGCTGGGATTTCCACATCTCGGCAAAGTCGAAGGTACAACACCGCCAAGCCCCGGTGGTACTTCGGCGGAATGTTCCGCTCGACCATTTGCTCGGTCAGTCCATGGACATCTGCTAGGCGGTCATCATCACGCCCGGCGTTCTCGACGATGGCCACGTTGGTCTGCCTGTACAGCAGGCTGAGTGGGATGGGACCGCCGACGAGCCACGATTTGTCCCTGAAGAACAGCCGCATCGCCTCCTCCGACTCCGTAAGCTGCCGCCCCTTCCACTCTGCGACACTTTCCGGTGTGAAGTGGTCGGGGGCAACTGGCCACCGGAATTCTCGCTCAGTATCATCGACGGGCGTATCGGCCGAGAGGTCGGGTGACCGGGACATCTCCTCAGCAAGCCTCTGGTGGCCTATAGCTACGCAGGACTCCTCGCAGTCGCACGAAATGCAGCGGCGGCCGAGCCGGTAGCAGGCCACCGCCGTGGTGAATCCGCCACCGCATGGATCAACGACAAGATCACCCGGCACGGAAAAGTAACGCACCAAGCTCTCCACCTCCGGCAAAGGCTGCTGCCACTTGTGCCAGTTTTTCTCCTTGCTGTTGACCCTGGACACGTCGAGCCATTGATCCCGCTTGACCCACTCCCCCTTCGAGTAGACGAGAACCGGCTTCCACTTGCTTACTACGTTTACCGGATGGATCAGGTTGCCGTCCCCGTCCCACACCGAGGCACACTCCCATCGATACGTCAGGTGCTCACCCAAGCGGCGATGGACCTCTGCGAGGTAGAACTGCCCGCAATACATGACGAACAAGCCGCCGTCCACCAGAATCCTGGATGCCAACGCTGCCAAGTCGCTGATCTGCGGAAGGAAGCCACCGCCGTATGGGATGTCGGGGAAAACCAAGTTTACCGAGGCGGGCCGGATGCCAGCTACCGCTTCCAAATCTTGGAAGCCGCAGTGGTACAGCCGGATGTCGTCATTGGTGGTGGGTGCCACCACTCGTGCCTCCCTTTGCGTCTGCTTTCTGCTCCTGTTTGCCCGGCGTTGGGCCGTGATGGCATCAAGCATCTTGCCCTCGCAGTTGTCCGGTAGATGTTGGATTGCTTCCAGTGCCGCCTTGGCCTCTTTGGCGGTGTTGGCGACGATTCGCTTGTATTTGGTGGGCCGTTCCTTGCCGTCCCGGCCCCGCAGCTTGTCGAACTTCTCAATTTGGGAAGTTGCGACCAGCTTCTCCCGAATTGTCCCGACCGTCGTGGCCGACACGCCGATGGTGTCGGCCAAGTGCTTGTCGTTGATGCGGGGATCGCAGCGGAGGTAGGTTTCTATAAGAGCTTGTTTCTGGACCCGGTTGAGTTGTCTGCGGCGGCAGTTCAGCCGCAGGGCCAGTTCATACTTGTCCTCCTCGGTCGGGAACTGCCGGACTTCCCTGGGGCAGAAAATGCCAAGTTCGTCGCAGGCTTTCTGGCGATGAAAACCGTCGATGGTATTGCCCGCCTCATCGACGATGCTCGGCACATCCACGCCCCTATCAGCAATGGAAGCCTTGAGCCGCTCGTATTCGTCGGACGTCAGCGGCGGCAGAAGGTCACGGATTTCAGGTTTCGTCTTCATCCGACTCCTCCTTTGACGAGAGCCACTTCAGCACCGGTTCGCCCGTTCGGCATGAAGTAGTGCGGTTTCAGGTTGGGGAATCTGAACACCAGGATCTCCACGGTGTCGTTCACGCCCTTAAAAACGCCACGGGGCAACGAAATGAGGCTGCTGATGGGCGGCCATTCGTCCCTGCACCACGTCCAGTCGTCGCTGCTGGCGTAGCTGCCCAGCCGAACCCTGTGCGTGGCAAAAAGCACCACGGGCGTGGTCTGCGGCACGACCATTAAGATTCGTCGGAGGAATTCTTTTTCTTTTCCGAACGGTGGATTGCAGAGCACGAGGTCCGTGTTAATCGAGTCAGGAGACTTAAAGAAATCGCCACCGAAAGCCAGTTCGTATTCGATGACCTTGGTCGAGTCTCGCCACGGACGGCTGAGGGCTCCATTCCCGCTCGCCACATCCAGGACTATTCGGGGACCAAGCGGGGACAGCAGATCGAAGAGGAATTGAGCAACGTGGGGCGGCGTGTAGACGATCCCGTGTTCGTGGCTTTGCGTGCCTGTTTGAAGGATGGCGGCACGGTCGCTGAGGGACAGTTCCAATTCGTCCAGGGGGTCCGTGTTAGCGGCGTCTGCTTGGATTGCACCGGCAGGCGTGCCGGGCACGGAGTCCTTCCTCGTGATCGGTGCTCCAAATCCCGGCCGGATCGTCGGGCCGAATATGACAACGACCAGCGGCGTGGTGCGGAAGTGGTTGTTCATTGTCAGGGTGGTTCCGTCCTGACACTCAAATGTCACCGGGCTAGAGATCCGGTGGATGCGGCCGTGCTGCTCGCAAAGGTCCATGTACGGATAGTTCCACCACGGGACCAGCAGTACCACAGTGGTCCCCTGCTGGGCGGCGGCGATGGCCTTGCAGATGAACCCTTCGATGATCGTGGCCGAGTGCGGTGGGTTGCACCACGCCGCTTTGGCGTTCCAGCCCTGCTTCAGGCCGTCCTGCTCTTCGGTGAAGTACCGGTCACATTTGTGATTCCAATCGGCGGCGGCGACATCCAGGGTGATTGGGTGTCGGCAGGCGTCCAACGCCAGTTGGTTGCAGCGATCAAACAGCCAAGTGGGCGTGGCTGCACCGCCATTGCCCCCCGGCTGATCGTTCATGGCGTGGCCTGGAAGTCCCCCCTGATGACCTGTATCCGTCCGGTCACCACCCATCTTGGCTAATTGGCGGATGGTAGCGCCGTACAGGTCCGCCTGCCAACTGGGAAGCTGGCTGCCGCAGTGTCCGCAGCGTAGGGACTTGACCGGCTTCCCGCACTTGGGACATAGGATCTGGTCCGTTGAACCAGCGTCGGCAGTCGGAACAGTGTCGTCGGTATCAGTCATGGTTGTCCTCACTCTGTCGTTTCACGTTGCGGGGCGATGCAAAGCTGACACTACCGGCCAGCAAGGCCATCACGCATCTGCCATCCGGTCGTTCCGCCAATCTTCGATGGCGTCTCGGATCGCCTCGTAGGTCAAGTCGTCAAGGCACTGGTCGGTTCGCTTCAACGCAAGCACTGCCTCGCAGAACCAGACAGGATGTGCTTGCTCACACGACTTCAGCACTTGGGAAAGCCGCAGTGCAATCTCAGGAAACGGGAAGCAATAGGTGGCCAGGTACTCTTCCCATTTATCAGGGATAGGCTCTTCGCTGCACATTTCCCTCGCATCACGTTGCACGTCTTCCATGGCCATTTTCCTGATCTCGCCCTTGTACTGTCGGGCCTCTGACCGGAGTTGCTCGACCACGCTGTCGTAGTCAGTGAACAGGTGGCGGTACTGCACCTTGAACTGGATCAATTGCGCTTCAAGAGCGTCGATTTCGCCACGTTCGAACCACTTAGCCGTGTAGCTGTTGGGGTCGTTGATTCCGGCGGCTTCGAGCCTGGCAAGTCGTCTCTCTTCCCGCCTTCGTCTAGCCTGTTCCAGTTTCTCAGGCGGATTCCGCATCCGCCTGGCCTGGATCGCAGCCAGGAGCTTCGGCAAGGCTTTTGCACTCACCACGACGCCGTCCATCAAGGGCTTGTAGCCGTAACGTCCGCTGCCGGTCCAGCCGACTACCGCTTCGGCGTACTTGATGCCGAGCGCTCGGCACAGCGGCTGTAGACGTTTGCCGGATACATGACGATAACGCCCGTCCAACGCAGTCTTCGTCAGGTCTACGTTCCCATAACCATTAGCAATAGCCAGCACCATTGGTCGCTCCTTATAGCCAAACGACGCCCGCATCGTCCTTCTTGATTGCCCGGCGATCCTTGTCCGCCAGTCCCTTGGGGTACAGCAAGAACCGCAGCTTTTCCGTGGTCATGTGTGTCCGCATGGCGTGCTGGATGTTCTGGACAAGACCGACCACGTACTGCGACCATGCCGTCCGTTTGCGGATCGCCGAGATTGAGTCAGCCTCGGCCAGAAAGCCTGCATCCCGAAGCACCTGCTCGGTGAGGGTCAGGCTGTTCCCACGGGCATTGATGGCCTCGGAGAACACCTCCTCCGCTCCGCAGTCCTTCACGAACTGCACCAACTCGTCGATCTGAGCCGGTGCGTCGGCAATGCCGGGCAGCAGGGGGCAAAGCATCCCGTAGGTCCGCAGGCCCAGCTTGTCGGCTTTCTTGAGTGCCGCCATACGTTCGGAGACCGGTGAGGCGTGTGGCTCGACGACGGCCAGCACGTGGTCCTTGTCCGACGTGGCGGTCAAGCTGAGCCCTACCATCACCCGATCCCGGTGCTTCTTGATCAGATCGAAGTCTTCGGCGACGGCGGCGTTCTTGGTCAAGATCCGCACGGTCCAGCCGGTTTCGGCCAGGATGGCTTCGAGGCACCGCCGTCCGAGCCGAAGTTCCTGGGCTTCGGGTGCCCAGGCATCGACCGTGGTGCAGATCTGGACCAGTCCCTTCCGCCCCTGCCGCTTGGCGTCCTGGGCCACCTTCTCCGGGATGCTGGGGTCCACGATGGAGTAGCCGGTGCCGAAAGCGTTACGACCAAGCTCCTGGAAGGCTGCGTGGCAACGGAGCATCGCCCGGCTGGAGCAGTAGGTGCAGTCATGACCGCACCGCAGGCCGACGTTGACGGCGTATTCGGCCAGACCTTTTTTCTGGAATTCTGGCGAGCGGTTGATGCCGCCGCCCAAGGTGTAGGTGTAGTTCTTCATGTGCAGTCTCTCCTGTAAAATAGCTAACTTCGGCTAATTACTCTTGCGATACGTGAATTCGTCACGTTCTTTCTTCCGCTTCTGTTTTCAAGAACTTTTTCAGCCCCTTCAAACAGTTCTCTCTGTTCTTGTATCCGGGTGAACAAGGCCCGACCTGATTGTGTCCCGATCCGTGGCGCTCCCAGTACCACTTTCCTTGACGATACCCGTTGCCGATCATCTCGCACTCAAACACGTAATAGTCGGCCATTCGGCTGGCTATCGCTGCTGACGCTCCCGCTGTTATTGCTGCCTCAAGGTCACTTGGCAGATCGTTCTCGTAGTTGATGCAACCCGCCCAGCCAGTGGTGAAAAGGCGTTTCACCTTACGCCAATCGGCAGGCTCTATTGCCCAGATTCCGGTTTCGCTGCCGTTGTCGTAAGGGACCAGATACACCTCGTCGCCATCATCGGTTGTGGCTCTGAGATATTCACAGGTTTCGCACTCTCGCAGCGGAGCGGTGTCGATCAGCAGGTTCCAACGACCTGCCTCGAAATAAGAACCGATTGGAAAGTATATCTTGTATGCCTCCAGATCCACATCAACGCCCGTCAAAGTGGTTTCCTTGCAAGGACGTCCAAATCTCTCCTGGAACCATTGGTTGATCGTCTTAGCCATTTCATCACCTCTTCTCTTTTCTTTTGGCACAATTACCACCAGACCTTGTTCAATTAGGCTCGCATTTCTGGCAGGCCCAAGGCCCTGCCCGCTTCGCCTCTTCATCAAAACGCTTCACAAAGCACTGATTCGAATAAGCGGAAAACCAATCGGGACGCTGGAGACACTTCAATGGCCGTGATTTGTGTTGGTTCCGTTTGTTCTGGCTGCACAGTGGGTCCGTAGCATTCCAGCAAGTCCTGAAGTGCTCGGCAAAGTCCCCGCAGGGCAGCCTGAATATCCCGATCCTGTGCGGCAAGCACGCCGATGCGGCTCACCAGCGTCGAAAAGGAGGTTCCGAGTCCAGAAGCTTCGATTCCGGCCGGTCTCCGTTCGTCGTCCGGGGCAAATGATTGCAAGGCTGTTGTCATTGAACTTCTCTCCTGTGCTGCTGTTTTCGGTTCTGGGCGACCTCAATTCCTCGAATTGATTGCTCAACTTCAACCCTGGCTCCCCATCCGGCCTGCTAGTCATCCCAGGACCGATTTGGCCCCGATCCCGCCGGTAGGCTTTCTGCTGGCACATTGTCCTCGTCGGTGCCTTCCCATGGCCGAACGGCGAAATCGAACGTCAACTCGCCGTTCGGGTCGTCGCTGGACTCTTGCGGGTCCATGATGCTTTCGGCGGCGGATGGTTCCTTCATCGGTTCGGAGAAGACAATCGGGTCCTCCGGCAAATCACGGACCTGCTCTCGCAACGCCCGCTCCTGGTAAAGCCGCAGGACTGTCTGGTCGGCGGGTAGTTGCCAAACCCATTCCCAGGTGGCTTCGCCGTCCTTGTCATCTCCTCGCTTCCTGTATGACTTGACACCGAGTCTTTTCTTGGCCCGCTTGAGTGTGCGTGTCGAGACAAGGGCATTCGTCGCCTCTTTGAGCACATCCTTGGCTGACATGGGATCTTCAAACTCGGCGAGGATCGAGTAGAGGACATAGCACGCCTCATCTAACTGGGAGGATTCAAAGCGGTCACAGCATCCCTCCAGCAGGTCACTGGCGGAGGAAAGTGACTCGCCCAACCACTCGACCTTGATGACGCCATGATCCATGACGGTGCGGTATCGCAAGGGTGCAGCGGTCCCCATGTTGTTCTTGTTCACGGCAAGGACATGCTCGAATGGGTCGTCTCCCTGGGGTGCATCCACAACCATCAAGGCGGAACGAGCGGCTCCGATGATGCTGACGCTGCCGCCGCCCCGGTATTTCGGATTGGCCGACCTGCTCTTTGTCAGATGACGCACGACAACAATGGCAACATGTCTTTCTTCCGCCAACGCTGCCAATCGTCCCAGTGCTTTACGGACTGAGTGCTCCGAATTTGAGCTACCAGCCAGGAAAGTCGGAAGCGGGTCGAGGACGACCAACTTCGCTTGAACAGCCTCAATGGCGGTCTCGATGATGGTCACATCCTTTGGAAGGAGGAGTGGGTCTTCAGCGAACCGTCGTTTGTCGAATACCATGATTCGGCTAAGGTCCGCTCCGGCCGCTTCGAGGGCAGGCCGAGTTGTAGCAGCCAGGAGATCCTCGGCTTGCAGCAGTACCACGCCAGCGGGTCCGACAACATTACCCGTAATTGGCATCGGTGTCCCCGTCGTCACCCGTGCGATCAGGTCGTGCGTGATGGCTGTCTTTCCTTCGCCTGAGTCACCCTCAAGTAGCGTGATTCCACCCAGCGGAATCCGGCCATCCCAGAGCCACAGCTTAGGTTCCGGCTCCACTTGGCTTGCCAGGATTAGTTCTCGTTTTTCGCTCATATCTTCTCCGTCCGGGGGTGCTTGCGGCCCATGACAACATCGACGTCCACCGTGTAACGGTAGCCGACCTTCCCACTAAACTGGATGCCGAGGAGCACCTCCTCGATCACTGAGCGAAGGGCTCTGGCCCCCGTCTCCATCTTCATTGCCACGCCAGCGAGTGCCTTGACACCACAGTCGGTAAACCGGATGTCAAAGCCTTGGTGATGACAAAGCTTCCGATACTGCTTGACGAGGGCGTTCTTCGGCTTCGTCAAGATAGCTTCCAAGTCCTCAAGACTCAGCGGATTCAGGGTAGCCACAATGGGCAAACGGCCGACCAATTCTGGGATCATGCCGTATCTCATGAGATCGTGGGGCATCACTCGGTGGAGAAGCTCCTCCTGCTTCCGGTCGGGCAACCTTTCGGCAACGATCTTCTCTAAGCCAACGAACGCACCGCCGCAAATGAACAGGACATTGGTGCTGTCGAGCGGCGTCGTCGATTCATGGGGGTGCAATCGCTGGCCCTCGGGCAAAAGGCATCCAGATCCCTCGATCATCTTCAGCAGAGCCTGCTGCACGCCCTCCCCGCCAACGTCCCGAGTCGTCGATGGATTCTCGAACGCTTTCCGAAGCTTGTCGATCTCGTCGATGTAGACGATTCCCCGTTGTGCCTCCTGGATGTCGTCATCCGCTGCCCGGACGAGGTTCTTCAGGATGGTTTCCACGTCTTGACCGACGTAGCCCGCCTCGGTCAACGCAGTGGCGTCGGCAGAAACAAATGGCACTTGAAGCTGTTCCGCCGCCGCCTTGACCAAGTAGGTCTTGCCGCAACCAGTCGGTCCAAGAAGCAAGACGTTTGACTTCTCGACGGTCACGTTTGCCAAACTGGGGTCAACAATGCGACTAGGTGACTCAGCCAAGCGAGCATAGTGATTCGCCACGGCCACCGACACCTTCCGCTTGGCAACCTCCTGTCCCACGACAATTGTGTCGAGGTGCTCCTTAATCTGCTGAGGCGTCAGCACAGGACGAGGCTTGGATGGGCCGCTACGGAGGCGACTAATACTGTCGATTCGTCGTTTCTTGGGCATGGTTAGGGTCCACGTCGGTGAAGGGTGCCAAGGGTGCCAAGGGTGCCAAGGGTGCCAATTTCTGCCACAGGAACAAGGCATCGACACCAGCGAGACTCACGGACTTCAGCTTGGGGCAGGTTTGGCATGACCCAAGCGTGACTTTGGCGGGCAGCTACGTCATCGCTGCGTCAATTACTCGTCTTCGAGTCCTGCCAGGCTGCGAAGCAGTTTGCCTTTCTGCCGCCGCCCAAGGCGTGATTGTGGCTCATCATGCGTTCTCCTCCCCCTCGTCAGCGGTTTGTGTGTCCATTGAGGACGGGCAATCTTGGTTGACACACCTGCCGTCGATCATCCCCTCGCTGCATTGCGGACACTCCTGATAGCCGGGGCACGCTGGACACTCCTCGTTGGGGCACTCGAAGCCTTCTAGCAGTTCTCCACAAGACGAGCATTCCGGCGGGCTGTGAGGCCACAGCAGTTTGTACAGTTGGCGCATCAAGTCTTTGCACTCGTCGTCATCCAGGGAGAGAACCTCGGCCCCGCTGAGCAGGATGGCGTAGTGTTCGTTGCAGTAGGTGACCTTCAGATCTTGCTGACGCATCGAGGAGAGGACGATCAGACGTTGCTCCCCCTCGCTGTAGCCGAAGCGTTCCTTGTTCCAAGCACGACACCAGCGGTCTGCCTCGTCCTGGGTTTCCCCGATGTAGAGCGGCGGCGGATCGGCGGGACTGTTTGAAAGTCTGCCAAGCCGCTGATAGCCCGGCTCGTTCTCGGTCACGATGCAGGCCCGGTAGCCGTTGTCATCGGGGTTCGGGTCAGGCCACAAGACCCAACGGGCTTCGTTTTCGGAGTTGTTCATCATCGAATCCTCGCTAAATGACGGCGAGGCTAGACCGCCTCGCCCAGTTTGTTATTGTCCAGTACGGATGAGTCGCATCTTAGCAGCTGTCACATACTTGGTTGAATACACGAGTTGAATTTACCGAGACTTTGCCCTATTCGGTTCAATGCTGGGGGAGCACGACCAGCCTTTCCACGCCTGCTAAATCCATGACTTTCTCTTTACCTACTATTCCTTTGATAAAAGACAGCCTGCGTTGATAGTTGAATCAATCGCCGCCTTGATCAAGCGTTGGCTCCGATGCCAATGCTTGACCTCACGTTCTCTCTCGCTCCGGTCTGGTCGGTCCGATGAGTCGCATCCTAGCAGCCGTCACATACTTGGTTGAATACACGAGTGGATTTCACCGAGATTTTTCGTCTACTCGGTTCAATGCTGAAGCGGCCCACGCACAGCCTTGCCACGCCGACGGTACTTCCGGTAGAAGGCTTCTTGCATCTTGTTAAGCGTGATTTTCCTTCCATCACCGGGGTGTTTTTTTCGCCACTCGGCCAATATGTCCGTCCACGAAATACGCTTGTTCCGTCGCTCCTCTGCAAAGTCGGCAACATCACCCATCGTTGGTTTGCGACCCGGCGCACCCTTGGGATCTGGGCGAACCAGCTCATGGAGCGGAATGCGGAAGAAGTCAGCGATTGATCTTGGATCGCAAGACTGTCTTGGTAGCCGGGGGTCAATTGACGGATCAACTGCGCACATGATGTCGAGCGCCTGCTGAAAGTAGTCAATGAAACCGCCGAGAAGCCATTTGCCGCCTGACTTGACGGTGAAGCGATGGCCTTCCCATTGCTTCAACACTCGATCGAGTTCGGAGTCGGGGCGTACATGTCGTAGGGCGATGCTAATCGTCTCGTAAAGGTCTTTTACTTCTGTCTTGAAGGTGTTCATGTTTGGTCTCGCTTTAGTGTAGATTGGTGAGGTTGAAGCCTAGTGTGTCGCTGCCTTTGGGCCGAGTGCGCAATACGACCCCAGAAGGCTTCACGATTCAAGGAATGGCCGCTACGAGAGTCCGGGGCAAGCGGCCCAAGGAACGCTGATTGATCAGCAGGTGATGGGCCACCGTCTCCGGCAGCTATGCGGCTTGCGTTTTCCGCTTGATGCGGTCATGGGTTGTTTTTTCCTTTCGTCCCGGCTTGTCTGACCAATTATACGACGCAAGTTTTCGATTGTAAAAAGAAGGCGTTAAAAAAAACTTGACAATTTCAAATCCATTGAACTGAAGGCCGCAGGCTCGCAGGCAGTAATTGGTTGTCTCGTGCCAACCTCGCCAGCGGTCGAACTCGTGCAAATGCACGAGTCGGAAAATGGCCTCGGTCGGTATTGACCGAGACCATGCCTCCCGGCCACGGTCACCCGATCTTGCGAGTCCCATCGGTCACCGCCACCATTCGACGGCAGATGATCTGGTAGCGGTTTGCGTTCTCATCCTCGCCAACCCACTCCCAGGAACCATCCTGTACTGACACCTCCTCGATGAACCTAAGCTTGACGGAGCGGCAGTCGAGGTGACCTTCACTCCCTGTCGTCAGTGCTTTGGCCGCCGCCCGTTGATTACCGGCCTCCGAGGCACTCATTCCAGTTTGCAGGGCGGATGTCGAGCTCTCGCTGGCCGGATTCTGGATGGTTGTCTCGGTGGGAGGCACCTGGCCGTCTTCGTGCGGTGGGAAGACCTTCAATTCGCCTCCGTCATTCTGGGACTCTTCCTCCTGCCGGGAGATTCGCTGCACCTTCGGCCGAGTGCGACCATCAAGGCCGGTCGTGGACTTGGCGGCCTCGACCTCGCTTTTTTTCTCCATCTGCGACCGAATTCGGGAGACGCTGCTGGCGTCCATGCCGCAGAGTGCTCCGAAGGTGGCGTTGGACATGTTGGGGTCGGCCTTGAGCAGTGTTTTCACATACTCCCGCCGTTGGCTGGCGGTCGGCGGCGTGCTGCGTCGGAGGAGGTTCAGTCTGATCCGCAGGGCGGCCTTCTGGTCGTCAGTCAGTTTTGACTCCAGGGTGGTGGTCTTCCGCCAGTCGATTTCCAATTCATCGCATAGCCTGACCCGGAGGCGGCCATCGATCACGGTGTCGGAATCGTCGATGACGACCGGCACTTTTAGGCCGTTGGCTTTGATGTCGTCCCGCAGGGCTTCGACTTCGGTTTCGGTGTGGGAAGGGAGATGGTCGGTAACTTGGTTGATCGTGTTCATGAGCAGTCTCCTTAGTGCGCAGTGCCACCAACACTGGCGACACGTCGCATGATCGAGGGGGAACAAAAGAAAGGTGGTTCCAGGCTGGCTACGAGCAAACCTGAAACGAACAGGCGGGTGACTGCTGGAAAGAGGACAAGCAGAATCGGCCCGCCGTGTTGGCCGCAAAGGCAGCGAGCCTTCGGGCCGCATCCATCCCAGCCAACGGCCGGATCATGGATGCCAATACACGTGTCGAAAAATGAACCACCCGTTTCGTAGGTGGTTCGCCGAATTGTCCTCATCCTGACGCTGAGTGCGTCAGGGGCCTAAGAAGGCAGCACGGCCCGTGGTCGTACCGCCTACCACCCGCCGCTGCGGGCTGGTACGCTATCCTGTCCCGATGCAGAGTGCATCGGGGGCAATGCCCAGCCGCAGACTGCGGCCGGGTCTTGGGGCGTGAGGACGATGCGGCCCGAAGGCCACCTGTCCCGGCATAATCCCCTGGAAAGAACGTCGCCAAGTTCGAAAAAAATCTGATTTCGGTCCTTTTGTAACAAAAACAGCATGTCAAGACGTGGTGATCCCCGTGTCTTCGCTCAGAACATCAGGCGATTGAACGCCCTGATGGGATTGTCGCCGACGAAGGCAGCAAGAGCCATCTCGAAACGGTTTTCCGTTGAGATCGATCCGAAATGGTATCGCAGGTTGTGCCGGGACGGAATCGGACAGGTTCACAAGGACACCAAGGAAAGACTGGCCGCCATCGCTCGATTTTTTGGGGTGACGACTGTGAATGCTTTGTGGGACACGAACCTCGTGTTCTTTACACTGAGCAAACACGCTGTTCCCCCTACGGAGGGGTGCTACACGACGAAGCTGGTCGAACTGCTGGAGACGAAGAAGCACGACTACCTGCGACAATTGATCACCTCGATACACGCCATGGAGTTTCCTGATGGCGTTCCCGTTCCCGAACCAGAAGACGAGGCAAGCTTTTCGCCGGAATACGTCCATGCCGATGAAGGGGACGAGGATCTGGAAGATGAAGAGGACGCCGAAAACGGCTAAACAGCGGCTTGCCGCCGGATGTGAGGGACAAGCAAGGTCCAAGCGGGCCGCAGCCAGTGGCCCTGTCGGAACGGCCCGATGGCAAGTGCCGCCGCCGAACGTGGCGGCACGACGCCGTTCAACCTGCTGCCGATCTCCAACAGCGGGGCACGAGGCGACCATCCTGCCACGACGCCCTACCGCTTGGCGGCGTGGTGGTGCCGTTACCTGCTGCCCGAAGATGGCGTCCTGCTCGACCCGTTTGCAGGCGGCGGAACGATCTTGGCGGCAGGGCTGGACAACGGGGCTTCCAGGGTGATGGGGATCGAGCGGGTGGAAAAGTACGTCGAGATGGCTCGGCAGCGGATTGGGTGATGGGGCTGTCCGGCATCGGCGGCAGGCCGGATCAACGGCGACGATGCGATTTTGATCGGATGGGGCCGGTGCCTCCATGTCTCCAGGTTTCTGGAAACCTGGAAAGTTGGAATTGGGAGGCCCTTGTCATGGCGGAGGGCGATGTGACGGGCAACGGGAAGCTTGGCGGGGTTTGGGACGCAGTGGATTGGCCCAGCGGCAACCAAAGTCGCCCCCTGCGATGTTGATCTGGTAGTTCAACTGGCTTCCCGAAACTAGGCAGCTATTGGGAGATGACAGGGGGAAGATACGGGACGAAACCTTGCTAGACTTTCTTGGAAAGCCATCATCTGATTTTCTGCCGTAGCCGACGAAAAAGGCCCGCCTCGTGATCCGAAAGTTTTGATCCGAGGCCCGTAGTGGGCCTTCCAGGGGCCTACTTGTCAATCATTTGGGTCAATCGGCCCAGTCCAGAAGGTCCGCTCACGCTCTCCCGTTTCGACATGCTGCCGAACGTTCGCACCGCCCTTGAAGGAAATAGCCGCCTTGAAGCCTACCAGTCTACCGCCGTTGATCTTGTAGGGGGCCACGTCGATTCTTTCAATCCAGTTGGCCAGCACTTGCCTCAACTTGACCCGTAAGGCGTGTAATTCGTCGCCAGTCGCTTCGGACAGTAGTTGCATGATGTTCTGTGCTTCGGTCATTGGCGAAGCATTACTGACCGCTTCTGAGCGTTCCAATAGCTTGACCTGTTTCTTTACATCTTCCTTCCGCTTCGCCAAGTTTCGCACCGCAGATAACAACACGTCAATATCGTCGTCTGACGTTTCCAGCTTGGCTTGTAAGGTGGCGAGTCTGGTTGTAATTCCGGCAAGTTCGCCCCGCTTGGCCGCAAGTGTTCCGTCTGTACTTTGATCAGATGGGAGGATATCAGACGGCTTTATACACAGTAGGTTCTTCAAAATTGCTTGTTCAAAGGTCGGGCAATTGATCGACAGATTGCAGGCTCCATTGACCCTACGGATATGCCCATAGCTGACGAACCTCCTGGCTATGGTTTTCTTTTTTGGCTGGATTGTCACAAGGTGCATGGGTTGGCCGTCAACTGAGCAATGTAACAAGCTGGGAAACAAGTTGACAAATTTCCCAGACGGGCCACGTTTTTGTAAGCGGCTTGACCTTGCGGCTTGGGCGAGTTCGTATAGCTCGTCTGAAATGATCCGAGGGTAAAAGTCTGGGATCGGTTCGCCAAGGGCTTTTCGCTTGTGGTTGGCGTCAAAGTGGAAGGCTTGCCACTCGCCGCAGACTGACCTATCCGCAAAGAAATTACCCAGCATGGTGTTATTCCATTTGCCAGATCTGCCTAACGCCGGTATCTGCTTGTTGGCCAATTCCCGCAACAAGGCTCTTTCTCCCAACCCGTCAACGGTTCTGCGGAAAATGTACTCAATGGTTTTGTCTGCACCCGGCTTGACCTTGTATCGCTGGCTAGTTTCGTCCCATGTCAACCAGCATCGGGAACGCTTGCCGAACCTCTCACCTTGTGCGGCTCTCTTTCGTTTGTCGTCCCAATCTTCGGTGATTCGCTCGGATAGGTTCTTGCTGTAGGTGTACGCCTGGAAAGCGAAAGCGGCTAATTCAATCGCCCCGCCGACATCATTTTCGTCTGACGCTCGGTAGACCTTTTTGACTGGCAAGGCTATGGCGATATCGATTCCGGCGTTCAGAATCTTATTCACGAGGTCTTGGGTATGCCTGACACCCCTACGTCCCAGCCGGTCGATCGCCTCCACAAAGAGGATATCTCCGGGGCGTACCCTTTTGCCGATTTCCGCCATGAACTTTTTCAACGCCGCTTGCTTGTCACCCTTGAAACCGGACTTGCCAAAGTCGTCAAGCTTCAAGTCTGACAACTCGTGCCCACCTTCCTTGATGAATTCCAGGGCGTAGTTTTCCTGACGTTCCTGGGATCGGCCTTCGGCTTGCTTTTCGTTCGAGAACCGGAGATAACTATGGACGGTTGCCATCGTTGACCTCGGTCTTTACTGGGTTTTGATGCCAAATCAGCCTCGATTTTATCCGTGTATGCTTTGTGAGTCAATCAGCGGGCCGCTGCTGGACCGGATCGACCTGCACATCGAAGTGCCGGCGGTGCCGTTCAAAGAACTGTCGTCCGCACCGACGGGGACCGGCAGCGCCGAGATGCGCGCGCATGTTGCGGCGGCGCGGCAGATTCAGCAACAGCGGTTCGACGGTGCCAAGACCCGCTACAACGCCCACATGACGACCCGTGAAATCCGCAAATTCTGCCGGTTGGACGAGGAGTGCATGGAGCTGCTGCGGGCCAGCGTCAACGAACTCGGTTTGTCGGCTCGGGCGCACGACAAAGTCCTGCGGGCGGCGCGCACGATCGCCGATCTGGACCAGAGCGAGCAGATCCGCGCTCCGCACATTCAGGAAGCCGTCAACTATCGGATGCTGGATCGGCAACTGTGGACGTAATATATTGATGGCGGTGGATCTGGTGGGCGCCGCAACCGGGAGACAAGCCATGCCAGTACTGCGTTTGGTCAAGGGGCCCGGTGCCCCCCGAGAGTTCGCCTTGGAGGAATTAGAGGCGTCGCTCAAGAAGGACGGCGTCTGGCTCGGGCGCGACGAACGCATCTGCACGATTCATCTCTCCCATCCGTGCGTCAGCCGCCGGCATGCGCAGCTGACGGTCGGAGACCAGGGACTGATGCTCAGCGACGAGCACAGCAAGGCGGGAACATTTCTTAACGGCCTGCGGCTCAAGCCTCAGATGCGTTATGTACTGAGCCATCGCGATCGGATTGAGATTTGCGGATACACGTTCATTTATCAGGACGAGCGGGCTCGGAACGGTGCGGGTTCAAGCAGCGACGATACGAATTCCTCGCCGTTGCTCGATCCTGCCGTAACGTCCATTCTGGACGGTTCGTCCACCGCGTGGCTATTGCGGACGGACGCGAATCCTCGCGACAAGCTGATGGCGTTGATGAAGCTCGCCCAGGATCTGCGCAAGCGGGTGACGCTGGAAGAACTGTTGCCGCGCACCTTGGATCGCCTGTTGTCGCTGTACGGCCGCGCAGATCAGGCCTTGATCGTGCTTCGCGAAGCCGGAACGGGGCGTCCCGCGATAAGGCGGGCGCGGCGCCGAAGCGGGAACGGCGTTGGCGAAGAAGGACCGCCCGGCAACGTCATTGACGAGGTGATGGCTACCGGCCGCGCCGTGATTGCCGATCAAGGGCGAATCATGGCTGCGCCGTTGATGGATCTCGAAGGACAACCGATGGGCGCCATCCAGTTGGAAGCCTTGGCCGGCGAACGGGAGTTCCGCCGAGAGGACTTGGACCTCTTGACGACGGTCGCCTTTCAGATCTCGATCGTGGTCGAGAATGCGATCCTGCACGATGTCGCCTTGCGCGAACGCTCGCTGGAGATCGAACTGAAGCTGGCTCAAGAGATCCAGGTCGAGCTGTTGCCGAGCGAACCGCCGCAGATCGACGGCTACGACTTCTTCGACTATTACGCGCCGGCCAAGTACGTAGGCGGCGATTATTACGACTACCTGCCGCTGGACGACAACCGCTTGGCGCTGGTCGTGGGCGATGTCTCGGGCAAGGGGGTGCCAGCCGCCCTGCTGATGGTCAAAGTGGCCAGCGAGCTGCAGGCTTCTCTGGCGACGGAACCCGATCCGGTCCAGGTGTTGAACCAGGTGAATCGGCGATTTTCCCGACGCAACCCGGACGGGACGTTCGTGACGATGGTTCTGGCCGTATTGGACCTGTCGAGCCACTGCATGTCCATCGTCAACGCCGGCCATCTCCGTCCGCTGTTGCGGCGGCCGGACGGGCGCATCGAGCAAATCGGCGACGCCCAAGCCGGTTTGCCGTTGGGCGTCAGCCCCATTCGGCCCTATCTGCAGACGCAACTCGATCTCCAAAGCGGGGACGCTCTGGTGCTGATCAGCGACGGAATCACCGAAGCCCAGAGCGATGGTATGCAGCAGTACGGTCATCATCGCTTGCTCGTCCAATTGGAATCGTCCGTGGCCACAGCGGCAGACCTGGGGCGACGAATCATCGACGACGTGGACCGCTTCGTCGGTCACTATCCTCAATCTGACGACCGTTGCCTGATGTGCATCAGGCGCGGTACGTGACCGGCGGCGAGCAAGGCAGCCGCTCCTCAAATCTCAGGCCGTCCGCGACGATTGCACGGCTCTCCCTGCCGTGCGGGGCGGAACTAATGAACCGGAATCGCCGCTCGATGTCCTTCCATGCGTGTTTTCAGCAGCTTGGACGGCCGTTACGGACTGTCGATCGACGTCTTGATTTCGCAGCGGAAATCGTCCGGGCCGAAGTACACCAACAGCCGCGCGCCCTCCGCAGCGGTGGCCAGGAAGTGTTCCTCCGTCCGCGAAACTTGGCCCGGCCAGCAGTAGACGAAATAAACATCCGCCGCGTGATGCACATCAAAATAACTGCCCGTCTGGACGGTCGCGGACAGCCCAAAATCGGCCAGCAACCGGCGCGAGGCCGTCACCAAGCCGGGGTCGAGTTCGAGGCCGTGCGCGTCAAAGCCCAACATCTCGGCCAGTCCGGTAATAATCCCCATGCCGCTGCCCCATTCGCAGAATCGTCCGCGCGGCAGCGCGCTTAACGCCGCGTAGACCACGTCGTAGTTGCTGGGGACATAATCGAAACAATCGATGCTCTTGCCGCGGCGAAGCCCCTCGTCGATAAATTCCCAAACGGATTTCGCCAGCGGGCCGGACGATCGTTCCAGCGGTATTTCTTGCAGTTCAAACATCGCGATCCCTCGTGTCGGTCATTGTTCGCGTCGCCGCCATTGCCGCGCGGTGCGGCATTCATTCCAGGGGCACGTCGATCGTGATCGTTTGCCGGCCGCTGGGAACGGTGACTTGGGCCGTGCCGTTGCGGAAGCGATTGAGCGCAGCGCCCGCGGCGCGGATGGTGTAGGAACCCGGAGGCACGTCGCGAAAAGTGAAACGGCCCGCGCTGTCGCTGGTGACGACGCGGTTTAGGCCCTCCAGCGTCACGCGAATCCCCGAGATGGGACGGCTGATCAGGACCACGCGGCCTTGGATGGTGCCGACCTCCGGCGGCGGTTTGCCCGCCGGAACGTCTTTCCGCGGCGCGGCGACGGTGACAACGCCGGCGGCCGTGGCCGACAAGCCCACGCGATCGGTGGCGTGAACCCGCAGCGTGTAGCGTCCCGGCGACAAGTCCTTGGTGGGCAACGCCATCGTCCAGACGCCGCTGCCGGTGGGTTGTGCGAGCAGCAGCGGTTGGTCCGCCTCGTCCAATTCGCCCGAGGCATTCAGATCCAAGCCGACTCGGCCTTTGACGACCCCACTGAGATCTTCCGTGGTGATCGTGACGGGGATCTCTTCGCCGGCCATCAGGGGGCGGACCGGCACTTCCACTCGCAGGGTCGGCGGGGCTCCGTCCAGTACGATGGGCACATCGTGCTGGTCCGTCAGTTGCCCTTGCCCGGTGTCCGGCAGATTCACGATCAGCCGCGCCAAGACATCCACCTTTTTGTTTCGCAGGCCGCCGGCCGGCAGCGCCACCTTGAAGTCGGCGACGTCGGCATGGAACTGAATCTGCCCCGCCGAGCCGGCTGCGTGCAGCCGGACTGCGACCTGGCGATCGCTGGACCATTGCAGTTTGCCTTCCGGCCGCAGAGTCCGGTCGCCATTTTCGTCCAGGCCCAGTTCGACGACGTCGCCGGGTTTTTGAAAGGCGTCCTCCGGAGCATCGACCTGAAACTCGACGGGGATCATTTCGGCGGGAGCCAGGAACGCGGCGCCGGCGGGCGGCGCGGTGATTCGGATCCGGCACGGGGAACGCTCGGCTTCGGCCGGCCGGCCCGTCCAATCGCAGCGGACATGATACAGAAAGGCGCGCGGATAGCCATCGACCGCCAAGCGTACGGCGATGCGTTTGTCCGCCTGCGGTTCCACCTTGGCAAACAGCGTTGCCGTGAATCCGGGAGCCGCCAGTTCGGCTTGGTCCCTCATTTCCGTGCCGGGCGGCAGCACACCTGCCGTATCCCAGACGACGCTGATCGGCTGTTCGCGTGCCGAAGGAGGCAGCAGTTCCGCATCGGGCTGTCCGTCGCCGTCGGCATCACGCGGCCGCACCCGAATCGCGATTCGTTGCCCGGCCGGGTCGTAAACGACTTGCGATTCGAGATAATCCCGCGGAGGCCGCAGGGCGAAAGCGATCCAGGTGTTCCATTGGAGGTCGGGCGCAGCCGCGTCCGTCACGACGCAAACCAGGCCCGCACTCACGACGGGCCGCTTGTCGGGCGCTGCGCCGGACGCTGCGCCCGCAGCAGCTTGATCCGCCTCCGCGGCACCGGGAGGCAAGGGTGCCGGTGGCGACGGGAACGGGATGCCGACCGGTGCCGGATCGGCCGGCAAGTCGACCTCCAGCGGCCCATGCAACCGATCGAATCCGGGCCGCAACCCGCCCAACGCGTCCCACGGCAGTTCACGGGCCGGCGCACTCGGCGCCGTTGGAGGCCGACTCCACAGATCGACGCGCACCTTCCGCGCCCTTCCCGAACGGTTGACCAGCGTAAAGCGATACGGCGTCACGCGATTCGGGAACGGCAACAGCCGCACGCGATCCGCCTCGCCCAGCGGGCGATCGAACGCCCGCGGGGGTCCGCTGACGAGCATCTCGACGACCTCCGCGGCCGGCACCCGAAGTTGGATGCGATGCGACGCCGTTTGACCGCGGAGCGTGAGCGACACGGCGATTTCTACCGATGCGGGACCGGGGATCCGGGGCCGAACTCGATACGCCAAGACGTGCGGGCCGCGCGGCTTGAACTCCACCGTTTGAGGCTTGCCGGACGCGAAATCTGGCCGGTCGCCGACCGCTTCGATGTCGATCGAGGCCGCATCGTATTCGACCGAAACCACGGCTCGGCCGGCCGCCAGCGAAGCGGGGCCCACGGTCAGATCCACGGGACGCCAAGCCCCGGGATCCAGATCGACGGAGCCGGGACCGAAGAGCGCCAGGACCGGTTTGACAGCCACTGGCCGCGGCGCGCGAGGCACGCCGAACGCGACCGCATCCGGCTCGACGCGATGGGCATCGCGGGCGTCCACCAAGCGGAGCAAGCGGGCGGCCTGCCGGCCTGCTTCCGGGTCGGTCGCTTGCCCGGCGTCCCGGATCCGGGACGGCAGCGCGCGGTAGAAGCCGCTCAAATCCGCGCCGAGCTGCCGCCAAGCCGCCCACCACGGCTCGTCATCGCCGCCTTTGGCCAGCGACTCGTCCGCCGCTTGCACGGCCCCAAATTGCGTTTCCAGACCGGCTGCCGCCTCCGGGTCCGCCCATGCGACAAGACCGATTTCCAGCCGCCCCTGCTCCTGCAGGCGTTCGCGTCGCCAGGAGGGCAAGGCCGACGGCGGCGAAGCGATTTGGCCCGGATCGGGAGATCCGAACGATTGGTCCAGCCGGCCCCGGGCCGCAACCAGTTCTTGGCGCAGCGAGGCCGGCAGCAGCGGCACGGCGAGAAAGCTGTCGATCCGTTCGGCGACCCCTCTGATCGGCCCGCCCGCGCGAAGCTCGCCAATCAACTGTTCCGCTTCGCGCTGGATCCCGTCCCGTTCGATCTGGTCGCGCAGGCGGCGGAGCTGATCCAGCAAACGGCGCAACTCGTCCAGCTTGGCGGAGGCGATCCCTGTATCCGCCGCGGGGCGGCCGTCTTTTCCCAGCAGTTCCTCCAGCAGATTTCGCAGCGCCGGCAGTCCGTGATCGAGCAGCTCCCGCAGAGGTCGATACAGCGCCAGGGGTTGGGGCGACCAGGGGGCTGCCGCCGCATGCCACCGCACGTGATACGCTGCGCGAAAGGCGAGTTCATGGTTCAACTGGACGGCGTCGCGCAGCGTTTCCCAGCCGGGCAGCGGCTGTTCATACGAGGCTTTGGCTTCGCCGGCGAAGAACCGCAACCGAGCTTCGGCCAAGCGTCCCAACACCGGCCCCCGCTCGATCCCGGCCGGAACGGCGGCGCCCTGCAGTACGGCGGCCAGCGGCCGGACTTCGCGTTGCAGGCTCGCCGCAATCTGACTCGCTTCAAAAGCCTGTCCCGCCCAAAGACGCTGTTCGTAGCCCAAGAGCGTTTCCTGATACTCGCGCCACAGATGCGGGGCATAGTCGGCGGGCAGCCACGCGCCGGCCGTGGTCCTGTGCTGGAACTCGTCCTGGGCGGTCCAGGCCTCAGCCAGCAAGCGTCTCGCTTCCAGCAGCTGTGGTGAGACGGCGGGCGGAGCGAGCTCGCCCGTCGGCGGCTTCGCGGCGGGACCTTCCTGCGCGGCCGGCGGGGCTGCGTCGGCCCGGGTCTGCGGCGCTTTCTCGGCCGGCTCGGATTCGACCGGCGGCTTCGTTTCCGCTGAGGCAGTGGTTGTGCCGCGGGCCAGAGTTCGCTCGACGCCCGCCAGCTGGCGAGGCACGGGGGTCAGCATCACCGGCGGCGGCGCCAACACGTTTCCCGCGCCGCCTTGCAACAGCTGCGGCGTCTGGCTGGCTCGCCCGCCGCTTTCATGGTGCACCCATTGAAAGACGCCGTTGCGAACGTAGGTCGTGAACTCCGCCAGATCCACTCGTCCATTGCCATCGCGATCCGCTGCACCTCGAATCGCTTCGGCAACGTAATATCCGAACGGGGATTGCTGTGCCGAGGACGACACGTGCGACGTCTCGCCCGCCTGATGGGCCGACAGGACCCACAGCCGGGAGTCCCGCTGCTGCTGGAGCGTCCGTTCGAGCAAGCGGGGAAACTCGTTGACCAGAACGCCCATCCGCGCGTCATAGGACACCCGGCCGGCGTCCAAAATCAACAACTTGAGGTCGGCCGGAAAAGCGGCGAGTTCGGCCATAAACTCATCGAGCGGATATCGCCCGGGCGCATCCTGCCGGAGAAAGTCGCTGCACAGCAAGTATGCGGTTCCATCCTCCGCGATCCCGTGCCCGGCGACATACAGCACCAACGTGTCCCGCCCCGCCGTCTGACAGCCTTCGAGCCGCTTGCCGAGCGTCGGCATGGCGCCGGAAGTCTGCAGGTCGTCAAGTCTGACCGCCGGCCGATGCGGGGCCATGCTCGCAAAGGCCTGCATGTCTTCTCCCACGAAGCGAACGGGCGGAGCAGCCAGGACGTCGTATTCCACGACAGGAAGATACGCGAAGTGTACCGTGGGAAGAAACATCCACCAGACGAGCAATGCGACGAACAGCGACACCAGCCCCAGGCACAGCAAAGACAGCAGAATCCGCGGTACCCAACGAGCAGACGACGTCGGCTGGTTTTGCGCAGGGCGGCCTCGCCAGGACCGCTGAGGAGCCGAAGTGTTGCCCGGAGCAGCCATGACAGGATGTCCTAGACCGAGAAAGTTGTGTCAACGCCAACGTCATTGTAGGTTTGGCGCGAGGGAAATGGCAGCCCGGGTGCCGCACCGCGACGCTCGGTGGCACCCTTCCGCCGCAACTAGTGCCGTGTCAACGCTTAATCTTCGCGAGAGGGGTAGGAAAGACCGGTTGAGTTCCCGGTCTCCCCTCCCTCCGAACCGTACGGGCGGTTCTCCCGCATACGGCTCTCCGGTTGGTGGTTCACCGCAGAGCGGATTGACTGACAGAAACATGGGCTCGTGCCAGGCTGAACAACCCAAGCTCCGCAAAGTAGGCGTTCGGCCAACGCTTCCAGCAACGCTTCCACGCGAGCCAGCGCATCGATGCAGCTTCGTCCCGGACGAAACCCGTAGCTGTGCTCGGCGAAGTCGCGTTCAAAGATCGGTTCCAGCACGTGACGCAACGCATTCTGGACCACCCGGTCGCTCACCGTCGGTATCCCCAGCGGGCGTTGCTCGCGCGTGCCCGGCTTGGGAATCCAGGTCCGCATCACCGCTTGCGGTTTGTAGGTGCCGGTTTGCAGTGCCTCGGACAATCGGGTCAGGTTCGCTTCCTTGCGGTCCAGAAACATCTCGGTCGTTACGCGATCCACACCCGCTGCGCCGCCGTTGCGAGCCACTTCCGTCGCGGCCGATTCCAGGTTGGCAAGCGAGTAGACTTTATCAATCAGGCTGAACCATTTCCTTGGCTCCACCGGAGTTACCCGGCTTCCTCGCTACTATGAGTGCTCTGCCCCCTGTCGGGCGATCGTTTCTAGGGTGGCATCGGTCGGTTCGTCCGTTCAGCCCCGATGCGGACCGGCGGCCAGGCCGTTTCTGTGTGGCCTGCCCAGCACCACTTCTTCCCCGAGTCGTTTTCGTCCTGTCCCGACAGGTCTCCCTGCTTTACGAGATCGAATCTTCCGACCATTCCGTCTCCAACCACCCCTCGCCGTCCCGGGTTCGGTTTGTTTTGCTCCCCGGCTGACCGCCTTCTGCCTTGATGACCCGGTGTGCCGGGATCGTGCGGCATCTTGGGCTTCGCCTTTAGCTAGCAGGCTCACCACGACGACAGGCCGAATCGAGTTCGTCATCCTACGGACTGGCCGTTCACCGCCAGTTGCTCTCCACCCCCTTTCGCAAGGACGCAGTTACTTTTGGTTACAGAGTTCAAACCAAACTCCGACGGGGACTTCCACCCCGCTGATTCAATCTGCTCACAGGCGCACTAGCGGAAGTCGCCAGACTTCCGACCGGCAAGCAGCGGAACCCGCCAGACTTCCGACAGCCTTTCCTCGCGAACGGAAAACGCTATTTGTTGGCCGGGCGCGTGCCGTGATAGTGACCGTCGCCGATATCGTCACCCGAGGAGACGCTTCTCCCCTACTGCTGAATCCCGCATAGTGCCGCACGAGTTGGCGATACGCTATCCCGAGCAGGCGAGCAGTGCCCGCGGGTTGCAGGTGACCGGAGCCCACGGCATCAGGTCCCGCAGCCGGTCGCTGGCTCGGGACAGCCGGTGCGACGACCAAAGCCTGTTCCACGTACCCCTGAAAAGCTTCGCGATCGGCGACTGCCCACGCGGCCAGGCCGGCCAGGCCGACCGCCAGCACCAGCAGCACCAGGGTCCACCACGACCAGCGCGTCTGGTCGGTCGTTCTGGCCGTTTCTGCTTCCAGTTCCTTCCGCAGTTGCTGCTCGACGGCGTCCCGGTATACGTTGCGCCACAGATGGCCGATGTACAGCACGGCTGCGGCCACGACAATCAAGCCGCCGATGCGCATCCCCCACGTCTGCCATTGCGGTGCCGCTTTGCTCTGCCACGCGTCGACGCTGGCGAACCCCAGATGCCCCACGTAAACCTGCAGCAGTGTGCCGGGAAAGGTCACCAGCACGGTCGTCACGACGAAGGTGCGATATCCGACTTGCGTCAGTCCGAGCGCGTAGTTTTGCATGCCGAACGTAAACATGTGGGAGACGCGCACCGCAGCGACTGCCTTCCAGTCGCTTTTCTCGATGGTTTTTTCCAACGCCCGCATCCGCGGGGAAGCTTCCAGGCAGGCTCGCAACCAGGTCTGCCGTGAGAAACGCGAGATCCAGAACGTGACGCTGGCGGCGACCCCAATGGAAGTCGAAGCGATCAGCGTGCCCGCCAACGTGCCGAATAGTGCTCCGGCAATAAACGGCAGGGGCCAAACAGGCGTGGAAAACACCGTGGAGATCACGAAAGCCGCCATGTAGACCGCAACCCCCCAGTAGCCCAGATCCTGGCTCCAATGCTGCAGCAACTCGTCCAGATCCAGGATCGGCATCGCCCACAGGATCGCCCCCACCGATATGACCATGACCACGGCGGCGGCGCGACGCGTCCACCAGGAAATCCGAGCGGACCGGGGTTCGGATCTGCTGCCATCCGAGCGCGGCGTCGATTTGTTTTCCGCATCGTGGGGCACCGGCGAACGCTCCTCGGTACGCGTATCTCGTACGGCGATCATGTCGCCCTGCCGTAAAACAACTCGCTCGCGTAGCGCGAAAGCTCTCGCGCCCTATATGAAGCAAACCTAATGAAACCACTAGACATTCGGCTGATCCCTAACTTCGCCCGCATTCAGCCGCGGTTTGGTCGGGTTGCTCCCGGCCGGTGAACCCCGTCATGCCGGTGCGTTGCAGTTTCTCCGCCATCCTCGTCATGGCCGCATCCGTCCACGCGCCCGCGATCCACACGTCCGACCGCCGCGGCGTCGTTGGTGTTCATGATTCGGATTTCCAGCAGATTCAGAGAGGCCAGCAGATTGGGATTTTGGATTGAAACACAGCCACAGAGACACGCGACGATAAGTAGCCTCATCCAAAGCATGCTTTTTCACATCATCATGAGCCTCATTTCAGGATGGCGGAACTGCTCCGAAAAGCGTTCTCATGGAACAGGTCCAGGTCGGCGCTCGACTGTAGCGGAACTCGCCCGAGTTCCGAAATCACTGCTCAGAAACCATCTCCATGCCACTCTCCCGTCCATGCTCGCCCGTGCGAGCTTCGATCTTGACCGGTCAGTATATGCACCGGCACGGGATTGTAGAACCACGGACCTCGCCCCTATCCGCGCCGGACGCGATCACGGATCGCGATCAGGTCTTTCATCACGCGGTCCAGCGGTTCTTGCTGGCCGGTGCCGCCAAACGCGTCGTGCAAGCGCCGGTACAGCGGATATAGTTCCGCGTAGACCTGGGCATGCTTCTTGATCGGCGCGTACACGGTGTCCTTGACGCCGGTCATCTTGCGCTGGGCCTGTTCGACCTTTTTGTACGCTCCGCCGACGACGGCGCCGAAGATCGCGGCGCCCAGGGCGCACGTCTGCGGCGAACGGCTGATCTTCATCGGCCGGTTGCAGACGTCGGCGTAGATCTGCATTACGAACGGGTTCTTCTCGGCGATTCCGCCACAGTTGACCACCTCTCGGACCTTGACGCCGTACTCTTCGAATCGGTTGATGATCGTCAGCGCCCCGAACGCCGTGGCTTCGACCAGCGTGCGGTAGATCTCGGCGGCCGACGTGTGCAGAGTCTGCCCGACCAGCAGGCCGGTCAGCAGCGGGTCGACCAGGATCGTGCGGTTGCCGTTATTCCAGTCCAGCGCCAGCAGGCCGCTCTCGCCCGGCATCAGCCGTGCGGCCTCGCGCGTCAAATTCGCGTGCGGATCGCCTTGGCCCGTATACCGTTGGGGCGTCAGATAACTGACGAACCAATTGAAGATATCTCCGACGGCGGATTGGCCGGCTTCCAGGCCATACATGCCGGGCAGGATCGATCCGGGAACGATGCCGCACAATCCCGGCACGTCGGGCAGCGGCTTGTCCTGCGGCGCGACCATCATATCGCATGTGCTTGTGCCAATGATTTTCACCAGCGTGCCCGGTTTGATCCCCGCGCCCACGGCGCCCATGTGCGCGTCGAACGCACCCGCCGCCACCGGGACGCCCGCCGGCAGACCGACCTTTTTCGCCGCCTGGACCGTCAAGCCGCCCGCCTGTTCGTCGGCCGGCACGGCACGGTCTGCGTATCGCCGACGGACGTTGACCAGATCCGGGTCCAGCGACGCCAGGAACGATTCGCTGGGCAATCCGCCCCACAGATCGTTGTACATCGCCTTGTGGCCCGCCGCACACACGCCGCGGCAGAGCGTGTGCGGGTTGGTATTGCCGGTGATGAAGGCCGGGATGAAGTCAGCCAATTCGACCCAAGCGTAGGCGGCCGCAAAGACCTTGGGCGCCGCACGCTTGCAGTGCAGGATCTTGGACCAGAACCACTCGCTCGAGTAAGTCCCGCCGCACTTGCTCAGATACTGGTCCGGGTGCGCGGCCGCTTTGGCGGTGATCTCGGCCGCCTCGGCGTGTCCCGTGTGGTCCTTCCACAGCCAAGCGTGGGCCGCTGGTTCCTGACGAAATTCCGGCTGCATGGCGATCGGCATTCCCGCCTGGTCGACGGGAATCGGCGTGGACCCCGTGGTATCGACGCCGATGCCGACGACCTTGTCCGGGCTGAACCCGGGATCTTTCTTGGCCGCGTTGACCGCGCGTTTGACCGAGACATAGAACCCTTCGATGTAGTCGGCCGGGTTCTGCCGGGCCAAGTTGGGATCCCGCGGATCCAGCAGGATCCCCGCTTCGCCGCTGGGATAGTTGTAGACGTGCGTCCCGACCTCGGACCCGTCCGTCACATCGACGACCAGCGCGCGCACGCTGTTGGTCCCGTAATCCACACCGATGGAAAACCGCCGTCCCGCAGAGCCAGCCATGTCCGTACTCCTTGTTAGCGTCAATTGCGGTCCTTAAGCCAATCTGAATAGGCTAACGGATGGCCCGCTGCATCGACAAGGCGGCGCACCCAACAGTGGACACTTCCAGTCGGCAGACGGATGCTTGCTGCTGCTATCGCCAAACTCCCTGAGTTGCTAAGATTATAATATTGCGGTCAACAGACCAGTGCCTCGTCAAGACTTAATTGGCGTGAGTGGACTTCATCGTAGCCCGAAGCGTAAGCGAGGAGGGGGGCTGGCATCCGCGGCTCGTAGTCGCTGACGCTTTGGGTTACCCAGGGCGCAGCCGTACCCGAAAACTAAGCCTTAACGACGCACTAGGGTGGTGTTTGATGGCCGCCAGCAGTTGCTTTCGGCAAAAGGAATCAACGAAATGGCGACGTCTGCGAGCAAAAACGATACGAAGCATGATTTCACGGTCTATCACGGCAAGAAGATCGCCGTCGTTTTGTCGATCCAGGGCAAACAGAAGGTGTGCCGGGGAACGGCGTCGTACAAGTTTCACGCCGCGTTGGGACCTGTCTTAGCGGTGCGGATTGAAGGTGAAGAAAATCACGGCGTGCCGGAATTGCTCCTTTCGGAAACGTCTTGGCTGGGCGGAATCGGCGTCGACACACAATACGGCTGCGACTACTGCTTCGTGCCGTCGGCCTCGGCCGCGGAGGCGGGCTGTTGAATTCGTGCAGGTTAGCTTTTCTGCATCCATAAACTTTTCTGGATTTACGCTGCTTGCCGCGCGCCCGCGCCGCTCTACCATTGATTACCGCTTAGAGTTTGCGCCTCTGCTACGTAAACGGTAGATGCGTCTGCGCATCCCAAGTGAACAGAGTCTGTTTCCGTCTCGCTTGTTTTGTCAGTCTGCTGTTTTTGCTTTGACCATTCAGTCGAACCACGATGAGCCGATCGTGGCCGCAAGCAGAATCTCGATCCCTTTCGTCGTCAAGGAGTGAGATCCGCATGTCAAACGATCGGCGTTTTGTGGTGATCGGAGCAGGGCCTTCCGGTCTCACGGCGGCTTACGAACTCACGAAACATGGCTTGTGCCCGGTGGTTGTCGAGAAAGACACCATTGTCGGCGGCTTGGCACGGACGGAAACGTACCGCGGGTTCCGTTTCGACATGGGAGGGCATCGTTTTTTTACGAAGGACAAGGAGGTCGAGGCGATGTGGCGTGAGGTCTTGGAACATGAGTTCCTCCGTCGCTCGCGGCTGTCGCGCATCTATTACAAGAAGGTCTTTTTCCACTATCCGCTGAAACCGGCGAATGCGCTGGCCGGACTGGGGCTGGTCGAGAGCATCCGAATCGCCCTGAGCTATCTCCGCTGGTCGTTGTTCCCGCACAAGCCGGAAGAGACCTTCGAACATTGGGTGACGAATCGTTTTGGAAAACGGCTGTTCGAGATCTTTTTCAAGAGCTACACCGAGAAGGTGTGGGGGATTCCTTGCTCCGAGCTGCGCGCCGAGTGGGCCGCTCAACGCATCAAGGACCTGTCCCTCAAGACGGCCGTGCTCGACATGTTCTTCAAGCGCAAGAAGACGATCAAGACGTTGATCGACGCCTTCGATTATCCTCGGTTGGGCCCGGGGATGCTGTGGACCCGGGTCAGGGAACTCGTGGAACAGCAGGGGGGCACGATCTTGACCGGCAGCGACGTGGTCCGTATCCATCGCACCGGCCAAGTGATCGACAGCATCGAGATCGGACACAACGGCAGCACGCGCCTGGTCGCGGGGACCGACTTTATTTCCAGCATGCCGATCACGCAGTTCATCCAGCGTCTGGATCCGCCCGCGCCGACCGCAATCCGCGCGGCGGCCGATGGCCTGAGATACCGCGACTTCCTGACGGTCTGCCTGATCGTCAACAAACCCCACGTCTTTCCGGATAATTGGATTTACGTTCACGAACCGGCGGTTCAGGTCGGCCGGATTCAAAACTTTAAGAATTGGAGCCCGGAAATGGTGCCGGATCCGGGCCAATGCAGCCTCGGCCTGGAGTACTTCTGCAACGAAGGGGACGCGCTGTGGTCGACCGAGGACGAAGCGCTGATCGAGTTGGCAAAGCGAGAGCTGGCATCGCTCGGCTTGGCCAAGCGAGAAGAGGTGACCGACGGATGCGTCTTCCGCATGCCCAAGTCGTACCCCGTATACGATTCCGGCTACCGGGAATTGTTGGACGAGATCCGCGCCTATGTGGATTCGTTCGAGAACTTCCAAACCGTGGGCCGTAACGGCCTGCATCGCTACAACAATCAAGACCACGCCATGCTGACCGGCATGTACGCCGTGCGGAACTCGCTGTTTGGAAAGACGCACGACCTGTGGTCGGTCAACGCCGAGCAGGAGTATCACGAAGAGGTTCGCCAGTCCGAGGCTACGCAGACGCAAGCCTCCGGCGACAAATCGTCTCCCGCTGTTTCCATCGCATGAATTCCACTTTACCGATCGAAAGAACTGCCGTTCCGCCTGAGATTCCGGCGCGCCTCGCGGCGGAGCCGCTGGTCACGGCGATCGTCCCCGCACACAATGCCGCTCGTTACGTCCAGGCGACTCTCGATTCGCTGCGGCGGCAGACCGACTCGGCTCTGGAAATCCTGGTGGTGGACGATGGGTCGACGGACGATACCGCGGAGCGGGTGGCGCGAGCGGCCGAGCAAGATGGCAGGCTCCGTCTGATCCGGCAACCCAACGCGGGCGTCGCTGCGGCCCGCAACCGCGGCTTGGAGGAAGCGAGGGGAGATTTCATCGCCTTTGTCGACGCGGATGATGTGTGGTATCCGCGGGCGATCGAGCGATTGCGGCAGCGTCTGCAGGCCGCCGGCGAGGACTGCGGTCTGGCTTATGCGTGGTGCGTTACGCTCGACGAATCCGGCCGGCTGGAAGGCGATTTTCGGGCGGCCCTGATTCAAGGACACGTGTCTTCCACCCTGGTTTGTCACAACTTTATTGGCTGTGCCAGCGCGACCCTGATTCGCCGCGACTGCCTCGACGAGATCGGAGGTTTCGACTGCCGCTTCCGTGCCCGCGGCGCCCAGGGCTGCGAGGATTGGGATCTGTATCTGAGACTGGCCGCCAAGTACACCTTCGCCGCGGTTCCGGAGTTCTTGATCGGATATCGCAAGCACGCCCAGAGCATGTCGACGGACTGGGACGCGATGGTTCGCTCCCACGAGGAAATGCTGGCGGCGATACGGAGCCGAGGCGAGGTGCTACCGCGCGGTTTCGAACGCTTCTCGCGCAGCAGCTTTTGTCTGTACTTGAGTCGAGAGAGCGCCCGCGCCGGCCGACGCCGGGACAGCCGACGGTTGCTGTGGCAAGCCCTGACGGCCAGCCCCGGTTGGACGCTGTTACGAGTTTCGCTGTCCCCGGCAACGTTCGCGCTATCGCTGGGCGGGCGTTTGACCGCGACAGCTCTTCCCCCGCCGGGTGGTTCTGGAACTTCCGCGCGCCAGTTGCGTATTGAGGACATCTCGCGCCGGCGACTCCGCATTGCGGCGCGGTTGGCTTGGCAATATCTATTTCACTGGTACGTCAGCGTGTCGCAAAGGGCGTGGCTCGCGGTCCGTGTCGCGCGCCTCAGACGAGCCGTGTTGCGGCCCATTTCTTTCACGAGGCCGATGCCATGAGTTATCCAGACGGCCGGCTTGTCTGGCCGTGAAGCAGGGGCTTTTGAGAGGAGTTTGATGGCCGTTAAGGTTTTGGACGTCGATCTGTCGGTACTCGTGGGGGATCACGAGGGGCTGGAAGCCTTTGATCGGGCGTTGGTCCTGTTGCGTTGGCGGGGAGTTCCGGTGGGGGAGATTCGCATGTCGATCGCGGCGGGAAGGATTGCCGGGATCGATCTTGTGCGGGCGGCGGCCGAGCACGTTGGCGCCGCCCTGGCAGCGGCGGTGCTGGAGGAGAGTCTTTCGCCGGGCATGGAGTCGGACGGATTGCGGCAGCTTCCGGCGTGCAGCGTCGTGATTCCCACGCGCAACCGTCCGGACGACTTGGCTCGCTGCCTGGAGTCGATCTGCGCGTCGCGTCCGGCGGACGTCGAGGTGATCGTCGTGGACAACGCCCCTTCCGACGACCGGAGTCGCCGATTGGCGGCGGCGTTTCCCGTGCAATACCTGTGCGAGCCGCGTCCGGGGGTTGGCTGGGCGCGGCGACGGGGCGCGAGGGCGGCCCAGGGCGAAGTGGTCGTTTACGCCGACGACGATGTCGTGGTCGACCGCGACTGGGTCGATGGGATGCGGCGGCCGTTTCTCGAACCGCACGTGGGAGGCGTTACCGGGCTGGTGATGCCCCAGGACATGCTGACGCCCTCGCAGGAGCTGTTCGAGGCGGGCTGCGGATTCCGTCGCTACTTCACCCCGCAGGCATTCAGCGCCGCGTCGATGCACCCCCTGCTCATCGCTCGCGTGGGCGCGGGGGCGAGCATGGCCTTCCGCAGGCGGCTGATCTTCGAGACCGGCCTGTTCGACGTGGAGATGGACTGCGGCACGGTGACGCGGTCGGGAGGGGATCACTATGCCTTCTACCTGCTGCTTAAGGCGGGGCACACGATCGCCTACACGCCCCAGGCGCTGTCGTGGCATCGTCATCGGATCGACTCGCGGAACTTGGCGATCCAACTGCACGGCTATAGTGTCGGCGCGTTCTGCCTCCTCCTCCGCTGCCTCCTGCTGCACGGCGAGCTGGGAGCGCTGCGCGTAGGGGGGCACTGGTTCGTCGCCCATCACTTGCGGGAGTTGTGGCGGGGGATCTTTCGGCTCGCCGCGGCCCAACCGCTGCGGCTGACGTGGGCGGAGATTCGCGGGGCTTTTGCGGCGCCTTGGGCCCACATTGCGAGTCGTCGCATCGAACGAACGATTCCTATTCCCACGGATTCCTTGGATGTTTTGGAGGAAGCCGCCTATGAGACCTGAGATCAGCGTTGTGATTCCCACCCATAACCGTTGCCCGCAAGTGACGCTGGCCCTGCAATCGCTGGCCCGTCAAACGGTGGCCCCGGAACGGTACGAGGTCGTCGCGGTGGCCGACGGCTGCCGCGACGACACCTTGGCGGCGTTGGCGTCGCTGACGGTGCCGTACTGCCTGACCGTGATCGAGCAGCCCGGCCGCGGCGCCGCAGCCGCGCGGAACCAAGGAGCCGCCGCGGCGACGTCGTCCCTGCTTCTGTTCCTCGACGACGACATGGAAGCCGAGCCGGGGCTGATTGAAGCCCACCTCGACGCCCACGCCCGGCATCCCGACGGGGTGGTCCTCGGCCGGTTTCCCATCCTCGATCCGGGACTCCGAGCGAGCGTGTTCGAGGTTGCCACGAAGGCTTGGTGGGACCAGCAGTTCGCCGCTCGAGGCAGGGCCGAACACCGCTACACGTTCAGGGACTTCTGCACTGGGAACGTTTCGCTTCCCAAGCGGTTGTTCGACGCCGCAGGCGGATTCGACGAGGCCTTCTCGCCGCGGGCCGCAGGCGAGGATTACGATCTCGGTATACGCTTGTTGCAGCGAGGAACTCGGTTCCGCTACGTGCCCGAGGCCGCCAGCATCCATCACGACGGCCGCACCGCGTCACGAGCCCTGGCGCGGGCCCGGCAAGAAGGATTCGGCCACGTGCTCCTGGTCCGCAAGCATCCGGAGTTGTTCGACCAGTTGTGGCTGGAGCAGCTGTCGCAGGTCAGCTCCTGTCGTCTGCTGCGGCCGCTGGTCCGCTGCGCATGGCGCTGGCCTGGGATCTTCGCCCCGATGGTCTGGCCCCTGAGGATCGTTCACCGGACGGCGCAGGCGACTGGCGCGGTCGAATGGTTGCGGTGGACCCACGACTTGCTCCACGTTTACCACTACTGGCAAGGCGCCCGCGAAGCCACCGGCAGCTTTGCGGCCTGGGAGGAACTCCACTCGGCGGCCCGGGATCGGGTGCCCGATTTCCGCGAGGTGGAGTTGGACCTGGCGGTCGATCTGCCCCGGCTGGAGACGATCCTCGCACAGACGCCGACCGATGCCGCGGTACTCAAGTACCGCGAGTGGACGCTGGGCCGAATCGACCCTCCCCCCGGCGCCGAGGCGCTGCGCCCCATTCACGTGCATGCGATCCTGGTTCACCACTACGCCCCCGCGTTCCTCGCGCTGCAGTGCCTCGACGGCATGTTGCAGCCGGCGCCTGCCCCGCCGCGGGCGACGTGCAAGCGGCTGGAGGGGCATCGGGATGCGTGTGTCGATCGAGAGTTGTCGCTGACGTATTGAGGAGATCACATGGGTGCTCGAGCGATTCCGGACGCGAGGAGAAAGCTGACGCATTATCGCGACTTGCTGATCGAGCTGGTGGTGCGCGACATGAAGCTCCGCTACAAGCGATCGGTGCTGGGCATTGTCTGGTCGCTGCTGAACCCGCTGGCGCAGCTCCTGGTGTTCCTGTTCGTGTTCCGGTACGTGCTGCCGCTGAACGTGCCGAACTATCCGTTGTTCCTCTTCACCGGAATCCTGGCGTGGACCTGGTTCCAGCAGTCGCTGCAGTATGCCGCCGGGGCGATCGTCGACAACGCGCCGCTGATCCGCCAGCCCGGCTTCCCGCCGGGCATCCTGCCGGTGGCTACGGTCGTGGCCCAAATGATCAACTATGTACTGGCCCTGCCGGTGCTCGCGGCGTTCGTGCTGTGGATCCAGGGGCCGCTCACCTCGGCGGTTGTGGCGATCCCGCTGGTGATGGCGGTGCAGTTCCTGGTAACGCTCAGCCTCGCCTACCTGGTGGCCACGTCGCACGTGCGCTTTCGCGACACGCAGTATCTATTGGGCGTCGCCCTGATGCTCGGGTTCTACCTGACGCCGGTCTTCTACCGGTCGGAGGCCATGCCGTCCAACTATGCCACGATCTATCGGCTGAACCCGCTGGTGCATGTGATCGAGGCCTACCGGACAATCGTTCTCGACGGACGGATTCCTCAGCTTCTGCCGCTGGGAACGGTTGCCGCCGCGGCGCTCGTCGTGTTGGGAGTGAGCTATGCCCTGTTCCGACATGCCAGTCACCACTTCATCGAGGAGTTGTAGATGCCCGACGCCATCCTTGTGCGCAACGTGAGCAAGAGCTATCGTCTCCGGCATCCCAACCGGCCCGCGACGCTCCAGGAAGCAGTTCTTTCCGGCCTTCGCCACATGCGCTGCGGCAAGCGGTTCTGGGGACTTCGGGATATCAGCTTCTCGGTCGCCCCGGGCCGGGCGGTCGGATTGATCGGCCGCAACGGGGCCGGAAAATCGACCCTGCTGCGACTGGTCGGCGGCGTCGGAACGCCCAATGCGGGGACGATTCAAACGCATGGCCGGATCCACGGCCTGTTCGAACTCGGCCCCGGATTTCACCCCGAGCTGACCGGCCGGGAAAACGTCTTTATCAGCGGCGTGGTCAACGGCCTGACGCGCCGCGAAGTAGCCGGCCGGTTCGACGCCATCGTCGCCTTTGCCGAGTTGGAGGAGTTCATTGACACCCCCTTGCGCACCTACAGCAACGGGATGCGGATGCGTCTGGCCTTTGCCGTGGCTGTCCATTGCGATCCCGAGATCCTGTTGATCGACGAAGTGCTCGCCGTGGGCGACCTGGCGTTCCAGCACAAGTGCCAGGAGCGCATGGCCCGGTTCAAAGCGCAGGGATGCACCATCCTGCTGGCCTCGCATGACGCCGGGATGGTCCGGGCCTTCTGCGATGAGGCCATCTGGTTCTCTTCGGGGCGCATCGAGCTCCAGGGGCCCTGCGGCGACGTCGTGGACCAGTACGTCCGCGAGATGGCAGGTGAAAGCCGACGCCCAACCCCTCGTGCCTTGCCGGCGAGCCATTTGTCCAGAGGCGTCGAGCTTCACGCCCGTGAGACCTGTCTCGCCTCCATGGAGATTACCAGTGATTCGTAAGCTCCTCCAGAACATGCTGGAGCGAGTGCCCGACGTGCAACAGCTTCGGGCCCAACGCGATGCGCTTCTGACGGCGTTCTCCGGGTTCCCTCCCGGCCACTACTATTCCCCGATTCCAGGGATCGACGAGGTGCGGCGCAACGCGGATCGCCTGTTCGATCGCTCGCTGCGCGAGTTGCCGGGGATCGACCTTCGCACCGACCAGCAGCTTGCCACGCTGGAGCAAATCAAGGTGTTTTACGCGGAGCAGCCGTTTCACGACGAACTCACGCCCGGTTTCCGGTACTCCTTTCTGAACGACTATTACTCCTATTCCGACGCCCTGTTCCTGTACGGCATGATCCGGCTGGTCCGGCCGCGACGGATCATCGAGGTGGGGTCGGGGTTCTCCTCCTTCGTGATGCTCGACACGAACCAACGGTTCTTCGACCGGCCAATCGAGCTGACGTTTGTCGAACCCTATCCCGATCGCCTTTGCTCGCGTCTGACCGACGACGACCTTCGAACCGTGGAAATCCTGCGCACGCCGGTCCAGGAAGTGCCTCTGGAACGGTTCGACGCGCTGGAGAAGGATGACATCCTGTTCGTCGATTCGACGCATGTAACCAAGATCGGCAGCGACGTCAACCGGATCGTGTTCGAGGTGCTGCCTCGGCTGCAAAGCGGCGTCTACGTCCACTTTCACGACATGTTCTTCCCGTTCGAATACCCTCAGGTGTGGCTCGAGCAAGGACGGTTCTGGAACGAGGACTACCTGGTTCGGGCCTTTCTGCAATACAACTCGGCGTTCCAGATCGTGATCTGGAATCAGTTTCTCTATACGGCGTTCCGCGAGCGGCTCGAGCAGGCGATGCCCCTGTGCCTGAAGAACGCTGGGGCTAGCCTGTGGCTGCAGCGGCGATAAGGAACAGCCTCCATCAGAACCAAGATCCTCCAATACGATCTCACTCGCGCGACGGCCGATCCCGCTTGGCCACAGCCGCCGTGGCGGTTCGACGGCTACCGCCGAGCCTGGGTGCTGGCCCGTGACGGAAGGCAACCGCTGGGGATGGTGCCCCTCGATCTTCCTGCGGGGCGGTCGCTGGGCCACGAGCAGGTCGAGGAAATCCTCGCCCGCGAATTGGGACTCGACCTTCGAGCGATGCCTTGCCGCGATCCGAAGAGGATCGCGACGTCCGAGCCCTCGTTGCCGCCGATCAGCGTGGTGGTCTGCACGCGCGACCGCGCCGGGCTGCTGCGGTCGTGCCTGGAGACGCTGAGGCGGTTGGACTATCCCGAATATGACGTAGTGGTGGTCGACAATGCCTCGCGCGACGACCAGACGGCCGCGGTGACGGCGCAGACGCCGTTTCGCTATGTTCGGCAGGACCGGCCGGGGCTCGATTGGGCCCGTAATCGTGGGGCCGCCGAGGCACGCCACGAGATCATCGCCTACGTGGATGACGACGCCCGGGCCGATCCAGCGTGGCTGCGCGGGGTCGCCGACGCCTTTGCCGATCCCCGTGTGGGCCTCGTGACCGGGTTGGTGCTCCCCTGGGAACTGGAAACCGAGGCCCAGGAGCTGTTCGAGCAGTACGGCGGGATGGGCAAAGGGGTCCGCTCGCGTCTGTTTCACCCGGGGGTCCTGTCGGCGGAGAGCCAAATTGCCACGCACTGCGCAGGCGTGGGAGCCAACATGGCCCTGCGGCGCACCACCTGGGAAGCCGTGGGCGGGTTCGATACGGCATTGGACGTCGGCACGCCGTCGTTCGGCGCTGGCGATCTGGACATGTTTCACCGCGTCCTGACCGCCGGGCTGGCGATCCGCTACGAGCCGACCGCGATCGTGTGGCACCAGCACCGCCGGGACATGAGCGGCCTTCGTCGCCAGATCTACAGCAACGGCCGCTCCTTCGGCGTCTACCTGATCAAGCTGTGGCGGACCGGCTCGGTCGAGCGGCACGCCACCGTCCGGTTCGCCGGCTGGTGGGTGAAGGACTGGCTCCTGGGTCGCCTGCTTCGCTGTGTCCTGCGTCGCGAGCCGTTTCCCACCACGTTGGCCTGGGCGGAGGTTTGGGGAGCGTGCCACGCGCCTTGGGCGTACCTGGCCACGTACTCCCGGAATCGCCGCTTGCTGCGAAAAGACAGGCGCGCATGCTGAGGCAAGAACTCAGCTCTTTCAATGCCGTTGCATCCGCGGACCGATCATGGGGAGGCGAATCATGGACCAGCCTGTTACCGCATTCGATGCTGGATGGATCATTCGCGGGTGGGCGTATTTGCTCATCGTCGTGCCGGGGTCAGTGTGCGCGGCCGCGACGGCGCAGGCGGCGGCGACGGTGGTCGAGGTGGAGACGGATGAGTTTAACGAGGTGAGCCTGACGTGGGGAGTGAATGGGTGGAGGATGCCGCCGCGGGAGCATTGGCCGACGGGGACGGTGGAGTACCGCAAGATTGTGCGGACACCGATGGCGGCGGGGGGTGGACGGTTCCGCGTGCAGTTGGACTTGCCGCCGGGCACGACGCTGGACTGCGGACTGCTGTTCATGCGGAATCGGCACGGGCGGGTGATCGAGCCGTTCTGGTACGGGCTGCCGAGGATGCGGGCGGGTGAAACGGTTCGCGTGGGCGGGGGCGGCAAGCGGTTTGACGCCGGTGAGGATCGACCGCTGTGGCTGCTCGTGCTCATGGGCGGGGCGATGCTGTTGCCCTTGGCGGCGACGGCGATGGTGCTGGGTTGGCTGGCTCACTGCAGCGGCGACCGCACGGTGTGGGTGCTCGTGGCGATCATCACGCTGGCGGGGCTGGGCCTGCGGCTCGCGGCGGCGTGGCACTGGAACACTGTCCTGCCCGACAGCCCGGGACGGCTTGTGGGAGATGAACCCAGCTATGACGACACCGCGCGTCAATTATTACGCGGCGACGGCTACACGTGGGCTGGCCGCGTGCCGGGGTATCCCGCCTTCCTCGCCGGGGTGTACTGGTTCAGCGGCGGGTCGTATCGCGCTGTGCCTTACGTGCAGGCCTTGCTGGGCGCGTGTGCGGTCCCGTTCACGTTCCTGTTGGGCCGGCGGCTGCTGGGCACGGCGACCGGCGTCATGGCGGCGACGCTCGCCGCGGCGAGCCCCGTGCTGGTGAAGCAGTGCCAACGCCTGATGAGCGAGCCGGTGTACGTGCCGCTGATGCTGGCTGCAGTGATCCTCCTGGCGCGGGCGTGGCAACATCCGTCATGGCGACGATGGCTCGCCGCAGGCGCCGTGCTGGGAATGGCGAACCTGGTGCGGCCGAGCCTGCTGCTGTTGCCCCTGTTCGTCCTGCTGACGCTGCTGTTGACCACGCCCTGGCGGCGCGCGATAGGGTCGTGCACTGTTTACGCCGCCGCTGCGTTTGCGACCGTGGCCCCGTGGGTGCTCTACAACTACGTCACGCACCACGCCATCTTCCCGCTGCAGACCAGCAACGCCATCCTCTGGCAGGGCAGCCCCGAGTATTACCACCTGCTCCACCGCGAGCACTACACCTACATGGAAGTTTGGACACAGGTGCTCTACGGTCCGGGCTGGCAGGAGCACGACCCGACGAGCGTGGCGGGCGACCGCTGGTGGACGCAGCGGGCGATCCGTTCGATCCAGGCCGAGCCGGACGTGTATGCCCGCTACTTCGTCGAGAAGCTCGCCACCCTGTGGGTGGGCGACCCCAACGCCGACTGGGGCGATACGCACGTGTTCAACTACACGTGGCTGAGGCGGAGCATGGGCGGGCACTGGGCCGCGGTGGCGATCATGTTGCTGCGGCTGCTGCCGATCGCTGCACTTGTTGCCGCGGCCGCCCTGCGGCGGCACTTGCGGGCGCTGATGCCCGTGTATGCTGTGCTCGCGTACATCACGCTGCTGCACGCGGCGACGCACGCTGAGGTCCGTCTCAGCGAGCCGTTTCAGCCGCTATTGCTGGTGCTGGTGTGTGGGGCGCCGGCGATGTTTCTTCTGGCTCGCCGCCGTGCCGACGACACAGTTGCACCACCTGCCTGAGCCGTGCCCACGGCGTGTTGATCGCCGTCTGGCACGCGGCGGCGAACTGCACCTGTCTCGCTCTTGAGTATTTTCCTGATGTTGTTGTTCTATCTGACTTCCGTGTTCTACAATTCTACGGCCATTCCGGCGCGTTATGCTTTCAAAGCCGCGGGCTGTCCGATCGTGCTGATCAGCCATGAACTGAACCGCATCATCGAAGTGTGCGACGAAGCGATTTGGCTGGACCGTGGCCGGCTGGTGGCCCAAGGTCCGCCTGAGGAGGTCGTGGAGCAATACGTACTGGAAACGGAGGAAGCGCCTCCACAGCCCGAATTGGGCGGCGTTTTTGCGGAGTGACTAATCACATGACAAATCCTCTCGTCTCCGTTGTCATTCCCGTTCGCAACGATGCGGATAATCTCCGCGCCTGCGTGGGCGCGTTACGCAAGTCGAGTTATCCGGATTTCGAGACCATCGTGGTCGACGATGCTTCGACCGACCAGACCGCGGACGTGGCCGAGCAGATGGAGGCCCGCGTCGTGCGGCTGCGGCCCAGGCTGGGGCCTGCCGGCGCTCGGAATGCCGGCGCTCAGTGTGCCCGAGGCGAGTACCTGCTGTTCGTCGATGCGGACGTCTGTGTGGGGCAAGATACGATCGGCCGCTTTGTGACGCACCTGGAGCGCGACCCCGCGACGGACGCCGCCTTCGGCTCCTATAATTCCCGGCCCTCGTCCGGGAACCTGGTCTCCCAGTATCGGAATCTGCTTCATCATCATGTCCACCAGACGGCAAACGCGGCCGCCAGCACGTTTTGGTCGGGCTGCGGCTTCATTCGCCGCGCCGTGTTCCTCGAGTTCGGGGGATTCGATGCCAGCTATGGCCGGCCGGCGATCGAGGACATCGAGTTGGGGATGCGATTGGCCAAAGCGGGTCGTCGTATCCGGTTGTGCAAGGACGTGCAGGTGACGCATCGCAAGCGTTGGACGCTGTGGACCATGATCCGCACCGACATTCTGGATCGTGCCATCCCCTGGACGCTGCTCATCCTGAAAGAGAAGTCACTGCCGAACGATCTGAATCTGAAGACATCGCAGCGAATCGGCGGCTTGTTTTCGTGTTTGTTCGTCGTCGGCCTGTTGGGCCTGTCGATCTTCAATCCAGTTTTATTGGCGATTCTGCTGTTGTTGCTGTGCGGCTTTGTGACGCTGGACCGCTGGTCGCTGAATCATCCGATCCCGCGGCTGGCTCGAATCGCCGTAGTCGCCTTGGGGGCCGGACTGGCATTTCATTTCACCTTTGAGCTTGGGGTCGAGTTTCTCGTCATTCTCGTTTTGGCGGCCGGAGTCGCAGCGCTCAACCTGCCGTTGCTCGAGTTCTTCGGCCATGTGCGAAAGCCTTTGTTCATCGGGATCGCTCTCCCGTTGCACACGCTGTATCTCACGTACAGCAGCGTGACCTTTGCCGGCTGCGTTCTGTGGCATCTGACCACGCATCTGGCGACGCTGGGTGGATATCGGCGGCGTCCTCGTTCGCCGCAGTAAGCCTCCGGCTGATTCCAGACGATCTCGCCCCCACGAAAGCTCTGATGTGGTGCCTGATCGAAACCAGCCGGCGTTGTCCGCAGCATGGCTTTCCTGAGCCCTGCCGAGTTCCGTGCTTCATGTCCGGATGGCCGCTCGAGGCCGCCCCGGTACCCTGTTGGTCAACCAAGCGACGAAGGCCCGCTCACGCTCACCCGCCGCAAGCCGCCGTTGACGGGAATCACTTGGCCGGTGATGAACGCGGCCCCCGGCGAGGCTAAGAATCGGGCCACGCGTGCCACGTCGGCGGGCGTGCCCCAGCGTTGCAGCAGGGATTCGCGTCGCGCTCGTTCCTGCCAATACGCCGAGGCGTGCTCGCCCCACGCGGTCTTGATCCAGCCCGGCGCCAGGCAGTTGACACGCACCTCGGGAGCCAGCGAGCAGGCCAGACTGCGCGTGAACGCGGCGACCGCGCCTTTGACGGTCCCGAACATTTCGCCGCTGTCGCCGCCCATCCCCTGCTCGGCCTGATCCCAGCCCATGTTCAGGATCACCGCTTGGCCGGCCCCGGAGGCGCCCTGTTTCATCCGCGATCCGGCCAGTCGAGACAGCCGCATCGTGGCTACCACGTCGACGCGCCACAAGCGGTCCAGTTTCTCCTCGAACGGCCAAGCCGCTGCGTCGCCGGTCAATACGTCCGCGCCGGCATTGTTGATCCAGATATCGACACGGCCTTGCCATGCCCAAGCGGCGTCCACCAGCGTGGGATGCGAAGCTGGATCGGCTAGATCGGCAAGTGCAACCATGGCTTGTCTGCCTCCCGCGCGAATCTCGCCGGCTACGCACTCAGCCGCTTCCGCGCTGGTTCGCGCGTGGATCACCACGTCGGCGCCGGCCGCGGCCAACTCCAGGGCGATCGCGCGGCCGATTCCGCTGGACGAACCGGTCACCACCGCCGTTTTGCCGGCCAGCCCGCCATCGCTGGTTGCAGACATTGCCTGTGCTCCCCCTCGGTATGTTCGTTATTTCTTCGCCAGCCCGCACGGTTGGGCATCCATTCTGACCGATCACCTGCTTTCCATGCAAGTCGAAGCGGATCGGGCTCCGACATACGGCGATACGCGAGTCCCTAACCGAGGATGACCATCACAGCCATGCCAGTTCGACGAATCCGAATCCCCCGGCGGCTGCTGCGGGCCGTGCGACGGCTGCCGCGCGGCGTGACGCGTCTTTCGTCCTGCTTGCGTGCCGCGTCGGGATTTGCGATCAGCCTGTTGGTGCATACGGCGCTGCTGGTCGTGCTGGGCCTGCTGCTGGTCTGGCAGGAAATGCAGGGCTCGCACGGCGTCACCGTGCTGCCGTTCGTCGAGGATATCGCTCCCGAGCCGTTCGTGGAAGAGCTGTGCATCCAGGCGATCCCGCTGCCGGCCGACGTGTCGGGGACCGCGGCACGCGCTCCGGCGGAGACGCAATTGCCGGATGCCCCACACATCCCCGCGCCGTCGCCTGATCTGCTTGCCGGACCGGGACTGCCCGAACCGGCCGCCGGTTCACGAAGATCCATGTCCGACGATCTGCTCGCCGCGACGGACGTTCCGAGCGGCGGATTCGAAGGCCGCACCGCGTCGGCTCGCGCTCGTTTGGTCGGGCAGCGCGGCGGCACGCCGGCCAGCGAAGACGCGGTGGCTCGCGGACTGGCTTGGCTCGCCGCGCATCAGCGCCCCGACGGCAGCTGGCGGTTCGACCATCGCGACAGCGTGTGCGGCGGCTTGTGCCGCGACCCCGGTATCGTCGGCTCGACCACCGCCGCGACCAGCCTGGCGTTGCTGCCCTTCTTGGGGGCCGGCGAGATCGGCGAAGGTTGTCAGTACCAGCGAGTGGTCGCCGACGGGCTGTACTATCTGTGCAGCCGCTTGCTGATCACGCCCCAGGGCGGCGACCTGCAGGAAGGCACCATGTACGCCCAAGGCATTGCGGCGATCGCGCTGTGCGAAGCCTACGCCATGAGCCGGGATGAGAGCTTGCGTGTGCCGGCCCAATTAGCGATCGACTTCATCTGCCGCGCCCAACACGAAGCGGGCGGCTGGCGGTATTTTCCTGGACAACCGGGCGATACGACCGTGCTCGGTTGGCAGCTGATGGCACTCAAGAGCGCGCGGCTGGCGAGACTGGACGTATCGCCGGAGGTGTTCACGCGCGTCGGGAAATTTCTGGACGGCGTCCAACGCGAAGAAGGCGCCGTGTATGGATACCAGAAGCCCGACAAGGCGGCGGTGCCGACGGCGGTGGGCCTGCTGGGCCGGATGTACTTGGGCTGGCCGCGCGAGGACTCGCGGCTGGCCCGCGGTGCGGGCTATTTGGAACGGCTGGGGCCCTCGCGCACGGACATGTACTTCAACTACTACGCGACCCAGGTGCTGCACCATTACGAAGGCTCCGGCTGGGACGCCTGGAACGCGATCTTGCGGGACCGGCTGATCGCCACCCAGTCCCGCCGCGGCCACGAGCACGGCAGTTGGTACTTTCACGACGAACACGGCAAGTCCGGCGGCCGGCTGTACACGACCGCCATGTGCGTCATGATCCTGGAAGTCTATTACCGCCACATGCCGCTGTACGGCCGGCGGGCGGTCCAGGAGGATCTGTAGGAAGCCGAGCCGACGGTCGGAGCACAGGGGCCGCGGCCTGGTGGGCGTCTCAAGTCTTCGAAGTTGCGCATTTGGCGGTCTTGGTCGTGTTTG
>Ga0366819_10042_pt1 | contig 80590 bp, 71 predicted proteins | sample TotcelFGM3001N15_FD_207091 | JGI IMG/M metagenome (GOLD analysis project Ga0366819, IMG submission 207091) | Enriched cells from coal bed in the Powder River Basin, Montana, United States - Total cells FGM rep3 HSBNCT.FGM.300.1.N15 ... | reverse complement strand
ACCGTGCGCCAAGATCTAATCTCGCTCCGGGAGTGAGGCTTGATCAGAAGCTCCGGGCGTGGCGCCGGGGCACGCTGGCGGCTTGTTACACGCGAACGGCCCCACTCCGCAGAATAAGGAAGAATAAGGAAGAATGAGGAAGTCTTCGTTTCCTTATTCGGGGTGGCGTCGGACAGGAGCGACAACAATGAACCAAGCGGCACCGTCCAATCTGACGATCGGAAACGCGGGTGCCTTCGGCATATTCACAAACGCTTGCCGGACATCCGAGCGCATCCGAGCCCCGCCGAGTCGCGCAGGAGAACGGCGGAGAACGGCGGCGGACTTCGGCGGACTTCGGCGGCGGACTTCGGCGGCGGACTTCGGCGGCGGACTTCGGCGGCGGACTTCGGCGGACCTCGGCGGGGAACGGCGGAATAGTGGCACTACGGAGCGCACGCCGAGCGCACGCCGAGCGCACGCCGAGCGCACGCCGAGCGCAGAATAGCGCAGGGATGCGCAGGGATGCGCAGGGATGCGCAGCCGAGCGCACGCAGGAGAACGGCGGAATAGCGTGGAATAGGGCGGAATAAGGCGGAATAAGGCGGAATAAGGCGGAATAGGGCGGAAATAGCGTGGAGAAGGGCGGCAAAGGCCCAAAGTAGGGCAGCGACAACCATGAACCGAGCGGCGCAGACCAACCCGACGATTCTCCCCATCGGCTCCTGGGCCTTCAGCCCAGCCCACGGGGAGTCCGTGCGCATCCTGGACGTGGAGACTGTCTGGAACCACACGGTCTATCAGATTTGGATTCCCCGGCTGGCAACGGTCGAACAAGTTCCCGCCGAATCCCTGTCGTTGGCTCAACGCGAGGAACGAGCCTGGGCTGCCGAACTGCGGAAGCGAGAGCAAATCCTGCCCGAACTTCAGCCGGTCATTCTCTTGCGGGTGGAGGCGGGCAATGGCTAATTGGCGTGATACGATCCTGAAGAACTTCAAGCCGAGGAAGCGGCGCAGAAACTCCTCAATACCCTGGTGGATTGGGAAGTCCTTCGCTCCACGACGACAAAAGGCCACTTCCTCCTGGCCCGCAAGATGACGGCCAGCATCCCCGACCTGCAAGTCTGGTTGCTGGAGGCCCTGTTAGGTGCCAGCGCCGCCGACGAAATCGAGGCCCAGCAGTTGTTGCGTCTGCCGGAGTCGTTTCCGTTCACCGTGAGCGTCGGCGTCACCGATCTCCGCAGACACGAGGGCTTCGACATTCACCGGCAAGGGCTGGACATGGATATGGTCGCCCTGCGGAGAATCAAAACTGAGCCGCCCCCGAAGCCCGCCAAGAAACCGAAAAAGGAAACGAAAGCAGCGCCGGTCCAGCCGAGTCTCTTCGATAAAAGGACTGAAGATGACGTTTCGGACAATGGCCAGCGTGACGCCGTACCCGTCGTTCCGGTCCCGACACCGACCGCGGGAGGACATCAAGACGGTATGGACGAGCACCACAGGATTGAGGAGTCCATCAAGAACGAGGTCCTGCGAACGCTGTCGGATCGGGCGGCCCGGTTTCTTGAGGTTCGTGGGATGTTCCTCGTTCCTGCCGGTCCCTTCGCCGCCCCATCTGTCGAGTGCGCCGAGCAGTTCCGTGACGGCCACTACTTCGGTTGCATCGCACTGACGCAGGCCGTGTTGGAAGCCGTGATCCGGCACGTTTGGTCAGATCAAGCTCAAGAAGAAGCCGAACCAGGAGGGGAGTTTCGAGAAGAACCTCGAAGCCTTGCACAAGAAGACGTTCATCAGCGACGAGTGGAAAACCAATCTCGACGAGATGTGGGCCGCTCGGCATTCGTTCCACCACCTGCGTCCCTCAGCGGAGTCCGACCAGCGGAAACTTGAAGAGACGGCCCGCAACACGCTAAAGCTGCTCAACGACCTGGACCGGGAGTTCTTCGGCTTCACCGTGCGAGACGGGATGGTTGTCCCTGAACATCCAGAATACTGGTCCATCACGGACGGCGAGTCGTTGGTGTTTTTGCGAGGGCGGGAGTGAGGGGGGGGCTGAGAACAGCCAAGTACTGGGAAACCAGACGACTGGAAAGCCTGAAATCCGAGAAGGCGAGGCTCCTATTGAGCGTGTCAAGGTCCGTGATGGTGGCCATGCAAACCGGCCCACGGTCCAGTGAATGCCGAACCCTGACCCGCGGTCGGCTGTTTCTGGACGCGGCCCCGCCGTACGTCACCGCCAAGGCAGGCAACACGAAAAACCGGAAAGACGCCCGGCAGTACATTCAACCCGGCTTGGTGGCCGAACTCGCCCAGCACAACCGAACGTGTTGATGGTAAACGCTTTAAGCAGCAAGGGGCGGGATGCGGCGAGTCGTGGTGAAAGTGAGGTTGCTGGGGCTCGAACCCAGGGCCTACGGATTAAAAGTCCGTTGCTCTACCGACTGAGCTACAACCTCGAAACGATCCAAGTACTTATCTCATGGCGGTTAAGTCTACCGCAAAACGCGCCGACGTAAAGCCCCCGGGGCCCTGCGGGATCTTCCTTTATTTCCGCACGAAGTCGCCGGACTGGAACGGGACGGCATCGCCTATCAGGGTTCGGGCGTTCGGATCGCAGACGTCGGGGATGGGACGGCAAACACGTTGGCCATCGGCGAGAGCACCCGAGAGTTCGGCGCGGATTTAGCGCCTGCTCGTCGATCCGTTGACAGCATATCCGGAACACGGCGCTTTTCCTGCGTGCAATTCGGAACCGGACGACAACGTCGGGTACGCTGACCGCGGCGAAAAATGAATCGCCGGGAAGTTTCTGGAGGATCCCGCCGTCGCCATGCCTGTCCGCTCTTGCTCCTCAAATCTGGCTCCGGCGACCGGTTAATCGCGTTGTGCCGCGGCTGACCCTTGAAACCCTGACGCGTTCTGGTTAGCATCGTGGAGCAAGGAACCGTGACGCCGCGGGACTCAGCCCGTGGGCCATTTGCCGTATGAATATCAAAGCTAAGGAAGGACCGATGTCTCGAAAAGAGCCGTCCGACGATGCGATCCGAGCCCAGGTGCTTGCGGGGGAAGCAACCCTCTTGGCCCGCGACGCTGCCAAGGTGCTCGCGGCAGTGCAGGGAACTCGGAGCGAGGATAAAGGTATAGTGCCGTTCCCCCTGGACAAGCAGGAACGGGCGGCGGTGGCGGAGCTGACGGCACTGGCGGAAGGGCTGCGGAAGAAGTTGGCCGGCCGGGCGGGCAAGTTCACGGCGGCCGAAGGCTTGAACATCGTTACGGCCATTGCCGAGTCGTTACGTGGCCGTGAATCGGAGCGACAGCAGAAGATGCTGTGGGCCGCCCAGAAGCTCCTGCACGACGTGCACCGAAACGTTCTCGTGCCGGTATGGCGGGCCGAAGCCCGGAAGAGGAAACCCACCGGCCTGCTGTACCAGTTGAAAATCAAGTTGCTCGGTAGCAAACCTGCCATTTGGCGGCGGATTCAGGTCGAGGACGGGACGCTGGACAAGCTGCACGAGCATATTCAAACCGCGATGGGTTGGAGGAACTCCCACCTTCACCACTTCGAGATCGACGGACAACTGTATGGCGATCCGGACCTCATGGAAGAGGACTTCCACGAGATGAACTACCGGGATTCGACGATCACCCTACTCAGCGCCATCTTGCCCCAGGACAACTCGCGGTGCCGGTTCCGGTACCGATACGACTTCGGCGACGCGTGGAATCACGAAGTCTTGTTTGAGGGCTGTCCAAAGCCTGAGAAAGGCCGAAAATACCCATTGTGCGTGGAGGGCGAACGGGCGTGCCCGCCGGAAGATGTGGGCGGCCTGTTGGGCTACGCCGAGTTCCTAGAGAGGATCGCGGACCGAGAGGACGAACAGCGGGTCAAATTGCTGGAATGGGCCGACGGCTGGTTCGACCCCGATGAATTCGATGCGGCGACCGCAACGAAGAACATGTGGAAAGGTCTGCTGGATTGGCGGAACATGGAGCCTGACGAGAGGCAGGAATAAACTTCCAAGGCTGCGATCGAACGCGCGGTGAACAAAGTAGGCATCGAACTTTGGCAAGAGAAGCTTAGCTTTCTTCAGGAACAGGAAGCCATCACCGCCGACCCGGCGCAGAAGTTCGCTTTGAAGAAACAGATTGAGGAGGCAAAGGCGAAGATCAAGGAGTTAAATCGTTGAATCAGCCAACTGGGGTGAGCCGGAGGAATGAACGTCAATGGCCGCCAGCAACACGGCAAGCTCCGCTGGCCTTGACGGTCGTATTCAAAGTATGATAATCTGATTTCATGACTGAAATCGTCATCAGCGTGACGGAAGCGGCTCGCAATTTTGCGGACTGCGTGAGCCGCGCGCACTATCAGAGCCAGACGTTCGTTCTGTTGAAGAACGGCGTGCCGTTCGCCCGCTTGGTGCCAGCCGGCCCGACTGTGTGCCGTGGCCGCCAGTTGGCGGAAACGCTCGCCTCGGCGGATCTGAGTGACGCTGACGCGGAAGCCTGGAACCGCGATCTCCGTGAGGCCCGAGAAAAGTTGAAGGCTCCTCCCGACAAATGGCAATAACTGTGGCATGGCGTGGAACGGGCCAAGGGAAAGCAGCGAAGTGCGCGAGAGCGATACCTGCGGACGGTTTTGGCTCCGCTGCCGATCGTGCCTTACACCGAGCAGACGGCCTACGAACACGCACGGCTTTGGGCCGAACTCCAAATCGCCGACACGATGATCGGTTACTACGATCTGCGCGTTGCCGCCACCGCGTTGGAACGGGGTTCCAAGGTCGCTACCTTCAACACGCGGCATTTCCAGGCGGTGCGCGGTTTGCAGGTTGTCAAACCTGCGGTGTGACCGCCGCCTCAAATGGCTCGGTGCCCGAAAATCAAGGCCGTAAACATGTCTCCCACGCGTCTGCCCAGCCGGAAATGCTCGACCGACACTGCGTAACGGTGTTGCGACAGAGCGGCAGGCACGCTGGGCCTGCCTGCTTGGGGACGATATTATTATTACCTACTTCGGCGTCCGATGCGGGCATCGGCTGGACCAGCCGCGAATACCTGAACGAGTGAAAGACCGTGCCTTCACACACCGCAAACAGGTACTGTAAAGACCGCTTTGGAGGCGACAGATGGCCATTACGATTGAACTCCCCGGCGCCATCGAAGAGAAGCTTCCATCGGAGGGAGGCGACATTGCCGCCCTCGGCAAGGAAGTGATCCTGATCGAACTTTATCGAGAAGGCAGGATTTCGCACGGGGACCTGGCCGGCGGCCTGGGTCTGTCTCGGAATCAAGTGGACGCCGTTCGTCGTGTCCGACACATCGCCGCTGAACTACCTTGTGCTGATCGAACATGCGCACGTTCTGCCGTTGCTGTTCGGACGCGTCGTCGCTCCACCCGCCGTGATTGCCGAATTGCAGCATCCCGGCGCACCTGCGGTCGTCGGGGCCTGGGCGGCGTGCCCACCGGCTTGGCTGGAGATTCGGCCGCCGACCAGAATCGACCCAATTCTCGGCCTGGGGTCATTTCCTATAGATGACCTCGGTCCCCTGGTATGTCTCCAGGGCAACTAACCGATGCGATCGTCCTACTTGCGTGTCGTGATCCCCGATGCAATGATGACGGCACCGGAGTCGTACCGTTCCCACCGAGCCGTGGCCACGCACTTGGCGGATGCCCCGGCCAAGAGGGCTGTCGCTATGACGGAATTGTTGCCGCAAGAGGACGTCTTGATTACTGAGTTCGATTCCGACCTGGGAGGCATCTTTGCCGAGAATCCATCGAGTGCACTGCAGACCGATACGGGCCATTCATCGAATGCGTCGATGAGTTGATCATGCTCGCGAAGACCTACGGTCTGAATTCTCATCCGCTGTCTCTGATCAAGTGTAACCATCGCGACGATCGGGCGTGGAATGACGCGTCTGCAGTCGTGGACGAGATCCAGGCGATGGCAAAGATACCAGTCGAAGTCCAGCTTCAGCAGATCATCGCGACGGCGCGCCAAAAGCTGCCTTGGATCTGCGAATTGCTTGATCGTGCTGGCGGCGTGCCCACCTCTTGCGCGTTTGATATCTGGGTGGAGAAGCTCGGCTTCCTCCGGAAACAGGAAGCAATCGTCGCGGACCCGGCGCAGAAGTTTGCGTTGAAGAAGCAGATCGAGGAAGCAGAATCGAAAATCCGTGACTTGCAGGGGCGTTGACGACAAACGATCCGGTTTGTGGCGGAACCGCGCACATGACTCGGTACCAGGTGGCGTTCTGGATACACCGACGCCTCGACGCAGGGGTTCCAACGCGCGACGCCAGGGTCTGGTATAATTGCCATTAGGGCGAACGCCGATTAAGATTGCAGTCGTCCCAGGATCATTATTGTGATTTCCTTGACCGGGCAGTGTCCCAAGGAGTGTCCCAAGGAGTGTCCCAAGGAGCAGAGTTATGGCAAACAGATCGCGTGCCGAGCGAGTTGTCTTGCCGCCGAAGCGGAGTGGAAAACTTTCCAAGGCTGCGATCGAACGCGCGGTGAACAAAGTAGGCATCGAACTTTGGCAAGAGAGGCTTGGCTTTCTTCAGGAACAGGAAGCCATCGCCGCGGACCCGGCGCAGAAGTTCGCCTTGAAGAAACAGATTGAGGAGGCAAAGGCGAAGATCGAGGAGTTGAATCGTTGAACCAGCCAACTGGGGCAGCCGGAGGAATGAACGTCAATGGCCGCCAGGCAACCCGGCATCGATGTCTTCGTCAATTGCCCGTTCGATGAACAGTATCGGCCGTTATTCCGCGCTCTGCTGTTTGCAGTTCTCGACTGTGGGTTTCGTGTTCGTTGCGCGTTGGAAATCGATGACGCGTCGGAAATCCGCATCGACAAGATCTTTCGGATTATCGGCGAGGCGAAATACGGCATTCACGACATCTCGCGAACCGAGCCGGATCCGGAGAATCGTCTCCCGCGTTTCAACATGCCGTTGGAACTGGGCATGTTCCTTGCGGCCAAACGGTCGGCGCCGGGGAGCAAAAGAAGAAAAGCTGCCTGATCCTGGACCGGGAACCGTTTCGCTATCAGAAGTTCATTTCCGACATTGCCGGGCAAGACATTCAGTCTCACCAGAATGACCCGCAGGCGATGATTCGCATCGTCCGCAACTGGCTCAGCGGCGTGTCGCAGCGTCGGGTGATTCCAGGGGGAACTGCGATCCATGACCGATATCTCCTGTTCCAAAAGGGCTTGCCTCGTCTGTGCCGGGAATTGAAGCTCGCTGAGCACGAATTGACCTTCCTGGACTACGCAAACCTCGTGTCAGTCTGGCTTAGGCGGCGCGTATGAAGCGACGCGTTGAGCGCTCGCGATTGCGTCGCATGGTATGGTCCGCCGCCGCGCGGGCTACTCGCGCGCCGTGGTCTTTCCCCGACGCGAGATGCACTGGCTGCACGTTACGCATGTTGCGAGTGCGGAAAAGGAGTGCGGAGGTGCGGAAAAAGGGACGGGAGCCCCCGTCCCCTGGTATGCGCGGGACGTCAGAAACTGTTCCGCCCGCGGTCCGGCCGGCATTGGGGCAGAGCGACTGAGGCAACTCGGCGGAACTCCCACCGCGGGTTGAAACCCACGGCTACGTTCATGAAGTCGCTAAGCGACTGATTCTTCGTCGCTGACGATTACCACAACAACGCGTGCGACAAACGTCCCGACGCTCGTTGGACTCCTCCAACTGCCTGTAGTAAATTGATAGCCGAGTCCGACGTACAATCCTCATGGTCCCGACAGGCATCGAACGATGGCCAAAACAGAACCCTTCCGCATCGTCCACCTATCTGACCTACACCTGACTGCCAGCGACGCCGCACCACGCTCGGAATCAAGGCTGTTCGGGCGGCTGAATGGCATGAACGCCGCGTTTCGCAGGATCATTCAGGCTGCACCCGTCCAAGAAGCCGACCTGATCCTGTTCACGGGAGACATCACGGACCGTGGCGAGATCAAGGCTTGGGCCGTCTTTTGGGACAGCCTTAAAGCCGCCGGCCTGAGCGACCGAGTCTTGGTCGTCCCCGGCAATCATGATGTCTGCTGTTTGGGCGTTCGGGCACCGTGGGAGAAAGGTGTTCAGGCGGACTGGGAAAAGGCGGTCGCGGGCTTGCGGTTGGGCGGCCAGCCCGCGAAATTCCCTTGGGTGCGGTCCCCAGAATCGAGGGTCGTCGTCTTTGGCCTAAGTTCCAACAACCTCGGCAATTTCACGGCGATGACCAACGCGATGGGTAAAATTGGTTACTATCAACTTCAAAGTCTCGCCGACAAGCTCCACGTCCACCGCGATGTCCCGGTCAAAATTGTTCTCCTTCACCATAGCCCGAACATCCCCGAGGAATCAACGGCCATCAAACGGGGACAACAGCCAATCGGCCCGCTGCAGCGGAAGGCTCACCAGATCCCGCATGATCAACGCCGTGCTCTTCGGCTCTTGTGCATCACCCAACGAGTTCGGTTGATTTTACACGGCCACCTGCACATGGTTGAGGATCGACGAGTTGGGGGAATCCGTATTGTTGGCACGGGTGCCAGCACCGAACCGAATAGAGACGGAAAGTGCCAATTCCACAGGTATGATGTCTTGGGAAACGGCAAACGAGTCAGCCGAAGACTGTGCGCGGTGAGCGTGTAAGGTACTAGGGCCATGTTCTGCAATCCGCATCCCGACCGCAGGCACGCCGCTTTCACGCTGGTCGAGTTATTGGTCGTGATCGCGATCAGCGGGATCCTCGTGGCCATCGTCGTGGGAGTCCTTTCCGTTGCGGCGCCGGCTGCGGAGCAACCAACGGCGGATGTCGACGTCTCGCCGGTCGCGGCGTGGCCGTTCGAGACGATCGAGTCGGGGGTTGTGCCGGACACTGCCGGCCGGATGCCGGCAAGAATCGTCGGGGCTCCCGAGTTGGCGCCCGGCGTCGAGGGGCAGGCTTTGAAACTGGACGGCATGGGCGATTATGTCACCGTGGCCGCGGCCGATGCACTGGCGTTTGGCGATGCCCCGTTCAGTATCACTGCCTGGATCAACGTCTACGCCCTGGACCGGGGCCAGCAGATGATCGTAGCCAAGAACGTTTACACGGCCAACCAGCGCGAATGGGGCTTGATGGTCGATGCCGACAACCGCCTTCGCTTCTATCTCTGGGACCAGGGGTGGAAGACCATCGGCTCGCAGACCGAGCCGCAGCCCGGCCACTGGGTTCACGTAGCGGTGACGGTCGAACAAGGCAGTGGCCGCCTGTACGTCAACGGGAACCAGGAAGGCGAGGGGCCGCTGGCGGCGTCGGTCGCGCCCACGGCCGCGCCTCTAACGATCGGCGCCGTGAACAACGGCGGCCAGTGGATGCAATCCTTTTTGGGGGCGATCGACGAGGTCGCCCTGTTCCGCGGGGCGCTTGCACCGGCGGCGATTCAGCGGATGGCGGACAAGCCGACGGCGCCGCACAAGATCGAGATCTCGGAACCTGTAACGATCTGGGACGGCGGACCGGTTCCGAAGAGCGACGAGATTCCCATCCTGCCGGGCGTCGAGTTTTGCGTCATCAAACCCTACGAGTTCGCGAAGGACGGCTATCGCTTTCTGCACGGCGTTGCGCTGGCGTGGCACAAAGGTCTGCTGTACGCTTCGTTCGGCCATAACCGGGGCGGCGAGAACACCGATTCCGAGGAAGCCCGCGGCCGCGTCAGCGACGACGGCGGCAAGACGTGGGGCGAGGTGTTCACGATCGATGCGGGCGAACCGGGCCTGGGGGTGAGTCACGGCGTGTTCTTGTCGCACGAGGGAACTCTGTGGGCGTTTCACGGCGCTTACCACGGCATCATGAAAGATGTCCACACCCGCGCTTATGTGCTCGATGAATCCCGCGGGCGGTGGCTGCCCAAGGGGGTGGTCGTCGAAGGCGGCTTCTGGCCGATGCAAGAGCCGCTGAAAATGGCCGACGGCAACTGGATCATGTCCGGCGCACGGGTCGGCGACGGGAATCCCGCAGCGGTCGCGATCGGTCACGGCGACGATCTGACAAAGTGGGACTTGGTGGTCATCCCTCGACCGCCCTCGCTGCCGATGTGGGGCGAATCGTCGGTGATCCTGGACGGCGCTCGAGTTGTCAACGTGGCGCGGCATGGCTCGCAGGCGGTCTCGTTGGTGGCGATCAGCGAGGACTACGGCCGCACGTGGACGCCGTCCCGCCCCGGCAATCTGCCGATGGTGACCAGCAAGCCGTACACCGGCACGCTGAGCACCGGTCAGAATTACTTGATCTGCACCACGACGGCCGACAGCGGCCGTCGCCGCTCGCCGCTGACCATCGCACTCAGCCGACCCGGGCAGCGCGAGCTGTCCCGGATATTCGTCATCCGGCATGCGTTGTTTCCCGCAGGGCCGGGCGAGTCGCACGAGGGGGCCGCGCTGGCCTATCCCTATGTCCTCGAACACGACGGCAAACTGTATGTCGGCTACTCCAACAGCGGCGGCGGGGTCGGCCGGACAGGCGAAGGCCGCGAACGGTGGAACAACAACAGCGCTGAACTGGCCATCATTCCCATTTCGGTTTTGCTGGAATGCAACCCGCAGCACGCCTCGCCTTGACCCCGATCGCGCCCTCTCTTGACTCCCCGGTGAATCGCCATGCCATCGACCGCTTCCCAGAAGGTCCTATCGACGACGGGGATGAGCGGACAGCAACGGCGAAGTCATCGCGCTCTATCTCGACCACTCGCCCGTGGGCGGCAGCCGGCGTGCCTCGTCCAGGCTGCCTTGCGGCCCGATCGGGCCGTGCAGCGAGATAGAGATGTCATCGAGGGCGGCTTCGCCCAGGCCCGTCAGCGCAAAGGTCACCGACATGCCGCCGTCGGTCGCCGCGACGCGGTAGAAGCTGAATTCTTGCCAGCCGTCGGTCTGTTGGAATCGCTGGCCCAGCATCGCTCCGCCCTGCGAGTCGTAGATCAGCAATCCGTCCGGACTGGCGGTGATCGGCTCCGGCACGCGGACCCAGCCGCCGATTCGCACCAGCTGGCCGCGGCGAACGGGAATGGGCGGGGTGATGATTTGGAGAGGCACATTCTCGATCACCACGGGCGGCGACTTGGGATCGGCTGCGGTCGCCTGCAGCCGGAGCGACGTTCCCATGCCATCGGGTGACTGGGGCGATAATTCGACCCAGGTTCGCACCGCGTTGCCGGCGTGCGAGATGTTTTGCCAGCCGGTGGCGCGGAGGTGCTCTAGATCCTCGAAATCGCCGGCGGCCAGCGAATTGGCCGACCAGGCTCGGGCCGCCTGCAGGCGGCGAGCCATTTCCCAATGCAAGGGCAGCGCGGGAAACGACGCACAGAAAGGACTGGCACTGGGCGAGGCGAAGTCGCGGACCGCTTGCTCCCAGTCGCTGCGACGCACCAGGGCCAGCCGATCCAAAGTCTTTTCTGCCAGCACCTGAGCGGCCGGATAATCGCTGCCGCCCAGCAGTACCTGGCAATGCCGGAGATGGTCGCGGGCTTGCGCCAGCCATTGATCCGCCGCCGAACCGCCCGGCGTCTGGCCCGCAAGCAGGGAGTGCAACGTTTCGACCCTCTGCAACTGGCCGGCCGCCAATTCGTATTGCAGTCTGGCGGCCGGCGTCCGGTTTTCCGCCCAGGTGCGCGCGAGATGATTCACCACCAGCGGATCTTGCGTCATCGCCACCAGGCTGACCGGGCCGTAACGCTCGAAGCTGACGCGGATCCCCCCCGGCACTCGGCGATGCGACAGCGTCTGCAGACCGGCCGGCGTCAGGCAGTAGACTTGCGGCGCCGTCGCCGTGCTGGGTAGCACCACCGACAGCGCGGGCGACGAGACCGGCCCGATCGTGTATTGCTGGGTAGCCGATTGCTCCAGGACCAGGAACAATTGCGAACGCTCCGTCTGCAAGGTGCCGATGCGGACCTCCGGCGCCGGGCTCTCTGCGTCGTCGGCGCGCGTGCCGCCGGCCACCCAGGGTTCGACCAAGGTGAGTTCGACGTTCAAACGCTGAAGCAAGCGGGCCCGCGTCTGCGTCTCGTCGTCCGATTGGTCCAGCGGCGAGCGGGAACTGAAGACGAGCCCGCGGACGCCCGACGCGAGGGCTTGGAAGGCCAGCAACCGGATCTGTTCGGGCTCGACGCTGATCGCCTGCGGAGGGCCCAGTCCCAGGGCGGACCATTGATCGACCAGTTCCAGGGCCGGCTCGGTCTGGATCGTCGCCCAGAACGGCGTCCCGGCCCGCGCAATCGCCGGCCGAGTTTGCAGCCAACGGCCGTATTCCGGCAGCGAACAGGAGGTGCCCAGCGGCGCGCGGCGCAGGACGAGGATGTTCAGCAAACGGCTGTAACTCCACAGACGTTCCGAGGGCTCGCCGATCAAGGGACGATTCGGCCGAAGATCCGAGCGGCGCAGTTGGGCCACCCACTGACGCGTCAACTCCAGCCGCTCGCCTCCCAGGCGAAATCCCAAGTCCCAGGCGATGACCCGGTCGTGGCTGGGCGTGATGAAACCATCGTTCGGCGGAGGGGCGATCAGCCACAATCCCAAGCGGTTCGCCTCGCGCAGCTGAATCACCGTCGGCGCAGCAGGCAGCCGCACGGTGTTGAATCCCAGCGATTGGATGAACTCCAGCGATTCCCCGTTATGTTCGATGGCGCGCGGAAAGAACGGCCGGCCTTCGACCAGCAGAATGGCGCCGTTCAACAGCGCGATGTCACCGCCGGCGGCTCGAGGCCCGGCTTCTTGCTGGCGCATCGGATCAGCCGCCGGTCGATCGAACGTCTCGGTGCTGCGCGTGGCCAGCCGGGCCGGGCTGATTTGGCCCAGCGATTGCAGGTCGTCGATCCAGAGGTTGGTGGCTCCGACACCGCCGTAGGCGTTCAGCACCAGCAGATCGGCGTACGCTTCGCGCGCATCGACATCCGGCCCGAATTGCGCTCGCAATACGCGAACCTGCCGGTCCAGGATCTGATCCGCCTGCCGGATCGTCAGCTGTTGCCATAGTCCGGGGCGATCGTACACGTCGCCGCGCAGCAACACGGTCAACGGACCGCCGGTCTGCGGATCGCGGGTGCGCGGCAACACGGCGCGGGCCAACAGCTGAAGCCCCGCTCGATCCGCCTTGACCCATAAGGCCGCAGTCCATTCGGCCAGGACGCGCGCCTGGGGGATGGGCTGGACCAAGTAGGCGTAAGTTCCTTGGTGAGCCACCAGCGATACGTGTTCGCTGGCTCGACCGGTGCGATATTCCTGAAAGTCGCGGCGCTGAGCAAGCACTCTCGCTCCGCAGTCGGCGTCCGCCAGCCGCCAAGTCGGCTGCGCAGCCTCGAACGAATCCCGGTGGTCAGCCACCGCGGGCGCGATCAGCCCCATCGCCAGAGCGATCTGGCTCAACCACAAAGCTCGATTCCTCGGAAGATCATGAGGCAAGGTGGTCACCGACGGCGCTTGACGGAAACGTGTCGTGAAACTTGGTCGCGGGTTGATGCCGAGTGATGCTCGGCAGACGGCGTCGAAGGAAACAGGAGCTTCGACGTAAATCGTGCTTGTATCGAGATTTGCGAACTAAGGGTAGATCAACCTGTCGCTTTTTCTCAACACCGACGGTACGCGGCGGGTTCAGCCGGCGCGAAATAACTCTTGATATCGCAAGCAGTTGCGGCGTGCGTGCGGCGACCCTTTTCGCACGGGGCACGCCGTCTGCTGCCGGCTTTATCGACCATAATCTATCCTGAGGAAAGCTAGCACGATGCCCGAGATGCCGTCTGACGTGGAGCTGCGGAGCCAACTGCCGAGAGAGATTCTCGAACTGTTCGAGGCGATCGAAGCGTTGCCTTGTGAACATCGGCATACGCTCCAGCCCGCCTTGCATCGGCTGGCGCGGACGAGTTGGCGACGGCGCCGGATCTTGACGACGATTCAAGAGGCGCTCAGCCAGCTGCGATTAGACATGAAGTACTTGGTGTTTGACTTGGAAGCCACGCGGCGCGAACGCGATGCGCTCCGCGAACAGCTGGATTGATTCTCTCACCTTGCAGAACTCCTGCCGACATGCCATCCTTCGAGGATGTATCGGACGTCGGATAGCTCGGATCACGTTGATCGAATTACGGAACGGCGGAAACTCGCTCATGGAACGGACGCACCGGTCTCGTATGTTGATGATTTTTCGCGGTGGGTTTCAACTGGCCGGGCTGTCTGCGTGGCGGATGCTGCGTTCACGACAGACGCTGGTCAACGGGTTGCTTCTGGCGTTTGCCCTGCTGGCCGCAGCGGCTTGGTCGATGCGGCACGAGCGGACTGCGGTCCAGTTCGTCCAAGAGGTCTTTTTGCCGTTGTACGTATCGTTCTTCTTGCCGATATTCTCTCTGTGCTATGCATCGGCGGGCGTTGCGGGGGAACGTCAAGAGCAGACGCTGATCTACTTGCTGGCCACGCCGTTGCCTCGTCCCGTGATTTACGTCGCCAAATTCGCGGCCGCATTTCTGTTGGTTTCCGCCTGGAATTTGGCGGGCTTTGCGGCCCTGGCGCGACTGGCCGGACCTGCGGGTTGGGAAAGCTTTCAGCGGTTTTGGCCGGCAGTCGCCTGGTCCAGTCTGGCGTACACGTGTTTGTTTCATGCGTTCAGCGTTTTGCTGCAGCGGGCGACGATTGTCAGTCTGGGCTATGCGCTGATCCTGGAGACGTTGCTGGGCAATATGCCCGGGATCATCAAACGTGTCGCCATTTCGTACTACACCCAGTGTCTGGTATTTGATGCCGGTCAAGGCTTGGGGCTGGGCTCCGCGGGGGACCGCGACCCAGCCCTGTTTCTGCCCATCGCGGGCGATACGGCCCGGCTGGTGCTGGCCGGCGCCTCCGGCGTGCTGTTTGCCGTCGGCTGGTGGAGCTTCTGCCGAAGCGAATATGCCTAGTAGCTAGGGGGTCGGGCGTTCAAAATTCAATTTTGGCCGAGAGAGAGTCCGACCATCGAGCTCGAAACCGTGGTCGGCAAAAATTGAATTTTGAACGCCCGACCCCAAATTCTTTTCGACCGTCCGGGCCAGCCTGTGGCACGATATTTGCCAGTGGCCATGCACTATGTTCGCCTGCAGCGGTTGTCGCAGCAGGCACCATTGCCATTTTATGAATGGCAGAGAAACAACCTTGGAAGTAGGAGCGAGTCATGGTGACAAGCAATCCGGAATGCAGAATCGCGGTTGGGGTATTTGAGGATCGGGCAGACGCTCAACGGGCCGTGGACGAATTGCAGCGGATGGGATTCTCGGACGACCGTATTGGGATCGCCCTCCAGGAGGAGACGGAGGGAACCAGGACGGTACCCGCGGAGCACGAGGAATCCAAAGCAGGGACCGGTGCCGCAGCGGGAGCGGCGGCGGGAGCCGGACTGGGGGCCTTGTGGGGTCTCGGCGTCGTGGCGGGCATGCTCCCGGCCATCGGTCCGGTGATCGCGGGCGGAACATTGGCGGCCGTGCTCGCCAGCGCGGCCACAGGTGCGGCCGTTACGGGATTGGCCGGAGCGCTGATCGGCTTGGGAATTCCCGAAGACGAAGCGGAGTATTACGAAGAAGAATTCAAGCGTGGCCGGACCATCGTCAGCGTCGACGCGGGAATGAGCTACGATGAAGTCGTTGACGTCCTGCAAAGCCATGGGGCTTACCACCACAGCGCCCGTGCGGGACAGTTGGGCACCGCCGGCACCAAGACGCACGCGCGCGTCTGAAATGGCAGGGACGAGGATCGCGGGGACGCCTCTCCTGCCGGCTCCTGCCGGCTGTGATTTCGCGTGCACCAGGCGCTCCGCCGCTGGTAATGTTCGTAGGTTCGTGGAATGCGAACCGCAACATACGATGAGCGGAGCGATCCTGCGCTATCAGCAGTTTGCCGGGCCGGCAGGGAGGCAACGGCTGTGCTACTGGTCAGAGAATTAACCATGAAGTCGATAACCGAGCTGCCTTGGAAGCAATTGTTCAAAGACCTGAACCAGCAGATCTCGGATGACAACGTGTTCAACGGCGCCGCCGCCTTGGCTTATTACCTGACGTTGGCGATCTTTCCGGCGCTGATCGCCGTGTTGAGTTTGCTTCCGTACCTGCCGATCACCAATTTAGATCAGGCTATTATGGACCTGCTCCAGCAGGCGTTGCCCCAGAAAGCGGCGGGCCTGCTCGAGGACACGGTGGAGACGATCGTTTCCGAAAGGCAGGGAGGTCTGTTGTCGTTCGGCTTTCTGGCGACGCTCTGGGCGGCTTCCACGGGAATGTATGCCGTGATGCAGCAATTGAATATCACTTACAACGTCAAAGATGCGCGCTCGTTTATCAAGGCTCGGGCGACGGCGCTGTTCTTGACCCTGCTATTTGCCGTTCTGGTCATCGGCGGCTTTGCGTTGATCGTCATGGGAGGCGTCGTTCAAGATTGGCTTGCCGAATTCGTCGGCCGGAACCAGATGCTGCTCACCTTTTTCGCTACCTTGCGTTGGCTGATCATTCTCGCAGCCCTGTTGCTCGGGTTCGCTTTGATTTATTATTTGGGCCCCAATGTCGAGCAGAAATTCAAGTGGATCACACCCGGCTCGGTCTTCGGCGTGACCGTGATGCTGTTAGCCTCGCTCGCATTCCGCATCTATATCGAGAATTTTGCGAACTACGAAGCCACGTACGGCGCCATCGGCGCAGTGATCGTGCTGATGCTATGGTTTTATGTGGCCGGTCTCGTGCTGCTGATCGGGTCGGAAATCAACGTTGTCCTCGAACAGCATTTGTTCGACGGCAAGGAACGAGGGGAGAAGTCAGCTTCTTGAAACGAGCCATGCCGAAGCCGCTCTCGCCTGGGGGCTGTGCGTGTAAGCGGTTGGGGATCGAAGACGCCGTCGAAGTCGTCAACGGTACTCGAAGGCTGCCGCTTTTCAGGTTTATGGTGGTGCGTCAGCAGCCAGGACGGTCTTAAGACGACCAGTGAGAGAACTTGATGAGTCCCAGACAGCTACACCGGAGAAAGTTGCTGATTCTCTCGCTCATCGCGGTCACGGCGGTCTGCCCGCTCTTTTTTGTGCGGTTCGATGCTCCGACGTGGCAGTTGAACGTGATGCTCGGTCTGGCCAAAGCTGGATCGCTTCCCGGAACCGTCCTCTTGCTGTGGCAATTCCTGCTGGGATTTCGCGGAAATTTGGCGCGGGTGATGCCCGATCATGCGTGGCAGATCAGCGCGCATAAGATCCTGGGCGAGTATGGCAGCTACCTGATTCTGCTCCACCCGGTCTTCATCACCGCATATTACTGGCGCCGCTACGATGTGAACCTGTTCCGCTGGGATTCAGCGCCGGACTTTGATGGGTACGTAATCATCGGCCTTTTCGCTCTGGCGATTCTCTTCTATCTCGTGATCAGCAGCGTCTTTGCGCGGCAGCGGTTGACCTTCTCCGGCTGGTTTTTCACCCATTTGTCCAGCTATCTCTTGTTTCCGGCCGTGATGATCCACAGCTTCGCCATCGGCTCCACCGTGCGCGGCACGGGACTATGGTCCGTTTGGTGCGGCGTGGCCACGATCGCCGCCGGGCTTCTCGTTTATCGCCTGATCCATTCCCTCGGCGCCTTCTCCCGACGGTACCGGGTGGTGCGCGTGGTCGAGGTGGCGGCGGAGACATCCGAGATCACCCTGCAGCCGGACGAGGGGGCATACCGGCCGGGGATCGGGGACTTCGTCTACGTGCGGCGCGCCGTCTGGGAACGATCGCATCCCTATACGGTCTCGAGTTACGACGCGGAGAGACGCTCGCTGGCGATCACCGTCAAAGCCTTGGGTCCGACAAGTTCGGAGTTCCAGAATCTGAAGCCTGGCACCCCGTTGCTGGTCGACGGCACTTACGGAGTGTTCACAAACGAGGCCTACGTCACCGACGAGCCCGTCGTCATCCTGGCGGGGGGAATCGGCATTACGCCCTTTCTGCGCTTGCTGGAATATTTGGAACAACATCCCGACAGGGAGTCCTGGATGTTTTATGCCAACGAAACACTCCAGGACGTCGCTTACCAAGATTTCCTCGGGGCGCTGAAGCACACCCGCGTCATCCATGTACTGGAAAAGGGGGACAATTTTCCGGACGAGACCGGGATCATCGACATCGATATGCTGAAAAAATACCTCGGCCCGAAGCTCGAGGAATCCCGCTACTTCCTGTGCGGACCTCCGGCGATGATCGGCTCGCTCCGCAAGCAGTTGCAGGAAGCGGGTACGCCGCCGGATCAAGTTCACTACGAGCTATTTTCCGAGTGACGGCCCTCCGAGTCGGCACCGAATTGGAGGGCGCGGATTCTGCAATTCTCACCGGCTGATTTGGCATGATCTTTGCGTTATTATGGTAGTTTCTTGTGAGCGATGGGCCTCGATAACTCGGCGGGGCCGTCAAAACGTGGACGATGCAACAGGGATGCTCGGAGATGAATCTCCCGCAGAATAGCTCCGCGGCCTGGACGTCCCGGCGGATCGCCCTGGCCACGACGATGGTCGCCGGAATCGTGGCGGGTGTCTGGCTGATTTATTTGTCCGGCGTGGCGCTGTTATTGATGTTTGTGGCCATTCTGCTGTCGACGGCCCTGGTGGCGCCGGTGCAATGGCTGGAGCGGCTGGGCGCCTCGCGAGCCCTGGGCGCAATCACGGTGCATCTGGTGGTGGTGGCGGTGTTGGTGGCCGCCGGGTTGGCACTGTGGCCGCTGGCCGAGCAGCAGGCAAAGTCGCTTGTCGCGTCGTTGCCCGCTGAATACGAAAAGCTTCATGCATCGCTGGCAACGTCTGATCGTCAGCTTCTGCAGCGAACGGCCAGCTGGCTTCCATCCCGCCTGGAACGCGAGGTTGCCGAAGAGGCCGCGGGGCCACAGAACCTCAGCGTCTGGCAGATTGCCGCCGCCACGGTGTGGGCCGTGTTTCTGTCGTTCGCGACGGCCTTGTTGAGCATTTACTGGAGCATCGAACGGCCACGGGCGATCCGAGCGGGCCTGCTGTTGTTGCCGCTCGATGTCCGTCCGGCAGCGGCTGAGTTTGTCGATGAAATCGAAGCCAAGCTGGGCGCCTTCGTGCGCGGCCAAGCGCTGCTGTGCGTGCTGGTGGGCGCGATGGCGTTTGTGGCCTACTGGCTGATCAGCCTGCCGTATGCAGCGCTGCTGGCCGTCGTGGCTGGTCTATTGGAGGCGATTCCCGTCCTGGGCCCCATCGTGGCGACGATTCCCGCTGCGCTGGTGGCGTTGAGTCTGGGACCGACAGCCGTGTTCTGGGTGCTCGTGGCGAACTTTGTGATCGCTTCGATTGAAAGCTATCTCCTTGTGCCGCGGATCATGAATCGCTCGGTGGGCTTGCACCCGGTGCTCACGCTGCTGGCGATCACGGCCTTGTTCGCGCTGCTGGGGCCGATCGGCGGCGTGCTGGCCCTTCCTTTGGCGGCGATCATGCAGCTGGTGTTCCAACGGTTTGTCCTGCCTGCCGCGCCGGCCCAGGAAGCTCCCCCCGTGGATCGCCGCGACCAGCAGGGAGTGCTCGCCTATCGGGCCACGATCCTGTTTCGCGACCTGCACATGTTGATGTGCCGGCCGCAACGGCTGACGACGTCCGCCCTGCTGGAAGATGCCGAAGAGGAGATCGAGGTGATCCTCCATGATCTGGGCGAAGCGTTGCAGCGTGCACCGCAAGAGAAAGGCCCGGCATGAAACAGCTGGCGCGCATCACCGTGGCGGTCATGGCCACCCTGGCGTTGCTGGTTCTCTTGTGGTGGTTCCGCGGTGTGCTGCTGTTGCTGCTGGTCGCAATCACGATCGCCGCCCTGGTGGCACCCGGCATCCGGCGCCTGAACCGTCGCGGGCTGCCGCGCCTGCTGGCGATCGGCGTCGTTTACAGCGCGCTGTTCGGCGGGGCCGTTGCCGGGCTCTGGATGATCAGCGGCTCGCTCTTGATCGAATGGGAGCACATTGCTGCGGACGTCGACCGGGCCCACCGGCATATCCGAGGACACTGGATGGAGGCCAATACGGCGCGACAGTACGTGGCGGAACTGCTGCCGCCCGTCGAGGATCTGCCTCAGCCGATGGCTCCGGCCGACGGTGGCGCCGCCGTGCGCGGTCTCGTGGGGATCGGCGGCGGCCTGTTCCGCTGGGCGATCGCCGCCTTCTTGACGATCGTCGTCAGCATTTACTGGAGCATCGACTACTGGAGGATCGAGCGCTTATGGCTGATGCTGCTGCCCTTGGATCACCGCGTCCGCGCCCGGAGGATCTGGCAGCAAATCCAGACCGAAGTCGGCATCTACATGCGGAGCGAACTGCTGCAGGCCCTGATTGCGGGAATCGTGCTGGGCGTCGCGTTTTGGTGGACCGAGTTCCCGTACCCGGTGACGCTGGCCGTGGTCATTTCGCTGACTTGGCTGGTCCCATGGTTAGGGCCCGTGCTGGCAGTGGCAGCCGTGTGGACGGCGTCCCTCTTGAACTTTGCAGGCGTCACCCTGATCGCCATGCTGGCCCGCGGGGTGATCGGCAGCGGCTTTGCATTGCTGGTGTTTATCTTTCTGGAGTTTCTTGTGGAACCGCGAATCATACGACATCGGCGGTACAGTTCGTTGATCGTGCTGCTGGTGACGGTGGTCCTGCTGGATTGGATCGGCATGGCCGCGCTGTTCCTGGGCGCGCCGGTGGCGATCACCTTGCAGATCCTGTTAGGCCGTTTGCTGTTCCGCTCGGCGGAGGATCAACCGGTGCATGAGCCCTATGACACGACCGCCTTGCGGCAGCGATTGGGCGCACTGGTCCAGCAGCTCGGCGGGATGGACGATCCTCACGCCGTAGCCCTGACGAACGTCGTCCAGCGGCTTGACCAGCTGCTGAGCGACGCCGAGCCGGTCTTGGAGCCCGAACGTCGCGACGCATCCTTGGATTCGCCCGCTGGCAGTCCCGACGGACGATCCGCTCAGGGCAGTGTGCCAGCGGCGGGCGCCGACAACCCGGCGTAACCTGCAGAGTTTTCCGGCGCACCCCCGGGTCAGCGAGCGATACGAAGCACCAACTGATTTGTGGAATTGCGGTCGAGAACCATCGTTTGGGGCGCCGCTGTCTGCCCAGCGGCCCGGGCGGTGATGCGGTACTGGCCCAACGTTCCTCGGAACGACGCCTTTCCCTGGTCATCCGTCCGGACGGAGGCGCGTGTCCACCACTTGTCTTTGATCAAGTGGCGGAGAGTTTCATAGGCGGGCTTGGGCGACATGTCCTGGCGGAGAAAGCCGGCGGGGGCCCGTTGCCAGGCGCCGCGATCGCTGAAGTCCCACCAGGTGATCGCTTCCACGGCGGGATGCGAATACAGCATTGTGTAAAAGCGTTCGACTTCGCGTGCCTGGCTCGCTTCGCCCTCGGGCGTCGTCGTCCAATCTTCGCCGCGCTGGGCTAACTCCCAGCCCGGCTTGCCCGACAGGATGGTCGCTTCCGTAAAGTGCAAGGGAACGCCGAAGCGGGCAAAACGCTCGCAGGTATCCCAGATCTTGCGGTTGTTCCAGACGCCGCCGTGCTGGTGACTTTGAAGCCCGATCACGTCGTACAGCGGCTTGCCGTCCGCATCCGCGAGTTTTTCGATCCGTTCGACGAAAGGCGGATCGACGCGGTAGTCGTTGATCAACAGCGTGGCGCTGGCGTTTGCCGCGCGGGCTTCGTGAAAACACTGGCGGACGAATTCGTCTCGGCCGATCCGGGCCCACGCGGCGGTCAGCTTCGGCGCGCGGCGGGCGCAATCTTCTCGGTCGAAATGAGTCGCCTCGTTGACGACGTCCCAGATGTCGATCAGGCCGGCGAAACGGGTGACACAGTCCGCGATCCGCTTTCGTTGCAGGTCCATTACCCGCTCGGAATCGTCCGGCAACCATTTCGGTTCGGCATAGTTCCACGCCAACGGATGCCCTTTGCAGGCGATGCCTTGATCCCGGCACCAGCGGGCGATCTGCTCCGTACGTGCGTGGCTCGGCTCGCCGCGTACCGTTTCGTAACTCCACCAGTAGAACGGCAGCGTGGCAAAGTTGAACACCTCGGCAAACCGCTCGCGGTACGCCGCTTCGCCGGCCTCGTCGCCCGCCCGGCCCCAGGTGAAGATATTGGAACCGAACAGAAACGCATGACGCGTCTGTTCGACATGGACTTCCGCGCCGGCGACCGGGTTGCCGTCAGCGTCGGTCACGATGATGGTCGCTGCGGTCTTGCGATGCTGGTCGATGCGGGCATCCGTGTCGTCCCATAATTGCTGATCGCTGAGCGGAGCGTCGGCGGCGAGCGAGATGGCAGTGCAAGAAAAAGCAATGCCGGCCACGATGAGAAACGAGAATGTTCGGGTGGCGCGACGGGGCATGATCATTCTCCAGAGGGTGTGAAGCCGGCGTATTGCGATTGCAGGCTGAGTTCCGCGGCGGCGGCGTCGGCAGCGATCTGAGCGGCGGTGCGGCGCCGGCGGCGTTTTGACTGCGCTCGGCTCCACTCTTTTGTCAGCGTCTCGAAAACCTCGGGCGACTCATAGCGGGCAATGCCTTTGCCGTCCGGGATTGGGCCGATCAGCCCGCGAAAGACGGGCTTGCCGCGCAGCGTCAAATCCGTGCTGCAGTCGTCCACGCCGATTTTGACGTGCATCCGCAGCAACGGCTCCTCAGAATCGAAATCGCGGATCCGCAGCGACCCGTCGCTGCCGCGGGTTACGATCCGATACGTGTTTTTCGCCATCCCCTTCTCCTTGCTTGGCCCACGGCTCGCGGTTTATCGAGGCCGGGAGTCAGGTCCCGCGATACTCCTGCTCGCAGTTGCCCCAGGCGAGCAGGCGTCAACCCGACTCCCGGCCCCCGCACCCCAATCACCGCACTTGTTCGGCTGTGTGTTATCGGCACCAGGGTACCGCGGCACACACGGAAACCGGTTGCCGCCCTACGCCAGTTGAATTCGGGCGAACCGGCAGAATCGGCGCCGGCGCTGGCAACCGCACGAGCGGAGCACACGGGGTAGAACTACTAGGGTCGGGCGTTCATATCCGATGCGGATCTTGGCTTACCATGATTTCACAAGCCGACCTCGAGCCGTCGCGCAGCTGACGAACACGACCGGCTCGCGCTCGTCTTGCCAACCGCGATGGCCGGACCGATAATCTGTCTCAGCATCCCCCCCGAGCATCACAACATCCGGTGCCGTACCATGCGACCATCTTCCTTCAACGCGTTGCTGATCTGCATCTTCGTTCCTGTGATCGGCGGGACGGCCGAGCACGGCCGAGGGCCGGTCCAATCGTGGTTCCCGCAGGCTCCAGCGCTGCCCGAACCGACAGGACCGGTGCTGCGCGTGGCCAGCGCGGCTGAGCTGTATTCGGCCGCAGCCCAGGTCCAACCCGGCGGTACGATTCTGGTTGCGGACGGGCACTACAGGCTGCCGCGATACCTGGAACTGCATACCGACGACGTCACGCTGCGCAGCGAATCGGGCCGGCGCGATCAGGTGATCCTTGACGGCGAAGGCCGCTTGGGCGAACTGCTGGGCATCACCGCTTGTTCCGGGGTGACGATCGCCGATCTGACGATTCAGAACGTCAAGTGGAACGGAATCAAACTGAACTGTGACCGCGGTGTCCGCCGCGTCACCATCTACAATTGTGTGATCCACAACATTTGGCAGCGTGGCATCAAAGGAGTGATGGTGCCGGACGAGAACCGCGAGCGGCTTCGCCCCGCCGACTGCCGCGTGCAATACTGTCTGTTCTACAACGATCGGCCCAAACAGTACGAGGACGACGAAGCCGACCGGCCCGACAATTTTCACGGCAATTACATCGGCGGGATCGACGTCATGGTCGCCCTGCGTTGGACGATCAGCGACAACGTGTTCGTCGGCATCCGAGGCCGCTCGGGGGAAGGCCGCGGAGCCGTCTTCCTGTGGGTCGATGCCCGGGATTGCGTGGTCGAGCGAAATATCGTCATCGACTGTGACAGCGGCATCTGTCTGGGCAACTCGCACCGCGCACCGGGCACATCCATCCACTGCACGGATTGTGTCGTCCGCAACAACTTCGTCGTCCGCTGCGCGGAAAACGGCATCCTGGCCGACTATACCCGCGACTGCCGGATCCTGCACAACACGATCCACGATCCCGCCTCGCGGCTCAAACGGCTGATCCGGCTGGTCCACGACAACGACGGACTGGTCGTCGCCAACAATCTGTTGAGCGGCCCGGCGATGCGAATCGAGACCGCCAGTTCCGTGCACATCGAGGGCAACTCGACGCAAGACGCCGGCGCTTGGTTCGCCGATGCCGTGCGGGGAGACCTGCACCTGAAGCCGGCGGTGCAGCCTGCGGTCCCGCGAGTCGCTCGCCGAGACGATGCGTCGGATGACATCGATGGCCAATCGCGGGCTGCGCAAACGTCCGTGGGGGCCGACGAGATCGACGGCGAATAGAACGCTGTTTCGAATCCCCGGAACGATGCCTCTCCTTGCTTACGCGATTCTACCCCCAACGGAAGAGTCGGCTTTTTCGCCGTCGCTCAGGACTTCAGCCCCATTGTTTTTTGGATAAGGGGACTATTTGGGTTGCGTCAGGGGTGCTGATGGCTAAAATTCGAAGCTGGTAGGGCCCTTTGGATAGGCGCTGTTTTTTCCGGAATGATTTGGGAAGATGTCAAAAAAACTCGTCTTCGCGATTCGTTTGTCTATTCCAGCAGTCTGGGAGAGGAGAAGTGTCATGAGTTTTCGAATCCAACGTTCCGCCTTTACGCTCGTCGAACTCTTGGTGGTGATTGCGATCATCGGTGTTCTCGTGGCGCTCCTGTTGCCCGCGATCCAGGCGGCGCGTGAAGCGGCTCGCCGGACGCAATGCACCAACAACCTCAAGCAGATCGGCTTGGCCTTTCATAATTTCCAAGATACCTTCAATCATCTTCCCACCGGCGGCCGCGACGGCCATCATAAACTCGATGGTTTGACTGCGTGCTGCCGTTCCGTGACGGTTCACGGTTGGAATTGGACGTACAAGATCCTGCCGTTCATGGAAGCGAACACGGTCTACGAACTGGGCACCCCCGCGAACGATCCCACGACGAATCTTGCAGCGGGCGCGTACAACTCGACCGAGGACCTGGTTGCCGCAGAGGCGATCCCCGGGTTTTACTGCCCCACCCGCCGCAATCCAAAAGTGTACAGCAACGCCTTTCGCTGCGATTACGCGGGCAATGGAGGGCAGCGATTGGCAACCGGCGCCTTTCGGGACGCCGGCAATCGGGGCGAACGCGGCGTCGTCATGCTCACGGATTTTGACACGACCGTCATCGAGCGCATCAAGGACGGCTCGTCGACCACGCTGATGGTTGCCGAAAAAGCGCTCCATCCGCAGGCGTACGGCAGCGACGGCGGAGACAACGAGCGGTGGAACAATGCCGGTTGGGACGAGGACATGATCCGCTTTGGAGCACATTCCACGGGCGTTGGGATCCCGCCGATTCCCGACAGCTTGGCCCCGTCCCCGCCCTCCTGGACTCCCGTCGTCGGGTTGCCGTTCACGTACGGGCAGTGGCATCCGTACTTTGGCTCGTCCCATGGAGCCGGTATTAACGCCTGTATGGCCGACGGAGCCGTGCGGATTTTTGCGTTCAGTATCGACCGCGATGTCTTTCGCCGGATCGGCCTGACGGACAGCGGTGAACCCGTTACACTCGACTGATGATTCGTGTGGCGGCCGTCTTGCCTGCGATTCGTTTCGCGATCCAAACTTCCTCAAGCAGGAGTAGACACTCATGAAACGCTATGCCATGGTTCTCTTGTTGGCGGTACTCTGGATGCCTTCGGGATGCGGGTCATCGCAGCCGCCGCCGGCGCCGGAGATGACCGACGAAATCCGGAAGGAGATCGAGGAGCATGACGCTCAAGTCCACGAGTTGGAATCGCGTCAGCAGCAATAGCCGTTTGCGCCGCGAGGGGCTGGCGCGATCAGGCGGATTTGCTCCGTACGACAAGCCGTCTCGTTCGCGGCGCGGATCGCCTTTCAATTCATGCTGACCGGTTCCCCGCTATCGGTCAAGCTGATACGCCGGAAAACGTCGGCGTCGATGGTAAAAGCAAAGGAACGCACGGCTCCGTCGGCCATGCAGGCGTTGATGCCGGCCGGGTGTGAGGAGCCAAAATACGCGTGCCACTGTTGGAAGGAAAACGGCAGTCCCGAGACCGGTGCCCACGAAGGCGGTTCGGGGGCCCTGTCGTCGTGGATCGGCGGAATTCCCACGCCTGTATAATAAGCACCCCAGCGCGGCACATCCGTGTCCCAGCCGGCATTATTCCACCGTTCATTGTCCCCGCCGTCAGTGCCGTGGGCTCGGGGGTGCAGTGCCTTTTCACCTAGCATCAAGGTATTCGTAGATCCGTCCCGAATGTGCTCGATCCTGATCGTGTTGAGGTCGGTCATGATCAGGACTCCTCGCGTGCCGCGGCTGACGCCGGCGCTGTGATCCCCTGACCCGTATTCTCCCGCGTTGCCCGCGTAGTCGCAGCGATAAAACGTGCTGTACGGTTTAGGATTGCGGCGAGCGGGGCAATAGTACGTGATGATCGGCTGCTGGGCGACGAGGTCGTCCGCCATGTTGTATCCCCCGCTTCCGGCCATCGGATCATCGGCGTCTCGGCTCAAGTCGAACACCGTGCTGTGTTCCATGAATGGCAAGATCCAGTACGTCCAATTCCACCCGTGACGCGTCATTGCTCTGGTGGCGCCGTCTGTTCCGGCAGTTCGATGGTCGCCATCTCGGCCGCCATTGGGAAGGCGCTGGAACGTGTCCTGGAAATTGTGAAACGCCAGGCCGATCTGTTTCACGTTGTTCGCACACTGGCTCCGCCGTGCCGCCTCGCGCGCCGCCTGGATCGCCGGCAACAACAGCGCCACCAGAACCCCGATGATCGCGATAACCACCAACAACTCGACCAGGGTGAATGCAGACCGCCGGAACGAAATGTTCATGTCGCATCCTCTTACCGTTGGAGACCATTGACAGGAGCAATAGCAAATTAGAATCCGGGCGCATCCCCGTTGTCAATCGGCAAAATCCAGACTCGATCCCGTTTGGGCAGCCTGACTGCTGGACTGGAACACCCGCATTTTCGCCTCTCCCAATCATGGAATCGCCAAACTCATCCGTGACCCTCGCGGCTTCAGCGGCGCGCAGGGCACAGGGATACAGGTCGGCACGGTCTAATCAGCGATCGCGGCCCTTGCGGCGGCCGAACCAGCCGGCGATGTTGCGGATCAGGCTGACGGTGACCAGCAGCACGACTGGCGCGATTAGCGTGAACAGAATGAAGACCAGGCGAGCAGCCCCCGCCGGCTGTTGCAAGCTTCGCACCAGATAGGAGCCGGCCGCCGCCATGACGCCGCACACCACCATCAGCATCAGCAGGCCGCCGATGCTGAACTGGGGCCGGCGCCGGCGCGGCGGGGTGAGGTGCGTGGGGATCTTGTTCTCGATCATGGGGCACTCGCAAGAAAAAACGTGTCGTCGATTCCATTTTGCCTATTGCCGTTGTTTTCGCTAGACTATGGGCTGTCAAAAGCAACCCAAGGCGAAACAACGTGACCAACATCCTGAACAAGATCGTCGCCACGAAACGGCAGGAAATCGCGACGGCGCGCGAGGCGAACCCGGAATCCGAATTGCGCGCGGCCTTGCTGGACGCTCCGCCGGTGCGCGATTTTCTAGCCGCGTTATCGGGCGCCGGCGGCATCGGCCTGATCGCCGAAGTCAAAAAGGCCAGTCCCTCGAAAGGCGTCATTCGCGAAGATTTTCATCCGGTGGAAATCGCGGCGATTTACCAGCGGCACGGCGCCGCCGCGATCAGCGTGCTGACCGATCAGCCGTATTTCCAAGGCTGTTTGCAGTACTTGACCGCGATCCGGGCGGCGGTCGAGATTCCCCTGCTGCGCAAGGACTTCATTCTGGACTGCTACCAATTGCTCGAGGCGCGGGCCGCGGGCGCCGATGCGGTGCTGCTGATTGCCGAATGCTTGGACGACGAGTCGCTGCATCGCTTGCACGAGGAAACCCTGCAACTGGGCATGACGCCGCTGGTCGAATTGTACGAGCCCGCGAATCTGCCGCGGGTGCTGGCCTGCGGAGCGCGCCTGATCGGCGTCAACAACCGCGACCTGCGGACGTTCGACGTCGATTTGCAGCACACGGTGCGGATGCGCCGTCAAGTGCCCCGCGAGCGGCTGGTGGTCGGCGAGAGCGGCATCCACACGGCGGACGACGTTCGCATCTTGCAGGCCGCCGGCGTCGATGCGATCCTGGTCGGCGAATCGCTGATGGCCAGTCCCGATATCGGCGCGGCCGTGGACCGGTTGCTGGGACGATAACGGACTCGTTACGCCAGGTCCGCCGCGTAGCCGTACTTGGCGATATATCCCGCCCAGCGGCGGCGGATCGCCGCGCGCACGTCCGGCTCGAGTTCCTCGTGCCGATTGGGCTGGTAGTCCTTGCGCTCGCCGACGAAGGCGGCCACCCGCTCGCGAACCGCTTCCAGCCCGCCGATTTCCAGCTGGCGATAGATCCGTTCGACCTGGCCGATGGGGTCGGCGACCAGGTCTTCGTAGCGAACGTCGATGATCTGGTTGGCGGCCAGGCATCCGCGCTGCGATTCGAATCCGCGATACATCCGCTCGAAAGCCTCGAAAATGTACTCGTCCAAATACTCGTTCTTGGGGATTTGCATCCCCTGCGCCAGATCGAGCGTGGGCCACAAGCGGCGCGTGGACGCGAACAGCGTTTCGGGATTTCGGGTGATGTGAATGAAGCGCGCCTGGGGAAACAACTCGGCCAACACGGCGACTCGGCCCGTGTGCGGAGGCGACTTGAGGATCAGCGGCTTCTGCTTGTAAAACGTCAACGCCCGCACGAACCAATCCATATCCCGCTTCCAGCGTTCCAGCACCGCCGGCGCAACGTCTTGCATGTCCAGCAGTTCCATGAAACACGGCGGCTCGTTGGGAAAGACCATTCGCCAGTACGGCGTCGGACAGCCCATGTTGCCCAGCGCGAATTCGTCTTCCTGCGGGTAGTACGCGCCTGTCAGCATGTTGTCCATCGGTCGCTGTTTGGGCAGCAGCAGGTGAATGAGCCACGGCAGGATGCGTCGGGTGACCAAGAAGTGATTGGGCGCAAAGCACTCGTACGTGTTCGGATAGGCGTAGCGCTGGTCCTGGACCAGCAACTCGTGCAGATACGTTGTGCCGCTCCGCCAATGGCCGATGATAAACAGCGGCGGCTGGTCAATCTCGGTTTCGGCGACTTTTTTGCCGTACGCGGCGGTCTGGACCAACCGCAACACCGAATTGATCACGGTGGCGAACGAGACGGTGGCCACCAAGCCCCAACGGGCCGGATGCACGCGGAAGCCATTGCGGGCCAATAATCGCAGCCAATCCCCCATCATCATCCCGTGCCAGAACCGCGGGGACCAAGCGGGATAGCTGTTCATGACGGCCTTTTTCCGGGCCGGCGACGGTGCAGGAGCTGTTTCAGACATTATCAATTCGTGCTCTCGGAGGTAGCGGCCCGCAGGACTTGATCGCCATCTTGCGACGCGCCGGCAGAAAATTGGGGCAATGGGACTCTCGAGTTCTTCATCGTTCTGCCCCCATCATCCTGCCACTCACATCCTGCCTGCTAGCATTCTGTAATAGTGCGATCAACCCGGCCGGCGGGACGCACGGAACGTGCGGTTTGTGGAATCGACGTGGATTCTAACGCCTGACCGTCGTTTTGCCGAGAGCAGCTTGGCGGGACAGCGGTAAGGCCCCCTACGCCGCACCCGCTTGGTGTACAGGAGGAAATTCCCGCGACAGAACCTTTTCCGCTGTCTTCTCTGTCGCGTTGTCCTATCTTTCCGCTGTCGGCGGCGCGGGCACGGCCAGCTGGGCCGTTTCCGCCGAGCGGTCAATCCGATGGCGTCCGTGGCAGTCCGTGCAAATGGCCTCGGTCTGCGGGCTCAATTTTCGTTCGGCGAAGCGGGCGAGGACTTTCGTGGCCGGCGCATCGTGCGTCGTGTGGCATTTCTCGCAGCCGGCGTCCACTTGCTCGCGGCGGAACGTGATGTCGGGCTTCGTGGCCCCGACATCTTCGTCGTTGGCATGCTTGGCGCTCAGCCCGTGGCATTGCGCACAGCTGATACCCTCGGCCAGATGCACCTTGGCCAGTTCCTCCTTGACGAATGGGATGTGGCAGACATAACAGGCGCCGTTCATTCCCAGCGGGTCCAACTCGGGCGGCGGTTCGTCCGCCGGCGCCGCGCTGGCCGAAGCGGCTTGGCCGGGGACGGCGCCCGACGGGTCGGCGGCCAAGAGCACGGCGGCGGCCGCCGCGAGAAACGACAGGGCCGTCGTCGATATCAAACGTAATGCCATTTGTGCAACCAGCCGTAGTCCGGGGTGAGATGAGCGTAGAAGTTCCGCAGACATTGTTGGAAAGCGGCCTTTTCCTCCGGCGTCGCCGGCTGGTCCCGTTCGTAGGAGCCCTTGACGTTCTCCTCCAATTGTTCGGGCACGTTGACGCCGGGAATGACCGCCGACAGCCGCGGTTCCTGTAGCATTTCCTTGATCAGCACGTGGGCCCGGGCGTCGATCCGATCTTGGATCTCGCGCGGCTTGATCCCGAACGTCGTGCCGGCGCCGAATGGCTTCAAACCGATCACGCCGACGTTTTTCTCTTGAGCCAGCTTCAACAAGCTGTCCCCGCCCAACTCCTTGGTCAAGAACAGGTACGGGAAGATGATCACGTCGAATTGCGGGTACTTCTGCAACACTTTGCGGAACACGGCCGGATTGTGCGCCGAGACGCCCAGGAACCGCACCTTGCCCTGCTGCTTGGCCTTTTCAAAGACGCTCACCACCATGTCCAACGCTTTGTCGTTCACCGGCAGCAGCGTGCCGATCTGGTTTTGGCCGGCGCCCCACGTGGCCCCGACCGGCCGCCACATGTCCAGCATCTCCGTGTGGTACGACTTGAGCCGCGCGTCGATGTTTTTCATCATCCCATCGGGCGTCAGCTGGTCTTCGTAATCCGGCGTGATCTTTTCCGGCCAGGACGCGAAGCCGATAAACCACTTGTCGCGTCCCGCCGTCTTCGTTTTGGCCATCGCCGCGCCATATAAATCGCATTCGCCGTCGATGTTGTTGTCGACATAGTTCAGCCCCAGTTCAACCGCTTTTTCCAACACCGGGACGCGGTCCTCGAGCGATCGTCCGCCATGCCCGCCCAGCGCGACCTCGGAGATCATGAATCCGGTCTTCCCCAACGGACGGTACGTCATCTTGGCGTTGTAGTTGAGGATCTTGGACGTGTCCTCGGGCGCCGCCTGCGACGCGGCCATCGGGATCAGCGCCGCCCCCGCCGCGGCCGCCGAAGATGCCTTGAGAAAGTCGCGCCGACTGCTGCTTGCATCTGACATGGACAGATCTCCTTGGGATTGTGACTCGACCGGCGGCGGAACATGGCCGCCGGAAACGGAACCCGGGTGGGAAACGAGCTTTCCGCCGGGCTGTTAATATAGCAGAAAAAAGGCTTGTCTACCCCCCCCGGCTTTTCCGCCCGCTCCATCGCGCGCAGCCCGCCCTATCTTCGAACGAAAGAACGCGGTTGATCCCTGTCAGTGTTCCCTCTCCAAAACCGCATTGATTAGCGTCGATTAGCGCAGATTAGCGGTCCCCATTCTTCCGCTCTTTGACCGCTAATTTCCGCTGATAGACGCTGATTTTCTGCAATTCAGATCCGCCTTCTTCCGCAGGATGCACCACAACGGGGAGTTTCATGGAAATGAGTCCAATGGGTTCGGATGGTCGATGTACACCGAAATCATACCGTAGGCCCCGTCGGCGGCAACACGGTGTTCACGTCGGTAACCCCTCTCCGGCGGCCCGTGCGGTCTCGGCGTCACTCGTCCGTGTCGTCAAGTCGCCCCGAGCGGCTCCACCTTGACTCACCATTTCTCCGTGGTTAGCCTGACTCCTGTGCGTGGAGAGCATTTTCCTATCACTAATGAACCTGCGATGAAAACAAGGAGCGGGTTTGGACCATTCCGCAGGCGAGTATGTGATTGCGAGCCGACACTTGTACCGAATACTGAAACGTGGACGGGCTTATCAGGTCATGCTCCTGGCAGCCGTTGTTGTCGGCACGGCGGTGGGAGACTACGTGCTATCGGCCGGCATTCTGCCACCGTCGCTGAGCCTTTCCTCGCTGCTCCCAGTGGCCCTGTACTCGCAGTGGTATCTGCTGGCTGTCGTGTGCGCATTGGCGGGGCGCAATGCGATTTGCGGTCTGCTGTTCGCGTCGGCCCTTTCGCCGTTTGCTATCGGCGCCGTCCTGTTGGGCGCCTCTCGCACGGGAACTGTTCCCGTTGACCTGTGGGTTCCCCTGGCTCTGTTTCCTTGGCTGTTGCCGGCGTCGGCCATCCCGTTCTCGCTGGTTCGCCTCGGCTTGGGCTGGCGTCTGGTCGAAGGCGGTACGTCGCCCCCGAAGGCCATTTCGTTAGCGGATTTGTTCTCCTTGATTGTGTTCGTTGCCTACGGAGTCGTGGCATTTCGCTGCGTCCACATCCTCGCCGAAGACCAATACAAGCCCTTGTTGCGTGAAATGGGAACAATCACCGGCCTGGTGGCCGTGACGCTGCTCGTGGTCGGTATGCCGAGCTTGGGCTGGCTGAGCCGCGTTCAATCCCACCCGGTCAGTGCGAGCCTGTTTTTTCTGTCCATGACGATCTGTCCGTCGGCAGTCAGTCTGGCCGCCCTCTGGTATGAGCCGCAAGGCATCGGGGGCATGGCGGCTGAAATGGGCCCTTATCTGTGGCCACTCTTGCTGTTTGGCTATTCTTATGGTTGCCTGTGGTTATTGTGGCATCTGGGTTTCCGACTGGAGACGAGGCGACATCGACCGGCCACGTCGTCCGCGTCCGGCCAGTTGGCGGCGGTAGCCCGACGACGTTCCGTTGCGGGGTGGCTGCCAACGGCGTGGCTGCTTCTGATCGCCGTAATCGCCGGAATCTGGAGCGGTCAAATTGACTTACAAAAGCGTCGTGAGGCGGCGTGGCCGGAGTTCCTGAAACGGGTCAAGGCGAATCAGTTTCGTAAGGGGCAGCGCCCGTCCGTGGCCTTTCGACCGAATTCGGTGGCCGATTCGGATCTGAAAAAGTACCTCGCGGGCGCGAATGACCTGCACTTCCTGAACCTGAGCCAGAATCCCATCTCTGATCGCGGTCTGCGATCGTTGCGTATGCTGCCGGATCTGAAGGAGATTGGCTTAGCCGGCACCCTAGTTACGGATCGCGGAATGGTCGAGTTGGCAAAGCTCACGAATCTGCGATTGCTGGATCTCGCGAACACTGCGGTCACGGAGGACGGGCTGAGCCGGCTTGACGCATTGACAGAACTCCAAGTTGTGGGCCTGCAAGACTGCCGCATCGGTGATCCGGCCTGCGACGTGTTACGCAGATTCCACCGCCTCGACACTCTAGAATTGGGGCAGACAGGTATCACCGACAGCGGCATCACAGAGCTTGCGGGGCTGACCGAACTCCGCATTCTTGGCGTGAGTTCGACCTCGATTACCGACGCTGGACTGCAGCCATTGAAGGGGCTTCTCAAGCTGAAGGCCCTCGACGTGACCCGTACCCGAGTGACGGGTACTGGGTTCGCCGCCTGGGACGAGCAGCGTGAGTTGATGTTTTTATTCGCCGATGACAGCGATTTCAGTGATTCAGGGCTGGAATCGATCTGCAAGTTCTCTGGTCTTAACTTGCTGCGGCTTAACCGTACGCACGTGACGGATGCCGGTATGGCCGCACTCGCCCGTCATGCTTCCCTGCGTCAAGTCTATCTGGACGAGACGGAGATAACCGACCATGGCGCGAAACGGCTGTTCGGTATGCCGCAACTCCTGCGCCTTTCTCTCGTCGATACGGCCGTTGGTGACGACGCCTTCCGGGACTGGAAGCCGCCGCCGGCACTCCTGAATCTGCACCTGGACGGAACGCGAGTGACGGATGATGCCTTTCAGTACCTGGCGAAATCCCGGACACTCGAAGCTCTCACCGTGGCGCGCACTGCGGTAACCGCGACGGGTATTCGGCAGCTTGCCGGGTCATCCGTCAAGTCTCTCTATATCGGCGCCACTTCCGTGAAGGCGAGCGATGTGCTCGACGCAAACATTTCATCGCTCCGCGGCGTCGTCGTGGACGCAGGCCAATTCTCGCCGGAGGAAATCGGCCGTCTCAAGTCGGCCGGAATTTCTGTCACTCAACACGCGTCACACGATTGAGCCTCGGTCGCAGACGCCGCACCGTTTCCATTTCGCAGCCGGGCCAGCCAGATCTGGGCGACGCTCATACCGACGTGACCTACGGCAGTGTTCCCCATGTGTTCTCCGCGCGGCTGAGATGGTACGCTGGATCCAAACGGAGGTTCTCATGCGTCAAGTTTCGCGTACGGCTGTCGTCGTGATTCTGCTGCTGCCGGTCATCGCCGGCGCACAGGAGCGTGGTTCGTCTCTAACCTTTTTGGAATTCGTCCGGCGGCAAGCGGCGGAACTTCGCGGCGGCGACCAGCCTCCCGCGAGCATGGCCGAATGGGAGCAGCGCCGCGTTGAACTGCGCCGGCGACTTCAATCCGCGTGGGGCGATTTCCCGGCGGCGCCTTGTCCGCTGGAACCTCGCGTTTTGGGAACGCTGCAGCGCGACGGCTATCGCGTCGAAAAGATCGTGTTCCAGACGCAACCCGGCATCTGGATGACGGCCAATGCTTACGTTCCGGACGCGGCTGGCAAGGTACCGGCGGTCCTGGTCGTCCACGGGCATTGGCGCGGGGCGAAGCAGGATCCGGTCGTCCAAGCTCGCTGCTTGGGACTGGCGAAACTGGGCTTCTTCGTGCTGGCGGTGGATGCGTTCGGTGCCGGCGAGCGCGGCGTGGGCAAAGCGTTGGGAGAATATCACGGCGAGATGGTCGCCGCGACGCTGTTTCCCGCCGGCTTGACGTTGTGCGGCCTGCAGGTCTACGAGAATCAGCGCGCGGTCGATTATTTGCTGACGCGGCCCGAGGTGGACGGGAGCCGCGTCGGCATCACCGGCGCCAGCGGCGGCGGCAACCAGACGATGTACGCCGGCGCGTGGGACGATCGTTTCGGGGCCGTTGTCCCGGTCTGTTCCGTCGGCAACTATCAAGCCTACTTGGGCGCCGCCTGCTGTATGTGCGAAGTCGTCCCCGGGGCGCTGCAGTTCACCGAAGAAGGCAACCTGCTCGGCTTGACCGCGCCGCGAGGCCTGATGGTTGTCAACGCCACGCGCGACGCTGTGCAGTTCTCGGTCGCCGAGGCGCGCAAATCGGTCACCTGGGCGGAGCCGATCTTTGGGCTGTACGGTCATTCCGACCGCTTGAAACACGCCGTCTTCGAGTCGCCGCACGACTATAACCAAGCCATGCGCGAGGCCATGTACGGTTGGATGACGCGGCACTTGAAAGAAACCGGGGAGGGCGCGCCGATTCCGGAGCCGACGATCTCGCCGGAAGATCCCGAGACGCTGCGCTGCTATCCGGATCAATCGCGGCCGGATGATTTCGTCACGATTCCCCAATTCGCCGCGGCCGTGGCGCGGCGGATCCTCCAGCAGCGCGTGCCGCCCGACGACGCGGGACAGTGGCAGACGCAACGCACGGCGAGCCTCGCAGGATTGACCCAGTGCCTGTTCGGCGGCGCCGAGCCTGCGCCCGCAGGGAAGCCGCTCGTCGAAGCAAAGACGGATGGCCAGGTCGGCACGATCGCGTTTCAGCCGGAACCGGGACTGACGCTCACCGCGCGACAGGAACCCGTCTCTCCGCAGGTTCAGAAGCTGGCGGTCGTCCTCGACTTGGACGCCGGCGAGCAGGCGAGCGACGGGCCTTTGGCAGCCGCGCTTCGAGACGGCGGCTGGAGCGTGCTGACGCTGGATCTGCGGGCCACGGGCAAAGCGGCGCAACCCAACGATCGGATCGGCCGCGCGCCGGACCACAACACGGCCGAGTGGTCGCTGTGGCTGGGTCGTCCGCTGCTGGGCCAGTGGGTGCTGGACGTCCGCCGCCTGCTGGACGCCGTCCAGCAACGGGACGGTCGTCTGCCGGAAGAAATCCTCGTCGCCGGCGTCGGTCCGGCCGGGTTGGTGGCCGTGTGCGCGGCCGCGGGCGACGCGCGGATCAGTTCCGTCGCGACAGTGAGAATGCTGGCCAGTTACGTCACGGAACAGCCGTACCAGGGTCAGCGATTGGGAACACTCGTGCCGGGGATTCTGCGCGACGCCGGCGACGTTGTCCACCTGGCGGCGCTCGTCGCGCCGCGCCGGCTGGCCATCGCCGGCGGCGTGACCGGCGGCGGACACCCGCTGGACGCCGGGGCGCTCGATGCCGCGTTTGCCTTTGCCCGTCAAGTCTATACGGTGGCCGGCGCCGCGGACCGTTTGCAGCTGGTCGCGGATGCCGATCCGGTGCGCCTGGCCGAGCAGATTCGGTGAGGACCGGCGATGAGCCGCGGTGTCCGCGTCCGCCCTGACCGCGCGTCCGCGACGGCCGCGCTCCGCCGACGCGACCGTGCGGACCGACCGGTCTTCCCGCGGGTTTTCGCGTTGCCATGACCGCGAAGTAACCCGGATGATTCAGTGACGTAGTAGGCTTCGACAGGGTCACTCGGCGCCGCCGAAGAAGCCGTCTTCGATCCAGATGGGTTGATAGCCGCGGTCCAGGACGAAACGGAAGGCCGTCGCGTAGCGCTGGTAGATGTCTGGCACGAAGTTCTTGTAGAAGGGCCACCAATACTGCTCGTGGCCCACGATATTGATCAAGTGGCTCCTGGCCGGATTCTCCATGAGCTTGATCAGATCGGGACCGATCTGGTCGACCGGAGTCCACTCGACCGTGCGCCCGGGAAAGCCGTTGTAAAAGATCAGGCCGGTTTCGAAATGCATCCAACCCTGATTGTCGCACAAATAGTCCAGAATTTCGTCGGGAAGATGATAGTCGCAGAGCCTTGGCTTCGTTGAGCCAAGCGGTCTTCCCCTCGTTTGCAGCATCTTCACGCCGCGGTCGGCAAGAACCTGGTAACAGCTCGGCGGGACGTCGGCGAAGTGGATCTGCAGCCCGGCGGTGTAGGCGCTGCCTGCAATCCGCTTCAGTTCGTTGGCTACCAAATCGAAATCGGCGGCCAGTTCTTCCGCAGTCGCGTTCTTGTAGGGTATGGCGGGAAACTCGTTCTCCGAATGGAACGCCAATCGGAGCCAGTGGGCGTTGTCCTCGAACTCGGATCGGTACTTGTCCGGGAACATCGAAAGCTGGAAATCGCGCTCCGGCGTGGTGTTGAAACAGTTCAGGTTGATCTTTGCGCCGAACTCCCGGTGAAGCTGGCGAAGTTTTCCCAGGTAGAAACAGTCGAAAATGCTTTTATAGTTCTTCTGAAGGATATCGCGGAAGAAGAAGCTGTGATCGTCGATATAGCAACGAAACCGTCGATGCGAGTTCTGTGCCCAGACCGCTCGCGTGCGAATCGTGCGCTGTTGACCGCCGATAGTCGCTTCGGCCTTGATCTCGGTGACCCGGTCTTTCAGCAGGGCGGTTCCACGGAAGGCGCCGGTGTCAATCGCCACTGGGATTTTCTGTCCATCGGTCGTGAAGACGTCGAGTTTCGCGCCCGGCGGAACGGAACCGGCGACTTCGATCTTCAGCATTGTCTGGCCATCGGGGCCCGGCTGAGCGCCCAGGACGGGTAGGCCGGACTGCTCGTGAATAACGCCGCCGTCGAAGGGCTGGGTGAAACGAAACCCGTCGGTCGATGCTCCGACTTCCGCGGCGGCGTCTTGCTCGCCCGAGCTGACGGCATGACAAACGCTTTTCCAGGCACCTGCGGTCGCCGCAAGCGTTCCGAGAAAGGCGCGCCGCGATGTTCGCGCAGAGTTTTGGGAAATTCGCCTCTTCATTGATATCAGCCCCCTGTTGCTTGTGGTGTACTCCCAATCTACCTGATACGACAACCGATTGCCAGCGAGGCCGCGGCCGTCACTACCGAGTGGCAAGGCCGAGCAGGTCAGGATCCGATCCGGATGTGCCCAACCAAAACGTCCCCTGGGAAGACGCGCCTCAACAACAGTCCGACGAAAACGTCTTCCAGACGGACGAGCTTGACCACGACCTCGGTCCCGTAGCGCCGCCGGTGGAACCGCCGATGATCCCGACAGCCCCCGCGACCGGATGGACTGGCGGCCCGCAACCGCGCTATGCCGGATTGCGGCCGGGCACGGACGCCTCGCCGCTCCGCCTGCGGCTGTGGACGGACGTCTCCGGCCGGCATCAAGTCAGGGCGACGTTGGCGTCGGCCGAAGGAGACTACGTCTACTTCCGCATCGCGGAAGGACGCCTCGTTCGAACGGCCAGGTTCAACCTCTCGCGCCAAGACCAAGCGCTGATCAGTGATTGGATGGTCCAACTCGTCAGTTCGACGGCGGCCCGCTGATGGAGCCGGCCGAGAACTTGACTCGTTGGCAGAATCATGGGGGCAGAACGATGCTGACGACCTCTGGTTGCCTGCGTCTTCATGACTCTGCCCCGCTCCCTGCCGCTGCCACATTGCCGCGGCGACGGACGGGTGTACCCGCATCTGCGGGCCGCGGAACACTTGCAGGAAGACATTCAGGACGGCACCAGTCGACCACCGTCTCGCCGCCCAACGCGACCAGCGTCAAGTCGCGGCCAAAGCGGACCACCTGCATCGGGCAGTGACGTATAACCGATCGCACTTGATCTCGTTCATCCCGCACCCTGTGACATTAATTGCGCCGTGGCTACGCCGGCATCAGGACGCCGGCATCAGGACGCCGCGCCGGACATCGTACCGCAGCCTCCTCGCCTCCTCTGGTATTATCGGCTGATGCTCGGCGTCCGAAAAGACCAACGGCAGCAATACCCCTACGGTTCCGGCTACGCAGCAGCAATCGCAATGGTTACAAGCCAGGGGGGTTCGGTTTTCGAGTCTCTCGCCTGCGCTCGACTGCGCGAGATTCTGCACGACGCCGACGACATCCCCCACTTGGCGGCGCTCGTCGCCCCGCGCCGGCTGGTCATCGCCGGCGGCGTGACCGGCGGCGGACACTCGCTGGACGCCGGGGCGCTCGATGCCGCGTTTGCCTTTACCCGTCAAGTCTATATGGTGGCCGGCGCCGCGGACCGCTTGCAGCGGTCGCGGACGCCGATCCGGTGCGCCTGGCCGAGCAGATTCGGTGAGGACCGGCGATGAGCCGCGGTGTCCGCGTCCGCCCTGATCGCGGCGCCGCCGATGACGGCCGCCCGCCGCCAACACGACCGTGCGGAAAGCTGGCCAGCGACGAATACTCGATCGCGCTGGCCCTCCAGCAGATCGCCCCCTACCTCCGCACCGGCGATCCCCTGCCCGCCTCCTTCACCGTGCCGATCGTCCGCCAGCAACCCAAGCCCAAGCTGGTCGCGACCTACGGCAGTACGAAGGTGACGGAGTTCGCCGCCAGCCGAAACCGCGGGCGAAACCGGGCCTGACCGGTGCCAGCAGCACAAGAAAGGCACGCCATTTTCGATTGGTGGCGTGCCTGAAAAGTTGTTGGCAACATCCTCACCCCGCGGCAGTCATATCCTGCCGGTGCAAGCAACTCCGTCTCAGCTACGCTGCCGACGTTCCAGCAATTCCCGGAGGCGAGCCGCTTGCTCGTCGCTCAGCCCACCTGCCACCTGTTCCGGCGTAAAACGCCGAAGCACCTCTTCCGGCGACAATCCCCGCAAGCGTTCTTCTGCAGGCAGCCCCCGCAAGCGTTTTTCTGCGGGCAGCCCCCGCAAGCGCCTTTCGACGGGAATCGCCTCCAGCACCGCCGTCTGCAGTTCCTCTTCCAACTCGCCCATGTATTCCGTGTCCGCATGCTGCATGACAAACTCCTCCCCCAAACTGCGAAACTGCTCAATCTGCTGCAGCGTGTAACACAGCAGCATTCCGTGGCCCGTTCGCGTCAGTTGTTCTATTATACGCCCGTGCTCTTTCAGGAAAACTCGGCTCACCAGCGAAAAAACCGGCTGTCCGAGTTCCGCCAACACGTCCGTTTCAATCAGCCACATCGTGAACGGCCCGCCGGTGATGCAATGCACGCCCGCCTCGTGTTCGCTGATCTCCCAACCCAAGCAGCTCAACTCGTCGCGGACCCCTTCGTTGACACGCGGCGCCAAAACGATCAGCGACAGGTCCGCCTGCGGAACACGCTCCGCCTGTTGGCTGTGCCACAGGAAAGCGCAGCCTGCTAGTTGTGCCAAGTCCCCCGGTTCCAACGTGTCGGTCGGCCCCTTGAATTCGATCAACGTAAAGCGATTCAAGAGCGGCACCAGCACGGACAGATCGCGCCGGCTGGCCTCGGACAACTGCCCCGCTTCGCGACGAATCAGCAGAATATCGACCCTCAACGGCAACTTGCCGACCAGCACCTCGTCCCGCACGGCGTAGCCCGTTGCCAACTCGTAATCCAGTAGCCGCGTCAACAGCGGGTGCCACCATGTGCGCGTCTTTCCCGGCCGGTCTTCACGTTCCGAACCGTCTGTGTTCTGCGGCTCGCCATTCTCATTCGCGGGCGGAGGGGGGCTGCCACTGTCGCTTCTGCCAGCCCGCGTACCAATCCCGCAGATGTTCGCGGACTTCGGCGGCGTGTTGTCGAACCCATTCCTGGAACTCTGGACCGGTGCTCGCCTCGCCTGCGAAACTCGGCTTATAGCCGGAACGCGTCACGCTGACGAGGGCCACGCAAGTGATGGCCAAGTGGGCAGGATCTTGCGACTCCAGGCCCGTTTCGACCAGGGGCTTGACGTAGGACGTGGGGATCCAGGAATCGGCGCCGCGGAGGACGGCGATCGTGGTTAGGCCGGCCACACGGACCCGGAACTCGGAATCCGCAAACACCTTGTCGAGCGCCGTCCAAAACGAACTCGGCAGGCGCTGACCGTGAACCCTTTGGAAGGCTCCCACAATGGCCAGCGTCGTCGCGTATTCACTGCGTCGCGCCGGATCCGCGTCGCCCAGCAAGCGGTGGATGGTTTCGTAACAGCGGGTATCCTCTCCCACCATCACCATATTTGTCATCGCGGGCGTGATCAGATTCACCTGGCCCGATTCCAAGGCCGATTGAAAGAACTCCTCGCTGTAGCCCGAGGCCAAAGCCTTGCCGTCGCGATGGACGACCCGATTGGCGGCCTCCCGGTCCTGCACGTCGCGCTGCGTATTCAGCGCGACCTCTCGGGAGAAACGCAACAGCCGCTGCCACGCTTCATCGGCGGGCGTGAGGGCATCTAACAGTGCCGTAATTCCGACTGCCGTGGGAAGCTTCTCGCTGCCACGCTCCAGCAGATCCAACAGCATTCTCTGCCCCGCTGGATCGGCGGCCAGAGCCTGGATGCGGCGAGGAACCTGCACGGACTTGACCGGCTCCTGGTCGGACGTGACGCCTTCCTCGCTCGCCTCGGCCCGTTCTCCAGTTACGAACGATGCGAGGCGCTCGGCGTGCGATCCCAATTCGGCGATGATGGCCAAAGCTTCGATCGCCTGCGTGACCACGTCTGGGCCGAGCCGATTCTGGGCCACCGTTCGGTGTAGCCGACCGACGTCTTCGTCGTTCGCTAAGCCGTGCCGCACGCGGACGCTCGACAGGACAACCTGCAATTCCTCCTCAGATTGCTCCGCGAGCGACTTCTCGATTCCCGCCATCACGGGCGAAAGCAAGGGCAATCCAAACTGGCCGACGAGATCCAACGCCTCGCAACGCGTGGCGACGCTGAAATCGCGGCCGGTCACAATCGCGGCCAGTCGCTCGCGCAACATGCGAGTGACCAACGGCCCAAAGGCGATCTCTGTGTGCCCAGCCGCTTTGAACCGATCGTAATCAAGCTGCAACCACCGGCCACTGGGCGCATCCCGCCCCTGTAGTCCCCGCCATACGTACCAAGTCCCAACGCTACGGAGTTCTCGCAACGCGTCCCTCACGTCCGGCTCGGCCGCGTTGTCCAACGATTCAACCAACCCGCGGACGCGGTTCAGTTCCGCGTCCGCAACGACAAGCGATTTCTGCGTCAGGAACTTCCGCAGCAGCTTGGCGCCCATGCGGCATGCGGCTTGATCGTTCTCGTCGAACGAGGTGCCAAGAGAGTTAAGGTCCGATGCCTTAATCTGCGCAAACGACGTGGGCACAATTGGAAGGTCGTCCCAACCAGCCGTTCGGAACAACGTACGGGGAGGCATGCAGCCGACATGAATGTTCGAAATGGCAATCTCAATCCGCGCGGTACCTGAACGCCCCCACCCCGTGGCGAGCACAGCGCGGATTGGAAAGCGTGCCGGTTCCGCATTACGCTCAAGATACACGAACAGACGCGCGCCTCCTGGTGTAGCAACCGAGTACCTGGCGGTGCCCTCGTCCCAGGTCACCTCGGCACCGTCCACCATGAACCGCCGCGCTAGCTCAGCCAAATCCAACGCGATCCGAGAGTTTCTGGATGCATCGTTCGAGTAAGGCATACTCATCCCCATGCCGCCTTGGGGTATGATGCCCGCATGAAAACTGAAGTGCCCTCCGTGGAACCCTTCGATTTCTTTCGAGGCGACTACCAGGAACGTTTTTTCCAAAACCAAAGAAGCCGGAAAGCCGTTAGGCGAGAGGAATAGTACCGCGGCTTTGTCTCCAGACCTGTCCGCTACGCTCCGTTGCTCAATCGTCGAGCCGTTCTGATCGACCAGCCGAACGCGTACTTCGAATTGAAACTGATCGGCAGCGGAATTCGGATCAAAACTCAGTACGAGTGGACCCTCTGCAAACTCCCGAAATCGACGCTCTTGGCTGGGTTGCCCCAGCGCCGGTTCGGTAATGCCGGCACAAGCGGTCACCACCATTCCCAAGCAGTACGATTTGAGCGTCCCGACCACGATATTGCCCTTCCATGAATGACGAATAAACACCCAAAAATGGATTGTCCGCGATCCAGCGGGCGCTGCGAGCATGATCGAGCGCGACCATGCATGCGACTACCACCTCATATCGAGGAAGACGCCGGGGACTGCAGTATTTGTCTCTGGGGGTATACTCGGACGATAGACCACTGTTTATATAGTACACGCCCCCGTTGATGTTAAAAGCGTCCGTGACATCGCGCTGGGCAGGAAGTATTTCGACCCGCTGAAACAGGCCCGCGACTGGTTCCAGTTGGTATCCAGCGATGAGTTGAAGCGATTCGGCGAACGTAAACCTGGCGGTGGAATTGGCCGGCAACCCATCTCGGCTGCGAGAACTCCGCCTCGGGTTGCGCGAATGGTTCTTAGCCAGCAAGATCTGCGACGTGGCCGGTTTCGTGGCCGAGTTAGAAGCGATATATCGGCACTTGTGGGCCGAGTGGTGTACGGCGCGCCCGCGCTACGCCGACAGGAAAATTGGGGCAGGAACATGAAAGCTCATTCCGCTCATGTTGCCGCACCCTCCACAATCACCCGGAAACCGGTGTCTCACGCGTTCTGCCAGGGTGGGTAGTCCAGTCCAGCTTGCATTTGCCCGCCAGGTCTATAAGCTTGTCGGTGCTGGGGACCGTTTGCGTCTGGTGCCGGATGCCGATCCGGGACGACGGGCGGCGCTGCTGGTGGAATCGCCGCGAATATCACGTCCCTGAGAAATCGTTCGTTCCCTAGAAATCCTCGTGCAGGGCGAACGTCCTTGAGAATTCGAGGAATCGAACAGCCGAAATGCGGCGCGGTGATTTTAGACGAATGGAGAATTCCTGATGATGGTTACCACACTGGTTTCGCACGGCAGGCTCGCGGTGGCGATGGTCCTGGTAATCGGGCGTTTCGCTTCGGCGGCGGAGCAGAACGCTGACACGCAACCGCCCCCTGCCGCCGAGCAAGCAGCGTCTGCGGCAGGCGGCCCCCTCTGTATCCGCGGCGTGTATCCGCACTTGGCGGCGTTCAACAGCGTTGTGCAGGACGACGGCCAGACCTATCGCAGCGGCGGCGAATGCGGGATCGGGGCGGTTGTGCCGTGGGCGGGCAAGTTGTGGACGATCACCTATTCGCCGCACTGCCCCAACGGCAGCACGGACAAGCTGTACGCGATCGACGACCAATTGAATCTGGAGATCCGTCCGGAGAGCATCGGCGGCACGCCCGCCGGGCGAATGATCCATCGGGAGAGCGACCAGTTGTTCATCGGGCCTTATGCGATCGATCGCACGGGCCAGGTCCGCACGATTCCCTACAGCGCGATGCCGGGCCGGCACACGGCCGTTTCGCGGCACCTGAGCGACCCGGCGAACAAGGTCTACTACTTTGACATGGAAGGCAGGATCTACGAGGTCGACGTGCATACGCTGAAGCCGACGCTGCTGTTCGCCAAGCCCGTGCCGGGCTGGCATGGCAAAGGCGCGTACACGGGCCAAGGGCGCTACATCGTGGCGAATAACGGCGAGAGCGGCGTCGGCGGGCATTCGCTGCAGGATTTGCAGGTCGGCGGACCGCCGCAGCATCCGGAAGATAACGGCGTGTTGGCCGAATGGGACGGCAACGAGTGGCGGATCATCGAACGCCGCCAGTTCACCGACGTCACGGGACCCGGCGGCATTCATGGTTCGCCTGACGATACGGCGCCCGTTTGGGCCATCGGCTGGGACCGGCGGTCGGTGATCCTCAAACTGCTGGACGGCGGCACGTGGCACACGTTTCGGATGCCCAAGGCCAGTCACACGTACGACGGCTATGGCGGCTGGTACACCGAATGGCCGCGGATCCGCGAGATCCAGCCCGGCACGCTGATGATGGACATGCACGCGATGCTGTGGGACTTTCCGTCCACATTCAGCGCCGCGAACACGGCGGGAATTCGCCCCATCGCAAGCCACCACCGCTACATCCCGGACTTCTGCCACTGGAACGGCCGCGTTGTGCTGGCTTCGGACGACACGTCCATCATGGCCAACCCGCTGGCCGGCCAATCGCAATCGAACCTGTGGTTCGGCCAAGTCGAAGACATGGCCGCGTGGGGACCGCGAACCGCTTGGGGCGGCCCGTGGGCACGGGATTTTGTGCGGGCCGGGGAGCCTTCGGTGCCGTACCTGATCCATGGCTTTGACCGCCACTGCGTCCATCTGGCCGTTGGTCGCGGGCGGAACGCGCTCAGCCTGGTCGACCTCGCCACCGGCGAAATTATTCATCGTTGCACAGGCAGTTTTCCGATCACCGAGATGCCGGACGCACTGCGGAACTTGGCGCGCGTGACAATCGCCCGCGGCGATTATCACGATCCGGGCCCTGCCTATAGCTTCACAGTGAACCAAGACGTCGTCATCTATCTGGCGGTCGACGACCGGCCCGAAGCGAAGCTGGGCGAAGGCTGGGAAAGAACAGCTATGACGCTCGCTTGGGGCAACTATTCCGATCACGTCTATCGCCGACCGTTCTCCAAAGGGCGAGTGGACATTCCGGGCCATCCGATTCCTCACAAAGCCAGCGATTACGGGCTGCCGCACCTGGCCTTTGTCGAACCCGCCTCGGCGGATGCGGGCAAACTGGAGATTACCGATTTGCCAACGGATCTTAAAGGCCGCGTCGTGTTCCCGGCCGCCGATTCGGCGGTTGCCCCACCCGTGCCGCCGGCGCTCGCCGCCAACGTGATATTTACGCTCGAAGCCGACATGCAAGGCAACGGCACGTGGACGGAATATGGCAAGCTCGCGGTGCCCTCCGATGGTTACGTCCACCATGTATTTCCGCAGGATTTTCAAGCGAACTGGATTCGCGTGACGGTCGACCAGGACTGCGTGGCGACCGCGTTTTTCCACTACAGTGGTCCGGGACACGAGCCGAAAGACCACGCGCCGCTGTTCGCCGCCCTGGCGGACGTGCAGGACGGCGCAGCCATTGCGGGTTTGATCCGGCCGGGCAAACACAATCGCAACCTGCAGTTTTTGGCTCGCCGCGCCGGCGAGGATGGCCAAATCGGCGAGACATACTACGAGGTCGATGAAACGATAGCCTTTGCGCGGCCCACAGCGGATCGCGGGGACGAGGTGCGAGAAATCGCCGAGGTGCACCGCGACTTCGACTGCGACGATGCGTCGGTGATCATGACAGAAAAAGGCAAGCGATTTCGTTTGCCCAAGGGCGACGCCCGCTACGACCAGCCTTTTGCGACCGGCTGGCCGCGCGGCATCCGCGAATGCGAATCCGAACGCTACCTGATGAACATTCACGGCACGTTCTATGAAAAACCGCGCGAGGGCGGCATGTGGAAGATCAAGCCGGTGGCCAGCCACAACCGGCAGATTATGGATTTCTGCACGTGGCGGGGCCTGTTGGTGCTGAGCGGCACCGCGCGAGACGCGAAACCGGACGGCCAGTACTTTCGCAGCGCCGACGGTGTGGGCCTGTGGTTCGGCGCGATCGACGACCTGTGGAAGCTGGGCAAGCCGGTCGGCCGCGGCGGTCCATGGCGCAACACGGCGGCGAGTCCCGGCCAGCCGTCCGATCCGTACTTGATGAACGGCTACGGCCGCAAACGGGTCGAGTTGTCCCACGACGACGCCGAGGCGGTCACGGTCACCATCGAGGTCAACTTTGACCACGCCGATTGGCGCGTGTACCAAGCGTTCCGGATCCCCGCCGGCGAGACGACGGCGCATGAGTTCCCGGACGGCTATTGTGCTCATTGGGTCCGGGTGACGGCTGACAGATCTTGCCGGGCGACCGCGATCTTTGCGTATGAGTGAGGCGGGGGGGCCGGAGTTTGGGGCTGGGGAAGGCTTCGTGTCGGACGGCTGCATTCAAAACGCGACCGCCTGATATCCCACCCTGTTCCGCCGCCTCCGGCGGCGTATTTTGTGTCGGGTTCTGCAACCGATTGCAGCCCTGATCGTGATGCCGCAGAGCGGGATGCGAGCGCCGATGGGGGGGAAGGTCAAAGGTCCGGACCTCAAGACGATCGAACGTGCGGCCTTGGAGATCGAACGCTACTTGAAAGCAGTGTCCGCCGTCGAAGCCCCTGCCGCGATCGCCGATCTATTTTGGGTGTCGCCTCCAGCCGCATGCGGGGCACGCATCTTTCGCCCCGCACGCTGCTTGTGTTCTTAGCAGCCATGCCGACAAATCCGGCACGACCGTATCGGCAACCCAACACGCCGGCTCGTCGAGAATAAAAGCCTCGATTTCGAACTCCTGCCTCTTGAACGCTTTGCGCTGCATGAGCGACAGCTTCTGCTACGCCAACGCGTCGGCCGGCACACAACTTGATTCTGTCGACGGGTGTTTGCTCGCCATCTTTCGCAGGAGTGCGCTGATGCGTTTCCAGCAGCGAATCTCTTGGTATGTTTCCGGCTTATTTGTCGTGACATCGGCTTTTGCCATCGGTGACGATGGCGGTTCCCGAGATTTCGTTGTTTGTTCGTATCGAGGCGGACCCTCGCCGGGGACGGTTGCCGAACGATGTTGCTCGACACGTCGTCAGCTTCACGCTCGCTGGTTGAGTGACCGAGCCATACAGCCGTGGAAGCCACGATGCCGAATCGTCGTTCATGCCACGCGAGCCGGTTACCTGAACGCCGTTGGCCGAGGGGCCGCACAAACGTCGGGAAGCAGTCTGATTCGGTTCGACGGTTCGAGGATCGTCGAACGGCGGATTGACCTATTGGCGGACGGCGGTGGCGACTTGCCCGCATTGGCTCATGAATTGACGCATGTCGTTTTGGCCGATCGTTTCGGCGGACGCCAGCCGCCGCACTGGGCCGACGAAGGGATCGCCCTCCTGTCGGATAGCGCGGAGAAGCAGGCATTGCATCGGCGCGACTGCCAGCTTGCTTTGCACCGCGAAACCGCGCTTCGATTGGCCGAAATCGTACGTTTGGAGCGGTTCACGTCAGGCGAAGAAGCTGCCGCATTTTACGGGCAAAGCCTCTCGCTGGTCGACTTTCTGGTCCGGCAAGCGGGCCCCGCCCGCTTCCTCACTTTCGTCGAGACGGGCATGGACAACGGCTATGACCGAGCGCTTCGCCAATACTACGATATCGACGGTTTAGCCGACCTGGAACGTCAGTGGCAGGGAGCGGCGACCCATTATTCCGCCAACGCAACACTCTCGTGCCAAACCCAGCCTGCCAGTTTACGGCCCTCCACCTCCACGCTCGAGCCGAGCCAGCCGTCGATTACCTTGGTAACCTTGAACTTCGTGCCGTCGCCGATCACGCCGACGGTATTAGCACCCTTCATGAGCTTTACGCCGTCCCCCTTCACGATCACGTTATCTCCCGCTTGGATGCGCGTCGGCTGGTACGAAAAGCGGCGATAGGATTCCGTGCTGGCCTGGGCTGGCTGATAGGAAGCCCTGCCGGTCGACTGTCGGGATTTTGAATTCCAGAAGCCCGTCCCAAATTCGCCTCTCGCCTTGGCACCCACGTCTCGTTGGGCCCATCCGTCTGTCGTCCAACCGCTCGATAGCACGGCCAAGATGATTCCCATCAGCAGTAAGCTCAATGCGCGTTTCATCGTTCTCCTCCTCACTTGACTTGAAAGAAAGCCTCACGTGGGAAATTGACTCATCTCCCCCGCTCGTCGTTTCGTGGGAGACGCCCGTTTCATGCGTTTAGATGCGGGGCGCCGAAGTTTTCTTCGAACGCGAGGAGTTTTTTGTTTGGCACCACGCTACCCTCGGATACCGGTTCATTCGATATATTATTCGGCGACCAGCATCGAAGCAAGATGTTCTCATACCGGCCCCTGTCCTGTGAGGCAGCCTTGGCTTTGCGCCAACCACTGCACCAGCATGGCCAGTTCGTCCAAATCCTGTGCTCCAACGACCGTGATCTGCCGGCCATCCGACTCCCATGTCGTTGCCAACTGTCCTTCCATCGCGACGATCGTGCAACGTTTCCCGCCACAGTCCTTTTCCGTCGTCGGGCGCCCGGCGAGGCGCTTCGGCTGAGGGTCCTCATGTTCAAAAATCGCCAATACGGTTCCATCGGCTCGCCGGTCGGCATGGACGGTGTAGGATGCCGGAAGCCTGGCGGCGATCGCAACGCGATCGCCGCGTGGACCGGCCGCCGCCGACCAGATCTGCTCGCTTGCGTATCTGCTCGACAGAAACCTGTCAGCCTCGGACGGGTTCCGCTGACGCCAGGTCGGTCCACGCACCGCTGGCTGGCGGGCCTGGCGGGACATCGCGAACGAGAGCGGACAAGCGGCGGAAGGACTCCACTTCCTGCACGCACGCCGGGCAATCGTCCAGATGCGCTGCGACAGCCGTTCGATCGTCGCCCGCGATTTCACCATCGTAATACGGCGACAGGAGTTCCCGCGCCCGATCACAGTCCATTTTCATCCCCCCAAACGACACCTCGCGCCGGCGCGCACCGGCGGATCTCGTCCAGTTAGATGCCGAGACCAGGCCAATTCTTCGCGAGATGGAGCGCTCGGTCAATCACCAGCCGTGGCGCACCCGCTCCGGTTCGTGCTTCCGCACCTGTCAGCCTGCCCAGCCCAATTCCCGCAGATAGCGTTTCAAGTCGCTGCGAGCGCGATTCAATCGCGATCCGACCGTGCCTTCGGGGATACCCAGCGTCTGGGCGATCTCGCGATAGGATAGATTCTCGACCTCGCGGAGCAGAAAAATACAACGCAGCTCGGGTTCCAGCCGCTGCATCGAATGCTGGAGCAGATCGCGCTGCTCCAGACGTTGCCGATGGTCAGAGTTCGGATCGACCGGATCCCAATCCATCGGTCCGGCAGCGTGCCGCCGGGATTGCCGCAGGTGCTGCAGAGCCTCGTTGGTGGCAACCCGGTAGATCCAAGTTTCCAGTCTAGCATCGCCGGCGAACTGTCCAATCGAGCGAAATACTTGCAGGAACACGCGTTGTGTCAAGTCGTCGGCTTGGTCGCCGCCTGTCATCCGCACCATCCGTTGGTGGACCTTCCGGTAATAGAATTCGTACAGCTGCTGTTGCGCGCCGCGGTCTCCGTGTTGGCAGCGGAGGATGATCCCGGCGTCCAAGGGCTCGCTACGAAGGTCGACTTTTTGATCCGGCTCCATTATGCATCCCTTCATCGCTTCATCTGAATTTAACCCGTTACCAGACGGCTGGCGTAAAGGGCACGCAGATTGCAATCGTTCTGGAACGGCATGCGAAGATTTCGCCGCCGGTCGGCATCTAAGATCTCTAAGTGACGTCGCGCACCACTTGCGCGGTTTGTTTTTGTAGCTTTGATGAGGAGTATAAGAATGCGAAGAATGACGCGCTTTTCGGGAGCAGTCGCCGCCGTCCTGGTGGCGTTGGTAAGCTTGGGTTGCGGCGATGGGCCGTCCTCGGAGCCTGCACCGCCGCCAGCCGCTGACGAAGGGGATGCCCACATGGGGCGCACCCGCCAGGCAGGCGAGAGCCAGCCGGAGGCGGTTCGAGCGGCGCTGGCCGGACTCCAGCCGAGCGATCGCGAGTCCGCGGAGCGGCAGCGAATCTGCCCCGTCAGCGGCGAACTGCTAGGCAGCATGGGCGAGCCGGTCAAGCTGGACGTCGAGGGCCGTGAAGTATGGATTTGCTGCGCCGGCTGCGAGGGCACGTTGCGAGAAAATCCCGAGCAGTATTTCGCCAAGTTAAAGGATTGATTACGCATCTGCGATTCGTGCCCCAGGCCCCGTGCGGGACGGAAGGGACGCCTGCCCTTCAGTCTCTCGCGCGGCTGTTTTACGTTCTTGTTTGACGAGTCAAGCCGCAGCGCTGGCGCGCGACGGCGTCGGATCCGTCGCCTCCCAGTCCGAGTCGTACAGCCCGGCGCGCATCTTGAGTTCCTTGTACCCGGAGTAAAGGACCGGGACGACGAATAACGTGAGCAGTCCCAAAGACATGCCGCCGAAGCTGGGCAGAGCCATCGCTCGCGCCACGTCGGCGCCGCGCCCGGTGGCGAACATGATCGGAAGCAACGCCACCAGCGTTGTCGCCGTGGTCATCAAGCAGGGACGCACCCGTTTCAGTCCCGCCTCGACCGTCGCGTCGCGGATATCCTGGACGCTCGTCAGGCGGCGGCGTTTGAAGATTTGGTCCAAGTACGTGGCGATGACCACGCCGTCATCGACCGCGATCCCGAACAGCGCGATAAATCCCACCCAGACGGCGGTATTCATCTCGGTGCCGACCGATGCCAGCAGGATCATGGCGCCGGCAAAGGCGGTCGGGATTTCCGTGAACACGATCATTGCAATCGGCAGGTTGCGGAATTGCAGGTAGATGATCAGCAGGTTGATCAGGATCACCAGCGGCACCAGCCAGATCAGGCGGCGATTGGCTTCGATCTGATTCTGGAACGAGCCGACCGCCTGCAGCTCGAAATTGCCCTCGGGAAAGGCGAGAGTACCGTCGGCGCGGGCCGCGCGGAGCGCTCCCATCACGGCGTCGACTGTCTCCAGCGCGCCGGCGGCGCCGGAAGGCGAAAAGAGCACGTGGGCGACCAGCCGTGCATCTTCGCTGCGGATCATGCCCGGGCCCCAGGTGCTGGAGATGCGGGCCAGTCGTTGCAGCGGCACGACGTCGCCGACCGGTGTTACGACCGAAATCTCGCCCAACTGGTCGACGTGTTCGCGCACGTTCCGCTGATAGCGGACCTGGATCGGATAGCGTTCGCGGCCTTCGACGGTGGTGGTCACGTCCACTCCGCCGAGCCCGGCCGAGACCACCTCGTTCACCATGGCCGTGGTCATCCCGTAGCGGGCGGCTTCTTCGCGATCCACTTCGAACTCGAGATAGGGCTTGCCAAGCACAATATCGGGATTGACGGTGCGGGCATTAACGTGGTGGAGCGTCTTGAGATGATCGGCCACGGCGCGGGAGGCTTGGGCGAGGCCTGCCAGGCTGTCGCCGTAGACCCGCACCGCCATCGAAGCCCGGATGCCGGCCTGGAGCATCACCACGCGGCCCTCGATCGGCTGCAGCGGCGACGCGACGGGGATGCCGGGCAGAGTGGCCACGGCATTGATTTCGTCCCAAATTTTCCGTTCCGTGACGCCGGGGCGCCACTCGTCGCGCGGCTTGAGCATCACATACGTTTCGATCATCGCGACCGGCGCTGGATCGAGCGCCGATTCGACGCGGCCGATTTTGCCCAATACATCGGCCACTTCCGGAATCTGCGCGATCATCGCGTCCTGCGTTTGCAACACCTCCATCGCCTGGGAAAAGCTCGCCGCCGGATAGAGACTGGGCATGTAGAACCAGCTGCCTTCGTCCAGCGCGATCCAATCATTCGAGCGCAATCCCGTGAATATGTGCTTGGCGCGAATGTATCCCGGGATCTCGTTCAGATCGGCGCCCAGCGCCGTCGCCACCCGCTCGGCCGGCCGCAGCACAGTGGGCAGACCGAACCAGGCGCCGAGGCCGAGCACGACGATTATTGCATAGACAGTCATAAAGCTGCCTCGGTGTGCCAGCAGAAACCGCAGCGCCGGTTCGTACACCCACACGATAAAGCGGCTCAGCGGGTTCTGCTCGATCGGCTTGATGTTCTCCCGCGTAATCCAGTAGCCCGCCGCCGCCCCGGCCGCGGTCAGGATGGCGGTCGCCCACGGCAGACTCAAGGCCGTCCAGTGCTCGATCCGCTCGCCCCACACGAAATGCGCCAGCAGCCCGACGAGCCCGCCGACCGACAGGGCGCTGGCCACACCCACCGCCCGCGGCCAGCGCACCGTGACCAGCAGCATGCGGCACAGCAGCGGCACCAGCACCGCCGCGAGGATCAGGCTGGATACCATCGCAAAGCTCTTGGTCCAAGCCAGCGGCGCGAACAGCTTGTAATCTCGGCCGGTCAGAAAGAACACGGGCAAGAAGCTGATCACGGTGGTACTGACGGCCGTGATCACCGCGGGGACAACTTCCCCGGCCCCCTCGCGGATCACCGCCAGACGCCGCCGGGAGCCTCCCGGAGAACCGCCGTCCTCCCAATCGGCCAGATGCCGATAGATGTTCTCCGACACGATGATGCCCATATCGACCATCGTGCCGATGGCGATGGCGATGCCGGCCAGCGACATGATGTTCGCATCGACGCGGAACACGTTCATGGCGATATAGGCCATCAAGACGGCGATGGGCAGGCTGACGGCCACCACCAGGCTGGCGCGCACGTGCAGCAGAAACAGCACCACCACGACGATAGTGATCAGCACTTCCTGGACGAGCGCCTCGCTCAGGGTGGCGACCGTTTCGTTGATCAGCACCGAACGATCGTAAATGCTGCGGATCTTGATCCCGTCCAGTTCCGCCTCGAGCGAGCGGATCTTTTCCTCAACCCGCAGGATCACCGCGCGGGGGTTCTCGCGATAGCGCATGACCACCACCCCGCCGACCGCCTCCTGGCCGTTTAAATCCAGTGCGCCTTCGCGAAAGGCGGGCCCGATCTGGACCTGAGCCACATCGCGCACGCGGACCGGGACGCCGTCGCGGGTCCGGATGACGGTGTTTTCAATCTGTTCGATCGTCTCCTGCGGCGTCTTGCCGGAGCCGATGAATCCTCGTCCGCGGACCAGGAACTCCATGCCGCCGGTCTCGACTGTCTTGGCACCGACGTCGATATTCGATTCTCGCACCGCACCGATGACGTCGCTCAGCGGGATATCGTGGTACCGCAGCCGATCCGGGTCCGCTTCGATTTGGTATTGACGAATATAGCCGCCGATCGAAGCCACTTCGGACACGCCGTCGACCGCCTGCAAGGCGTACTTAATAAAAAAGTCCTGTTTGGAACGTAACTCCGCCAAGTCCATCCCCGGGGGCGGCTCGAGCACGTAGTAGTAGATCTGGCCCAAGGCGGTTGCGTCGGGCGCCAGCGTCGGCGTCACTCCCTCGGGCAGCAGGCCGGAGACCGTTGTCAGCTGCTCCGCCACTCGAGACCGGGCCCAGTAAAAATCGACGCTGTCGTCGAAGGTCACCTGGACGAAGCTGAAACCGAACATGCTGGTCCCGCGGACGCTTTTCGACCCCGGCACCGCCTGTAGCGCGACGCTCAGCGGGTAGGTGATCTGATCCTCCATGTCTTTGGGCGAGCGGCCCATCCATTCGGCCAGCACGATCACCTGGTTCTCGCCCACGTCGGGGATGGCATCCAGCGGCACTTGCCCGATGCTATGCCAGCCGTAAAAGATCGCGCCCGCCACCAAGCTCAACACGACCAGGCGTTCGCGAAGGCAGAAATCGATCAGGTGGTGAATCATGGGTGGTTCCTTCCTGTTTTGCGTCGCTTGATTTCGGCCGCGGGTTCTTGATGAACCGCCGGCTCTGCGGGCTTGGCGGCACAGCACGGCGGTTCTTGCGCCGAGGGCTCGCCCAGAGGGACCGGCCGTTCATCTTTCGCCGCGTCCGAAGGCGACAGTTCACCGGCGGCAATCCCGCAGCGCAGCATCTTGCTTCCCCAGTAGGGATTGGCCAGCGGTGGCGACGGCTGCAGCCAATCGCCTTCGCCGCCGGGTACCATCGAGCAATAGTAGTGAATGTACGACGCTTCCATTCCCTCGCCGCGCGCTTGGGCCGCCAGCTGAAGGATCGACTTGCTGATCGGTTTGAAGCTTAGCCGCGCTTCCTCGATCGTGAGCGAATGCAGTTGCCGGCTGTGTTCGGCGATCGAGCCGATCCGCGCCCGCGCCGGCGGACTCAACTGGTCGGACGCGGCCAAGCGGTTCGCCAGTTCGTACAGCGGCTGCGACTGGTCCGGCGGTACCGCCCGATCATCGGCCAGCGTTGCGGACACGGCGAAGTAAGCCTCGTACAGCCGCTCGAGTTCGGCGCCGGCCTCGCCGGAAATACGTTCCAGTTCGCCCCGCTCCAACTCGAGTGGCCCGTCCGGTTTCTGCGGCTTCGCCTGCAGCCGAGTCGGATCGATCAGCGATGGGTTGCCGGCCAGCTGCATTTGCGAATCGATCAGGAAATTGCCGGACACCGCCACTTGCTCGCCCTCGTCCACGCCCCGTACGATCACGATCCGATCCCCGATCGACGGGCCCAACACCACCGGGCGGATCTCGAAGCGGCCGGGCTCGACTTCCACGTAGAGGACGCTGTTCTGCCCTGCCATCAGGACCGCATTCCGGGGCACCACCAGGACGCGGCTCGGATCGACCGGTTTCTCGGCGAATCCGAATTGGGAGGCGGGGACCAGCGGCACCCCGCACACGCGGCACGCTCCCGCCTGGTCTTCGATGACCTGGGGATGCCGCGGGCTGATCCATTTGCCTGCCAGTTCCGAGTCGTACACGTCGGGCGCCGCCTCGCCGCTGCGGGTCAGCTGTACTTCGACGTTGGCTCGGGCATAGTCGCCGATCCGCAGCCGTCCCGCCTCGTTCGGCAGCACCACCCGCACCCCGACGGTGCGCGTCTTGGCGTTGACGACCGGATCGATAAAGGCCACGCGGCCCGCGAAACGCTGTCCCGGCAGCGACTGGAGTTCCGCCTCGACGCGCTGACCATAACGAACCGCGGCGACGTCCTCGGGGAACAGATCCAGCATCAGCCACACGTTCGCCAGATCGACGATGCGATAGATCGGTTCGCCCGCCTTGACGTATTGGCCTTCTACCGCCAACCGTTCGATCACGGTCCCGCTGATAGGCGAGACCAGATGCAGCCGGCTGTTCGCCTCGCCCGCTTCCTCCAATTGCGCTACCTGCGATTCGGTCATCCCCAATTCGATCAGTTTCCGACGGCTGCCCTCGTACAGCCGCTCTTGCGACTCTCGAAGCCGCGCCAGCGTGCCGGACGGTTCGCCGCTCAACGAACGTTTCGTCTGCACGAATTCCACCTGAGCGCTGTATAACTCGGGCGAGTAAACCAAGGCCAGTTGATCGCCCTGCCGAACCACCACGCCGGTGTAGTCCGCGTACAGCCGCTCGATCCGCCCGTCGACATACGACGAGATGGTGGCCAGGGCGCCTTCGTCATACCGCAGCTGACCGACCGCCCGGATCGTGCGCGTCTGCGGGGCGGCTTGAACCGCCGCGGTGCGGATATTGGCGATCCTCCGCGCCGCCGCGTCGACGACGATCGAGCGCCCGTCGCCGGCGTCGCCGCCCGTCGTAGCGGGGACCAGTTCCATCCCGCATACGGGACACCTTCCCGGCTCGTCTTGCGGCGGCGTACACATCATCGGACAGATGTAGCGGACGTTGCCGCCGGCCGGCGCGGACGCGGCCGGCCCGCCGGCTTCGCCGGAAGAGATCCAGCCCATCCGCTGGGCTACACCGAGCTTGAAGATCAGCAAGGCGCCGATGACCAGCAGTAGTACCGGCGGCAAAAAGAGTTTGATCCAGTAGCGCCGCGATGCCGGGGCCCGCCCCGCGGGCCGGTCGCCAGCGTCGCCAGCGTCGCCAGATTTGGCCGGACCTTCGCACGGGGCGCTCTGCTGCGGCCCATTCTGCTGCGGCACATTTGCCGGCTCCGGCGGTGGCTCCGCGCGCAAACGTTCCGCGTCGACCGGCTGGCTGGGTGTTTTCGGGGGAGTCATGGTATTTCTCGTCGAGAGAGTCTGTGAATCGAACTGGCACGCCCCGTCCATCCGGTGCGCGCACGGCGTCGCCTGACGGGATTACAGAAAGACAGTGCGGCATCGTTACGAGAGGTTGGGGTGGGCAGACGCAGAATCGAGGGCAACCGGGAACAAGCCACGGGGCGAAGGCGAAAGGCTGCTGCCTCGTCAATTCACGCGTCAGACGGTGGCGCTGCGGACGCGCGGCGCGCACCGCTACCCCGCGCGAATCAAATCTGCCAGAAGCAAAATAGAATTTGCAGACGCGGCGCGAGAATCAGCACAGTTCGTGTCTCGTCGCTCGCGGCCCAGCTGTTGAGCAAGGCGTCCCGCGATGCGGAAGCCGCCGCAAAGCACCCCCAGCCGATTTGCGTCCGCAGATCGACGGTCTGAACGGTGGCGATGTTGGCGGGCAATTCCTGCTGCACCGAGCACGAGCACCGGCGTTCGACACTTCTACGCTGACAGCAAGGAGTCGTGTCCGACGCTACGGACTCCGCGGACGGAGAGATTGCCGAGCAGCAACAACCGTTCGCTTGGCACCGCCTACTCTGCTGTCCGCATTCTTGCGCAGCAGACAGCGATCCGGCGATAGCGGTCGCAAACACAAGCAACGGCGTGACGAAATGTCGCGATAGGTAATGGTTCATAAGTGGTTGCGAATTCTACGTTATTATATCATTTCTTCGATCGTGTCAAAGGCAAAGTCACCGCTTTGCGTGGTTTTTACCTGGCGCCCCGTGCTCCAGCGCGATGTGGTCGTTTTAACGGCCGAGAACTCCGCTCACTCCACTCGCGGCTGCGGCGACGCGAACATTCCTGAGAATCGGGCGGGAATATGCTACAATTTTCGAGTTGTAACCATTAAAGACCAACGGGTGTTTTCGTGATCGATGCCTTGGGACTACTCGAAACGACCGGATTGACGCCCGCGTTGGCGGCATTGGACGCCATGGATAAAGCGGCGGAGATCCGCGTTCTGCAGGCGGAAGTCAACGATCTGTTGGGGGTATGCATCAAGATTCAAGGCCGCGTAGCGGCCGTTCAAGCAGCGATTCTGGCGGGGCAGGCGATCGCGGAACGGATGGGCGGCCGGCCCTTGACCCACGTCATCCCCCGTCCCCATGAAACGGCGTGGTCTGCGATCCTCAGTCCTGCGGAATACAATCCGCTGATTCAACAAGACGTCGTCTTTTTCCCCGTCTACGAGAGCATCCCGCAACGCTCGCCAGACAAGGAGCAAACCGTGGCCAAGTCCGCATCTTACGCACTCGGTCTGATCGAAACACAGGGCTTTACGGCCGTGTTCGAAGCGATTGACAGCGCCTGCAAAGCCGCCAATGTCGAAGTCGTCGGCAAAGAGAAGCTCGGCGGCGGCTATGTCACGGTCATCATTCGCGGCGACGTGGCGGCCGTGAAAGCGGCGGTGGAGGCGGGCCAAAGCAAAGTCGAAGGACTCGGCAAACTGATTGCGGCCCACGTGATTCCACGTCCCAGCCAATCCGTGCTGAGTCTGCTCCCCAAGGCGTAGTCGTTCTGTCTGCTGTTCGCAAGGCCCCCGTCCTGCAGCGGTTCGCGGCAATGGCTTGTTCCGGCAAGCCTATCGCGATTTGACGTTAACAGTTTAACGTCAGCATGTTGTGGCGATTCAAGCGGAACGGTTAAAGCTGCTTTTCGGCCACTCGACGCGCTCTTTGCATGCGGCAAAGTTCCGATTGTGTCAGCCCGCACACTGGGATACCGGCGCGTTTCTTGGTATGAATATGGAAAGTACCGCGATGCGTTCGCGAGAATGACGAATGTCTTGTCCTCGCCTACGCTTCGGAGTTTACCATTGGCAATTTCTTGGATCGGATGATTTCGCAACCGTTTTCACGTGAGAGAGAGGACAACCATGAGACACGGCAAGGGAATTTTCGGCGTGGCAGCACTCTTTGGATTCGCGCTGCTCTCTGCCGCCGCCGTGGCGGCGGACAATGCGGACGACGGTTTTGTGTGCCTGTTCGACGGCAAGACGCTGGACGGCTGGGAGGGCAAGACGCAGTTCTGGTCCGTCCGCGACGGCGCGATTACGGGCCAGACCACGGCTGACAATCCCACCAAGGGCAACACATTCATCATTTGGCGCGGCGGGAAGCCCGGCGACTTTGAATTGCGCATGAAGTTCCGGATCGTGGGCGGAAATTCGGGTATTCAGTACCGGAGCACCGAGTACGATGACTTTGTCGTGGGCGGATATCAAGCCGACTTTGAGGCGGGCGATCGATACATCGGCATCTTGTACGAAGAGCGCGGCCGCGGCATTCTGGCGTTGCGCGGCCAGAAAGTGACGATCGGCGAAGACGGGAAAAAAGAAGTCAGCGGCCCGACTTGCGACGAAAAAGAAATGCTCGCGTCGATCCAAAAGGAAGGCTGGAACGAGTACACGATTGTGGCCAAGGGCAATCATTTGGTCCAAAAGATCAACGGCTTTACCACGGTCGATGTCACCGACAACCAACAGGAAAAGAGCCGCTCGGAAGGTGTTCTGGCCTTGCAGCTGCATGCCGGTCCGCCCATGCTGGTGCAGTTTAAAGAGATCCAGCTCAAGACGCTGAAATAGGAAGAACCGTTCGGACCACGCGCCGCGCGACCTGATCGTCTTGATCGGATCGTCTTGACCGGAGACGGTCTCGCGGCGTAGATTCAAGCGCTGGCTGTCAGAGACTCTAACGACGGGAGAGCGAAGTTGTCTGGAACGTGCGTGATCGGTTTGCAGTGGGGCGACGAAGCCAAGGGGAAAATCGTCGACCTGTTAACGCGGGAATTTGACATCGTGGTCCGCTATCAAGGCGGCGCCAACGCGGGCCATACGGTAGTCGTCGAGGGGCAGGTGTACAAGTTGCACCAGATCCCCAGCGGCGTGCTCAGTCCCGGCGTGATGAATGTGATCGGGCCGGGTGTGGTGCTGAACCCGCCGATCGTGCTACAGGAGATCGACGCGCTGGCCGCGCGGGGCATCGCGCTGACCGACAATCTGCGCATCAGCGACCGTTTGCACGTCGTATTTCCGTGGCACATTGCCGAGGACAAGGCGATGAACGCTAACCCGGCGGGCGGCGAAAGCATCGGGACCACCAACCGCGGCATCGGCCCGTGTTACCGCGACAAGTACGGCCGCTCGCACGCCATTCGACTGGGCGACCTGTACCGGCCCGATTTCCGCGAAAAAATCAAAGAGATCGTGGGGGTCAAACAGCGGCTGCTCGCTCAGCTCGACTCGACGGAGGTCCTCGATGCGGAGCAGATCTTCGACGAGTTCAGCGGCCACGCGGTGCGGCTGCAGCCATTCGTGGCCGACACCACGAACTACTTGTTGGACGCGGTCGAGGCCGGCCAGCGACTCTTGTTCGAGGGTGCTCAAGGCGCCATGTTGGACATCGATCATGGAACGTTTCCGTTTGTGACCAGCAGCAACAGTTCAGGCGTCGGTGTCTGTGCGGGCTCGGGCGTCCCCCCCCGCTGGATCAAGAAAGTCGTCGGCGTCGTGAAGGGCTATACGACCCGGGTCGGCGGCGGCCCGTTTCCCACCGAGCTGACGGACGAGACGGGAGAGCGGATTCGGAAGTTGGGAAACGAATACGGCACGACCACCGGCCGGCCTCGCCGCTGTGGCTGGTTCGACGCCGTTGCCGTCCGTTATGCGGCGCGGCTGAGCGGCGTGGATTCGCTGGCCATCATGATGATGGACGTGCTGAGCCAGCTGGCGGAGATCAAGCTGTGCGTGGCGTACGAACTGGACGGCCGGCGGTTCGAAACGTTTCCCAGCCACACGGAGGACCTGCGACGGGTGAAACCCGTGCTGGAGGTGCTGCCGGGCTGGCAGCAGGACGTGCGGGCCGCGCGGCGGATCGCGGACCTGCCGGACGGCGCCCGGCATTACTTGGACCGGGTATCGGAACTGACCGGCCGGCCGGTGGAAATCGTCTCCGTCGGTCCGGGCCGGGAGCAGACATTGTTTGCATGAAATCGTAGCAAGCACATTCCGTGTGCCGTGACCATCTCCGCCATGAGTGCTGGATTGGAACCGAAACTGGCGACAAGTGACGAGTTGGGGGTGCCGCCGGAACGCCTGCCCCGCCATATCGCCGTCATCATGGACGGCAACGGGCGCTGGGCGCAGAGCCGGCAGCTGCCGCGCATCGAAGGGCATCGCCGCGGCGTGGCCAGCGTGCGCAGCACGGTGGAGGCCTGCGCCAAGCTCGGCATCGGGCAATTGACCTTGTACTGCTTGTCCAGCGAAAACTGGAAACGCCCGCAGCATGAGCTGGATTTCCTGATGCACCTGCTCGAACAGTACTTGATCGAAGAGCGGCGGACGATCATGAATAACCAATTGGCGGTCGACATCATCGGCCGACGCGACGGAATCCCGCCACGCGTCCAGCAGGAAATGGACAAGACGATTTCGCTGAGCGCCGCCAACACCGGCACTCGGCTCTGCTTGGCCATCAACTATGGGGGGCGCGTCGAGATGGTGGATGCCGTGCGGCGGATCGCCGAGCGGGTCCGCGACGGCGAGCTGACGATCGACGAGATTACCGAGGAGGCGATCGCCGGGCATCTGTACACCGCCGGCATGCCGGATCCGGATTTGTTGATTCGCACGGCCGGCGAGATGCGGGTCAGCAATTTTCTGTTGTGGCAGATCAGCTACGCCGAGTTGTGGGTCACCGAACGCTGTTGGCCGGATTTTTGTCCAGAGGATTTGTACCAGGCAATCCGCGATTATGCCGCGCGCCAGCGGCGTTTTGGAGGGCTGCCCGGTGGCGGTGGGCCGGTGCAGGAGGCAACCGCCGAGTCCTCGTAAGACGGATTTTCGATTCGTCCCCCGTGAAAGCGGAAAAGGAGAGCCTCGTGCTCCGTTGGCGTTTGCTCGTTTCGGCGCTGATTATCGCGCCCCTGGTCGGACTATTGGTACTGGACTATCGCTATAATTTCGGCGTGCCCGGAATCTGGCTGTGGCCGCTGCCCGTCTTGTTCACGCTGCTGGGTACCGCCGAGGTGCTGGACATGCTGGCCGCCAAGAACCATCGGCCGGCCGCATGGAGCGTGTATGCGGGTGCCGTGCTGGTGATCGGTGCTTCGCTGGTGCCGCTGTTCTTGCAGCGCGCACACGGGGCCGCTCCGCATCCCCTGACCACGCTGGCTTGGCCGCTGGCGGCGCTGGTCGTCGCCATTGCCTTGGCCTTTGTGGCCGAGATGGCCCGTTATCGGGAACCGGGCGGAGTGACGGTCAACGTGGCGCTGGCCGTGTTCACGATCGTTTATGTCGCCGTCCTGATGACGTTCCTGAACGCATTGCGGCTGTATCATGACAACGGCTGGGGCATGACGGCGGTCGTGTCGCTGATCTTTGTGACCAAGATGTCGGATACGGGTGCATACGCATTCGGCCGCTTGTTCGGGCGTCACAAGATGGCTCCCGTCCTCAGTCCCAAGAAGACAATCGAGGGCGGCGTCGGCGGGTTGGTCACTGCGTGGTTCTGCGCGTGGCTGTTCTTTTCCACGCTGTTGCCCGTCTTGGCAGGCCCTCACGCCCAAGTTCCACCGCTGTGGGCCTGTCTGGTCTACGGCACCGTCGTGGCATTCGCGGGTGGCGTTGGTGATTTAGCCGAGTCGCTGTTGAAACGCGACATGGAGCGAAAGGATTCGAGCCGCTGGATGCCCGGCTTGGGTGGTATTTTGGACGTTCTTGACTCGCTGCTGCTGGCCGCCCCGGCTGGTTATTTCTGCTGGATCAGCGGGATTTTAGGACCTTCATGAAGCTTGCGGGGGACGAACGGCAAACGATGGCTTCCGATCCCGCCCCGGGTTTCGGAGCAGATGCCGGGCGATGGGAAGAAATTAAGTAACCCGAAGCATGAGCGAGGGGATGCGGCAAACGGCACGTTCCTCGCTTACGCTTCGGGTTACGGCGGGTGAGCCAATTTCTTCCTCTCGCCCCGGACCTGATCACGTTTCGGCTATCGCATGCTACGCAAGTTTATGTAGAGAAATTCTTGCGGAAGCGACTTTTCACCCAATTCCCTTGCGTTACAATACTTTTCGCTCAAAATAGAATGTAAATGCGCGGAGGGTCTTTCGATGGCCGTTCGCAGGTTGGTACAATTAGGGCGTCGAGTGTATTTTCCCATCACTGCGGTTCTGACGCTTTTGAGTTCATGTCGACCAAGCTTGTTGCCGCTTTTCTTGACCGAGTCCAACGAAGCGGCCTGATTTCCGAGTCCAAGCTGTCTCAGGTACAGCAGGAGCTCGAATCTCAGGGCGTGAATCTGGACAACCCCGCTGCGGTCGCGGCGGCTTTGGTCGAGCGAGACATGCTGACGCAATGGCAGACGGAAAAACTGCTGCAGGGAAAGCATAAGGGATTTTTTCTGGGCTCGTACCGGCTGTTGCGGCCGTTGGGCAAAGGCGGCATGGGAGCCGTATTTTTGGCCCAGCATGAAATGATGCGGCGGCAATGTGCGATCAAAGTCTTGCCCCAGACGCAGATCGACAAGCACTCCTCCGTTCTGGAACGGTTCTATGTCGAAGCCCAAGCCGTCGCCTCGTTGGACCACCAGAATATTGTGCGGGCGTATGACGTCAGCAAGGAAGTCAAAGACAACAAAGAGATTCACTATTTGGTGATGGAGTACGTCGAGGGCCAGGACGCCCAGGTCATGGTCCAGGAAAGCGGCGTTCTGGATTATGTGACCGCGGCCGAGATCATTCGGCAAACCGCCAACGGCTTGACCCACGCACACGAAAACGGCTTGATCCATCGTGACATCAAGCCGGCCAACGTGTTGATCGACAAGAAAGGCGTGGTCAAGATCCTGGATTTGGGGCTGGCACGTTTCCACGACGATAGCGGCGCGGCGTCGTTGACCGCCGCTCATAATGAAACCGTGCTGGGAACCGCCGACTATCTCTCGCCCGAACAGGCGCTGAACAGCCACAACGTCGATCAGCGGACGGACATCTACAGTCTGGGCTGCACGGCCTACTTCCTGCTGACCGGCCATCCGCCATTTCCCGAAGGCAGCGTGGCGCAGCGATTGGTCGCGCATCAGGTCAAGCGGCCTAAGCCGATCGTTGAAGAACGCCCGGACGCGCCGCCTAGCTTAACGGCGATTATCAGTAAGATGATGGCCAAGAATCCGGAGGATCGTTTCGGAACCGCCGCCGAAATCGCCGCCACCTTGGCAGCTTGGCTGGTCCAGTACGGCGGGGAGGACTGGCGGCGTCAACATTCCGAAATCACCGGTGATTCGTCGGTCCTGAATCTGTTGCCGCAACATCGCGAGCCCACGCGTGCGTTGTCCTCGGCCATGATCGACACGGAACTGGAACTGGCACCGCTGGACGATGAGTCCGCCCAACCCGACGCTCCGGCGGCGCCGGCAGCGCAAAAGCAGAAACCGAAAGGCCAAAGTTCGATTCGGCCGGGAAAATCCAGGCCGACGGTCAAGCCGAAAGCCACCGACGATGTCGACTTGACGCTCGCCGACGAGCCGGAATCAACGGGCCCCGTGAGCGAAGGTCCGCCGAGTTCGCCGCCGGTAGCAGCCGCGCCCAAAACGAAATCGGCACCGCCCGCGAGCCTGCTCGAAGAGCTGCCCCCGTTGGGAACGCCCGAGCCTTTGGCGACTCCCGATTTGCTCGCCGAATTGCCCGTCGAAAATCCTTTGGCTTCGCTCGATCAGGTAGACTTGATGGGCCCTTCCCAGAGCGGCACTTCGCTGGGCGCTCTGGACAGCCACGTGCGGCTCGCCACCGCCCGCGGCCCCTCCTCTTCGGCGCGGCTGTCGGCGGCAAGGCGAGAGCGAGAACTCAAGCCCAAGGGTCTGAAGGAAAATATTCCGGCGATTGGACTGCCGATTCTGATCGGGGTGGGCGGTGGGCTGCTGCTGGTGCTGATCATCATTCTGCTGTTCGTGTTTTCGGCGGGATCGCCCGAGACGACGGTGCGAGCACCGGCCGGCTTGCCCGCAGCCACGCAGCCGGAAGAAATCGATCTGCAGGCCGATGCCGATGCAGCAGCCGATGCCGATGCAGCAGCAGCCGCAGCAACGCCGTCCGTTTCGCCGGATGAAACCACGCCGCCGACTCCGGCTCCCGAAACGAGTGTGACGCCGGCACCGCCACCGATTCAATTCCCTGCGGCTTCCGAAGCGACCGACTCCCAGATGCTGGGTGCACGGGATGGTCCGCCGGAATCCACCTCGGGCCAGAAACCAGTACCAGCGTCCAAACCGGCTAAAGACGGACCAAAACCCGGACCGAAACCTGTCGTCCCGGCTGATGTCGGGCGTCAGGCGGACGCCCAACCCGAACGAACGTCACCCCATGAAACTCCGGCCGCGCCACGATCCAAAGACGAACTGTTCGCGGCGTTGACGCAGTTTGCGGTGGCCATCGAATTCAAATTGCCGGGCGGCGATCAGAAGGCTCAGAAACAAGTTGCTCCGATCATGGAAGAGTTTCGCCAGACAATTCGCAGTACGCTGGAACAGATGGTGGCGGTCAAGACGGTTGCGTTACAAGTCGTTGAAGATTCCAGCCAAGCAGTGATGGAAGTCACGGTCACCCCTACCGCCGTCACCCAGGAATTGGTGTTTCTTGTTTCCGCAAGACTGAAATGCAAGAGCGGTCAAGAATGGGTCGAGGTGTGGTCGAAACCGGAAGTCGAACTGGTAAAGTTCAGGTTCCAGGCGAAGATGTCGCCGTCTCAAGTGATGCAGGTCAAACGGGCTTGGGGCGACAATATCCGCGATTTCTTCCAGGATTTCCGCGCTCAACGGATCAGCTTGGTCAAGGGCGACGGGGGCTGATCCCGCTCACTTGCCGGCGAGATCGTTAGGCTCGAGCCCGACGCACGATCGGCCGAATTCGCGCCTGGCGAATCCTCGCCGCTTGCCGGCGAGATCGTTGGTTTGGAGCCTTTGCTGTGCATTCAGCGTCCGCTTGCCGCTGGCCGCGAGCCGGTCTGCCCCTGCTGACTGAGGAACCTGAAACTCTCGCCGGCAAGCGGCGAGGATCTTACGTGGCGCGACGTGTGTTTCGTAGGACACCAGCCTGAAACTCTCGCCGACAAGCGGCGAGGATCTTGCGTGGCGCGACGTGTGTTTCGTGGGATGCCAGCCTGAAACCCGCCGGCCTAAAGCCGGGGGATCCGTCATGCTCCTACGCAGCCCTCTGACTTGGTATGATCTTTGTTCCGGATTGCCCACCGCGACGATGTTGTGGGGCGGGGGCGGTCGCCACGCATCCGTCCCACGGAGTCTTGAATGTGAAACCGGGATCACCCAATTCGCCGGAAATCCTCGCCACACTCCGCCGAATCACCAAGCGATTCGGCCCGGTGAGCGTATTGGAGGACGTGAATTTGGAAATTCACCCGGGCGAGGTCCATGTGCTGGCAGGTGAAAACGGGGCAGGCAAGAGCACGCTGATCAAGATTCTGGGCGGAGTGCACACGGAATTTGACGGCGAGATGCTAGTGGCCGGCCGCCCCTATCGGCCCGCCAGTCCGCTGGATGCCGGTCGCCAAGGAGTCGCCTTGATCCACCAGGAATTGTCGCTCGTGCCCGAGATGAGCGTGGCCGACAACGTCTTCCTGGGCCGCTCTCCCTGCCGCCGGACGGGCTTCGTCGACGACCGCCGCCAGCGGGCTGCCGCCGTCGAGATCCTCCGCCACCTGGGACTGGAGTTGGATGTCAGCCAAAGTGTCGCGAGCTATCCGATCGCGATCCAGCAACAAATCGAAATTGCCAAGGCGCTCAGCCAACAGGCGCGAATCCTGGTCATGGACGAGCCGACCAGCGCGTTGAGCGCTCCGGAGGTCGAGCGGCTGTTTCAACTCGTCCGGCACCTGACGCACCAAGGCTGCGGCATCATCTATATCACCCACAAGATGGAAGAGATCGAGCGTCTGGCGGATCGCATTACGGTGCTGCGGGACGGTCGCCTGATTGGGACCGCTCCGCGGGTCGAAGTGCCTTCCGATCGTCTGATCCAGTGGATGGTCGGCCGGCCGATGGCAAGCCTGTTCCGCCGCCACGTGCCGACGCTCGGCGACGAAGTGCTGCGGGTGACCGACTTCAGCGTGTTCCCCAAAGGACCGGCTCATTCCGCAGCGGTGCGGCAGGTGTCGTTCGCCGTGCGAGCGGGCGAGATCGTCGGGATCGGCGGTCTGCATGGCTCGGGAGCCAGCGAATTGCTGGGAGGCATTTTCGGCGCGTACGGCAGCCATACTCAAGGCCAACTCGTCCTCTGCGGCCAGCCGGCGACGATCCGCTCGCCGCAACAAGCGATTCGTCGTCGCCTGGCATTGCTGACGAACGATCGCAAGGCAACCGGCCTGATCGTCGGCGCGTCCATCGTCCACAACGCCGTATTGGCGGATCTGGCTCGGCTGTCTCCCGGCGGCTGGTGTCGTAGCGGCCGGGAACGGCAGGCGGCCCACAGCGTCACGGCTGCGCTGCGGCTGCGCGCCGCGTCGCTCGACATGCTCGTGGCCCAGCTGTCGGGCGGCAATCAGCAGAAAGTCGCCTTGGCCAAATGGCTGCAAACGCAACCCCAACTGCTGTTGCTGGACGAGCCCACGCGTGGGATCGACGTGGGGGCCAAGCGGGAGATTTACGATTTGATGAACGAATGGACGGCCCAAGGCATCGCGATCCTGCTGATTACATCCGAGATGCCCGAACTGCTGGCGATGAGCGACCGCATTCTGGTCCTGCATCGCGGACGCTGCACGGCCCAGTTCCCGGCGGCCCAGGCCACGGCGGAAAAGGTGTTGGAAGCCGCAATGGGACAAGCGTTTGAACCCGCTTTGTAGAATCTGTCTTGTTCAGCCTGCTAGGAAACACGATGTTGGATGAAACGCACGCTTTCTCCGGCCGGCCTTGGGCCGCCCAGTGGTTGAACAGTCCGCCGGGCCGCGCGACGATCGCCCTGTTGTTGGTGTTCGTGCTTGGCGCGATGTTTCATGCGGACGGAGCATTTTACAAGCTGGGGACGCATCGTGATGCGTTGCGTCAAGCGTCGGTGTTCGGCATCCTGGCCTGCGGCATGACGCTGGTTATCATTGCCGGCGGCATCGACCTGTCCGTGGGCAGCGTCTTGGCCTTGGTGGCCGTATGTTTTGCCAAAGCCAGCATCCACTGGGGCTGGCCCGTGTGGGCCGCCGTGCCGCTGGTGTTGGCGCTGGGCGGATTGTGCGGAGCCGTATCGGGCACGATCGCGGCGAGATTGCGCGTCCAGCCGTTCATCGCCACGCTGGCCATGATGGTTTTCGCTCGCGGCATGGCGAAATACGTCTCGGGCGGGATGAAAGTCTCGACGGCGGTCCAACAGGCCGACGGAACGTACCAGTACGTCGATGTCCCGGCCGTCTTTCGCTGGATCGACACGCGCGTTCTGGGCGACCAGCTGTCGGTGGTAACCTTGATTTTTCTGGTCTGCGCGGCGTGCAGCTGGCTGGCGCTGGCCAAGCATCGTTGGGGCAGGCAGCTGTACGCCATCGGCGGGAACGAAGAAGCGTCGCGGCTGTCCGGCATCCCGGTGGTACGGGCCAAGATTCTGGCTTACGCCGTTTGCGGCTTGCTGGCTGCGGTCGCCGGAATCTGTCAAGCGGCCCAGGAGCAACAGGGCGATCCGGAAGCCGGGATCGCCTATGAACTGATCGCGATCGCGATGGTCGTCATCGGCGGCACCAACCTGACAGGTGGCCGCGGCGGCATCGTCCTGACGCTGATCGGCACGCTCACCATCGGCTACCTGGAGAAAATCCTCAGCATCAATGCCGTGCCCGAAGCGGGACGGCTGATGCTGACCGGCACGATCATCGTCGCCGCCGTGCTTACGCAACGCCGATCGCGGGGCTGATTTGGACTGATGCCCAACGGCCGGCCGGCGCCTGTGTGAAGCCGCAGTTGGGGCAGGCTGGCCAAATTGCGGCGCGGCGTCGTGAATCATCTCAGCCCTAGCGCCCTTGCCGCCGTCGCCGAATCCGGGTACACCAGAAGGCACGGCAATTCCGGCGCGAGGACGGCACCACGGGGGATCGCCTCATCCAGACATCTTGACGGCGAAGGGGAGTGGAAAAGAATGACGACGCAGCGAATTATCCTCGTCGGTTTGGTCTTGTTGGTGGCCGGCTGCAGTTCGGAACCGTCGCAGGAGCCGGGTCCGCAAACAAGTTCGCCGAACGGGACACTGGCCAAAAAGGCTTATCGGATCGGCATGAGCCAGTGCAATTTGGGCGAGCCGTGGCGCGTCCAGATGAATGCCGACATCCGAACGGCTGCCGCGAAGCACGATGATCTCGAAGTGATCTTCAAGGACGCCCAGAACGACACGCTGAAACAGCGGGCGCACGTCGAAGAGTTCGTCAGCGCCGGCGTCGACGCGTTGATCATCAGCCCCAAAGAAGCTCAGCCGCTGACGGATCCGGTGGCCCGTGCGTATCGCGCCGGCATCCCGGTCATTGTCCTTGACCGAGCGGTTCTGGGCGACGATTTCACCTGCTTTATCGGTGCTGACAACAAGCGAATCGGCAAGGCCGCCGGCCAGTGGGTTGTGAACAAATTGGGCCGCAAGGGCAAGGTCGTCGAGCTTAAGGGCCTGATGACCTCGACGCCCGGCCAGGACCGTCATATGGGCTTTCGCGAAGGAATCGCCGGCAGCGAAATCCAAGTCGTCTTCGAGGCCGATATGAAATGGCTCGAACCCGAAGCCCGCAAGGAGATGGAATCGGCCCTGTCCCGCTTTGCGGCCATCGATCTGGTTTACGCTCACAACGATCCCGGCGCGCACGGAGCCTACTTGGCGGCCAAAGCGGCGGGAAGGGAGAAAGAAACTCTGTTCGTCGGCATTGATGCCTTGCCTCAAGAAGGAATCGCCTACGTGGCGCAGGGTCTGCTCAGCGCTACGCTGCAGTATCCGACCGGAGGCGCCGAGGCAATCGATGTGGTGCGGCAAATCCTAGCCGGCCAGCAGGTCCGCAAACAGATCGTTCTCGGTTCGCGATTGTTCACCGCAGAGAATGTCCAAGACGGCGGCGAGCCGATCGAATAGAATTTTCGAGCGGATCAGCCGATCCCTAGAAAACACGGCGAGCAGCGTATGCATCACGAGGTGGCAGCAGCGGGATTTCTTCTTTTGCTGGTGGCGGCGGCCGTCGCGTATGCACTGTGGTGGTGCTGGCGGTCGCCGTATGGTTTCTGGCAGGCCACGATCTATTTTGTGACGTTGTTCCTGACCCGCATCCGTTGGCGGACGCAGATCCCGCCATTTCCGCTGCCGCCGGGCCAGGGCGCGGTCATTATCAGCAATCACCGCACCAGCGTCGATCCCTTTTTCATCCAGATCGTCGCCAACCGCTATGTGCGCTGGTTTGTCGCGCGCGAATACTGCGAGCATCCGGCGTTTGGATGGTTTCTGCGCGCCACGCATGCCATCCCAACGAATCGGGGTGGTGTCGATACGGCTGCCACCAAGCTGGCGATTCGCGCGGCGTCTCAGGGCGACTTGATCGGCATGTTTCCGGAGGGCCGGATCAATCGGACGGAGGAATTCATGCTGCCGGGGCGGCCTGGTGCGATTCTGGTCGCCATCAAGGCTCGCGTGCCCATCTTGCCGTGTTATGTCGAAGGCGCCCCGTACGGCGGTCACGTGGTCAGTCCGCTGTGGATGACCGCGCGCGTCCGGGTGCGTTTCGGAGAACCGTTGGATCTATCGCCTTATTACGGCCGAGAACAAGAACCCGACGTGCTGGGAAACCTGTGCATTGAAGCGTTGGCGGCAATCGCCAAACTGGCGGGACGGGAAGATTTTCAGCCGCGGCTGGCGGGACGCAAATGGAACCGCGAGTCGTAGTGACCGGCACGAACTTAACGCGCCACGCCCAGCCTATTGCGGGCGATCGTTCGCATCGGCCGCCGCCTGGCGTGGCACGCCGGCTTGCAGCGGGGGGTACGGGCGGCCGGCAATCAGAGCAACGCCATGGGAGAACCCTTCGGGCCGCGGGGCCAAACGTTCGACCAGCCGTGCGCGCCATAGCTGCAAGAGGGCTTGCTGAGACGCGTCCGGCGCCAAGTCGCGCTCTTCCCGCAGGTCTCGATCCAGGTCGAAGAGGTGTTCCCGGCCGTCGTGAGGACGCCAGATGTACTTGAAGCGGCCGTCGGTCAGGGCGTGGAAGGCTTGACGCTTGCTGTAGCACGGCGCGTGTTCAAAATGCAGCCACGGGCGAACCGCCGTCGTGGCGCCGCGCAACACGGGCACCAAACTGACGCCATCCACCTCGGGACAGTTCGCACCGGCCAATTCCGCAAGCGTCGGCAGAAGGTCCTCCAGACAGACGGGTTGAGAACAACGCCGCTGGGCATTCCATCCCAATTCCGGCGAACCGCAGATGATCAAGGGAATGTTGGCGGAACCTTCCAGCGGCTCGCACTTGCGGAAGTAACCGTGGTCGCCGAGCATCTCGCCATGGTCCGACGTGAGCAGCACGACCCAGGGCCGGCCTGCCGCTTCGCTGCGCGCCCGAAATTCGGCGATCAACGGGGCGACCTCGTGGTCGATGTGTTCGATCAGCCCGAAATAACCTGCCTGGGCCTTGCGCAGCGGTTCGCCTTCGAGCAGGACCCGCTGTCCGCCGTCGGCCCCTTCGTGAGTCAACACGCTCCAGTCGACCCAATCGCCGCGCGCCGGCGCGGGCAGTTCGTCTTCCAGATAAGATTCGAAGTACGCCGGCGGGGGAAAAAGCGGAGGGTGAGGCGCGTAGAACGATGCGGTCAGAAACAGCGGCTGACCCGGGGGAGTTTCGGAAAGCACTCGCCTCGCTTGCGTCGTCACCCAGGTCGTGGGATGCAGGTCGTTGCTCAGCGGCCACGCTCGGGCCTGCCAGTGGTTATAGCTCAGCCCGAGGCTTTCGACCCACTGGCGAACATCCTGGACGCCCGGCACAGCTTTCATCAGTTCCGCGGCGTACTGGTCGTCCGAGACGTAGGTCGAGCCGAGCACTGCTCGCGTGTATCCCAGCTGCGCCGCATCGGCCGCCTGGTGCATCTCGCGGCCCACCAGCGCCGTTTCGTAACCGGCGCTGCCGAGCACCTGCGGCATCGTCGCACCGCCGATGGACTTCTTCCGAAACCCCACCACGCCACTGGTCTGAGGATACAAGCCCGTTAACAGCGCGTAGCGTGCGGGAATGCACGAGGGCACCGTACAATACGCGCGGCGGAACAGCACCCCTTGGCGGGCCAGAGCATCAAAGGTCGGCGTCCGCACGGCGGGGTGCCGCAGAATCGACAGGCAATCGCCGCGCATCTGGTCGGGCATGATCAGCAGAATGTCCGGCTGGAGTTGCTGCCGTTCGGCCGCCGGCGCCTGGGCGCAAAAGGCCAAGCTCCCGATGCAAAGCCCTGCCAAGAAAAGTATTTTTACCATCGCCCGATTCCTCCACAGAAAATTCGCGATCCGACGATGCTGCCAACGATCCGGCCGACACTACCGACTACGAAGCCGGAGAGAGCAGGCTCTCACAGCTCCCACCCCGGGCGGTATTCGCGAGTCAGATACTTGTTGGCCGGGAAATGATTGGTGATTTTTAGGTTTTCGCTGTCGAACAGGACCTTTCGTCCGGCTCGCAAGGCGACCGTTCCCAGGTTCACGGCGTCGGTGATCGAGGCCGCGTTCGGAAAGCTTCCCGGAGACGGTTCGCCGCATTGGACGCCGTCGATCCACGGATTGTGACGCTGGCCCGCCCGCCGCGGTTCAGCCGCCGGCGCCGGGATTCCGTCTTTCCAGAGAGGTTCTTTCTTGCCCTGCGTAAAGCATTGCGGGTCTTGCCCGAGAAAGCCGGCCAGGATCGCGCCGCCGTCGCCCACAAACAGAATACCCTCACGAGCCATCTCGACCTGATGCGCTTCGATCTCGCGGGGCAATCGCGGCTTCATGCCGCCGTCGTACCAGAACAGATCCAAGGCGGGCATGTCGGCCCGCGCGGCGAACTGCAACCGGATCTCGCAAGCGGTCGGATAAGCGAAATCGTTCGCAACGGTCCGGCTGGTATGGTCCTCGATCGTGCACGTGTGGGTCGCCCACGCCTCGGCGCTGAGCGGAACGCCCAGGTCCAGCGACGTGAATACGGGCCACAGGCTGTAAATGCCCATGTCGGCCATCGAACCGCCGCCGAAATCGTACCAGCCGCGGAAGACGGTGTGCGTGTAGTGCGGGTGATAGGCTCGCTCGGTCGCGGGCCCCAGCCACAAGTCCCAATCCAGGCCCTGTGGGATCGGAGGCATGTCCTTGGGAATTTCCGTGTACTGAGGCCACACGGGCCGATTCGTCCAGTTATGCACTTCGCGCAGCGGGCCGATCACTCCCTGCTTGATCCGCTCGACAATCAGCCCGTTGCCGCCTCCGCTGCCATAGGCCAGCAGGTGCGTGGCGACGTTCGTCTCGCGCGCCGTCTCGACCACCCGCCGGCCTTCGATCAGCCGATTGGCAACCGGCTTGTGCATCAGGACATGCTTGCCTTTCTTCATGGCCGCGATCGAAACGGCCGCGTGCAGATGATCCGGCGTCATGATCTTGACGGCGTCCAGGTCCTGCTCTTTCTCCAGCAGTTCGCGAAAGTCGGCATAAGCGGAGCAGGCTTTGAAGCTCTCGCCGCTGCGCTGGTTTGCATAGTACGCGTCCACGACTCGCCGGCCCACCTCCCGGCCGCCGGGACACCCGCTTTCGTTTTCTCGCCAGGCGGAGTTGCCCAGCAAGCCGCGGATCTGATTGCGGATCCCGTGCTTGCCCCATTCGATATAGTCGTTGCTGTCCGTGTTGGGATCGCAGACGGCGACGATTTGAACCGCCGGATCGGCCAGCAGGCCGCCGAGTTCACGGAACCCCTGCGTGCCCATGCCGATATGGGCCAGCGTGATCTTGTCGCTGGGCGCGACATGTCCCGTCCCGCCCAGGACGTGCCGGGGAACGATGGTAAAGACGCCGGAGGCGGCGACCGCGGACCCGACGAAGGTGCGGCGAGTTATCGAGGATGGCATGGGATGACTCCTTGCGGGTGGGCAACGGGGACAGACTCTAGCATTCCGGTTCGTAAACGCAATCCGGTTCGCTTTCCAACGCGTCGCCGGTGACGGCGTAGGCCCGGGCGCGGCTGCCGCCGCAGATGCGGCGATACTCGCAATAACCGCACTTGCCTTTGAAGGCGTCGGGCTCGCGAAGGGCACGAAAGGTAGGATGATTCTGATAGACGTCGACGACCGAGTTCTCTGGAAATCGGCCGCAGCACAACGGCAGGAAGCCGGCCGGGAAGATCTCGCCGATCTGGCTGACGAACATTACGCCGCGACCGTCCCAAACGCCCAGCGGCGCGCGATGTCCGCGGTAGCCGCCACCGTCCGGCTTGCCCGCGGGCCCGGCCAACGGATTGCCCTGTTGCTGCAGCACGTATCGGCGGTAGTGCGGCGCTTCGGTCGTCTTGACGCCGTAAGGTTTGCTGCGCGCGTGGCGGTACAGTTTTTCAAAGGCCACTTCGTACTCGTCCCCCGAAATTCGCTGTTGCTGCAGCCCGCGCCCGACGGGAATCAAGAAGAATACCGACCACATCGCAATGCCTTGCTCGGCCAGCACTTCGGCAATCTGATCCAATTGGTGAAAATTCCGCCGCGTCACCGAAGTATTCACTTGGACGGGCAACTGCAGGCTGCGGGCATGAGCCAGCATCTGCAAGGTCCGATCGAAGCTGCCGGACCAGCCGCGAAAGGCGTCATGCACGGCGGCGTCCGCGCCATCGAGGCTGATGCCCAGCCGGCTGACACCGGCTTCTTTGGCTGAGGCAAACGCCTCGGACGTGGCCAGGGGCGTGGCCGAAGGCGTCAAGGCCACCTGCAGCCCCGCTCCGGCGGCGTGCCGGATCAGGTCGAACAAATCGAGCCGCTTCAGCGGATCGCCGCCGGTCAGCACCAGCGTGGGCCGTTTGGGAAAGGTGGCCACCTGGTCGATCAGAGCCTGGGATTGTTCGCGCTGCAACTCGTATGGATCCGCGTCCGCCTTGGCCGACGCGCGGCAATGCTCGCAGACCAAATCGCAAGCTTGCGTGATCTCGTAGTAGAACATCAGCGGGCTGATGTCGAAGTCGTCTTCCGTATACGTGGACGGCGTCATATTGCTCCTTGCGGTAAATGGTTGTTCCGACTCCCGCCCTCTCCGCCGCCGCCCCGGAATCGGGGATCGCCGGTGCGGCGGCAGAGAGGGGGCATTTTGCGCCGCGCATTGTTCGAGCCGTCAGGCACACCCTTCCAGCGGCACAAGCGGGCTTGCGATTGAACGTAGTGGCTCAGGAGCCAACAGCATACAAGATATCCCGCCGCGGAGCGTCTGGTCTACCTCAAAATTAAATCAACAGCTCGCCGAACACGCCGGGCGGCGGTCAGAACCAGCATGCCAGCTTCGTGGGATCGGGCAGATACAACTTGAACCGAGATTGCGATAAAAGAAACCTCGACGGTCCGTTACATCATTGGACACGACCGCTAACCACCTCTTCTTCACGTTTGGCAGAAAGATGTCTTCTTCGTCCCTGCGCGAATTTTGTGCAGGGTGTTCAGCGCGCCGTCCAGCCGCCGTCGACGGTGATCAGGCTACCGACCAGGTAGCTGGCCGCGTCCCCGGCCAGAAAGATCGCCGCGCCTTGAATCTCTTCCATCTGCCCCCACCGTCCCAAAGCCACGGCGCCGACAATGAATTTCATCGTGTGCTCGTCCTGCGCGATGGGTACGTTCATCGGCGTCAGGAACGGACCGGGGCAAATCGCGTTGACACAGATCCCGAACGTCGCCAACTCCAGTCCCAGCGCGCGAGTTAGCTGGACCACCGCGCCTTTGCTGGTCGCATACGGCGTGCGGTTCTCCAGACCCACCAGCCCCAGGGTGCTGGCGATGTTGATGATGCGTCCGTACCCCGCCCGTTTCATGTGCGGGACGGCCGCTCGGCAGGCGAGCCATACGCCGTCGACATTGACCTGCTGGACTTGACGAAATTCGTCATACGTCAGCGTGTCGATCGGTCCGCGGATGTTCACTCCCGCGTTGTTGACCAGGATATCGATCTTGCCGAACTCGGCCAGTGTGCGCGCGATCATCGCTTCGCAGTCGTCGCCAGACGCGACATCGGCCCGCAGACCGGCGGCTCGGCAGCCGCACTGGGCGGCGATTTCTGCAGCGGCCGCCACGGCTTCGTCCTCGTGCCGGCTGGTCAGGACGACATCGGCACCGGCCGCAGCCAGTCCGGCGGCGATCGCCTGTCCCAGACCTTTGGAACCGCCCGTGATCAAGGCCGATTTTCCCGTCAGATCAAACAACTTAAGGCCGCGATACATGGTTTCACCGCTGAGCTTCTCGAACCAGGTGGCCGAGTTCCGGAAGGATGACTTGTTCCATCGCCAGCCGCACGGCGGCCGGCGAACCGGGCATGGTCAACACGACCGTTCGGTCGACCAGCCCACCCACGGCGCGGCTCAACATGGCCGCCGCACCGATTTCCTGATAACTGAGCAGCCGGAACAGTTCGCCGTAACCGGGCAGCGGCTTGGTCAACAGGCCGCAGACGGTTTCATACGTTTGGTCGCGGCGCGTGATTCCCGTCCCCCCGGTCAGCAATACCGCGTCCACGTCGCCGCGATCGCACAACTGCTGTAACAAGGGCCGCATCCGCTCGGGCTCGTCCGGGACAATGTGCCGCTCGACGACGGCGTGTCCGGCCGCCGTCAGCCGCTCGACGACCGACTGGCCGCCCGTGTCCGTCTTGACCGAGCGAGTATCGCTGACCGCGATCACGGCACAGCGGACCGAAACAGGTGCCTGCGCTTTGTGATCTGCGGTGGTGCTCACGTGGTGATCCTGAAAGTAGGGCGCCGAGGCGAATCTCAACGGTTGCTCTCCATCACCTTACCAGCCTATACTGAAGATGGAAAGGGAGGTACGACGGTGAAGCGTCGGTCTGCGGTCGGAGCGATGGGGCTAGCTTTTCTGTGCGTGGCGGCTGCCGAAATTGAACGAGTCGCCGCGGCGGATCTGTTCGTGCTGCGCAACGGCGGCCGCGTGCGGGGCACATGGCTGAACCGGCAAGAATCGCCATCGCTCCTGTATGCGATCCAGACCGAAGAAGGAATCGTCTTGAAACTGGATGCCGCCGAAGTGCGATGGGCTCTGCCGCAGGGACCCCAGATCGCTCGGTACGAGCAACTTCTGGAGCATTGCCCCGACACGGTCGATGGACACTGGCAGCTGGCCGGATGGTGCCGGAGCCAAGGCCTCAAAGACCTCCGCGAAGCTCATTTGCAGCGGATATTGGAGTTGGATTCCGATCACGCTCCCGCCCGGCGAGCGCTGGGTTTCTCGCAGCTTCGCGGGGAATGGGTCACGCCGGATGAGATCCAGCAACGGCGCGGATACCAGCGTTATGCAGGACGCTGGCGACTGCCGCAGGAAATCGAGTTGTTAGAAGCGTCCCAAACCGCCGAACACGCGCAAAAACGCTGGCTCGTCCAGTTGCTGCGCTGGCGCGAGATGCTGAACGGCTCGACCGCCCGCGAGGCCTACCAGGGTTTCGAGAATCTGCGCGATCCGCAGTCCGTGCGAGCCCTGACAATCCTGTTCCAGCGGGAGCGTTTCCGGCAGGTGAAATTGTTGTACCTGGACGCCTTGGAGCGGATCGGAACGCCGCCAGCCATCGATGCGCTGATCGCCGGGACGCTACAGGATCCGGACGACGAGATTTTCCACGCTTGCCTGGAGAAGATCGTTCGCTTGCAGCCGCCGCGGCTCGCCAAACGTTACGTCGCGGCGCTCCGAGACGAAAACAACGTGCGCGTCAACCGGGCCGCGTACGCCTTGGCTCGGCTGCAAGACCCATCGGTGCTGTCCCCGCTGATCGCCGCCCTGGAAACCACGCACTACCTGGTGATTCCCAAGACGTCGGATCACTATACGACCACGTTTGTTAAGACCGACGGCGGCGTGCCCTCCGGTGACGCACCGCTGGGCGGGACCGGGTTCTCGGCCGGGAACGAAATGCAGGTGATTCCGCAGACCGTCCGCAATCAAGAGGTTTTGACGGCGCTCATCCGGTTGAGTGGCGGCATGAACTTCGGTTTCGATCAACGGGCGTGGGAACATTGGCTGGACAACGAGAATAAGCGAACCGCGCCCGCCGTCGATGCGCGGCGAAGCGGATCTTAGTTGGACAGCGGCACTCAGGCGATTCGATGAGCCGTAACTGTCCGCCACCGTTCCACCGACGCGAGGTCGGCGGGGACGGAAGCGCTTGATTTGTGGGGGCGTTACACGCCCCTGCATTTTTTCAGCCCCGGAGCGGGATGGCTATTAGGCAGAAAGCGATTCGGATTGAGGGCAGGAAAACACCGCGGCTAGTTCGCTGAGCATCGACGACAACTCGTCCAGTTTGGCGCGCTCTTGTCGCCCGACGCGGTGGAATCCCAGGAGGCCGCCCGCCGCCTCCGCGACGAACAACGCCCGATCCATGGTGTCGTCCCGCAGTGCTTGCATTTCCTCGGGCCTCATTCGCCGGCACAAGAAACATACATATTGTCTCCAGCAGACCAGCAATTGCGACGGAGGCTTGGCATCCAGCCAGCTTTGCAGCAAGCGATAGGCTTCGTACTTGTTCTGCAGCCCGGCGTGCTCGGCGGCTGCCACTACGGCTTCGCGTTGTCTGGTGTGCATCTTGCCATCGGCCCACGCGATCTCGACCAACGGAACGAGCAACAACGCATCGAGCGTCTCCGGACAGATCTTCAGATCGTCCAGACGGTCCAAGAACGCTTGATCTTGAATCCCCGTCGCCTGAGCCAATCGATTTTTCCGCTGCGACTTGGCCTCGCGTTCCCCAAGCTGGGCTAACAGCTCCTGGTCCCGCTTATGAAAGAAGGCGTTTTCCAATGCTTTGCGACGTTCTTCAAAGTCCATGACCTTGCCCTCCTGTCGTAGTGCCGCATCGCGTGAATTTTATTCTCGTGCTTCACATCGTGCAAGCAGCAAGACAGGGGGTAAACAAGATCGAAACCGAAGACCCAAATACGCCCCAGTGTGCGCAGAACCGAACAACGTATCGCCATACGTAAATGGGTTCATAGAGCGAAGCTGGCATCGTGCATGCAGCCGGAGGAAAGCGCGGCAGATTGGTTTGTTGCCTTTGCCACGAATTGCCGATACGGGTATTCTGATCTTCGATGAACAAGCCAAGGTGAAAAATGCCAGACTCGACACGGATTGTTGCCCCCGGCCCGGCTGACCGCACGGTCCGCAGCGCGGATGGACAGATCCTGCACGCGCCCGCCGATTGGCAGTTGCTGCCGCCCGGCGATGCGGCCCTCACGCGGCGCGTCAAGGCAGCCGGGCCCAGCTGGACCGTCCAGCAGAAGAAGGGACGCAAGACGTTCTCGCAGGGCGTCTGGGCACCAGAGGGACGAATCGCTGCGATCCGCGCCGGCCTGATGGCGGAACGTGCGACCGACGCACATGCGAAACGACGAGCCGCCGAGACGACTCGACGGCAACGGAAACAGACCGGGTACGTCGAGGACTTTCGCGGAGCGGTCCTGGCGTTTCTCGACTTTGCCCCACGCTATGCCGCCCTGGCCGAGCAGCTTGCCGATGGCGTGACACAGCATGCCACGCCGGTCGGCAGCGGCACGGTGGCTCGCACGCAGCGAATACCGATCGAGCAACGGGCCGAGTCCGCCGTCATCGCCTGGCTGCGGCACCGCACCACGGCCTACGACGACATGAAGATCCCTCGCGTCCGCGGCAAACGGCGTGAAGTCCGCCGGATGCTGGCCGAACAGTCTCGGCAGCTGCTCGAGAAGTACCGCGCCGGGCGGACGGCTGAACCCGCATGTCCGTTGCAGCAGGCTTTTTCTGAGTTCTAAGCCCCGCAAACCTCGCACAAACTTGCCCCGGAGTCCCCAGCGAGACGGCGCTGGGGATACGGGACAAACCGGCTCGATCACGGCAGCGCCGGCGGCTCGACAATCGGGAACTCGCCGGACAGAGCTTTGAGGAACTCGACGAGATCCTTCCGGTCCTGTTCGGTCAGCTTGGCGTCGCGCACGGATTCGAACATTTCCGACAAGTTCGGGTTGTCCTTCCCGCCGTCGGCCATCAGGGCCACGGCGTCTTCCAACGTCGCTGCGCTGCCGTCATGGAAATAGGGTCCCGTGTGGGCGACCTCGCGCAGCGCGGGCGTCCGGAATGCGCCCAAATCGTCGTCGTCGCCCGTGACGGCCTTGCGCCCTTGGTGGAGTGGGTCCTTGTCCATGCCCACGCCGGCGTTGTAGAAGTCATAGCTGCTGAACAGCGGCGGGGCGTGGCAGTCGGCGCAGCCGGATTTGTTGAACAGTTCCAATCCGCGTTTTTGGGCTTCGTTCAGCGCGTTCGCGTCGCCCGCTTTGAACTTGTCGTACGGCGAGTTGCCGCTGAGCACCGTACGTTCAAATGCGGCGATGGCCGCGGCGACCCCGTCCGCCGTGACCTCTGTGCCGAATACTTTCTGGAAGTACTCTTTGTAGCCTCCAAGCTTGTTTAGCGTGCTGATCATCTCCGGCAAGCTGTGCCCCATTTCGATCGGGTTTTCGATCGGTCCCAAGGCTTGCTCTTCCAGGGTCTTCGCGCGGCCGTCCCAGAATTGCGTTGTGGCATAGGCGGCGTTGATCACCGTGGGCGAATTAGCGCCTCCGACCTGGTTGCCGAAGCCTGTGCTAGTCGCCTTGGCCTCCGTCCAAGCTATCTTCGGATCGTGGCACGTCGCACAGGAGATCGTTCCATCCTTGCTCAGACGTTTGTCGAAGTACAACATCTTGCCGAGTTCCACTTTCTCGGCCGTCATCGGGTTGTCCTCCGGGATCGGCAGCGGCGGCAGCCCCAGGGGGACCTT
>Ga0366819_10034_pt1 | contig 83685 bp, 71 predicted proteins | sample TotcelFGM3001N15_FD_207091 | JGI IMG/M metagenome (GOLD analysis project Ga0366819, IMG submission 207091) | Enriched cells from coal bed in the Powder River Basin, Montana, United States - Total cells FGM rep3 HSBNCT.FGM.300.1.N15 ... | reverse complement strand
GCGATTCGGTTCCCGTAGGGTACGGTCTCAAACCGTCCCTGTGGCGCGAAGCGTGCCGTGATCCATGGCTCCTGTAGGGGTCGGTTCCCACACCGCCCCGGTGGGGTTCGCGGTGGGGGGAACCCAACCCGTAACCCATGACCCGCCAACGCCGCGAAGCGGCCGGTTCCCACACCGACCCGGTGGGGTGGGGTGTGGTGATGTTTCATGCGGGGTTTGATCGTCGACATCCTTCTGCCGGTGTACAATCATCGGATGGTTGTTCGTGCAGGGGGTTCTTATTTGCCGGACCATCCGCCAGCGCGTCGCTGGGGCCTCCGGCTGGATGGGTACGATTACGCGCAGGCAGGCGCGTATTTCGTAACGATTTGCACCGCGGGGAGGGCGTGCCTTCTTGGCCACATAACCGACGGCCAGATGATTCGAAGTGACATTGGGGAGATGATTCATCGCGCGTGGGGGGAGTTGCCCGAGCATTGTCAGGGGATTGCGATCGACGAATTTGTCGTAATGCCCAATCATGTGCATGGTATCGTAGCTGTCACGGGGGAACCACCATGTACGACGGCATTGTCGGAAATCGTGCGTCGTTTCAAGACCCTGACCACGAAGAAGTATCGGGAACAGATGCAGGCGTCACAGGGGCAAGAGGGGCGTCCCTGCCGGCTTTGGCAACGAAACTACTACGATCACGTTGTTCGCAGTGACGTGGCGCTGACACATATCAGGCAGTACATCGTAGACAACCCCATGAAATGGGAAATGGATGAAGAGAACCCCGAGCGGCGGACGGCGCGACGCGATTCCCGTTCCGCGTGAGGTGGGGGTGGTGTGCCGTGGTTCATCGACCTCTACGACGGATGGCGCGTCCGCGCCTGACGAATCACCCCACGTCCCCCGGGTCGGTGTGGGAACCGACCCCTACAACAGACCCCACCACATCCGCGCCGGGCGAGGCGCCGGAGTTCTGGGTTCTGAGTTACGGGTTAGCGGGTTGCGGGTTACGGTTCCACCCCACCATGGACGATTACGGGGATAGGCGGTTTGAAGGCGATACTGTTGAGGGTATATGCACCGACACAACTTTGGACGCCGCTTTCGTTGGTGGAAGTTGGTACCCACGCCGCACCTGCGCGCATCCGCACGCGACCGTGTTTCTCGAAGGCATAGTGTACAACCTCCCCGACGCCGACGTTGAAGAGAGGCTACGAGGGATTGCCGATACACTTGTTCGCGGCGATGATCCCCACATGAGTGCCACTTCCTTTGTCTCAAATGCCGACGGCGACTATCTCGCGTTGGTGTATGCCCCATGCGCCCATCGACTCCTCGTCTTCAATGACCGGTGGGGCAGACTGCCTACGTTCTGGCACGCAGACCGGCAACGATTTGCGCTGGCCCGCGAAGCCAAGTTCCTGCATTACACCCAACAGAGTCTCGAGTTCAGCAGGACTGCGCTGGCGGAATACCTGCTGCTTGGGTACGTTCTTGGTTCCCGAACACTTATCCACGGGGTGCGGCGCCTCGAACCGGCCTCAATTCTGGTTTGCAGTCAGAACGTCGACGGCATTCGCGTGCAGCTTCAAGAGAGTTGCCCGCCGCTATTCAGGGAAGATCGCTCCAAACATGGTACGAAACACTATGCGGCGAAATGCGCGGAACTCTTACTCGTGTCGACTGACCAGCGCGTGAGGACGGTCGAACGCGGGGGGTACCGGATAGTGGCCGACCTCAGCGGTGGGTTCGACTCACGCGCGGTGTGCGGTGCGCTCCATGCGGTGGGCGCCACAGCCGAACTGCACACCGACGCTATCGTCACCGGCGACGAAAGCGCCTACGCCAGTCAGGTCGCCGACGTATTGAATCGACCACTTCGGCACTTCCAGCCAACTCACCACATGAGTCTGGAGTGGATGCAGAGGCTGGCGTACGACCTGGACTGCCAGACCGATGTCTTCCCGGCCGTGCCGTGCTTTCAGGATTCCCTGGAGCACATCCGCTCATACGGGGTGCAGCGGGTGGCACGTTTCGGCGGATTTGGTGGTGGTGAGTTCATAAAACGGACACCGCGAAGCAAGCGGGGGTACACGAGCATCGTGGAGATGATGAGGGCCGGCCACCTGGTGGGAACCGGCAGGATGCGGGCCGTGGCGACTCTCACCGCGACTCCGATCGAGTCGCTCGCATCGCATCTGGCGGACTACTTTCGCACATATCGTGAAACCAGGCTCAGCGACCAGGTTCGGCGCTTCCACTACGAATACGAGAGTACCATTGTGCTGGGGGGTGAGGACCGAAACCGCCGGTTCTACTGGACGGTGCAGCCACTCTGGGCTGACGCCTTCATGTCTTATGTACTACGGATTCCTGAGAGAGCCATTCCGTACAGAAGGCTGGCCTTCGCTCTGCTCAACGCGATAGACCCGCAACTCGCTTCGATCCCTGTGTGGAACAACAAGGAGGTTCACAACTCGCGCCTGGCTGACCTGCAGCAGTACCTGTCGAGCCTGCAGCTGGACATCGTCCGCAATCTGGCCTATCGGTCCGATGCGGCAACGAGTCTGGCTGTCAGATACAGGCAACGCACGACATCTCGTATCGCAGACGCAGAGACAACTGCTGCGCGCGAACACGTGCTCCGTGGGCTCAGGACCTCGCCCTTGCCCAACGTCTTTGCCGGCGAGGAAATCGTCGCATCCCACGTCTCTCGTGTGGACAAGTACGGTGCATATCGCCTTCTAACGCCCCTTCTCTACATCGAACAGGTGGCAGCGCGACACCCGGGGAAAATCTCGTCGAGTGACTAGAACTGACGACTTCCTGAGCATTCACATGAGATGCGCACAGACTAACGAAGGCCTCGTGAGGAGATACCACAACCCACGAGTCATGCAGCTAAGATGAATGGTAGACGATTGTCCCTATTTGCGAGCAGCGCAGCCGGACTTTTCGTGCGCAGGCTGGATGGGCATCGCCTCGGCTGGCCGACCGTGGTCGGCAGTGCGGGGGCCGCTCTGGTTTTCGCCGGACTGTTACTGCGCACACAAGCCACTGCCGAAATCGGCTTCGCTGCACTCGCAGGCGCGATTCTGAGCTTTGCCTTCGTTTCTCGACGTAGTGAGGGCATTGGCGACCAACGCCAACCCATGCCAAGAGTCGCAAAGGCGTGCGCTGCGGTGGTCGTGGCACTCCTGGCCGTGTGCTTGGCGCTTGGACGTAGTGCGGAAGTGCCGCCACAAGCGTATTTCACTCTGGCGGCCATTGCGGCGGGGCTAATCGCGGTTCAGGTATCCGTGGCGCCCTTGCCGCAGCACCGCGCCCTCATCCTGGTTGAAGTAGTTCTTCTGGCGCTGCTTCTTCGCGCCGTCCTCCTATTCGCCTTCCCCTCGATGTATGGAACGGACACGTGGATACATGCGGGAACCACAGACGACTGGTATGAAGCCGGCCGACTTCTTCGTGAAGGAGCCCACGGGAATTCCACCTACTACAGCTACCCTGTCACCTATCTGCACACAATATCCGTGCGGCTCGCGAGTTCCGCAGATGTACGGCTGAGCATGTTCTTCGCAATCTCTCTTCCGCTAGCCCTCGCGGCGTTGACAGCCTATTGCATCGGACACATGCTTGCAGGGGAGCGGGCGGGGCTGCTGGCAGCCCTGAGCACCTCATTCAACCAGTTTCTCGTCGTGTGGGGAGCGTTCACCATTCCCACGGTGATAGGCATTGTGCTTTTCGGGCTCCTTATGCTTCAGGTGGCCAAACCTCGTCACGGGGCAGTACGCTGGCTCGTGGTACTCCTGTTGGCATGCGCCCTGGTGTGGACACATACCATCTCAGCCTTCGTGGCGGCCATCGCGCTTGTCACGTTCGCAGCCGCTGTCATCGCGGGGGCAAAGATGGGAGCTTCGGATTCAGCTGTAGCGTCGCACGGTCCGCTCATGGCCGCTGCGTTCTTTGTAACCCTCATGCTGGCGCGCTGGCTCTACGCCTACTACCCTGATCAGCTGTTCTTCGAAAGAGTGCTTGAGCCCTTCTGGCACGCTTTGCAGGTAGACGCCACCCTAACTGGCACGCCGTTCGAACCAGCACCGTCCATTTGGAATCGCATCTCCTTCCTGATGATTATCGCCCTCGCGTCATGGGGCGGCGCGCTCTGGCTCCAACCATCGAATCGCACGCGTTACCGTCTGGCGTGGCTTGCCGCGGCCGCAGTCATCGCGGTGGTCATGTTCGGGTTCACGTTCATCGGCATCAAGAATCTCATCCCTCAACGCTGGCTCGCATTCATCTTCTTCATGACGACGCCCGTCATAGGAGCCGCTTTGATATCTGTCGTGCACAGGACTAGCTCACTCACCAGGGGAGCCATCCTACTGAGCATTGCCGTGGGAGTCTGGGCGTGGTTCTCGGTGAACACGAACTTCGTGAATCTGGGTACCCCCTTCTACGAGACCAACGTGCGCTATCCCTATACCGCGTCAGAACAGGCGGCAGTCCACCATGGGCTGGCCGTCCATGCCGGCACCATCGTCATGGACCGCACTCTGTATGGCGACTATCCACACTACGTGGCTCCGGGTCGAGTCTTTGCGCCCCTCGATTCCGAAGAGTCGCTCAACAATGCAGTCGCCCTGTTCAGGGACTATGCGTACTCACACCCGGAGACAACCGGCAATGCTCCCCTCGTCACAATGGCAGGCAGGGTTGCTGGGTCCCTGGCGACGGTCTACTCCAACTACCAGGCAGACCTGGTGCTACACGAGGCACTCCGCTAATGGCTGGATGGTCTTCCCTCGCCGATGTGCCTCACAGGATACATGACGCGGAGTCTGCCTCGGAGCGAAAACAGCCCTGCAAACAACGCGCGATGACCGGGCTTCAGCACTGAGTCCACCAACCTAGCGCCGCAACGAAGCTGAGTCGAGGACACGTGCGAAGGATCGTGCCATGTTCTTCTGCGAGTATTCTTCCGCTGCTCGGCTCGAGCCACGCCAGACGACATAGCCGGTCTGTCGCCACTCGTCGTACATCTGTGACAACAGGTGCGCCGCCTCCGCCGCAGTTGCGGCCCATCGTCCGACGCCGGAGTGGTGAATGACAGTGTCGGCAACATCAACCCCCTCACCGATGGAAAGGACAGGCCTCCTCGCGGCGACGTACTCCAGCACCTTGCAGGACAGAATGCCCTCCCCCATCCTTGGGTCGCACTTGAAGTTGAGAAGTACATGCGCTTCCCGCTGGCGCTCAAACGCGACTGACTGAGCGACCTGCCCGCATTGCTGTGCAACGTCCGCCAGGCCAAATGCGTCTATCTGCCGCTGCACCCACTCTTGACGTGGCCCGTAGAAGCGAATCTCCACTGCAGCCTTGTCGAGCAATCCCTTATTCACAAGACCAGCGACCGCCTCCAATAGTACATTCGGCTCCCTGACCCCCTTGCTGAACCCCCCGGTGTAGGTTAACGTGAACTTCTCCGCAAGGGGCGCGGGAGCTTCGTTCACCATGTCGGGGTCAAAGCCGTGCAGTATCGCATGCACTCGCCCCGCCCCGTGTATCGCGGCGAAGACACGCGCATGTTCCGGATTCGTCACAACCAGGGCGTCAGCACCGTTCAGCGTACGAACCTCCAGACGCTTGTCGAACCATCGTCTCACGCGACCGTACGGCACGCCGTGGTCCTGCGACCAGAGGTGTGGGAAATCAGCTATCCACGTCAAACCGAATCGCCGTTTCAACTCCGCTGCGATGAGGTGGGTTGATACCGGCGGAGACGTGCTCAGAACCGCGTCGAAGTGCTCATCCCGCACAAGTTCCAATGCGCGTTCCAGCGCTGCACGTCGCCACGCGCGATACCCGTCGGGGTACTCGAGCACCTCGCGCATAACCTTGAAGCCCCACTTCAAGAGCGCGTTCTCGGACGAAATGTGAAGTGCGCGCGCGAGCCGGCGCCTGGGTCCGCCTTCACCGTCGAGGTGCAGACCGCGCGCCATCTTTGCCCCCACTCTGTTGCCAGCTACCGCCTCGACGCGGTACGGGAGGCTCGCGTCAGCGGGCAACAGCTGCGTCAATACCACCGGCTCCCAGCCGCATTCCGGCAGGTACTTCGCGAGGCCGGGGACACGCGCGCCCCCGCTGTGGTACGGCCAGATGCTCCCAATCACGAGAACCCGCCGACCGTGTACTTCTCCCATAGTCATCGCGTCACCACACCACGCGCGTAGAGCACACGGCATTCGTCTGGAGCGCCGAACGGTAGTCCCATCCCTTGATCGCCCTCGCACAAGAGCAGGCGATGACTGGACTGAATACGGACCGGCAGTTGACAGTTCTTCCTCAGAACGACTGAGGTCAACCGCGTTCGCAGACTCGCGCGAAAGCCAACACGTTCCAGTGCATCGAGTAGGCGACTGGCGGTTAGCTGACGGGCCGTTCTGGCCTTCGCTCCCTCCCGAAACGGGAATACACCAAACACCTCAGGCACAAACCCCGCCTCGCGCAGAAGTTCGCCCACTTCTCCTGCCGAGTAGAAACGCACGATTGCCCCGCTAGGGGGCAGACCCAGCGCCGCTCCGTTCGGCATGGAAAGAAGAACTGTGCCTCCAACACCCAGCACTCTGCCAATGTCCCGAAGGACGGCGACAGGGTCTGAGAGATACATGAAAACTTCCAGCAGCAAGACCACGTCGAAAGCCCCTTGTTTGAAGGGCAATCGCATCGCGTCGCACTGCACCAATGACAAATCAGCCGACGTCTGTCCCCTCGCCATCCGGAGCAATCCGGCGTCTCGGTCGGCCCCTGTTACATCACTGGCGCCACATTTCTGCAGATACTCGAGTCCGATTCCAGGTCCGCATCCGAGCTCCAGCACGCGGCGTCCGGATGCCATTTCGCCGGCAACCACGTAGCGCATGACAACAGTCTGCAATGTAGTGGAAGTGACCCGCTGGCCCGGCAGCTCAACGTCGGTATAGGAAGGGACCGATGTCATTCCACCCATGCGCCGGTAGTCTAGTCCTTCAACGCGAGCGTTGTCACGCACAGCGCGCCACCAGGTCACTCAGAGCCAAGAGAGGAGTTCGACGGCGCGCACAGGATTGCAGACGCCGTGCACCCGGACAGCGCCACCAGGCGGACGCCGGCTGGCTATCAGAGCCCTCACCGCCTGCACCTCTCTATCAGGTCGAAGTAGATGCTCTCCATCTTCTTCATCTCTCCCTGGTAGCTGTTGCGCTGCACAATCTCTCGGCGCCCATTGGCGCCAAGTCTTTCTCGCAGGGAGGAGTCGCCCAGCAACTGAATCAGACGCTCCGCGAGCCGATCCGAGTCTCCGCAGGGGAAGAGGTAGCCGGTCTCGCCATCCTTCACCCAGCTTCCGTTGTCGCCGAAATCGGTCACAACGGCGGGCAACCCGCAGGCCATGGCTTCGGCGGTGCTTGCGGCGATGCCCGCATCGGAAAGCGACGTTGATACATACACATCGGCGCTGTTCAGGTAGTCGGGCAGCGCCTCATTCGCCACCATTCCCAGAAAGCGCACATGGCCGGCAACGCCGAGCGATGTCGCCAGCGAACGCAGGTTTGCCTCTTCCTCCCCTCTCCCTGCAACAAGAAACACAGCCTGCGGAACGGCCCGAAGTACTGCGGGAGCGGCCCGAATGAGGGTCGCCACGTCATACACCGGCCGGAGGCTGCGCAGACTGATAACCACCGCGGCATCACGCAGGTCCAGTTCGCCCTTGATATCGCGCTGCGGTGTCTGCGGACGGAACCTTTCCGTGTCCACGCCGAAGTTGATGATATGGACGGCGTCCGAGGAGGCGCCGAGAGACACCAACCTGGGAACCATATGAGGCGAATCGCACGTCACGCAATCCGCCTGTCTCAAAGCAGACGAGACGAGCCGCCCTCTGGAACCCTCGCTCTGGCTCATGACGTCGGAGCCCCACGCCGTCAGCACCAGGGGATGGAAACCCGACGTTCTCGCCAGGAGTCCTCCGACTAGTCCGAAATGGGAGAGATAATGTGCGTGCACAAGATCGGGTCTGACCGTTCGGACAATCCGACGGACCTCCAGCAGAGTACCGTAGCGCATCACGAAGTGTGGCGGACAGACAACCCGGTGCATGCGCACGGGATGGGCAATTCCGGAGGGAGTCCCCGGCTTATGCCAGGTAACCAGGTGAACCTCATGCCCCGCTTCCGCAAAGTAGTTCACCCACTTCCGGGTGTGCACGGACGCCGCATTCGCCAGATACAGCAATCGCGTCACGTGCGTCCCCTGTTCCTGCGAACCAGCCACCACACCAGCAGTCCTCCCGCTATTACAACCCACACTATGGCTACGTTCAGCAGATACGCCGCCAGCCGTTTCCTCGCCCACCACGGATTCCAGGGGAAGTACGATTCCCAGCGAACCGCGTACTCGGCGAACGTCGGCTCCGACGTGAGGACATAGAGCTGCCGGAGCTCATCGATGTGTGTGTAGTGATAATCGTAGGCCCAGTTTCCCTCAAGGTCATAGTACGACCAGCGTCCCGCATCATACTGCGGTAGCAATCCCTTGAGGGCAAGCACCCCGGCGTCGAACAGGTCTCTGGCACGTCCATCCCCGGACGACTCCCAGTATTCGTGCAGACGGAGAAGCACTTCCATATGTCCGTTCAAGATGTAGGGAGGTTGGCTGCGATACGGTGATGCCAGTTCCGCGAACCACTTCCCCTCATCATCCCCAACCGGCTCCATGCAACCGCCGTCGACAATAGCCGTGTTAAGAGAGACGATGATGCCGTCAATGAGCGCGCGGTATCGCCCCAAACCCATCACTTGTTCGCCCAGGACCAGCGTCCGCATGATGTTTGCCTGTGCAAGCGCCGAGTAGTAGGGAAGCTCCGCGATGTAGGAAGTGGGGTACCAGTACTCCCAGACCGCAGCCGCACCGTTCCATACAGCCGCCTCTTCCAGCCACGTCAGACAGTTCTCAGCTTTGTCCAGTGCGGCAGCATCTCCCGTGCGTTCGTACTCCAGCAGGTGCTGCCGGCCGGCAGCCGCCACTGCAAGCGGGTTCACCTGCTCGCCGATGAATTCCCCCTGCTTGAATCCGAAGTCCACCACCGGCACCCCACTCGCATCCATCTTCATCTCCGAGGGCGATGTCAGCCGGAGCGCCACCGAGACACGCTGATACAGGTACGATGCCGCTTCCATCGATTGCGAGAGACGCAGTGACGTGAGCGGCGCCGCCACGACCACCGCCACTCCCAGCGCAGCAAGACCAATCAACAGCGGTCGGACATGGTGCCGGATGCGGTGACTACCTCTTGATGAGGATGAGGTCATAGCGCGTTGCCACCTCGAACATAGGGGCCTGCCGAGGTCCGGAATTCGCTCAACGCATTCTAGCAGCAAACCCGAGGCGTATTCGAGGGCACCGCGCCGGTATTCCCTATTTCCGGGCTGACATTTCACCGTCAGGCGGAGCATACCCGCCGAAGAAGCCGCGTTGGCATCATGACGTGACGGCGTGTCCCGACGGCGATTCCCCGTCAGCAGATGGTGGTCCCGCCGTCGACGTACAGGGTCTGCCCGGTCATGAAATCGGAAGCATCCGACGCCAGGTATGCGGCGATGGCACAGTAGTCCTGGACGTCGCCCAATCGACCGCGAGGAATCGTCCGCAGGATGTCCTCCAATTGGTCCGGGTGGCTCTCGAAATGCCTGCGGTTGATGTCGGTGATGGTGGTTCCGGGAGCGATGGCGTTGACCCTGATGTTGTACTTGCCCCACTCATAGGCAAGCGCGCGCGTCATGTTGGAGACCCCGGCTTTCGATATGGCGTACACGGACCTTTCCGGCCCCATCTTCGCGGAGCGCAGCGACGAGATGTTGATGATGCTGCCTCTGCGGGCGGCAATCATCTCGCGGCCCACGCGCTGAGAGCAGAAGAAGGCGCCCTTCAGGTTGACATCGATGACGCTGTCCCAGTCCGCCTCGGACACTTCCTCGGCTCGCCTGCGCACAATCATGCCGGCATTGTTCACCAGCACGTCTATCCTGCCATACGCCTTCATGACAGCGGACACGTGGGCATCGATGGCGTCGAGCGACATCACATCAAGCGGCACGAAGATGGCCTCGCCGCCTTCCTTCCTGAGGGCTTCCACGGCTTTCTCACCGGCATCGCGCGACCGGTTTCCAATCACCACTTTCATGCCTGCGCGGGCAAAACTCCGGGCAATCGCGAACCCGATGCCGATGCTGCCGCCCGTCACGATTCCTGTCCTGCCCGAGAGATCAAAAGGCTCCATGGTTGTCTCCTTCTCACTCCTGCTTGTGACGAGTCCGGACACCGGCCGGCCTCTCCGTGCCGATGGTTCGCGACGTGTTATGTCCCACCCCCCTCGCGACCACTCCGGCGCAGCCAGGTGCCCGCGCAGCACTGTGCTCCCGTCAGCCATGCGGGACCACCTCAACGGTCGGACCGCGAAGCACGGGGCCCTGCCCACCGTCTGACCAGGGCGAACCCGTGGACCGGCCACCTCGGCGCTGCCTGCCGGACAGCGGTGCGTCAACCCGCAACGAGGACAATCATTTCAGCGCGCGGTACGTGCCGTCAAGTCAAGCGTGTGCGGCGATAGAAGTCCGGGAACGAGCGTCGATACAGTGCTGGCCAAAAGCAGCGAAGCCGACAGGGAGAGCAGAGCGACGAAATCGAGGGTGTAGTGAAGATGGTCGGGGTGAGAGGATTTGAACCTCCGACCACCTGAACCCCATTCAGGTGCGCTACCAGGCTGCGCTACACCCCGTACCTGCGGACGATTAGTATGCTATCATATCGCCGTTCGTGCAACAATGGCTCCGCAACGACTGAGGCCCTGAGAGAATGACGAAGAAAAGACACCATGAGCAGCCAACCCTGAAGCTGTCCAAACACGCGGAATCCAAGATCGAAAAGCAGACCCGTACACAGCGCATCATCGTCATCGCGAGCGCCGTGTTCCTTGGCGTGGTGGCGCTGGTCATCGGCATCGGTCTGTACGTCGACCGCATCGCGCCGCGAAACGAGCCCGTCTTGCGGGTCAATTACCGTACATTCACGCTGGGGTACTACACCGACCTCTTGAAGGTGTACTCCCAGGGCATGGACCCCACGCAGGTAGCCTCGATCGCCGACCCCGCGATAACACAGATGGTCCGCGCCGAGATCGTGCGCCAGGCTGCCCCGGGCGAAGGGGTGATTATCACCTCGGCTGAAATCAAGGATGAGATCAAGCGCGTGGAAGCGAAGGACAACCGCGTGATGCGGGACCTTGCCGAGTCGGTTCTTGCCACCGCAGGACTGACGCAGAAGTTCAAGGACGCACTGCCTGCCGAAATGGAGCAGGTCAGGTTCGAGATAATGCTCGTCGAGAGCCGGTCAGTGGCCACAGAAGTGGAGACTGCTATCGCCACGGGCGCCTCCCTCGTCGATCTGAGCGCGCAATACTCCGCCGCGGCGGACATTCCGGTGGCGAACGACTGGGTGCCCTACGAGGTTCTCGCCAACAAGGACGTCGCCGCTGCCCTCCGGACGCTTGAACCGGGCAAGGGCGCCGTCATCTCCGACGCTGCAGCCGCCAAGAACCTTGGCTACTGGTTAATTGAAGTCATCGACCGCGATGACGCAGGCGCAATCAAGCCACGGGCCATGCTGACAGGCAGTCTTGAGGATGCGCTGAGGGCCAAGGAGCGCCTGAAGACCGAGGATTTCGCCAAGGTCGCGGAACAGTACTCGCAGATATACGCGATGACCGAGAATGCGGAGTTCGACTGGGTGACTCCTGACGACATCGTAACCGAGGCGTTCAACGCGGCTGCATTCGCCCTCGAGCTGAACGTGGTCAGCGAGCCGATACTCGAACGGGAGATTCAGACCACCGGCGCCTACTGGGTAGTGCGTCTGCTGGAGCGTGGCTCACGCGCCCCCTACGATAACATCGCCCAGGCACTGGCCTCCACCGCATTCGATACGTGGTACAGCGAGGTCAGCAAGACGGCAGTGGTGGAGACCTTGCTTACCAACGCCCAGAAGAAATGGGCGCTGGAGCGCATAGCATAGCGGGAGCGTCACGATGCGCGAGATAGGCGTTGGACTGCTGGGGCTCGGCGTGGTGGGAAGCGAGGTCGCCAACGTACTCCTGCAGCGCTCAGGACGATTGTCGGAGCAGGTGGGGGCCTCGGTAACCCTGAGGAGAGTGCTGGTACGTGACCCTCACAAGTCCCGTCCGTATGCCTTCCCGACCGAACTTTTGACAATCAATGCCGACGACATCTTCAACGCCCCCGACATCGATATCGTAATCGAGCTCGTCGGCGGGGAGCAGCCCGCGCTGGACTACATACGGAGGGCCATTCTCAGCCGCAAGCATGTGGTCACGGCAAACAAAGAGGTCATTGCCAAGAACGGCTTCCGTCTGCTCTCGCTGGCTGCACAGCACGGAGTGGACCTCCGTTACGAGGCGAGTGTGGGTGCCGGCATCCCGATCCTCTCGCCCCTGCAGCAGGACCTCGCGGCTAATGAGATACACGCCATCCGGGCCATCGTCAACGGCACTACGAACTACATCCTGACCAAGATGGCGAGCGAAGGTCTTCCTTACGAGCAGGCGCTGCAGCAGGCCAAGGACCTGGGCTATGCCGAGCCCGACCCTACCAACGACGTAGAAGGCATCGACGCCGCGTACAAGCTGGCAATACTTGCCAGCCTCGCCTTTCACACACCTGTGCGGCCCTCGTCGATATACCGCGAGGGAATCTCCCGGCTCGACCCGAAGGATTTCACCTACGCACATGAGCTTGGCTACGCCGTGAAGCTGCTGGCCATCGCGAAGCAACGCGGCGATGCGATTGAGGCGCGGGTGCACCCCTCGCTGGTCCCCATGGATTCACAGCTCGCCACCGTCGACGGCGTCTTCAACGCGGTGCAGATAGAGGCCGACCTCGTCGGCACCCTGGTGTTCTACGGCAGGGGCGCAGGCGGCAGGCCAACCTCCAGCACGGTTGTCGCGGATGTACTCACCATCGCACGCAACATCGCCATGGAGGGCATCATCAAGCCGCGAATGGAGCTGAACAGGCGCCTCACGGTAGTACCGATGGCCGAAATCGAGACTCGATACTACTTCCGGCTGTCGGTGCTGGACCAGCCGGGCGTGCTGGCGCAGATAGCGCGCGTGCTTGGCGACAACCGCATAAGCATATCGGCGGTTATCCAGAAGGAACTCGACCTCGTTGCCCAGACCGCCCAGATTGTCATACTTACCCATCCGTCCGTCGAGAAGTCGGTGCAGGCCGCCGTGTCCGAGCTGGGTTCCCTGCCGCTGATCAACAAGGTGGGGGCACTGATACGCGTGGAGCACTGACACACACCGCATCCAGCCACAGGAGTACTCACACATGAGCAAGATGGGCGTTCTCGCACGATACCGCGACCTCCTTCCGGTGACTCCAGCCACCCCCATCATCACACTTGGCGAAGGAGATACACCGCTTGTCCGCTCTATGACGCTGGAGCGCGAGCTGGGCGTGGGCGAACTGTACTTCAAATTCGAGGGCTGCAACCCCACCGGCTCTTTCAAGGACCGGGGCATGGTGGTTGCGGTGGCGAAGGCAGTTGAGAACGGCAGCAAGCGCATCATCTGCGCCTCCACCGGCAACACGAGTGCGGCAGCCGCGGCGTACGGCGCCAGGTTCGGGCTTGAGACCATCGTGGTCATCCCGCAGGGCAAGATAGCCATCGGCAAGCTGGCGCAGGCCATCGCCTACGGAGCGCGCATCATCGAGGTGAAGGGCAACTTCGACGAAGCCCTGACCATCGTCCGCACTCTCTCCGAGACGCACAATGTGGCCCTCGTGAATTCGCTGAATCCTCACCGCATCGAGGGGCAGAAGACCGCCGCATTCGAGGTGGTGGACGTCCTTGGCGACGCGCCGGACTACCTCTTCATCCCCGTCGGCAATGCCGGCAACATCACCGCATACTGGAAGGGTTTCGTGGAGTACCACGCGCTGGGCAAGTCTCGCACGAAGCCGCTGATGATGGGCTTCCAGGCTGCGGGGGCTGCGCCCATCGTCAAGGGCAAGATTGTGAAGCACCCCAGGACCATTGCCACCGCCATCCGCATCGGCAACCCGGCGAGCTGGAAGAAGGCTGAGGCGGCGCGCGACGAATCGGGCGGCGTGATTCAGGCGGTGACCGACGACGAGATTATGTACGCCTACCGCCGCATCGCCGCATCAGAGGGCCTCTTCGTAGAGCCCGCATCCGCGGCGTCGCTGGCAGGACTCATGAAGCTGGCGCCCACCATGGACCTGGCTCATTCACGCATCGTCTGCGTGTTCACGGGACATGGACTGAAAGACCCGGGGCTGCCCGCCAAATATGCCGAACCGCCGATGCAGCTTCCCGCCGACCTCAAGGCCGTCGAGAGGGCGCTCTTCAGTTGACCCAGGACGTCAAACGATAAGGACCGCACAGCGAGGTACAGCGTGGAACCTGAAGCAGTCAAGGACGCAACCCGGGCACTGCTCTCCGCACTGGGAGAGGACCCGGACCGCGAGGGTCTCGCCGACACCCCCAGGAGGGTGGCCGAGATGTACGCCGAGCTGTTCTCCGGTCTGGGCAAGGACCCGTGCGCCGAGCTGACAGTAAGCTTCGACGAGGGTCATCAGGAGATGATTATCGCCCGGGACATCCCGTTCTACTCCATGTGTGAGCATCACCTGTTGCCGTTCTTCGGGGTGGCTCACGTCGGGTACGTTCCCAACCCCAAGGGCAAAGTGGTCGGCATCAGCAAGCTGGCGCGCGTCGTGGATGTGGTAGCAAAGCGCCCACAATTGCAGGAGCGGATGACGAAGCAGATAGCCGATGCAATCTACGAGGCCCTGGAACCGGACGGCGCCGGCGTCGTCATCGAGGCGCAGCACCTGTGCATGGTGATGCGCGGGGTGCGTAAGCCGGGAACGACCATCGTGACTTCGGCGGTAAGGGGCTCGTTCCGGACCAAGTCGGTTACCAGGTCAGAATTCCTGTCCCTCATCCGCGGCAACAGGTAGCCACGAGCTGACCCGGGCTACTCGCCCAACACCTGGATGACAACTCGCCGCGTGCGCGGCCGGGTGTCGAAGTCAACCAGCACCACCTGCTGCCACGTGCCAAGTTCAACCTTGCCCTGCACCACGGGCAACGTCAACGATGGACCGAGCATCGAAGCGCGTACGTGCGCATGGCCGTTGCCGTCGCCCCATCGACTGTCATGCTCATAGGCCACGCCGGACGGAGCGACCCTGTCGAACGCCTTCCGCAGGTCCGCGACAAGGCCGGGCTCATACTCAATGGTGGTGATGCCGGCGGTGGACCCGACCACCGCCACGGCGACGATACCGGACCCCACGCCCGTCGAGTCAACGAATCCGGTCACCTGGGCGGTCAAGTCCAGCACATCGCCATCGCCACGGGTCTGAACCGTTATCTCATGCGAGGCAGCCGTCACGTACGGACTTCCTCCCAGCAGACGTCACCGAACCTGAACACCGGACCATCAACGCACACCTTCTTCCGTCCATTGCGCGTGGGTATAGAGCAGGAATAGCACGCGCCCACCCCACACCCCATCCGCACTTCGAGCGATACCTCAGCAACGGACAGGCGTTGACGCGCCTCAGGGCTGCACACGGAGGCACGTGCGGGAGTTGTTATGTCGCCTTGTTCGCCCAGGAGTGTGCTCGCCGCCGCACACATGCCAACAGGTCCGCACAGGTAGACGTGCGTAGCCCGTTCGAGGCGCGGCACCGCCACATCAAGCGCCGAGCCGCGTACGCCTGCTGAACCGTCATCGGTCGCAACCACCATCTCGATGCCATCCACGCGGGCGACCTGCGGCATCAGCGCGCGCAACGCACCGGGAGCACGATACAGCTCAACCCGGGAGCGCGCTCCGTACACGACGGTCGCCTGCCGTGGTTCCGGCAATCGCGCGGCGAGGAAGTACAGCGGCGCGATGCCCATGCCCCCCGCGATGAGCACCGCCCGGCCGTCTGAGTCAGGCAGACTATATCCGTTGCCGAGCGGGCCGGTGAGCTGCACTTCGCCCCCGACCTCCGTTCCGGACAGCAGGCCGGTGCCGCTGCCAGTCACACGGAAAAGCAGCGCAATCTTCCCGCCATCGGCGGCGTGAATGCTGAGCGGCCGCCTCAGCGGAAGGTCGCCGCAGCGCACCATCACGAATTGCCCCGGCTGAGCGTCCAGGGCAATCCCCGGGGCATCGAGCACGAGTAGAACCGTCTCGCCGGGCAGCCGCTCCGCGTGGAGCACCCGAGCCGTGGACTGCTGTATCACTTCTTCCTCTTCAGGTAGGTCGCCATGCTCTCAACGTTGTACGGGCGACCGGCCGCGGAGACCGCGTCGAGGACCACCTTCAGGGTATCGAGCGACGTGTAGCACGGGATGCGGCGCTCCACGGCCGCGCGCCGGATGGAGAAGCCATCCTTCAACGCAAGCCGGCCGCCGGTAATCGTGTTGACGACTGCCTTCACCGAGCCGTCACGTATCACGTCGAGCACATTGGGATGCCCCTCGCTGAGCTTCTTGGTGACCATCTTCACCGGCATGCCCAGGGCCGCTATCATCGCGGCGGTTCCCTCGGTGGCGTACAGTCCATAGCCCAGTTCATGCAATCGCTTCACCAGTGGCAGGGCCTCGGTCTTGTCCCGGTCCGCGATGCTCAGCAGCACACTGCCGTGGGAAGCCAGCATCAGGCCGGAGGCCAGAAGCGCCTTGGTGAGCGCCCCGGGGAAGTCGAAGTCGATGCCCATAACCTCGCCGGTGGACTTCATCTCCGGCCCGAGGTAGTTGTCAACGCCGGTGAGTTTGGACATCGAGAAGACCGGAGCCTTGATGCCAACGAGCTTGCTCTTCTTCCACAGTCCACCGTGGTAGCCCTGCTCCTTAAGGGATATACCGGCCATCACCTTGGTAGCCAACTTGACCATCGGCACGCCGGTCACCTTTGACATGAACGGGACCGTGCGGCTGCTGCGCGGGTTGACCTCGAGGACGTAGATGGACGACTTGCTGTCCTCACGCACGATGACCATCTGCACGTTGATGAGCCCCTTGACGCCAAGGGCCACCCCGATGCGCGTGGTGTAGTCCAGCATCGTGTTGACCTCACCTTCGGTGAGATTCACACCGGGGTACACCGCAATCGAGTCGCCGCTGTGCACGCCGGCGCGCTCTATGTGCTCCATGACGCCGGGGATGAGCACCTCCTCCCCGTCACAGATGGCGTCCACCTCGACTTCCTTGCCGAACAGGTACTTGTCGATGAGCACCGGATGCCTGCTGTCGAGGTCCAGCGCCATCACGAGATAGCGGATGAGCTCGGTCTCGTTGTAGACGATCTCCATCGCCCGACCGCCGAGCACGTAGCTGGGGCGGACCAGCAACGGGTATCCCAGGTTCTGAGCGACGCCCATAGCCTCTTCAATAGTCGTCACGCCCGCGCCGGGTGGCTGCGGGACGCCGAGGCGCTCAAGGAAGTTCTCGAACCTCTTCCTGTCCTCGGCGACGTCGATGGCCTCCGCGCCGGAGCCAAGGAAGGGTAGATTGGCGCGCGACAGGGGCCAGGCCATGTTGATGGCGGTCTGGCCGCCGAACTGCACGATGGAGGGCGAGGTGTCCTGTCCCTCGTTCTCAAGGATATTCCTCATGCTCTCTTCGTCCAGGGCCTCGAAGTACAGGCGGTCGCTCGTATCGAAGTCAGTGGAGACCGTCTCCGGATTCGAGTTCACGATGATGCTCTTGATGCCCATCTCCTGCAGCGCCCAGGCGGAATGCACGCAGCAGTAGTCGAACTCGATGCCCTGGCCGATGCGTATCGGCCCGCTGCCGATAACGACCGCCTTCCTTTCCGGGATGGGTATCGCCTCGTTCTCCTGCTCGTACGTGCTGTAGAAGTAGGGCGTCTCGGCGGCGAACTCCGCCGCGCAGGTGTCCACGGTCTTGTACACGGGCACGATGCCCCATTGCTTTCGCTGCTCCCGCACCTGTTCCGGCAACCGGTCGGCGAGCACCGCGATGGATTCATCCGAGAAGCCGGTGCGCTTTGCCGCCCTCATGAGCTCGGGCGTCATCTCCACGCCCAGCAGTTGCCGCTCCATGGCCAGAATATTCCGCAGCTTCTGGATGAACCAGGGGTCGATTCCCGTGGTGCGGCACGCGTCGTCGTCGGTCATGCCGCGACGCAACGCGCCCATCAGCGCCCAGAGTCGCAGGTCATTCGGGAACAGTGGATAGCCGTCGAAGCCGGGCTCCTTGCCCCACTTGGGGTCTTCCCACAGGAGGGTTTTCTTGCCGACCTCCAGCGAGCGCACCGCCTTTTGCAGCGCAGACTCGAACGTACGGCCGATGGCCATCACCTCGCCCGTCGCCTTCATCTGGCTGCCGATGACCCTGTCACCCATCGCGAACTTGTCGAACGGCCAGCGGGGAATCTTGGCAACGATGTAGTCGATGGTCGGCTCGAACGAGGCGAGAGTCTTCCCCGTCACCATGTTGGGAATCTCATCGAGTCGCTTCCCCGTAGCCACCTTGGAGGTCACACGGGCGATAGGATAACCGGTCGCCTTGCTCGCCAGCGCCGAGCTGCGGCTCACGCGAGGATTGACCTCAATAACGTAGTACTGGCTCTTTGGAAGGCCAATCTGATCGGGTGCCCAGTACTTGGCCACCATCGGGTGCGGCGTGAGGGCAAACTGGATGTTGCAGCCGCCCTCGATGCCCAGTGCACGGATGATGCGCAGGCTCGCCGAACGCAGCATCTGGTACTCGCGGTCGGTGAGCGTCTGGCTCGGCGCGACCACGATGCTGTCACCCGTGTGCACTCCCATCGGGTCCATGTTCTCCATGCAGCAGATGGTGATGCAGTTGTCCGCGGCGTCACGCATCACCTCGAACTCGATTTCCTTCCATCCGGCGAGGTTCTTCTCGACCAGCACCTCCTTGCTCATGCTGCAGTCGAGGCCGTTGAGCGTCACCGCCTCCAGTTCCTCCATGGTGTAGGCCATGCCGCCGCCTGTGCCGCCGAGGGTGTATGACGGGCGAACGATGAGCGGGAGGCCTATGCGGCGCGCAAGGTCCTTCGCCCCCTCCACCGAGTTCACCGTCGCGCTCTCGGGCACCGGCTCGCCGATGCGGATGAGAAGATTCTTGAACAGGGAGCGCTCCTCAGCGTCCTTGATGGTTTGTATCGGAGTGCCGAGCACACGAACGTTGTACTTGTCCAGGATGCCGGCGTCGGCGAGTTCCACCGCCAGGTTGAGGCCGGTCTGTCCGCCGAGGGTCGGCAGCAGGCCATCGGGCCTCTCTTTCTGGATGACCCGCTCAAGCACCTCCACCGTCAGCGGCTCGATGTAGACGATGTCGGCTATGCCCTCGTCCGTCATGATTGTCGCCGGGTTGGAGTTGACCAGCACGGTGATGATGCCTTCCTCGCGAAGGGCTCGACACGCTTGCGTGCCGGAGTAGTCGAACTCGGCAGCCTGGCCGATGATGATAGGACCGGAGCCGATAACCAGTACTTTCTTGGGTCGTTCCATAGCCATTACACCTACCTCTCGTTGGGAATACCGGAACCGGCGCCGGAAGCGCCATCGCCGTCCACATAGCCAAGACAACCGCCGCTGCACCTGGGAGACAGGGAGTCCGCGGCATACACGCAGCAACCGCGCACGATGGTCGCAAGAACCATCCCGCGCAGCGTCCGGCCCTCCAGGGGCGTGTTCTTGCCGCGAGACAGAAACCGTGACGGGTCAACCACCCACGAAGCTTCCGGGTCGAACAGAACCAGGTCGCCTGACGATATGGATGGGCGAGGCGACCGAGAGCCAAGCACAACCGACGGCCCTGCGGTGAGGCAGTGCACCAGCCGCTCAAGGCTCACCTCACCCCGATGGTACAGAGTCAACACGGTGGCCAGCGCCGTCTCGAATACGCTCATCCCGAAAGCCGCCTGGCCCGGAGAGCCTTCTTTGTCGGCAGCGGCGTGGGGCGCATGGTCCGTGGCGATAGCCTCGATAACGCCCTCCACGATGCCGCGCACCACTCCGGCAGCATCGGACGCGCTCCGCAGTGGAGGATTCACCTTCGCCTGATTGTTGAAACGGGCAGCCCCGGAGGAGTCAACCATCACCGCATCTTCGTCGGTGAGCACAAGGTGGTGGGGGGTGGCCTCGGCAGTCACGTGCAGGCCTTCGTCTCGCGCGCGGCGCACCATCTCCACTGCCCTTGCGGTAGTGATGTGCTGAATATGGACAAGCCCTCCGGTCATCCGAGCGAGGGCGATGTCCCTGCCCACGGCCAACTCCTCCGCCCCCGAGGCCATGCCGCGCAGCTTCAAACGGCGCGCGACATCGCCCTCATTGAGTACGCCGCCGGAAACCAGCCGGCCGTCCTGCGCGTGGTCCATCACGCACAAACCCACGCCAGCCGCCTGGCTGAGGGCGTCGCGCATGACAACAGCATCGGCAACGTAGTCGCCATCGTCGCTGAATCCGGCAACTCCCGCCGAGGCAAGCGCCCTGATATCCACGAGAGCCTCTCCCCGCCGACCCAGGGTCACCGAGGCCACAGGAAGCACCGCCACCTTCGCGTCCCTGCGTATTATGTCCTGTAACGCCCGGACATGTGCAACGGTGTCGAGGGGCGGACGCGTGTTAGGCATGCAGCACACCAGTCCAAAACCGCCGGCCGCCGCAGCTGCGGTTCCCGTGGCTACCGTCTCCTTCTCCTCGAATCCCGGCTCGCGCAGGTGACAGTGAAGATCGATGAACGCAGGGGACAACACGAGTCCGTGGCAATCGACGTGCACGCAGTCGTCGGGAATCGCACAGGGACGCTCCGCGACCGCGCCATCGAGGAGGACGACATCTCCCACGCCATCCCGACCGGACAGCGGGTCGACGACTCTCGCGTCATGAAAGACGAGATTCAGAGGTGCGCGTGCGGGCATGTTCACACAACCCCCGGCCGGAACCCGGCCGCTTCCGCATCAGCGGCCGATGCGAACAGAAGCAGGTTCTCGGGACGAATCGTTGCGGCCCATCTGCTCCGGGCCGGGTGATACTTTCGTCTGTTGATGGACTCGTCGTATGCCTCAGACGTGGCGATGACCGCAGGCTCCAGTTCGTAGTCGCAGTACGTGCACCGCAGTCGCGGTGGGACGCCGGCGATGACGTTGAACCGCTGCGGCAGGTAACGCATCTCGGACGGCTGGTTCGCGACGCAACGTTCATTGGGGCAGCGGATGCCCGTATCGTGAGCGTAGGGCGGGTGCACTACGGGCCGCCAGTCCTCTTCGAACCACTCCGACGGCTGCACCACGCGCGGGCTGCACCCGAGCAGCAGCGATATGAGCGCCATGCGAACCGGCACGCCCTGGTGGGCCTGCTTAAAGTAGAGGCTGCGCGGGTCGGAATCGATATCAAGTGACAGCTCGTCCACTCGGGGCAAAGGGTGGAGCACCACACTGTGCTCGAACCCCTTCTTTCGCAGCAATCGCCGGTCCACCACCGGGTAATCCTCGGGCCGCAGGTCGGACTTCGGCGCCTGCATGCGTTCCTTCTGGAGCCTGGTCACGTACAGGGCATCGACTCCCTGGTCGAGCTCAAGCTGTGCGGACAGGTGCGGCAGCATCGCCAGTTGATGCGGGCTCCGCGGCGTCATGTAGAGGGCGTCCACCGGCAGCACACCTTCGCCTTCACTCTGAGACAGCACATCGCCACGAACAAGCTCGCCGCCGTAGTCAGTGGCGAGTTTGCTCAGCACGTGCTCGGGGGCGGCGAAACCTGCGCCGGGACGGAAGACTATGGTCGCGCCGAAGCGCGCCAGCGCCCACGCCAGGGAGTGTACGGTGCGCCCGTACTTGAGGTCACCCCAAAGCGCGATGCGAAGACCCTGCAGGCGACCCCGGTCACGCTGCAGCGTGTAGAGGTCGCACAGCGTCTGAGTGGGATGCTCGTGGCCACCATCGCCTGCGTTGATGACCGGCACTCCGGCGTACTCAGCAACGACCCGCGCCGCCCCCTCCCAGGGATGGCGCATCACGATAAGATCGGTGTAGCCACCCACCACACGCGCCATATCGGCGAGCGTCTCGCCTTTGGCTAGAGAAGTGGCGCCGATATCCACCGCGCTCACCAGTTGCCCGCCGAGCCTGAGCATGGCGGTCTCGAACGAGAGCCTCGTCCGCGTACTCGCCTCGAAGAAGAGGCTGGCCATAACCTTGCCATGGCACACGTCCGCAAACGCATCACGGTGCTCAGAGGCCTCCGCCGCGAGGGCAAGCACGTAGGCAAGCTCCTGGTTGGAGAAGTCGTCGACGCTCGCGAATCCCCGTCCGGCAAGTCCCTGTGCAACCGACTCTGCGCTGCTCACTCACATCCCCCTTCATCCGGCTGTCCTTCCACGATAGTCACAGAATCCTCGCCATCTGTCTCGACCAGTCGCACGCGTACGAGTTCGTTGCGCGCGCTGGGTATGTTCTTGCCTACGTAGTCGGGCCGAATCGGCAGTTCACGATGGCCGCGGTCAACCAGGACCGCGAGTTGAATGCTGCGTGGCCGTCCAAGGTCGACCAGTGCATCCATGGCGGCTCGGATAGTGCGTCCGGTGTAGAGCACGTCGTCGACGAGCACCACGTTGCGATCCGCTATGGAGAAGGGCAACTGATTCGGTGGCGCGGGTGGATAGGGGCCGGAACCGATATCGGACGAAGCGTCCCCAGCAGCGCGGCCACCAACCGCGGCGGGCACCCGGACGCGGGGGGTGTGCGTCCGGCCGGTGTGCGAGTGCGACGGAGCACACTCCACGTCATCCCGGTACGCAAGGACGTCCAGTTCCCCCACGGGAACCGAGCGGTTCTCGAACACCTGTATCGTCTTCTGGAGGCGCTCGGCCAGTGGGAGGCCACGGGTGCGAACCCCTACCAGTACGACGTTCTCCGCACCGTGGTTGCGTTCCAGTATCTCATGGGCAACGCGCGCCAGGGCACGGCTGATGTCAGTGGAACTGAGAAGTGTCTTCGCACTCATCCATGCGCCTCACACCCCGTGAGGGACGTGAGACAGCACCCATGCGAAGAACCGTTGTGACGTGTCTGTTTCATGACGCCCTTGCCAACCTCGCGGGGTTGAATTAAAGGTTGAGCTATTGTAGCACCCCGAAATGGCTCAGACCAGCGCCGGAACAGCCGAACGAGGTGTCGCCCTCAGGGCGGACACACTGCTACAATGGCGACAACCTGAGGACTCCGGCCGCCCGAGGCCGCTTTTCCGGGCTGCACTGACACCGCCATGAAGCTACGCCGTACCACCACCGCGCAGCACTGGGACCGGGTCGGCGAGAGTTGGCCTGCGGCACAGCAAGAGAACCCGGTGCTTGCCAGTCACAAGCGACAGGTGTACCGCCGACTTCTCAGCGAGTGGATAGGCGACGCCCTCCCCTCACGCGCGCTGAAGACGGACATGTTCGCCGAGGCATTCAACGATGAGGAATTCGTATCCGGCCTGACGTGGTCCCGGCAACTGCTGGGAATAGACATCTCAAGCACCATATTGCAGCACGCCCGCAGGCGACCCGGGCTCGGTGAGCTTCGCGGCTATGTCGCGTGCGATGTGACCAGTCTCCCGTTCCGGGACGGGTCTTTCGACCTCGTGGTCTCCGACTCGACGCTGGACCACTTCGGAACGGAGGCCGAGATTCACTCTTCCCTGGCCGAGATAGTGCGCGTCCTTTCACCCGGCGGGAGGCTGATACTGAGCATCGACAATCCGGCATGCCTGAGCTACCCTCCGAGGTGGGTGGTCCGCCTGTGGATGCGACTCGGACTGGCGCCATACTTCGTCGGGGTGACCCTGTCCTCGGGCCGTCTTCGTTCCACACTGGAGAACCTCGGCATGACAATGGCGCACCAGACCGCCATCCTGCACTATCCGCATCCCGACGGCCTCGTACGTCTTTGCGAGAGATGTACGCGCACCATGGGGAGAGGAAAGCTTGACGGGCTTCTGGGAAGGCTTTTCAGCGCGGCGGAGCAACTCGGCAACACCCGGATGCGTTACCTCACTGGCAGATATCTTGCGGTGGACGCAGTAAGGGGCATACGCGCATGAGCATGTTCTTCGAAGTACACACCGACACCGGCGTTCCTGTGACGGGCTATCTCGCCATCGACTCGCTGGTGTCCGGAGCGGCTCACGGCGGTCTGCGCATAGCCGACGACGTAACCCCGGAGCGGCTGCGCCTGGCCGCACGCACGATGACACTGAAGTACGGATGGGTCGGGCTCCCTGTGGGCGGCGCGAAGGCAGGGCTGCTCATGAGCCATGATACGTCGGAACTCGACCGGGCGCTCATGCTGCGCGCCTTCGGACAGGCCATCGGGCCCCACCTGCGAACCGGCAGGTACGTGCCGGGCGAAGACATGGGGTCCACGGCGGACGACGTTCGAGCCCTGCTGAAAGCCGCCGGCCTCAAGCCAAAGCCCCGAAGCCTGATGCACGCCGAGTCGGGCACGTTCACAGGAGTCAGCGTCTGCACGACCGCTCTCACGGTGGCCGAGTCACATGACATGCCGGCAAAGGGACTGCGGGTGACCATCGAGGGATTCGGAAACGTAGGGGCGTCAGCCGCGGAACAATTTCACAACGCGGGAGCGAGGGTGGTCGGTATCTCGACCAGCAAAGGTGCGCTGTACAACGAGAACGGCCTGGACGTCCCCGCGCTGCTGTCCCTTCGCCGGCGCTACGGCGACGACGCAGTGTTGCGACCGGATGCCGGCGCCCCGGTGCCGGCTGCGTCTCTCATCGGGCTGCCCGCGGACGTATTCTGCCCGTGCGCCGAAATGGAGACCATCACAGTCTCGAACGCGCCGAAGCTTTCCGCACGCGTGGTGTGCCCCGGCGCCAACGTGCCTGCAACCGAGGAGGCGGAGGCACTACTCGCCCGGCAACAGATCATCGTCGTGCCCGATTTCGTGGCCAACTGCGGTGGCGTGCTCGGCAGTTCCATGTCGCGCTCGGGACTGGGACGAGAGGAAGTCACAGCCATCCTGCAGCGGCGGCTCCAAGAGCAGACTTCCCTGCTCATCATGGAAGCACGTGAACAGCGTCGAACGCTCCGCGAGGCCGCAACCGAGGTTGCGATGCAACGCTTCGACGAAGCCAGAGAGCGATACGAGAGAAACACTCCGGCACAATCGTTCATGCGCCTCGCCGTAGGGATATACCGGCGCGGCATGATTCCCGGACCGCTGCTGGCGCCGCTTGCACGCCGGTACTATCGGGCCGACTTGCCATAACGGTGCAGAATGCGTGCGCATTCGCAACGAAGATGCACAACAACCCGGTCGCTCTCTTTGACTGTCACTCGCGGGCATTATAGAATCCCATGAATCTCGCACACCCCGGACACACACGTGCTCTGCGCACCTCCGTGCCGCACCACGCTCCATCAGCCAGGATGCGTGCACCGGCGGCAGCGCACTAAGGAGACGGAACACCATGGCCTACGACGCGACCAAGATGAAGGACTGGGAGATAGCGGAGGCGGCAGAGCCGGGAATGCCCACCCCGGACGAATGGCGGGAGCGGCTGGGGCTCCAGTCCGATGAGATAATCCCCTATGGTCGGCTGGCGAAGCTCGATTTCCTCAAGATAGCAGAGCGGCTGAAAGACCGGCCGGACGGCAAGTACATCGAGATAACCGCCATCACGCCTACCCCCCTCGGCGAGGGCAAGAGCACGACATCGCTCGGCCTCATCGAGGGGCTGGGCAAGCGAGGCAAGCACGTGGGCGGCTGTCTGCGGCAGCCCTCCGGTGGACCGACCTTCAACATCAAGGGCACCGCAGCCGGTGGAGGCAACGCCCTCCTCATCCCGATGACCGAGTTCTCGATGGGGCTCACCGGGGATATCAACGACATCATGAACGCGCACAACCTCGCCATGGTGGCGCTCACCGCGCGCATGCAGCACGAACGCAACTACAACGACGAGGAGTTGCTCAGTCGCACGCGCATGCGCCGCCTTGACATCGACCCCTCCCGCATCGAGATGGGCTGGGTCATGGACTTCTCCGCGCAGAGCCTGCGCAACATCGTCATCGGTCTCGGTGGGAAGATGGACGGCTACACGATGCAATCCCGCTTCGCCATCGCCGTCAGCTCCGAGCTGATGGCCATACTCGCCATCGCAAAGGACCTCGCGGACCTGCGCGAACGCGTGAACAACATCACGGTAGCCTACGACCGGAACGGCAATCCGGTGACAACCGCCGACCTCGAAGTCGCCGGAGCGATGACGGCCTGGATGCGCAACACCATTAACCCGACGCTGTGCTCCACCGTGGAGTACCAGCCGTGCATGGTGCACGCCGGACCGTTCGCCAACATCGCGGTCGGCCAATCGTCCATCATCGCGGACCGCATCGGCCTCAAGATGTTCGACTACCACGTTACTGAGAGCGGCTTCGCAGCCGACATCGGCTTCGAGAAGTTCTGGAACGTGAAGTGCCGCTACAGCGGCCTGCGCCCGCACGTGTCCGTCCTGACAACATCGGTACGGGCCCTGAAGATGCATGGCGGCGGGCCGGCGGTCGTGCCGGGACGCCCCCTCCCGTCGGAGTACACGAAGGAGAACATCGGACTTGTCGAGAAGGGGCTTGCCAACCTCATCCACCACCTTCACACAATCAAGCTGTCCGGAATCCGGCCTGTGGTATGCATCAACGTGTTCGGCTCCGACACGGCCGAGGAAATCAAGGTCATCCGCAAAGCCGCCGAAAGGGTCGGCGCCCGATGCGCTCCGGCGACCCACTGGGCTCACGGAGGCGACGGTGCGCTTGAGCTGGCCGACGCCGTCATCGAAGCTGCGCAGGAAGAGACCCCTTTCGAGTACCTGTACATGATGGATATGAAACTCAGGGACAGGGTGGAGAGGATTGCGCGGACGGTGTACGGCGCGGATGGGGTGGACTGGTCTCCCGAGGCCGAGGCCAAGGCGAAGGCGTTCGAGAAAAACCCGGCTTATGACGAGTATGCGACGATGATGGTTAAGACACACCTGAGCCTGAGCCACGATCCCACCATCAAGGGCGTGCCAAAGGGCTGGAGGCTGCCCATCAGAGACGTGCTGGTCTATTCCGGCGCGAAATTCCTCTGTCCGATGGCCGGGACCATCAGCCTGATGCCGGGAACGGGTTCCGACCCGGCCTTCCGCCGCATCGACGTCGATACGGCCACAGGGAAGGTCCGCGGGCTCTTCTAGAGCGCGCACAGACAAACACGTTTGCCGCGGGGCGCTCCTTCGCAGTAGCGGTCCGCGGGTTGAGAGCATGGCAAAGGAGGGCCCGTATGAAGTTGGCTGATGTCCGCAGCATTTCCGTCATCGGCGCCGGCATCATGGGACACGGCATCGCCCAGGTATTCGCCGTGGGCGGCTACAACGTGTGTCTGAACGACGTGACTCCCGAGATTCTCTCAAGAGCGCTGGTTCGCATTCGGGAGAACCTGCGCATCTTCAACGAGAACGGGTTCATCACCTCGCAGGAGGCGGATGCCGCGTACGCCCGCATACGCACGGAGTCGAACCTGGAAGCGTCGGTCCGGGACGCGGACATCGTCGTAGAGGCCATCAAGGAGGACATCGAACTCAAACGGGCGCTGTTCAATAAGCTGGATGCGGCGTGTCCGGAACGGACCGTGCTCGCCAGCAACAGCTCATCGCTGCTCATCAGCGATTTCGCCTCCGGAACGAAGCGGCAGGACCGGGTTGTGCTGACTCACTGGTACAACCCGCCCCACATCGTCCCCGCCGTGGAGGTGATACGCGGAGCGCACACCTCGCAAGAGACGGCGGACCTCCTGTACGACCTTCTGAAGAAGGTGAAGAAGCTGCCCATCCGCATCAACAAGGAGATTCCGGGTTACCTGCTGAACCGCATCCAGATGGCGCTTTCGCGCGAGGCGTGGTACCTGTGGCAGGCCGGGGTGGCGAGTGCCGAGGACATCGACCTCGCGGTCAAGGGCAGCCTTGGATTCAGGCTTGCCAGCATCGGCCCGCTGCTGACCAGCGACCTCGGGGGCCAGGACACATGGTGCGCCGTTTCGAAGTACCTCTTCCCGCTCATCAGCGACGCGCATGAGCCGCCCGAGGACTATGTCAAAATGGTGGACGCCGGCAACCTCGGCATGAAGACCGGCAAGGGCTTCTACGACTACACCGAGGAGGAATGGAAGGCAGTTATCGAGAAGCGCGACAAGGAATTCCTGCAGCGGCTCAAGAGCCTCTACTGGTGACGGCCGGACGGTCCGGGAAGGAGTGAATAGCATGAACGTACTGATTACCGGCGGCACAGGCTTCATAGGCGCACTTCTGGCGCGTACCCACGTCCGCAGGGGCGACAAGGTGACCATCTTCGACATCGCCCCCAACATGAGTCGCATCAAGGATGTGGCGGCCGACGTCAAGATGGTGCAGGGCAACCTCTCTTACGCGTCCGAGGTGTACAACGCGGTACGGGACAACAAGATTGAGCGCATCCTGCATCTCGGTTCCATGCTCAGCGCCCCGTCGGACGCGAACCCCTGGGCATCGTTCCAGGTCAACGTCGTCGGCACGGTGAACGTGCTGGAGGCGGCCCGGCTGTTCGGCGGCGCTACAATCGTGTTTCCCAGCACCATCGCCACATTCGGACTCGACACCGACAGGGTCGCCGACGACGCAACGGTGCAGCACCCGACCACGATGTACGGCTGTGGCAAAGCCTACTGCGAGAACCTGGGACGGTTCTACCGCACGAAGTTCGGCGTGGACTTCCGTGCCATCCGCTTTCCGTCCGTCATCGGCCCCGGCGCGAAGGTGCGACACGTCTCCCAGTACAACGCATGGATGATAGAGTTCCCGCTTCGGGGCAAGCCTTTCGAGTGCTTTGTGACGGAGGGCACGAAGATGCCAATCATGTACTTCAAGGATGCGGCGCATGCGGTTGACTCGCTGGCGAACGCGCCCAGCGAGTCCATCAAGACCGTCAACTACAACGTCGCCGGCATCACCCCCACCATCTCCGCGAAGGACATAGAGACTGTGGTGAAGCGCCACGTCCCCGACGCGAAGATAACCTATGTGCCGGACCCGGTCATCATGGAGTACTACAAGACATTCAAGATAGACAAGTTCGACGACAGCCGGGCGCGCCGGGAGTGGGGCTGGTGTCCGGCATACCCGGATATCGACACAGTGCTTCTCGACTTCAAGGCCGAACTGGCAGAGCATCCCGACTGGTACGCATAGCCGAGAGGTGGCTCGCGGAGTCCCCGCGCAGCCGCCCAAGACAAGGAGGAGCGAGATGGCGAAGCGAATCGTGACCGCGGCAGTAACCGGAGGCATCCACACGCCCACCATGAGCCCCTACCTGCCCTTGACACCGGAACAGATAGCCAACGATGCCATCAAGGCGCACAAGGCCGGCGCCGCCGTGGTGCATATCCACGCGCGCGACCCCCAGACGGGCAAGCCGTGCGCGGACATGGCCGTCTACGGCGAGATATTCGACCGCATCCGCAGCGTGTGCGATCCCGTCCTCTGCGCCACCACCGGCGGCGCCATCGGCATGCCGGTCGCTGAGAGGATCAAGGTGGTGCCGGCCCACCACCCCGAGCTCGCGTCGTTCAACGCAGGCTCGGTGAACTTTGGCCTGTTCGACATACCGGAGAAAATGAAGGTGGACGAGTGGCGCTTCGACTGGGAGAAGACATACCTCTACGCCACGAAGGACCTCGTCTACACCAACACGTTCTCCTCGCTCGAGGAATTCGCGCGACTGTTCACCGAGAGCGGCACCAAACCCGAGGCGGAGATATTCGACAGCGGCATGATTAACAACCTGGTCTACCTGCTGCAGAGAGGGTTGCTGAAGAAGCCGCTGTACCTGCAATTCGTCATGGGCATCCTCGGCGGCATCCCGGCCACGATAGAGAACGTCATGTTCCTCGCACAGACAGCACAACGTGCGTTCGGCAACGACTTCCAGTGGTCCGTGTGCGCGGCGGGTCGCTTCCAGATGTCCATGTGCGTCGCCGCACTTCTCATGGGCGGCCACGTACGCGTGGGGCTGGAGGACAGCCTGCTCATCGACCGGGGCGTGATGGCCAAGTCCAGCGCCGAGCAGGTGGAGAAGATAGTCCGCATTATGGGAGAGCTTGGCTTCGAGCCGGCCACGCCCAACGAGGCGCGGGAGATACTGGGACTCCCGCTGCACTGACGGCGCGTCGAGACAACCACAAGCGAAAGCGCGCCCGACAGCCGGAGGCCGGCATCGGGCGCGCTTCGTTGACCTCTCCTAATCGAGGGAGAACGGCGGGTACATGTCTGTGGTGAGCAGCAAAGCGTAGGCTGCAACGCGCAGTTCCCAGCGGAAGAAGCCGACCACGAACTCACGCAATGATTCGGGATACTTGCCCGTGAACAGTATCGCGAACCACGCGATTACCACGCAGACAAACACCGCGATTGACAGGAACCCCAGCACGATGAAGTGCGGAATCGCCAGGAACCACTTCACCAGCGGAAGGCCGCGGCTCAGTTGCGTCGCATCGGGGTACGGTATATCGAGGTGGACGGCCTGTTCTTCGTCCGTGGACGGATACTCGTCCCTCAGCAGCGTCATGAACGAACCTATCCGCACCGCAAACCGTGTCATCGCCAGGTTCCAGTCGAACCACCAGCGCGGATACTTCTGTTGAAAGAGGAGCATGAGGACGGTCGGCAGCACCACCATGGCCGCCGTCGGGAACTCGAAGCTCCACGGAGACTCCTGCCAGCTGATCATACTGCCGCCGCCGAGCAACCCCATGATGATGAGGATGGGAACGGCGACGAATGGTCGGAAGAAGGTGGTGAGTTTGTCTCTCACCCCATCGAACACATCGATGGATAGACTTGTCGGATAGTCCACAGGCACGCTCATACTTGGCCTCCCTTGTGCCACATCGCCCGGCCATCTGCCGGGGCGCGCAAGTATTCACGCACGGACAGGCCGGTGTCAATAGGCTGGACCACGATGCCACGAGCGGCAACCGCACACATGGACGGAAGACAAGCACATTCCTGGCGCGGTCCAACTATCGGTACGGGCGAGGCATGCCTCTCCCGTTGTCCCGCAAGGAACCCCACGCCGAACCTGTTGTCATCGCCCTGTACGCACGTTTCGCCAATCACGGAAATGATCCACGTCAATCCCGCGGGCACGCGGCAGCGTGCCCCTACACGCAGTCTGGAATTCCCGTCTCGTTCAAGTACAACCATCGCTCACGTCCAGACTACGGGAGGGACATGTCCCTCCGCTACAGATACCGAGCAGCGTCAACCCCGGAGGTTGCGTCGCCCACTCACGCAGAGGCACGACGCCGCGTTCCTGTTGGCGTGAGGAGAATCCGCAGTAAGGGCACGCTGCCGCGTGCCCGCAGGGGGATTTCCGGGGGCACCATGGACACCGCAGTTCCTGACGTTTGGGAATGGTGTCCCCGCGATCAGGGTCGGGGGCGTCAAATCCGAATGCGGGCGGGTCTCAGACCCGCCCGCAGGGCGCGCGTTCATGTCACGGCCACGCACGTGGGTACCGACCGTGGGCCTGTCATCGATGGATGGTGGGAGGGTCTGAGACCCTCCCCTACCTGACCCCACCCCGCCAAACGTGCCGCTGGGGATTCCGGGGACACCATGAACACCGCAGGCACTTCCGTTTGGGATTGGTGTCCCCGCAATCAGGGCGGGCGGTGGTGGGCTGGTGTTTGTGGGAGCGGGCTGCAACCCCGTACCCACGCTATGTGCGAACGTGGCGATGATTGTCAACGGGACGAATCCCAATCCGGATGTAGGGGCGGGTCTCAGACGCGCCCGCAGGGAGGATGCGGGGCGGCACTTGCTGGGGCGATGGTAAGCCTCGCCCGTAGTCCTGTCTGAACAGAGGGGTTGACCACGCAAGAGCCTCAGGCGTCGGCGGGCCTGAGTCTGAAGGGCGGGTCCGTTCGTAACCCGGCCCATCTATCCGCAGGGGCGAGGCATGCCTCGCCCGTTAATGCGTCTGACAGCAGGGTTGACCACGCAAGAGCCTCAGCGCTGAATCCCGCGCCCTGAGCTATCGCTTCCTCTCTGGATTCTCCTCGTCAATCTCCCACCTGATTGGGTTGTTGGCGATATACTCGCGAATGCGCTCCAAACCCTGCTCAGTGCGGACCACATGGTCGTAGTAGGTTCTCTGCCACAACGAGACGCCCGGTGTGTTCCGCATTACATTGACCCGTCTGGTTGCGGCGGATTTGAACGCACCCACGACCGTGTGAACGCTGGGACGCGTCCGGACAGGAGGCAAACTGTCAGCAGCTTCAGTCAGTGCGATGAGCCCATGAAGATGGTTCGGCATCACCACGTACAGGTCGAGTTCGACCGTCTGGAAATGTCGCGGAACGTCTTTCCAGCACTGTGCGATAGCCCTGCCGACGTCGCTCAGCCGTACCTCGCCATCACAGACTTCGCCGAACGGATATCGGCCGGCTCTGGCACACAGAGTGACGAAATAGACTCCTGGCGAGGTGTAGTCGTAGCCCTCAAGCTTCGGCGACCGGCGTCGCGCGGGGGTGACCCAGCCCGGAGGCGCGTGTTGCTCGTTCACGTAGGAATTCTACCCCGTACTGATCAGAAGCTGAAGGGTTATGGTGAGTGTTTGATGGCATCGTGACTACGGGAGGGACATGTCCCTCCCCTACAAATACCGAGCGGAGCTACGGGTTGGCCCTCAGGCGTCGGTGGGCCTGAGTCAGAAAGACCGGTCCCGGCCCATCTATCCGTAGGGGCGAGGCATGCCTCGCCCGTTGTCGCGTCTGACATCAGGGTTGACCACGCAAGAGCCATCACGCCTCGGCGGGCTTCAGTCTGAAGGGGCGGTCCGTTCGTGACACAGCCCATCTATCCGTAGGGGAGAGGCATGCCTCGCCCGTTGTCCCGCAGGGAACCACGCCGAATTGAGTGTCATCGCCCCCGCGTTCCTGTTGGCGTGAGGAGAATCCGCAGTAGGGGCACGCTGCCGCGTGCCCCTACACGCGGCCTGGGATTCGTATCCCGTTCAATCACAACCGGTGTTAACGCCCAGACTACGGGAGGGACATGTCCCTCCCCTACCGATACACGAGCGGAATGGTGTGTCGGCCCTCAGGCGTCGGCGGACCTGAGTCTGAATGACACCAACACCAGCAGGGCGCCAACGACCAGCACCACGATGCCGTAGACAAGGAGTGGCTCGAAACACTTCTCGATGAAGCTCACCACCACCGGCCTCATTCCGGACGGGATGTACGGCGGAACCATGCCTACCAGTGCGGGGGGGCCAACCACGCGCAGGATGAGGCTGCCAATGCCCCCGACGGCGAACGCGGCCCCGGTGAACCGCGTCACGGGCCTGCCACGCCAAGCCAGCATCCACGCGATGAGGAGCACCAGCACAAGCGCAACAACAGGCAATAGCCACAGACTCAACGAGACGTATCCGGCATATTCCCGCGCGGTGCGCAGTCCGGCCAGTGTCCCTGCATCGAGGTATGCCTCGGTAACCTCGAAACTGTCGGGAATCCTGTTGTCCACCTCGCGCATGATCTGATCGAGGAACATGCGCTGTTGTTCCTCGCTGAACATGTTCAAACCGGGCAGCGCGATGTCCAGAAAGGTCTCCTCAAGTTGCCCGGCCAGATACCGCTTGGGTTCCTCCAGCGAGATGGTCGCACTGAATGCCATGTCTCCCTTGACGTACGTCTCAGTCGCCCGAATCAGGACGGCCACCTGTTCCCCGGCCCACGGCTCAAGGTCCTCCCCCGCCTCGTCGATGAGTGGGAGCAGGAAGGCTCCTTCAGCAGGAACCTGCTTCGCCGCCTCGTCGGCGAAAAGTCCATACACGGGAACGCTGGCGAGTTCAGCGATGACGAAGTCCGCGTTCAGGATTGTGCGTGAGAGGCTGATGGCGACTCCAAGCAGCACCACGGTCCCGGCAAGGAGGACAGAACACAGCACCGCGACCCCAATGCGAACGCCTTTCATCTCAGGACCTCCGTGCCGTCAGGTCGCGTACGGAAGCCCGGAAGCACGAGGCGCCGGCGAGGTTCACGGGATACCACATCACTCAGCACTGGCGCTCCTGCGGTCGTACTCCAGCACCGCGTGAAGCAGCACGTTCGCCCCCGCGGTGAGGTCCTCCTGCCGGGCGGCCTCGACCTCGTTGTGGCTGATGCCATCCACACAGGGAACGAAGACCATAGCAGCCGGAGCCACACGCGCAACATTCACCGTGTCGTGGCCGGGGCCGGAGACGATGTCGCGATGGCTGTAGCCCAGGCGCTCCGCGGCTTCGCGCACCATCGATACACACCGCTCATCGAACCGCGTGGGCCTGAGGTCGAGCACGCACTCGCTGGAGATCTCCGTCCTCGTATCGCGTGCCACGCCAGTCGCGAGAGCATCGAATTCGCGGTCCATCCCCATGAGGACGTCGCCATCGGGGTGGCGCAGGTCAACGGTGAGGAAGACGTCGCCCGGGATGACGTTGCGGGAGTTAGGGCGCACCTCGACAAGCCCAACCGTCGCCATGCCGGAGGGTGAGTGGCTGAGCGCAATGCGATTGACGCCGTCCGTGAGTCTGGCGCACGCCAGCATCGCATCTCGCCGCACGTACATGGGGGTGCTGCCCGCGTGGCTGGCACACCCTTGAACGTTTACGTCGTACCACCGCTGCCCCTGTGCGCCGGTGACCACGCCGATGGTGATGCCCTCCTGGTCCAGAACAGGCCCCTGCTCGATGTGCAACTCGAAGCAGGCAGCCAACCGGTGGTCTCCGGCGGGGCGGTCGCCAAGGTAGCCTATGCGCTCCAGCTCACCGCGGAACGTTTTGCCCTGGCGGTCCTTGAGCCCGTGTGCGTATTCCGTGGTGTAGATGCCGGCGAAGGCGCCCGAGGCGATCATGGTGGGCGCAAACCGGGAGCCCTCCTCGTTGGTCCAGTTGATGAGCTCCAGGGGAGCAGTCGTGGTGACGTGATGCTCGTCCAGCGTACGCAGCATCTCCAATCCGACCAATACCCCGGCCACGCCGTCGAACTTCCCGCCCGAGGGCTGAGTATCGAGGTGGCTGCCGAACGCGATGGGCTGTCTCGTGTTGTCGAACCCGGAGCGACGCGCGAAGATGTTCCCCACTTCGTCGACCGTCACTGTGCAGCCGATGGCCTTGCACCGGGCCACGAACCAGTCGCGCACATCGCGATCCTCGTCGCTGAGAGTCAGACGCGTGATGCCGCCACCTGCTGTCCCGCCGAACCGGGCGGTCTCCGTGACGGTGCTCCAGAGTCGTTCGCCATTCACTCGAAGCGATTGCACTGTTGTCTCCCCTTGCGTTCCGCCTGGTGGCGTCTGCCGCGTACTTGCGATTGTACCACCTCCGGAACGCCACACCATGACACCCAACCGCCGGATGACGCTCGCGAGATACTCGGATTGCGACGCGCCTAGACTCCCCACTCAGCCCGACTATTCGTGCGGGAGAGGCATGCCTCTCCCGTCGTCTCCATGGACCGCCGCGCACACTGGTCACCCACGCCAGGACCGACGACGACCCACCATTATCCACGTGTATCAGGGGTGGTGCCGAACCTGATTCGGGCAGGAATCGGTCGCTCCCGGCCAGTCCGACCAGACCGCGATTGGCGCGCGCTGTGAGCCGTCGGATACTATTTCTGACACACTGACAGGTGCGGGGGCACCGCTTGAGGAGGACACTGTGGAACGAGACCAGGATTACGTATCACGAGATGAGGCAGCGCAGCAGGCGGCGATACTGTTCGAGAGAATAGGTGTCCTCCACGCTTCGTACGCCAGGACGATAGTCGACGAACTGGGCGAAGAGGCGGGGCGGCGCCTTATCCTCAAGGCCATCAAGGAGTACGGGAAGAAGGTCGGTGCGCAGGTCCGGGAGAAGGCCGAAGCGCGTGGGTTGGACAACAGCCCCGAGCACTACACAGGGGACCTGCCGGCGTACGGGACCCACGACCGCCTGGAGAAGGTGAAGGTTGGCGAGGAAGATTGCCTCAGAGCATACGGCTGCGGGTTATGGAGGACGTGGCAGAGGCTGGGAGAGGAAGAGTTGGGTCGCCTCTACTGCAATGTCGACGTCGCCAAGTACATGGGATTCAACCCCTGTTTCAAACAGGTCCACACGAAGGCTCCGTTCTTGGGAGATGACTGTTGCGAACTGGTGGTGAGGCCCACCACGGAGAAGGAACGTGAGGACTTCGCCCGCGAAGACGCGGACTGGTCGTATCTGGATCGGGTCGACTAGCTCCGCCGGGGCGCGTCAGCCGGTGTTGGCACTGCACTCAGGCCAGTCGCCGGGTGTGGGGGGTCTTCCGTAGGGGCACGCTGCCGCGTGCCCGTTGTGGTGCGGGGTCTGCCATGCTGGCGGTTTTCAAACCCGCCCGCTGGACCTACATGAAACGTCCTTATGATTCTGAACGGCGCGAATAGGTATCCGAACGTAGGGGCACGCTGCCGCGTGCCCGCAGGTGGGGTGGGGCGGGGCAATGTACGAGCGATTGCATGCCTCGCCCGCAATCCCGGCGAAGTGCCACGCCGAACAACTCCTCACTCAGAGCCCAACGCCCCTGCCGGAATCACCCGCGTTCAACACGAGCGCTTTGAGTCAACTCCTGCAGATGTTGGTATTGCCAGTCGCGTTCCTTCTCCAAGGCGAACTCCGCATCGGCGGAGTCGGCGGCATCGCGTACGGCCGTGGTTGCATAGATGGCCGCGGCGATGGAATGGGTGCGAACATGCGCGGATGCCATCGCTTGCCCTGCCGCTCGGGCGGCGGAACGAGCCGCATTGTCCCCTTCGACGGCGCGTGCAGCCGCGTGAGCCGCGAGCGACGCTCCACGCACCTCGGACATCCTGAACGCGCCGGTTTCCACCCAGGTGCGCAACGCTGCGATGGCCCTTCGAGGGCGGTCGTCATCCGGCCTGACCGTTTCGAAATACGGCAGTACGCGCTCGGCGCAGTCGGCCGCCCAGATTGCCAGCGTCTGGTGGTCGGTTTGGAGCGCAAGCTCCATAATCGTCTGGTCCATGGTCGACACCGCCATCCTTCGTGTCTTTACCACAGCAACCCCGTTGAGATTGTGAAGGCAGTCTTAGCATACCAGCAAGTCCGAATCCTGTGCCCCGCGCGATCGGACTGCTGCCCTATTGACAGTCTCGGGGTCGCAGACTATAATGACTGACAGTCAGTCACTGCGAGCGTAAGAATTGCCGGCAGCCAACAGACGACGCACCAATCCGGAGACGCGCAGAGACGAACTCGTCGACGCCGCGCGGAAGGTCTTCGCGCTCAAAGGAGTGGCCGGCTCAACAGTGAGCGACATCGTGAAGGCCGCGGACGTCGCCCAAGGCACGTTCTACCTGTACTTCAAGGCCAAGGGCGACATAGTCAATGCGGTGGTCGAACAGATCGGCGACGAACTGATCGATGCCATCGAGCGCTCTGTAAGGGCGTCCGAAGGCGGCGCCGTAGCCAGACTTCGAGCCTTCAGCGACATACTGGTCGCTGCCGTCAGCGACCCTGCGGTGAAGGAACTCGCAGAGCTGTTCCACCTGCCCGGAAACCGGCCCGCCCACGATCGTCTGGCTGAGCGATTTCTGCCACGGATCGCACCGCTGGTCGAGGAAATCGTGAGACAGGGCATCGCCGAGGACGCGTTCACTGCCGAAGATCCGCGGGGCGCCGCGTGGTTCGTGCTCGGAGGGCTGCACGCGCTTGAGACCGCGTTCACCCGGGATGAGCTGTCCACCGCAATCGGAGACGCCACCACTCTCGCGTTGCGTGCGCTTGGCTGCGTGGCGCCGACGGAAACGCCAACGGGGAGCCACAATGTCGGCTGAAGTAGTCATCTCCGCTCGCGGACTCGTCAAGCACTACGGCGACGTGCGCGCCGTAGACGGCATCGACCTGAACGTTCGCGGCGGCGAGGTATACGCGCTTCTGGGGCGCAACGGCGCCGGTAAGACAACGACCCTCCGCATGCTGCTGGGCCTAATCCGCCCGACTGCCGGCCGGATAACGATACTCGGCGCCCGCGTGGCGCCCGGCCAACAGCGGGTGTTCGCACGCGTCGGCTATCTCGTCGAATCGGCATCCGCCTATCCCAACCTGACCGTACACGAGAACCTGGATATTCAACGCCGCTTGACCGGTGCGCCGCGCGAAGCCATTGCCGAGGCCATCACGCTTCTGCATCTCGAGCAGAACGCGAATCGCCCCGCCGGTCAACTGTCGCTCGGCACCAAGCAGCGGCTGTCGCTCGCCCGGGCGCTGCTACACCAGCCGGACGTGCTGGTGCTGGATGAGCCGGCCAACGGGCTGGACCCCGCGGGCATCATCGAGATCCGCAGCCTGCTGCGTCGGCTGGCCGACGAGCGTGGCGTCACGGTCCTCGTCTCAAGCCACATCCTCGCGGAAGTCGAGCATATCGCCGACCGCATCGGCATCGTCCATGCGGGAAGACTGCTCGAGGAGCTGGGGTACGACGAACTGCGGGCAAAGGCGCACCGCTACCTGGAGGTCGAGGTATCCGACCCGGCACGGGCCATTGCCGTGCTGTCGCAGCAACTGGGTATCACGCATGTGGAGCGCGCGGACGAGAACCGGCTGCACGTCTACGACGGCCTGGACAGGATCGCGGACGTCGCCCGGGTGCTTGTGGGCGGCGGTCTGGACCTCACGCGCCTGTCGCCGGTTGAGGAAGATCTCGAGGCGCATTTCATGAGACTGACCGCAGAAGAGGCACAGTAGTGAGACAGGTCATCGTCACTGAGTTCATGAAGTTGCGGCACAGCAAGGTCACCTGGCTCTCCTGGCTCACATTCTCCATCATGCCGCTCGGCACCGCGCTGTTCGTCTGGATAGCAAAGGACCCGGAGCGCGCCGCGCAACTGGGACTGCTGGGGCAGAAGGCGCAACTGACCGGGGTGAGCGCGGACTGGCCGTCGTACTTCGTGCTCCTCAACCAGGTGGCCACCGCGGGAGGGATGGTGCTGCTGTCCATCATCGCGGCGTACGTCTTCGGGCGTGAATACTCGGATGGGACTGCGAAGAACCTCCTCGCGCTGCCGATCCTCCGGCACTGGTTCGTGGCCGCGAAGCTGCTGGTGGTCTTCGTGTGGTTCACCGCTCTCCTGACGTCGGTCATCATCGAGGCGCTCGTGATAGGGGCAGCGCTGGAACTGCCGGGATTCTCGGTGTCGCTCGCCGTATCGTCCGTCGGCACGGTCTTGTTTGGTGGATTGGTGGGGTATCTGCTCGTTCCGGTGGTGGCATGGATAGCCACGCTCGGTCGAGGCTACCTGGCGCCCATCGCATTCACCATCTTCATGTTGCTGATGGGCAATATCCTGGGCGCGACTGGCTGGGGGAAGTGGTTCCCGTGGTCCATTGTCCCCATGTTGGCCGGTATGGCGGGTCCTCGGCTTGAGGTACTCTCCGCGGGAAGCCTGGTGGTCATCGGGCTCACCTTCGTTGCGGGCGTGGCAGCATCGATCTGGCAGTTCCGCTACTCAGACAACACGCAATAGGGCCACCGCCCCGTGCCTCAATGACTCCCTCCCGCTGCAAGACTCTCTGCTTCGGCTCCCACGCCGACCCGCCCGAATGTGCGTCGTCGCGTTATGGTGCAGGGCGCGGTGTCTGGCGTAGGAAATCCGGGGACACCATGGGAAAGGCCGTCCATGACATCAGTGCATCGAATACGTCGTTGCTTCTGCGAATCAGCCAGCCCTCTGATGGTGTCCCCGTGTTCGAGGGGCGGGTTTGAAACCGGCCCGCTGGACGGACGTAAACCCTGTCTGTGATTCTGAACGGCGCGAATCTTGATCCGAATGTAGGGGCGGACCTCTGCGTCCGCCCGTAGGTGGGGTCTCTGTCATCGGGGCAATGCACAAGCGATGGCATGCCTCCGGCGCGGTCGCGCGCAACCCCATCGAACACTGTGCGTTGTTCGCTGGGTCTCCGGGGACACCATGGTCACCGTAGTTCATACCCCGGCGAATGGTGTCCCCGGGACTCCCGATGTCTCACAAAGCGCAGGATGCCTCTACGGCACCACCGCCATGACCTCAACCTCCAGCAGCCATTCTTCCCGGGCCAGGTCCTTCACCACCAGAAGAGTGGTGGGCGGGTATGGAGGCTTGAGGTACTGAGCACGTATCCCCTTGAAGACGGCAAAATCCTCGCGGTTCTTCAGGAAGATGCCCAGCTTGACCACGTCACTGAACGTTGCCCCCGCCGAGGCCAGCATGTTCTTCAGGTTCTCAAACACCTGCCGGGTCTGCGCCTCAAGATCGCCCTTTCCCACCAGGTTCCCCTGGGCATCCCACGCCACCTGACCGGAGATGACCACGAGGGTCCCCCCTTTGACTTTCAGCCCCTGGGAGTAGTCCCCCGCCGGTTTGGGAACATTGGTCGGCTGCAGATAGGTCTTTTCCATGTTCTTCCTCCTCTTGATGTACGGTCAGCCTGACGAGACTGAACAACAAACCTGATGATACAGGGATTGAGTTGCCGGGACACTCCACTTCTCACCGCAGCATCCCGCAACCCCCGTACTCACGCACATACTGGCGCACTCACGCACTCACACACCCGGCGCCTCGCCCACCTCTCGGACTCCTCCTGCTCATTCCGGTTCTCCCTCACTCTCTCCCGTGCGTGTGCTGCAAGTCTCTGCTGAGAGTTCTGCAGTAGTCTGTGCTGTAATCTATGTAGTAGTCTATGTAATGGAATGCTGAAACTCAGCCGTCCGAAGTGTCGAAACTCAGCCGACCGGAGTGTCGCAAACCGGCCTCCGGCCGGCCAACCCGCAACCCCCATACTCACGCACACACTGGCGCACTCACGCACTCACACACCTGGCGCCTCGCCGCCCGGCCAACCCGCAACTCCCATACTCACGCACATACTGGCGCACTCACGCACTCACACACCCGGCGCCTCGCCGCCCGGCCAACCCGCAACTCCCATACTCACGCACAAACTGGCGCGCTCACGCACTCACACACCCGGCGCCTCGCCGCCCTCTTGACCCCCGCAGTCGTGCGGTCTACAGTAGACATAGTCCCCGGCTCCCCAGACCCGCGGAGAATCTGCTCCCGGTTGTAGCGAATGACGAGGGTGAAGGCGAAACCAGCGACCGTTTCCCATAACGTTGTTCTGGCTGGCCCGAAGGTAGAATTCGCCGGTGCACTGTGACACACAGTTGTCACGGTCTTGTGGCATTGATTCCCCATCACGTGAGGTGATTGTATGCCCAGGCTGACTGAACAGGAACAACAGGAGGTCATCCGCTTCTTGGAGGCTGACAAGCCTCTGCCGGACAAGTATCGATTCTTGCTGTTTGCAGATAAGCGCGAAGTGGAACTCGTGTGGAACGGAAAGACGAACGAGGTCTGCAACGTGGTGCTGCCGTTCCAGGTCATCGAGCAAGTAGACGAACCACGAGCCGAGACTCCGTCAGATGCCTCGCTTCAACTCGGGCTGTTCGACCCGCGCGGACGCCAACTCAAAGGGTGGACGAACAAGCTTATTTGGGGCGATAACAGACTGGTTCTTTCCAGCCTCAAGAACGGCCCCCTACGCGAAGAAATCGAACAGCAGGGGGGCATCAAGCTCATCTATATCGACCCACCGTTCGATGTCGGCGCCGACTTCTCGATGGACATCGAAATTGGGAACGACACGTTTACGAAAAGACCCAGCATACTGGAAGAGATTGCGTACCGCGACACGTGGGGCAAGGGGGCGGATTCGTTCATCGCCATGATTCACGAGCGACTGGTGCTGATACGCGATTTGCTGGCAGATGACGGAAGCATCTATGTGCACTGTGATTGGAGGGCGAATTCGCATATCCGTCTGGTATGTGACGAGATATTCGGGAAGGACCGCATGGTCAACGAAATCATCTGGAAACGACGGTCCGGGGTTTTGGCTCAATCGAGACAATTCGGCGTTATGACGGACTCCATCTTGTTCTATTCGAAGACCAACGACTATCTGTTTGCCCCACCAGTCTCCAGAGACGGTGCTCAGGACTACGTGGAGGAGCGATTCAAGTATGTAGATGAGAAGGGGCGTCGATATCGACTGAGTCCAATCGTCAGTCCGTCCTATAGCCCGACTCTGGTCTACAAGTACAAAGGTTACAATCCCCCGCGGACTGGCTGGTCATGCTCCCCGGAAACGATGAGACGATGGGATCTCGAGGGCAAGCTAGTATTTCCCAAATTGGCGACGCAGAGGATCCAGCGCAAGCAGTACTTGGATGAATGGGAGGGCCGTCCAATACAGTCCCTCTGGGACTCAATCCCGCCGATTAATCCTCAGGCTGCTGAACGCTTGGGCTACGCCACTCAGAAGCCCGAAGCTCTCTTGGAACGCATCATTGGCGCCAGCAGCAAACGGGATGACCTCGTCGCCGACTTCTTCTGTGGTTCGGGCACAACGGCGGCAGTCGCGGAGCGGCTTGGCCGCAAGTGGATTGCCTGCGACCTGGGCAAGTTCGCAATTCACACTACTCGGAAGCGCCTGATCGGCGTCCAGCGCCAACTGAAATCGGAGAACAGAGACTTCCGTGCGTTCGAGATTCTGAACCTAGGACGATACGAGCGTCAGCACTACGTCGGCATCAACCCGAACCTGCGCGAGGCGGAACAGCAGCGGCAGTTTCAGGAGAAAGAAGCGGCCTTCGTAGACCTGATACTGCGCGCATACCGGGCCGAGAGAGTCGATGGCTTCCTTACCTTCCATGGCAAGAGGGCGGGCCGCCTGGTAGCGGTGGGGCCGGTAAATCTCCCCGTGACGCGACTCTTCGTTGAGGAGGTCATCCTCGAATGTCGGCAGAAACACATCACCCGCGCCGATATCCTGGGCTTTGAATTCGAGATGGGGCTATTCCCTAACGTGCTGGAAGAAGCGCGCGCCAAGGGCATCGATATCGCACCGAAGTACATCCCCGCGGAGGTGTTCGACAAACGGGCGGTGGACAAGAACCAGGTTGTCTTCCACGATGTCTCCTATATCGAGGTCAACCCGCGCGTCAAAAAGAACAGCGTGGCCGTCGAACTGACGGACTTCTCTGTCTTCTATTCACAGGATTCTATCGCGAATGCTGAGTCAGCACTCAAGGACAAGGGCAGTAGGATTGTGGTCGAGAAGGGCCAGATTGTGAAAGTAAGCAAGGACGCCAACGGCATTGTCACTCGCGAGGTCCTCACCCGCCAGTGGACCGACTGGATTGACTACTGGGCTGTGGACTTCGATTTCGAGAGCAAGCGCGAGATCGTGAGGGTAAAGAATGAAGACACGGGGGAATGGGAAGAGCGATGGACAGGTGACTACATCTTCGAGAACGAGTGGCAGTCCTTCCGCACACGGAAGGACCGGTCGCTGGAGCTGACGAGTATCTACCACGAATGTGAACCTGGCAGGCGCAAGCTGGCAGTGAAGGTGGTGGACATCTTCGGCACGGACACCATGACTGTTGTGGAGGTGACGGTGGGAGGGCAAGGATAGTGGCACTCCACAGGAACTTCCCCGAATCCCCTTACGCGATTCTCGACCCAGCGGTCCGTTGGTTTCCCGCAGACGAAGCGCTGAGGGAGACCACGATGGACAAGCTCATGCCCCCTCTGGTGCCGCAGCTCCGTCGCAGCGTGAAAGAGTGGCGAGACGCGCACTACATCGGAGCCACAGACACAAGCCGAAGCCTGCTCAACTGGTGGTTCACCACCACCCATCTGATGCAACACGGCAACGGCACCATGATGGACTTCCAGTACTACTTCGCACAGCGAGAGGCCATGGAGACGATTGTCTATCTGTGCGACGTCGTCGGTGTACGGGACAAGTTCGACCTCATGCGCTTCGATGGTTCCGGACTGGTGTCCTCTGGAATGTTCGACGAGAGTTGGCGTCGATTCGTGGTGAAAATGGCTACAGGTTCGGGGAAGACCAAAGTGTTGGGCTTAGTCCTGGCCTGGAGCTTCTTCCACAAGCTGTATGAGCCGCAGTCCCAATTGGCGCGCAACTTCCTTGTGATTGCCCCGAACATCATCGTGCTCGACCGCATCCGCCGCGACTTCGATGGACTGCGCATCTTCTTCGAAGACCCTGTCATCCCCGAGAACGGTGTCGACGGGCGCAACTGGCGCGACGATTTCCAGTTGACGCTGCACCTCCAGGACGAGGTGCGCGTCACCTGTCCCACGGGAAACATATTCCTAACCAACATCCACCGCGTGTATTCCGGGGATGAGACGACGCCCTCGCCCAATGATGACGACACGATGGATTACTTCTTGGGCCGGCGGCCGACCGGGTCGACGACGGACTCGAAGGTCGACTTGGGCATCATTGTGCGTGAGGTTGACGAACTAGTTGTACTCAATGATGAAGCTCACCACATGCACGACCCGCGCATGGCGTGGTTCAAGTCCATCGAGGACATCCACAATCGGTTGAGGCAGAAGGGATCGGTACTCTCTCTTCAAGTCGACGTGACTGCCACGCCGCGGCACAACAACGGTGCCATCTTCGTTCAGACTGTCGCTGACTATCCACTCGTGGAGGCAATCTCACAGAATGTGGTGAAGCATCCCGTCCTGCCCGACCCTGCCAGCCGCGCGAAGTTGAACGAGAGGCAAAGCGCAAAGTACACGGAGAAGTATGCCGACTACATCCACCTTGGCGTTATCGAATGGCGGAAGGCCAGCGCCGAGCACGAGAAGATGGGCAAGAAGGCGATACTCTTCGTCATGACCGACGACACCCGAAACTGTGATGATGTCGCCGCGTATCTGGAAGGCACCTACCAGGACCTCAAGGATGCCGTCTTGGTGATTCACACGAAGAAGAACGGAGACATCTCGGAGTCGGCAACGGGCAAAGACAAAGAGGCACTCGACTTGCTGCGAAAACAAGCCAACGACATCGACGAATCCAGCAGCCCATTTCGAGCGGTGGTTTCCGTGATGGTGTTGAAAGAGGGGTGGGATGTGCGCAACGTGACCACCATTGTGGGGCTGCGGCCGTACTCCGCCCAGAGCAACATCCTCCCGGAACAGACTCTGGGACGCGGCCTGCGCAAGATGTATCCTGGAGGCGTCGAGGAGTACCTGAGCGTGGTGGGCACGAACGCGTTCATGGACTTCGTGGAGTCCATACAGGCTGAGGGAGTTGTTCTCGAACACAAGCCCATGGGGGAGGGCACGCAGCCAAAGACTCCTTTGGTTGTCGAGGTCGAGGCCAGCAATATCAAGAAGGACATTGGGGCCCTCGACATTGAGATTCCGGTGCTCACGCCGCGCGTGTATCGGGAGTACAAGAACCTGGCGGACCTGGACCTGGGTGCACTTGACCACCAGCACGTCGCCTACCTCCGGTTCACCAAGGAACAGCAGCGCGAGATAGTCTTCCGGGACATCACAGACGGTCATGTTACACACGTGACCTTGCTTGACGGCGTCGGCGTTGCCGACTACCGAAGCGTGATTGGCTACTTCGCCCAAGCAATCATGAAGGATTTGAGGCTGGTTAGCGGCTACGACGTCCTGTACGGCAAAGTGAAGTCATTCATAGAAGGGCAGTTGTTCGACCAGAAGGTCGATCTAGACGATCCGAATACTCTGCGCAATCTCTCCGAACTGGCCGCCACAAGGACTCTCGTAGAGACGTTCAAAAAGGCCATAAATGCGCTCACCATCCAAAACAAGGGAGACGCCGAAATCCGTGACAGCATCAAGCTGCGGGAGACACGACCCTTCGTTGTGAAAGACCAGAGCTACCTCATCCCCAAAAAGAGCGTCTTCAACCGGATCATCGGGGACAGCCACTTCGAGTTGCTGTTCGCACGTTTTCTTGATGATTGTGAGGACGTAGTTTCATATGCAAAGAACTACTTCGCGGTCCACTTCGAACTCGACTACGTGAACTCTGGCGGCGACATCGCCGCCTACTATCCGGATTTCGTGGTTAAGATGGGTGACGGGCAGGTCTTCCTTGTCGAAACCAAGGGGCAGGAAGACCTCGATGTCCCACTCAAGATGGAGCGGCTGCGCCAGTGGTGCGAGGACGTGAACCGCGTGCAGCACGACGTCAGGTTCGACTACGTGTATGTGGACATGGAGAGCTTCGAACAGTACCGCCCAACGTCGTTCGCGCAGTTGGTCGAGGCGTTTCGGGAATACAAGGGGCGCACGTGACTGCGCGGGGAATTGTGACGCGGGAGTTCAGGTTGCTTGACTTCGCAGTGTAGCCGGACCAGTTCGTCGTCTTACCATTGCCACCAAGACGTAGCAGAGCGGAGTGTCGCCGAGCGCGAAAAGAAGCTTCAGTAGGTACTGCGACCCAATAAGGTTCAACAGAACAGCAGTGGGGACAGTCCCGCCAAACGCCACAAGCGCGAAGAGTGCCGAGTCCAATGCTTGTGAGACGGCAGTGGATGCGTTGTTGCGTAACCACAGGTGACGCCCAGAGGTTCGGCGTTTCCAGAAGTCGAACGCCCACACGTCGTGATGTTGCGACACGACATATGCAAGCAAGGAAGCCGCTACAATGCGTGGAATCATCCCTAGAATGCTGTTGTAAGAGGCCTGTTGCTGCCAGAAAGGAGAAGCGGGTAGGATGCGACCAAGCACGATAAATGCGACCAGCGCGCCGTTGGCCGCAAGTCCCAACCAGACCAGCGAGGTGGCGGTCTTCTTTCCGTACACTTCACATACCACATCGCTCAAGAGGAAGGTTACGGGATAGGCGACTATGCCCGCCGGAACGACAAACGGCCCGAAACTTGCAAGCTTCACAGCCAATATGTTCGCGATGAGCAGAGCCGTGACGAAACTGACTGAGAGTGCTGAGAGTGTCATGGGCGCGTCCAGTCAAGTAGCCGTTGCCGGTTTCGAGTCGGATTGGGCATGCCAAATAGAGTGGTACGCTGCGGTGCACAAATCGCTGTGAATCGTTACGCCTGTGCCAATTACCATGGCGAGGTCAGTTTGGCAGCACTCCGAGGCAAACCCAACGACCGGGATTCCGCATGCTCTGGCGTAGCCGACCTCAAATAGTGTTCCGGAGTCCAAACCATCAAGAATGGCCAATACTCCGTCAGCGGCTGACAACTGCTCGAGGTCCGCTTGGGCTATCGAACTTGGGGGACCGACTCCCACATCGTGCAAAGGTGAGATTACCCGCGCACCGAGAGATGATAGCGACTCACGAAGAGTATCGACCAGCCAACGTTGAGCCACCGAAAAGAAAGGTCCGGCAAGATAGATAGTCGGTGCTTTGAGCACGTGTCTTTCTTCAAGAAGGTCTGGATTCACAACCTCGCCCGATTCGCGCAGGACTTGCAACGGCCCCCGTGACGCCCACACTGCAGTAGCCAGCGAGGCCCGCCGAGCAGCTTCGGCCGCTGGCAACCCCAACTCTCCCCAACAGCAGGCGAAGACACTGCTGAAGACATCACCCGTTCCGATGGGGTATATGGGTTTCACGGGGAAGACGCCGATGTCGCACACTCCTGCCGCGTCGACCACGAAAGCACCCATGGCACCGCGCTTCGCTACCACGGCATCTAGCTTGTAACGCGCCAATAGCTCTTGAGCGGCAGCGTGGGAAGACCCTTGTGCGTTCGAAATTGACAGTATCTCCGACCGGTTCGCCACTAGCGCGGTCCGTGGGCCGCTCCACCTTGTTCGGGCATTCAGCTGGGTTAGGCCCTGAGGGTCAATGATCAAACTGGTGCCAGCAATCGACCAATCTGCCTCGACCATGCCAAACGCAAGGACCGTTTTGTCAGTCGCATGCAATTGCAGCCGAGGCAACTCCCTGGGAGACAACTGGGGCACGTGAAGTGGCGTCGAGTACGTGAAACACACGGAGGATGGCCTTGGCTGGCAAGACACGGTGAAGCCGAACGAAGTGGCAAGCAATTGAATGAGGTCCTGCTCCTCAACAGTGGCGGCGGTGACGAGCTCGAGAGGTACGGTAGCGCGCGAAATTGCTACTGCAGCCCGCAACCCCGAACCGTAGAAGTCATCGCGCGCAGGATCGCGGCAGACTTCTCGATAGGCCCCGCCAAGTATCTTCATGGCCTAGGAGTTGATTGTCACAGTCCCAACGCATTCAACCAACTGTGGGACGACATTTCTTCATTGGCCGTCTTGAGACTGTCACGAATTCGCGCAAACTCGGTGGACAACTCTTGTCGTGCAGTACTGTTGCGCCCGCCCAAGTAGTCGTCAAGGTAGTTCGACTGCCCGGTTCGGTCGTGCAGTGGTGTTCGCACACGCTCGGCGGCGCGGTCGAAGAAATGCTCAAGCATAGCTTTGGTGGTCATCGTCCCGTGGTAGCGTTCGAAAGCGTCGATAGCCAACGCCTCAATGTGATGGCCACGCGGCCTAAGTGAGTCGGATAGGCCCTCAAGACTCGCTTTGATGATCTTAATGACCGGAACCACTCGGCCGGAGTTTGCCTGATTCACGTCCGTGAGCCTCTTCGCAAACGTCTGCGGGCGGATGACGTTGGACCATCCCTCTCCGTTGCTGGCTGCAATTCGAACACCTGTCGACGTTTTCAGCGCCGGCAACAGTTGAAGTTCGTGTCCGTCCTTGTAGGTAAGCGTGATAGCCAAGTCGCCGCGCTTGACGCTGACCGAGTCAGGTAGGGTTTTTCGAAGCAGGTCCTCGAACCTGCCCAGCAACTCCTGCGGGTCTGCCGCTGCGAATCGGTCTTGATTCAGCAGGACCAACGCGTCAACGTCGCTGAGACCGCTAACGTATGTGTGTCGGCTGACAGACCCTCCAAAGCGCAAGGTGACGCTATCATCTACGTAGTCTTCAAGTATGCGCTTGACTTCGTCCAGATGCCCATTGATAGCAGACGAGTCCCGTTCATTGACGTTGCGCAGCAAGTCTCTGAGGCGTTCGCTTACATCTTGATCGTAATCGGCCACCTGAGTGCGGCGCTGCGAGTCCGCGACTTGGGATTCGGCTTCCGAACGCACGTAAGTGCTGTAATGTCCACCTGATCCACACATTGCCATTCTCCCGCGCGTGCTAGACTCCGAGGGCAATACGGTCCTTGCACGACGGACAGGTGCCACATGGTGACGCGACGCCTGTCTCGCAGCTATAGGTCAGGTCAAGCGGCACGTCATGTGCCATGGCGAAGTCGACGATCCCTGTCTTCTCGAGAGCGATGAACGGAGCGTCAAAGTTCAACCGGCCATCCGTATATTCAGAGACCAAGGAACCCATAAGGTCTCGGAAACGAGGGGAGCAGTCGTAGTATGGGCTTCCCGCGTGGATTCCCAGCGCGATGATACCAGCAATGTCTGGATAGGCCATTAGGGCCATTGTTACGAACGCGGCGTTTCGCCCCTTGACTTCACCCGCCTGAGCGGCGTGTAGGCCTCGCAAGACAATCTCCCTGAGGGGCATCCCATATCGCAAGACTATCTGCCTCACATGCTGCCGCTCAACCGGATTGGCAGGATGGCCAAAATCGATGAAAACCGGCCTGACCTCGAATCCCAAGTTGAGGTAATACGCAATGCATGCGGTGGAGTCTATCCCTCCACTGGCCAATACGTACGCCGTCTTGCTTGCTCCTGACATGTCCCTTCCCTAAGGCGATGCGCGCCGTTGTTGCTCGGTTTGAAGCATCTTGTGGAATATCTCCGCTTGAGAGCGTGCGTCGTCCAGCGCGTTGTGCGTTTGTTGATGCTCTGGCTGGTATTCGTCTTTGAGGCGACTGGAGCGGGACTGTTCCCAAGTTGCTCCAGTCAACCCCATGTAGTAGGACTTGATGTCGATGCCGCCAAATCCAAAAGGATTCGCCCGAAGGAACTTGTGGAAATACCAGTTGATGAAGCACCAGTCGAATACAGCGTTGAAACCGACGAACACCGGAGCCCTTCCGCTCGACACGTTGGCGATCCAATCGCGGAACTCGACCATGGCAACTTGCGCTGGGATGCCTGTGGCGGTCAAGTCCGCCATTGAAAGGCCGGAGATACTCAGCGCCTCGGGAACGAAGTCCATGGTCAGCGGTCTGATTGTCTTGTAGATTGACAGTTCGGGTCTTCCTACTACGCACGCACCGAATGACAACATGCTATATTCACCCGGGATAGGTCCTGAGGCCTCGATGTCGACCGATATGTACACTTCAGGTTCGTTAGAACGCTCCCACGTCATAGGTCCCCCCTAGGCATGTCCAGTAATGGCGGTCTGGTCCGGACTCTGCCCCAATGCTCACGGAGTTCCTCCAAGGTGGCAGAAGAAGTCGCGTCCGGGTCCCAGACAAACTGCTCAACCGCCTTAATATCAAAGGGTGAGTCAGTGCCCTTCCTTGCGGTTACGACGACGTGCCGTCCCAAGGCCAGCGCACAACCAAGCTCAAGCAGACAATTGGGGCGAGTGGCTGTGATGTCTCGGCCACAACCAGCGTGCTCTCTCGAATCCGACCAAAGATCTCCGCATCCAGAAGCGGTTTTGTCGCTGGAGTTCTGCCCATCTGAACCGGACAGTAATCCAACTCTTGTACGAACGGGTCGATCACCTGTCGGTAGAACTGCTCCACCTCGTTGAACTCGGGAAGCTCGTGGTTAAGAAGACGAACGTAGAAGGCTGAAGGCGGCTGCAACTCAACCAGCATGTGGACAATAGCATTGGCAACTGCATCTGGAGTCGACTGCCCCTGACATGTCGTCAGTCCCTGCAGAAGAGCAACAAGAGCTTGTGCCTCCTCGTTGGGATACCAGTGACGCGGGTCGTAACGAACGCTCTCAAGAATCCGAAGGCTGCCTCCTCGTCCATCGTCGCTGCTCGAACCTATCTCGAGGTCCAGAGGTATTACGGGTCTGCTCCGCGCACAGAACAGACTTGCGTAGTGTTCGACACCTTCACCTCCCCCAATCGTCACAAGTATGTCGGACTGGGAGGCCAGCAGTGTCCGCCGAACAGCTCCGGAACTCCAATTCCATTGCCCCGGAACGATGCCTACAGATCCTCGGCACAAGAGATCATTCCAGAGAGGTCTTCTGTCTTCAGGGATGTGCTCAGTAGTCTTATATGTTGTCACCGTAGTAATCAGCTTGTCGGAGGCTGTCCCACGAACACTGCCTTCTGACACCATCTCGCTCAGAGTCGCAAGTATTGTCCAGTCAAATACTTGAGGAATTTCGCCCGATTGGGGTGGTAGTCGCGGTTCCTTGTCAGCGAGAACTACGAAGGAGGCTCCCTCCAACGCCAGACGACGCACCAACTGCTGAATCAGAATATGTGCGTATTCAAGACGCTTTGGGGAGCATGAGGAACTTGCACTGCCCGCAATTAGAATTCTCCGGCCGCGGATTCTCATTCGTCTTCATCCCGCCCGACTGCACGTGATGCCACGGGGCTAGTCGCCTTCACTCACGCGAAACCATGGCTATGCGGTGTGGTCGAAGTGCCCTGAACTGGAGAGCTTATCATCATTGTATCCCGATTCGATACGAATGTGAACGGTTGAACTGGCTCCAGTTGCTTTTCGCTTTCGACGCCGTAGGGGAATTCCGAAGAATTCCGGGGGCACCTTGATTAATTCATCCTCACGTACGGAATGGGCCTCTCGATGACCATCTGCTCGCCTGACCAGGCGTAATTAGCTTTGGGTTTGTAAAGATAAGTGTGGTGTCCCCATATTGACATAAACTGCCGCAGTCTTGACATCGCATCCTTATCACGTTCATCATGCGGGTTGTGCCGAGGATATCGAGAGCCGTTGTTCCGAATCTACCTCATCACGTGACCCAGCGGAGTGGTATTATCGAAGGTAGCAGGTCAGCCTAATTGTTGTGAGGAGATGACATGACACCTCGAATCAGCAACGGAGCACTGGCGGAAGTCCAGAAGGCGCTCGGGCAGTATGAAAGCCTGGTCAACATTTCCGCATTGACTACCGCCACCAAGGCCACGTATGACGGGCACGCCCGAGCCTTCGTGAGATGGTTGGCAGGCGGAAACGACCCCGGTTCGAGCAAACAGACTCAGCCGAGGCCGTCCCCGCGGTCACCCTAGGTGACAAATGAGACAGCCCGCGGAATTCCGGGGACACCACACTCAATTCATCCTCACGTTCAGAATGGGCCTCTCGACGACCCTCTGCTAGTCTTTTCGGGCCTGCTTAGCTTTGGGGTTGTGAAGATAACTGCGGTGTCCCCGAAATACGATACGCACTGAGGAGGATGGGATGAGTACTATTCTTGAGGGTTCCGCCGACAAGATTGCCCGCTTCAACGCCATCGGTCTAGACTACAACATCGTTGCCGCCAGGGTCTACGACGAGCGGCGTGCCACACCGAACCCGTTCGGCAGGCTGTTTCTGACCTACGTCATCGCGGCACTCAACGCGTTCGACATGCTGCGGCAGATGGGCACGCGTGATAGGGCATACTCATTCGACGACGGGGGTTTCGGCGCGCGGCTTGAGTCGAAGCTCGTCCGACTCCGAGGCGTACTGGAACCTATGATGGGCGGTGACATCACTTCTGTCGACTTGTCTCGGCACGGGCAGGCAATCCGAGCGTCATACGATGAGCTTGCTGGAAACGGGGCGGGTGCCCTCCATTCTCAGGGCCATCACTTCCACGTTGGCGCAGCAAAGGTCCTTCACTTCCTCAACCCTGAGCTGTTCATCATCGTAGACAGCAACGCCTCCAGGGCTTTCCGCGAGGCACACAGTGTCCCTTACAGGAACACGACTCAGCCGGGCTACACTGCGGAGCGATATGTGCAGTGCATGCGGTGCGCCCAGACGGACATCTCCGAGTACGAGGTCGCGCGCTTCCAGAGACTGGAGCCGGGCACTCCTCTGTGCCGCATCTACGACAAGCTGACGTTCATGACCGGCTCTACGTAGATCTTTGACTAGGCCGTATTCGGTTGGCGAGCAGGCGTGCGCCTTGCGGGTCATCAGGCCCGTTGGCGCACCCGAGGCACGCACTCGACCGTCGCATGAAGAGAGCGGAATGCATCGCAACACGCGAGCAGAAGGGGGACAGTGATGGACACGAGCCAGTTCGACAGAGTCGTAGCGAAGATGCCCGAGCTGCTGACGCAGCTCCAGTCAAGTCCAATGCTCGCCAGGGGCAGTCTCCCTAAGCTACCCGAGCGGGGCGTCTACGTCTTCTATGAAGGCGGAAGACCCATCTATGTTGGGCGTTCTAGGAACATGAGAGCGCGCATCCTCAACCATGGTCGACCAAGCTCGATGCACAACGCGGCCACATTCGCGTTCATTCTGGCCAAGGAAGAAGCGTCCAACGGGGGACTTGCTTTCTCAACGGCCAAGAGACAATCGCTGCAGACCGACGGGGGCTTCAGCCCGCTCTACCTGCGCGCCAAAGACCGAGTGAGCAGGATGCAGATTCGCGTTGTTGAGGTTGACAATCCTATCGAGCAGACCGTCTTCGAGGTGTACGCAGCCATTGCACTGAAGACTCCGTACAACGACTTCCGGACGCACTGATTCCGGTGAATTCCGGGGACACCACACCTAATTCATCCTCACGTTCAGATTGAGTCTGATCTGTCCATTTGCCACCCTTGAACACCCGGCAGTAGCTTTGGAGATGCAAAGATAGGTGCGGTGTTCACATGACTCCATGAAACCCCACGCTCACCCAACGGCTTCGAGCACCAGCGCGAGGAACTCCCGCGTGTCTGAGAAGTAGTTTGGATAGGCGCTTCGCAGCGCCTCCAGCGAACTCACCTTGACCAACACGACATCCCTAGTGGGATCCCTCTCGTTTTGCGTCTCTGTCGCGAAATACTGTTCGGCTGCGCTTTCGGCCCCATCCAGCGAACCCTTGTACCGCCGAATCACCATCGAATGCTCTCTTGGTCGAAGCTCCAGAACAAAATACCCCCAGCCCCTCAGCCCACGCCGCGTGATTCTCTTGGTGGCCAGTCTGTACGCGCCCAGTCGAGCTTCCACCTGCAACCGGTCCACGTATCTTGCCAGTTCTCTTCTCACAGACTCGCTGGAGACTGGCATGTTGGGCACCCGCGGACAGTCCTCTTTCCGAGCAATCACGTCACCCATGAGGGCGAAGAACCGCCTCCAGTCTCTCTCGCCTCTTCCGCTCTTGATGCCCTGTCCCTCGAACGCATCTACCGTCTCGACTGCAGTCGCCCAGACGTGTTGCAGGTGCGACCTTATCTGAACCTCAATCTTGAGTCCGTTGTACGTCTCGTTACGCTCGCTGCGATACTCGTAGACGAAGTGGATACTCCGGTACCCGTCGGACTTTGGATTGTCTACGTAGTTGTTCTCGCGCAGAAGGAGGTGTCTTGAAGGCCTTCTCGGTGTCCGGCACAGGACCGCAAGGGCGCGAGCCGACTCAACCGATGACAAAACTGCTCGGCATCCCCCGATGTCCTGCATCGCAGACAGTACTAGGTCCGGCATGCGCCCAAGCTTGTCCGCAATTGCGACACGCCTCTTGATGCGCTGGGCTATGACTGCTTGGCGTTCTATCTGCTGGGCTCTGGTACGCAACCCCATCTGAAGCGTATTCAGCGGAAATGCATGGGCAGAACGCCAATTGTTGATGACGTCGATTGCGGCCGACCATTCAGACAGAGTCACTGGCCTTCCAATCAGCGTGCGACCAGCTGCGTCGATCTCGGCCGACGTATGTTCCCGCTGCACCCAACCAGGCATCAATAGACAGTATGGCTAGTCCCGACGATGACGGTCAAGAGCCCGGGGTCTCGAATTCCGCGGGAATTCCGGGGACACCGCCGGCCGGAGGCCGGGTTCTGGGTTCGCCGCCGCAGAGCGGCGGGGTTGCGGGTTGCGGGTTGGCGGGTTAGCCAGCGAGGCGCTGGGGTTCAGAGTTCTGGGTTCGCCGCCGCAGAGCGGCGGGGTTACGAGTTGCAAGTTGGCCGGACAAGCAAGATTCCGGGTTCATCACGCCGATAGGACCCGGCCAGTCCCCGGGTGGTACGGTCGCTCGCTCCACGTGCGCCAGCCAAAGAACTTGCACATTCGGCCAACGGCGTAAACTTGCGGGTCGAAGTGCATCTGGACATGGTTGGAGGCGGCGTTGTTCGTCTCGACGGCCGATCGGCAGGTACTGAACCCCGCATGATGCAGGCGGTCGAACCGGCGCCGCGCACTGTACGCCAGCAGGCCGCGGTTGCGATAGCGGGGAACTGTGTAGACCGCCCCGAGCCACGCTTCCCCCTCGCCGAACCGAACCTCGAATCCAAGGCGGTCGAGCGCTCGTCTCGCCGTCTGCGACGTGGCGAGCCAACCCACGTGGGCCACTTCCCTCCCCTCGTAGAGGCAGAAGGCGACTGCGCCCGAGTCAAGGGCATGCCGAGCCTGTGACACCACGTCGCGGAAGTCGCATCGTGTTGCGAGCAGCCGGTCGGCCTCTTCGTTGCTCTGGATGAAGCACTCATCAAATCCGGAGGGCGGCGCCCCCGGCCGGGTGGCGGGCGAATCCAGCGGGTACTGGTACAGAAGGAACCTACGAAAATCCACCACGTAGCGGCGTATCGCAGTCACGGCGGCGGTGACCAGCCCCACTTCACGCGCCAGAGACCACCCCCGCGCAATAACGGCGGCAAGAGAGGCCACGCGCCTCCGACAGGCGGACCCCCGGGCATCCCTGCCCATCATGAAACGCAACAGTAGCAGCAGTCGCCTCAGAACACCAGACCCCGGATGTGCAGTATCGCGAGTACAAGGGGAGCGACTGATGGTCATCAAGGTAGCAGTGTCGAGTCCCGGGTTGGCCGGCCAGGGGCCGTAGTTCCGGGTTCGCCGCCGCAGAGCGGCGGGGTTACCTAGTTCAGCGTTCTGCGTTCTGAGTTCTGGGTTGCGGGTGCTGCGCTGACAAGCGTCACGTCTCTGAATTGACAGGACCTCTCTACGGTTGACTGCCGCCTCGCGCCTCTCCGGACAGCCGCGCCATCCCAAGCCGTCCGATTCCATTGCGTTACAATGGCATCCAGCCCTCGCGGCACTCACAACTGGAGGAGCACACATGGCTAGACGACTCTGGGAAGCATCCGAGGAGCTGAAGCGAAACGCGAACATCACCGCCTTCATGCGGGCCGTGAACGGGCGGCATGCGCTGAACCTGACCACCTACCCCGAGCTCTACCTTTGGTCCATCGACCACATCCCGGAGTTCTGGGCGCTGGCGTGGGACCATGCCCGGATAATCTCCTCGAAGCGATACGACGAAGTCGTCGATGACCCGTACAAGATGCCGGGCACGAAGTGGTTCAGCGGAGCGCGGATGAACTTCGCAGAGAACCTGCTGCGTCGACGAGACGACCACACGGCATTCGTGTTCCGCGGCGAGGGTGAGGTCATCGAGCGCATGTCCTATGCCGACCTCTACGCCACCGTGGCGGGACTGGCGAAGTCCCTCCGCAACCTCGGCGTGAAGCCAGGCGACCGCGTGGTGGGCTACATGCCGAACATGATAGAGACGGCTGCCGCCATGCTGGCCACAACCGCCATCGGCGCCACGTGGGCGTCGTGCGCAACCGACATCGGGCCGGACGCCGCGGCTGACCGCCTGGGGCAGGTGGAGCCGGTGGTCCTGTTCACGGTCGACGAATACCTCTACCGGGGCAAGCGCTTCGACGTGATCTCCCGCGCGGCCACGCTGGCCGCCCGGATACCGTCACTGCGCAAAGTGGTGGTGAGTTCCTACCGCAAGGCTGAGAAGGCGGATGTCAGGCCGATACCGAATGCCGTCCGATGGGAGGACTTCTCCACTCCCCTGCACGGCGAGGCCATCGATTTCGCACAGATGCCGGCACAGCACCCCGTGTACATCATGTTCTCCTCCGGCACCACGGGAAAGCCCAAGTGCATGGTCCAGGGAGCCGCAGGCGTGCTGCTGAACCACTACACCGAGGTGGTGCTGCAGACCGACCTCAAACCGGCCGACGTCATCACCTACATCACCACATGCAGTTGGATGATGTGGAACTGGCTGCTCAGTTCGCTCATGACCGGGGCCACGATAGTGCTGTACGACGGCAATCCCATGTACCCGGATACCGGAGCGATGTGGCGGCTCATCGACCAGGAAAGCGTGAGCATCTTCGGCACCAGCGCCACGTACCTCAACTACATCAAGACACACGGGCTGGTGCCAATGAGGGAGTTCGACCTCTCCTCACTGCGCGAGATAAGCCAGACCGGCTCCGTCTTGTCCGCCGAGGGGTGGGAGTGGGTCTATGATTCCGTGAAGCCCAACCTGCACTTCAACTCTATCGCCGGCGGCACGGATTTCAACGGCGCGTTCCTGGGAGGAAACCTGCTGATGCCCGTGTACGCGGGAGAGATGCAAGGCTGGACGCTGGGCAAGAAGTGCGCCGCGTACGGGTCCGACGGAGTGCCGGTGGTGGACCGCCAGGGCGAACTGGTCTGCGAGGCGGCGATACCCTCCATGCCGCTGTACTTCTGGAACGACGCCGACGGCGCGAAGTATCACAGCGCCTACTTCGCAATGTACCCGGGCAAGTGGCGCCACGGCGACTTCATACAGGTGCACAGCGATACCGGCGGCATCACCATGTACGGCCGCTCCGACTCCACCCTCAACCCCTCGGGAGTGCGCATCGGCACCGCCGAGATATACACCCAGATGGAGCGCATCGAGGGAATCGCGGACAGCCTCGCCATCGGACAGCAGTGGCAGGGCGATGAGCGCGTTATCCTCTTCGTCAAGCTGCTGCCGGGGTACGAGCTGACCGATGAGCTGAAGGCCACCATCCGCGGCGCTTTGTTGCGCAACGCCTCCCCGCGCCACGTCCCAGCCAAGATTATCGCCATCGCAGACATCCCCTACACGCTCAACATGAAGAAGGTGGAGGGCGCCGTCACGAACGTCATCCATGGCAAGCCGGTGCTGAATCGCGACGCGCTGTCCAATCCAGAGTCGCTCGCGCTCTACGAGGACCTGCCCGAACTGCGCACGTAGCCACTCAAACCGCACGGGCACGACGAGCCGTCGGGTAGTCCCGACCGACCGTGTAGCGCTACAATAGCGGACCCCGAGGAGAGGAGATACGAGAGCATGAAGGACACGTGGAGCGCTCTATTCGAACCGGAAAGCGTCGCCATCATCGGCGCTTCAGCATCCCCCGGCAGGCCGGGACACGAGATTATCAGAAACATCCAGGCGAACAAGTACGGGGGCCGCGTGCACCTCGTTAACCCGAAGGGCGGGGAGATACTGGGTCTGCCGGTGACCGCCTCCATCGATGAACTGCCCAACGGCATCGACCAGGCAGTGATCATCGTGTCCGCGGCAGCCACGACCGGAGTCGTGCGACAACTCGCGGCCAAAGGCGTGGGCACCTTCGTGCTTGCCGCCGGAGGCTACTCCGAGGTGGACGAGCACGGCGAGGAGTTGCAGCGGGAGCTGGCGCAGACAATCAAGGACCTGGGAGTCCGGGCAATCGGCCCCAATACCTCCGGGCACATCTCCATGCCACACCACTACACCTCCAGCTTCTTCCCGCTGGGGTGGATACGGCCGGGCAATATCTCCTACATCGCCCAGACCGGCAACTTCGCCACCCACACCCAGCGCTACATCACCTCCGGCGAGAGCTACGGGGTCGCCCGCGTGGTGGGCCTTGGCAACAAGATAGACATGGACGAGACCGAGGTGTTGGAGTACCTCGCGGACGACGATGCCACGAAGGCCATCTTCATGTACCTGGAGAGCTTCAAGCGGCCGCGCGAGTTCATGAAGGCGGCGCGGGCGGCATCTGCGAAGAAGCCACTGTTCCTGCTGAAGGGCGGCACGTCGAAAGAGGGCTCCCAGGCCGCCATCGCGCACACCGCGGCGCTTGCCTCCGACGACCGTGTGGTATCGGCCGCCATGAAACAGGCGGGCGTGACCCAGCTTCACGACTACTCTCACCTGTTCAACGTGGCCAAGGCCATCTCCACCATGCCCCTGCCGAAGGGCAACCGCATCAGCTTCATGGCGCCGTCCGGCGCGATGCTGGTGGTGCTGACCGACCTCTGCCGACAGCGACTTGACCTCGCGGTGCCCGACCTGTTGGAAGTCAACCGGGCGCGACTCCAGGCCATCGGCCCCGACTGGCTGCGGATGCGCAACCCCGTCGACATCTGGGGTCCGGCGATGGTCCACGGCATCGAGAAGGCCCATCGCGAGGCCATCGAGGCGGTGATGGACGACCCCAACATCGACGCGTGCATCGTGGTGCTGGTGGTGGTGGACGAGTTCGGCAGAACGCCGCTCGACTTCTTCGTGGAGATGGCGCACAAGTACCCTGATAAGCCGCTCTATGTCACATTCTCGGGCATCAAGGAACGGATGGAGGAGGCGAAGGCGTACCTGGAGCCGAGGGGCGTGCCCACGTACCCGTACATCGAGCAGCCGTTCGAGGTGCTGTCCATACTCAATAAGGCCCGCATCAACATGGAGCGCGCACGGAAGCGCGCCTGAACCGGCCGGAAGTCGGTGTTGACACAAAGGGAGGCACAATGACCGAGTTCCTTGGCTACGAGCGCCCAAACGGACAGGCGGGCATCCGGAACTACGTCTGCATCCTCCCGACCGTGAGCTGCGCCAACGAGATGGCCTGCTCCATCGCCGACGGCGCCGCCGGGTCCGTGCCGCTGCTGCACAACCACGGCTGTCTGCGACTCAAGCCCGATAACGACCGCGCCCGCAGCACGCTGGTTGGCCTCGGCTCCAACCCGAACGTCGCCGGAGTGGTGCTGCTGGGCATCGGCTGCCACATGCTGGACCCCGAGGGGATGGCGCAGGAGATAGCTGCCTCCGGCACACCGGTCGAGCTGATCACCGTCACCGGCGCGGGGGGCTATCAGAAGGCGATCGAGGCCGGACGCGCGGCGGCGCGCGCCATGCTGGCGAAGGCTGCGCTGCAGCAGCGCGTGCCCCTGCCATTGGGAAGACTCTCCGTCGGCGTGAAATGCGGCGGCTCCGCCACCATCTCTTCGGCCGCAGGCCATCCCGTGACCGGCTACGTGGTCGACAACGTCATCGACGCGGGCGGCACAGCCATCTTCAGCGAAACGGCCGAGGTCATCGGCGCGGAGCACCTGCTGGCGCGCCGCGCGGCCAGCGAGAAAGTCAAGAACGACTTGCTGGAGACAGTCAACCGCTTCGAGAAGATGATAATCGACTACGGCGTGGACATCCGCGGCGCGCAGCCTACGCCCGGCAACATCATGAGCGGACTCACCACCATCGAAGAGAAGTCGCTCGGCGCGCTGGTGAAGACCGGTACACGTCCGTTGAGCGGCGTGCTGGAATACGGCGAGCGGCCCGGCGGGCCGGGACTCTACCTCATGGACTCTCCGGCTTGGCCGGTCCACATGTTCCTGGGCATGGCCGCCGCCGGCAACCAAGTGTTCATCTTCTCCCTGGGCGGAGGCGTCTGCGGCCTGTTCCCCAGCCAGCCCGGGGCTCTGCGACCCCCCATCGTGCCGACCATCAAGGTGACAGGCGACCCCACGCTGAAGCACGAGATGGGGTTCTTCGATTTCTATGCCGGCAACGTCATCGAGGGAACGGAGTCGAAGCAGGAGGCCGCGGAGCGCTTCCTGCAGACGTTCATCGAGATTGCCTCCGGCAAGCCGACTACGCAGGAGTACTCCACGTACCGCGAGATACTGGACATGTACGCCACCGGCCCGATGATGTAAGGCGCGCCTTCGGCGGGTTCAATGCCCTCGTGTGACGGAATCCATGGCGATTGGGCCACGTCCGGACTACGAGAGCGACAGAGAGGGCCTGCGGCAGCGAACTGGAATCACCCCAAGCCAGGTCAGTGTGGGGATCCCCCTCGGGCACGCTATCGCGTGGGGAATACGGGGACACCATCTGAACGCAGGCATGATGACACGGCATCGATGTGTTCGGTTGCGCCATTTCACCGGCGGACTCTCCCATGGTGTCCCCGCATTCCGGCGCTCGTGTAGCGGTTACGCACCTAGGGGACGGTGTCAAACCGTCCCGCCAGGGAATACGGGGACACCATCTGAACGCAGGCAAGATCACAGGGCATCGATGTAGTCGGTCGCGCCATCTCACCGGCAGTCTCTCCCATGGTGTCCCCGCATTCCGGCGTTCGTGTAGCGAGCAATTGACGCAGGTGACGTCCAGCCGGCGGGCGGGATGTATCCCGCCCCTACCAGCGGGGTACTAATCGAATACACAACCCATCGCTACTCGACGGTGTCGCCGCAGCACCCCCAAGAATATCGGAATACGGGGACACCATCAGAACGCAGGCAAGATCACAGGGCATCGATGTATTCGGTTGCGCCATCTCACCGGCCGCCTCTCCCATGGTGTCCCCGCATTCCGTGTCGGTGTGGCGGGCGATTGACGCAGGTGACGCCCAGCCGGAGGGCGGGATGTATCCCGCCCCTACCAGCGGGGTGGTAATCGAATACACAACCCATCGCTACGGTGTCGCCACAGCACCCCCAAGAATATCGGAATACGGGGACACCATCAGAACGCAGGCGAGGTCACAGGGCATCGATGTAGTCGGTTGCGCCATCTCGCCGGCGGTCTCTCCCATGGTGTCCCCGCATTCCGTGTCGGTGTGGCGGGCAATTGACGCAGGTGACGTCCAGCCGGCGGGCGGGATGTATCCCGCCCCTACCAGCGGGGTGGTAATCGAATACACAACCCATCGCTACTCGACGGTGTCGCCACAGCACCCCCAAGAATATCGGAATACGGGGACACCATCAGAACGCAGGCAAGATCACAGGGCATCGATGTATTCGGTTGCGCCATCTCAACGGCAGTCTCTCCCATGGTGTCCCCGCATTCCGTGACGGTGTGCGGGCAATTGACGCAGGTGACGTCCAGCCGGCGGGCGGGATGTATCCCGCCCCTACCAGCGGGGTGGTAATCGAATACACAACCCGTCGCTACGTTATGGTGTCGCCACAGCACCCCCAAGAATATCGGAATACGGGGACACCATCAGAACGCAAGCAAGATCACAGGGCATCGATGTATTCGGTTGCGCCATCTCACCGGCCGCCTCTCCCATGGTGTCCCCGCATTCCGGCGTGCGTGTCGCGGTCACGAACGTGGGGGACAGTTTCAAACCGGCCCCCGGGGCCGAGGTGGGGTAAAACGAAGGGCCCGCCGGATGCCCGGCGAGCCCTGTTATGTCGGTATTCCAAACGAAAGCTAGCTTTCCAGCACGACGCGCGCGTCTACCGCAGTCACACCATCCTTGTACGCAAACACAGGGTTGAGGTCGAGCTCCTTGACCTCGGGATGCTTCTCCACGAAATTGGAGACACTCACGATGAGCTTCTCAAGCGCGCCGAGGTCGCACGGCTCGCTGCCCCGGAATCCCGTGAGCATCGGGAAGCCCTTGATCTCCCGAATCATCTCGGCGGCGTCGAACTTGGCCACCGGCACGATACGGAAGGCGACGTCCTTCAGCAACTCAACCAGGATACCGCCCAGACCGAACATCAGCACCGGACCGAACTGCGGATCTTTGCTCATTCCGACGATGACCTCGACGCCGGGTCTCGCCATGCGCTGCACCGAGACACCGTCGATCTTCGCCTTCGGGTACACCACCTTCACCGACGCCATCATGGCGGAATAGGCCTTCTCAACCTGGGAGACGTTCTCCAGGCGCAACTTCACACCGCCGGCGTCGCTCTTGTGTACGACCTCCGCCGACATCACCTTCAGGGCAACAGGAAAGCCCAGTTCTTTGCTGATGGCGACAGCTTCCTTCATGTTGCGGGCGAAACGGGTGTCAACCACCGGGATGCCGGCCGCCTTCAGCATCGCCTTGGATTCAACTTCATTCAAGACTTTCGGCATATCAGCCACTTTGCTCTGAGTCATTCTTGCCCGTACTCCTTACGTCTGCGTGACCGCAGAAAGCGGTGCGGTATTCTACATCATTCGCCACGCGGGCGAGAAGTCAAGCGAGCGCGAGGGACGGGGTAGCTGAACCGGCCTGCATCTGGTCGGCCGAATGCACGCAGCGAGTCGGCAAGCGCCCCCTACAAATAGACCGGGCAGCGTGCGCGGTGTCCAGACCGTCTTCCACCGCTATTGCATGCCGTACGCTCACCACCTACAATGCACCGTGCCACAAACCACCCCACGCGGGTGACACAAGGGACGGTGGCGTCAGGCCGGGCGGTCGGGTCATCGCCGGCCATACAATCGAAGGAGGGGACACACCATGGGCAACGCACTCCTGGAGAAACTGAAAAGCGCGATCCTCGACTACGACCCTGAAGCCTCCGCAGAATCCGCGCGCAAAGCCGTAGCGGCAGGCATCGCACCGTCGGAGATACTGTCAGCCATGACTGACGCCATCCGGGAAATAGGCGAGGGCTTCAACAGGGGCGACCTGTTTCTCCCCGACCTGGTTGGCGCGGCGGACGCGATGAGCGCCGCGACCCCTGTCGTCGAGGAGGAGATTCGACGTAGCGGGGCGCACACGCAGAGCACCGGCTCCGTGGTCATCGGCACCGTCTACGGCGACATCCACACCATCGGCAAGACGATGGTAGCGACGCTGCTCCAGGCGGAGGGATTCACGGTGCACGACGTCGGCATCAACGTGACCGCCGAGCAGTTCGTGGACAGCGTCCGCAAGTTCAAGCCCGATATCCTGGCCATGTCCGCGCTGATGACGATGACGGCTCCCGAGCAGCGGAAGGTCATTGAGTCGCTGCGTGCCCAGGGGCTGCGGGACGGGGTCAAGATAATGGTGGGCGGGGGCGCCCTCACTCAGGAGTTCGCGGACACCATCGGCGCCGATGGATACGATCCTACCGCACCGGGCGCAGCAAAGCTGGCCCGAAGGCTGATGGCGAGGTAGATGATGCCATTCACAAGAGGATTCACACGGCGTTTCCCTCCTCTGAAGATGCTCAGCGACGAGCAGGTGGAGGAGCTCCACCGCGGCACCTTACAGGTTCTGTGGACAACCGGCGTCTACATAGAGCATGAACGGGCGCTCAAGCTGTTCGAGCAGAACGGATGCAAAGTCGACCACGAAGCGATGCGCGTTCGGATACCGCCTGCGCTCGTGGAGGAATGCCTTCGCAAGGCGCCCAGCAGCTTTCCGGCGCCTGCGCGTGACCCGGGCAAGACGCTCATGATAGGCGGCAACGTCCTCTGCCTCGCCGTCGCACCGGGACACAAGACCGTCGACTCCACCACATGGGAGCCGCGCGAGGCGACCCGCAAAGAGAATTACGATGCGGTGCGTGTTCTCGACGCGCTTCCCACGGTGCATTTCTTCTCCCCGTACACGCCCTACTTCGGATTCCAGGGCGTCCCCTCCTGCATGGCCATGCCAGAGAGCCTGGCGGCCAGGATACGGAACTCCTCCAAATTCCAGTGCGTGGGCTTCTCCAACGATTCGGAGATGTTCGCCATCGAGATGGCCAAGGCCGTTGGTATCGAAATACTCGGCACCTGCGCCTGGGCGCCTCCCCTCGCGCTCTACCGGGACGCCGTGGAATCGACGTTCCGCACCGTTGAGGCCGGGTTCTGCCTCCGCGTCGTCACCGGACAGGTGATGGGCGGCACCGCGCCGGCATCCATCGCAGGCGCCATCGTCACGAACAATGCCGAGGTCATTGCCGGGCTCGTGCTGGCTCAGCTCATTCGGCCCGGCACACGCGTGCTGGTGAAGGACTTCACCGCGCCGATGAACATGGCCTCCGGTGCGCCCGCGTTCGGCGGCATCGAAATCGCCATCCACAACGCGGCATCCAACCAGCTGTTCCAGAAGTACGGCGTCCCGCTCGACAATACGACCGCGTACCCCAACTCCAAGGTCCCCGACTATCAGTCGGCCACCGAGAAGGCGTTCCGCATCATGACCGCGGGCATCTCCGGCGGCAACACGCTCTTGTTCCACGGCAGTGTCCACGGAGAGCTGACGCACCACCCGATACAGGCTATCCTCGACGACGACATGGCCGGAATGGTGGGCCGCTACATGGAGGGAGTAACGGTATCGACCGAGTCGCTTGCCCTCGACCTCATCGAACAGGTCGGGCCGGTGCCCGGGCACTTCATGAGCGCCGCGCACACGCGCAAATGGTGGAAATTGGAACAGTTCGTGCCGAAGACCGCGGACCGGCTGACCTACCCGGAGTGGCAGAGCACCGGCAAGCGCACGTGCCTCGACTATGCGAGACAGAGGATGGAGGAACTGCTGTCGACTCACAAGCCACTGCCGCTGACGCAGTCACAGGAAGATGCGGTCGAGCGCGTGCTTGAAGAGGCGCGAACCCACTACCACAAGAAGGGGCTCATAACCGACGACGAGATGCGGCTGTATCGAGACAGCATGAAGTCGCCGAATTACCCGTACGAGTAGACCGGAGCGGGTCCGAACAACGCAACGCGCCGGTCGAAGACGGCGGCGCGACATGGAGGATGTATGGCCCTCGCCGGATATGTGCGCCGATTTCCGTCGCTGAAGATACTGACGGACGAGCAACTCGAACGGATACACCAGGGAACGCTGCGTGTACTCTGGAACACCGGCGTGCACATGGAGCACCGGGGCGCACTCGAGACGCTCGAACGCGCCGGCTGCCGCGTTGATTACGACGACTGGCGTGTCCGCTTTCCCACCGCACTCGTAGAAGACGCGTTGAGACGGTGCCCCAGTACATTCACCATCCAGACGCGAGACCCTTCGAAAAGCCTCCAGGTTGGCGGTAACTCACTCTACATGCTGCCCTTCCCGGGCCACCATACCGTGGACCTCGATACGTGGGAGCCCCGGCACCCGACGAGAAAGGACTTCTACGACGGCGTGAAGGTGCTGGATGCACTTCCGTCCGTGCACGGCTTGTGGAGCTATACGCCCTACTTCGCGTTCGAGGGAGTGCCTCCCTCGATGGCGCTGCTTGAGTCACTGGCCGGCAAGATACGCAACTCCAGCAAGATGCTCACCGAGGGCTACTCCAAGGGCAGCGAGGAGTTCGCCATCCGCATGGCACAGGCCGTGGGCGCGGAATTGTGCGTGCCCTGCCTGCTGTCGCCCCCGTTGACCTACTACGAGGACGCCATCGGCGCTGCGCTGCACGGCGCGGACGCCGGGTTCCCGATACGCATTTCCGAAGGCGCCGTGTACGGCGGCACCGCGCCCGCATCCATCGCGGGGGCACTGGTGTCCGCCTGCGCCAACCTCATCGCACCCATCGTCCTGTTGCAGGTGTACCGGCCCGGCACCCGCGTCTTCCTCAACGACTTCACCTTTCCCCAGAACATGACGACGGGCGCGCCGGGCTTCGGCAACATCGCCATCTCGCTGCACGCGGCTGCGTTCAATCAGATCTGGCATCGCTACGGAGTGCCGGTGTGCAACGGCGCGGCGGTGCCCGGCTCAAAGCGCATCGACTTCCAGAGCGGCTACGAGCGCGCAACAAACACGGCGCTCTTCGCTCTCTCCGGAGCGAATTTCATCTTGCTGCACGGAGGAGTGGCCGCTGAACTGACGCACCACCCGCTGCAGGCGATACTCGACGACGATATCAGCGGCATGGTGGGGCGGTTCCTCGAAGGTATCGCCGTTAACGACGAGATGCTTGCCCTCGACCTCATCGAAGAAGTCGGCCCCGTCCCGGGCCACTTCCTGGGCAAGCAACATACGCGCAAGTGGTGGAAGTCAGAGCAGTACATACCAAAGTCGGCAGACACCCTCACCTATCCCGAGTGGCTCAACTCGGGCAAGAAGAGCTGTCTGGACTACGCGCGGGAACGAATGGACGCCATACTCGCAGACTACAAGCCTCTGGCTCTCAGTCCGTCGCAGGAGCAGGAGATAGAGCGCATCCTGGAGGAAGCGCGCGCGCACTACGAGGCAGAGGGACTCATCACCGCCGACGAGATGAAGACATATCGCCGGGATATCGCCTCGGGCCGGTACCCGTACGCGTAGTCCGGTCTGTCGCGATTAGCCTGCACAGGGAGGAGCGCACGCAGATGACCACACGAGGGTTTGTTCGAAACTTCGCCCCGCTCAATATCCTCAGCAAGGAGGATGTCGAGAGCATCCACCGGGGCATGCTCCGTGTGCTGTGGACCACGGGCGTACGCATGGAACACGAGCGGTCGCTCAAGGTACTGGAGTCTGCGGGATGCGCCGTCGACTACGAGAACCACCGGGTGCGTATGCCTCCGGCCCTCGTGGAAGAGTGCATCAGGCGCGCGCCCAGCAGCTTCCCGCTGCGCGCCCGCGACCCGAACCGAAGCCTGATGATGGGTGGCAATACACTCTACTTTGCCCCGGCGCCCGGCCAGCACACCATCGACCTCGATACCTTCGAACCCCGGCCTGCAACGCGCAAGGAGTACTACGATGCCGTGCGGGTACTCGACTACCTGCCCACGTTGCATTTCTTCACAACGTATACGCCCTACTTCGGCTACGCCGGGGTGCCGCCGTGCATGGGCATGCTGGAGAGCCTTGCTGCGCGGTTGCGCAATTCCTCCAAGGCGGTGGTGGTGGGTCACTCCCACAATTCGGAGCGGTTCGCCATACAGATTGCCCAGGCGCTCGGCATCGAGATCATGGGCACCTGCACGGCGGCGCCGCCGCTCACCTACTTCGAGGACGCCATTGATTCCGCCTTCAGCCTCACCGAGGCGGGGATGGCCATCCGAATCACCGGGGCGCCGGTAATGGGGGCCTCCGCTCCGGCTACGCTCGCCGGCAGCCTCGTGAGCAACCTCGTGGAGGTCATGTCGGCACTCGTACTCGTGCAGACAGTGAAACCCGGCACAAGGACGATGCTGCTCGACTTCGCAATGCCGATGAATATGAGCACCGGCGCGCCCGCCTTCGGCAACGTGGCGGTGTGCATCCATATCTCCGCCTTCAATCAGATATGCCGCCACTACGGCATTCCCACGTACAACGCGGACGGATACCCCGGTTCCAAGCGTCCGGACTATCAATCAGCCTACGAGAAGTCGTTCAGGGCCATCTTCACGGGCCTCTCGGGTGGCAGTTCACGTCCCCTTCACGGAGGCGTGTACGGCGAATTGAGCCACAGCCCCCTGCAGGCGGTGCTCGATGATGACATCGCGGGCATGGTGGGCCGTTACCTCGAGGGCATGTCCGTCACGGATGAGACGCTGGCCCTGGACCTCATCGAACAGGTCGGACCGATACCGGGACACTTCCTCGGCCTCGCTCACACGCGAAAGTGGTGGAAACAGGAACAGTACATCCCGAAGTCGTCCGACACACAGACGTACCCTGAATGGCTGCAGGGCGGGAAGAAGAGTTGCGTGGACTACGCCCGCGAGCGGATGGAAGACATCATCGCTAGTCACAAACCTATGCCACTGACCGACAGGCAGGAAGACGACCTCGAACGTATCCTCGAAGATGCACGTGCGCACTACGAGAGGGCAGGCCACATATCGCCCGCGGAGATGAAAGCATACCGTGCGGTCCTTCGTGACTGTGCCTGATACATCGTCCGAGGGGCGGCACACCACACAGGAGGCAATGAACAAACATGGACTTCGATTTCTCGGATGCGGAACAGGATGTAATCACCACAGCGAAGGCGTTCGCCGCGACTCGCGTGCGGCAACGCGCCCGTGAGATAGACGAGCAGAACAGGTTCCCGAGCGACCTCGTAGCCGAGATGGGGCGGCTTGGACTGTTCGGACTGCACATGCCGGAGCAGTACGGCGGCACAGCTCTGGGCTACAAGTCCTACGCTCTCGCCATCGAACAGCTGTGCAGAGTGTCCCTGACGGTCGGCGCCATCATCGCCATCAATGCCCTGGCGCAGGAGTCCATCCTGCGATTCGGCACGGACGAACAGAAGCGAAAGTATCTTCCGCCGCTGGTGGCGGGGGAGTCGCTCAGCACCTTCGCCTTCACTGAAGGGCTGACAGGCAGCGACCCGCGGGCAATCACCACCATCGCCGTGCCCGATGGCGATTGTTATGTCGTGTCAGGGGAGAAGACGTTCGCATCCCTCGCCCCTTCGGCCTCAGTAGCCATCATCTTCGCGAAGGACGACAGCGGCAAGGTGAGCGCGTTCCTCATCGACCCCCATTCCGAAGGATTCATCATCGAGAAGGAGATCGAGATGATGGGCGTACGCGGCGAAGACGTCTGCCCGGTCATGCTGGACCACGTGCGCGTACCGCGTGCCAATCTGCTCGGGCAGCCGGGACAGGGGTTCAATGTCCTGCTCACCGCCATCAACGTGGGGCAACTTGGCATCGCCGCGGAGTCCGTTGGCATCGCGGAAGGCGCGCTGAGGATGTCCCTCGACTACGCGCGCAACCGGACGGTGAGAGAGCGCCCGATGACGGACCTGCCCACCATCCAGGCGCTACTGGGCGAGATGTCGGCACGAACCGAGGCGGCCCGGTGGCTCACCTACCGCACAGCCGACCTCAAGGACAAGGGGCGCCATACCGGCAAGGATTCGGCGACGGCGAAGCTGTTCGCATCCCAGGTGGCCAACGACGTGGTCGACATGGCCATGCAGATACACGGGTCCTACGGCTACACGAAGGACCTCGAGATTGAGCGTCTCTATCGCGACGCCAAGGTCACCCAGCTCTACGAGGTGGTGTCCGAGGTGCAGCGCCTCATCATCGGCTCAAGCCTGGCGCGGGAGACGTAGGACGGCGGTCACCGCGTCAGATCGGTGGGTGCCATGGACACCGCGGTCGTGAACAGTGGACATGGTGGCCCACATAGTGAAATGGGACTCTGGAGACACCATCTGAACGCAGGTTGATTCGTGAAGACGCCGACGTATTCGATAGCGTCATGTCATGGACAGCATCTCGCATGGTGTCCTCGAATTCCGGCGCGCCCGCTCCGCGATGAGCCAAATTGCATGGAGTATAATCGCGGAGGTTCGTTCCGAAAGCGCCTCACGTAATAGAGATGTCAACAGACGCTACGCGCAACCCCGAGTCCGGATCGACAGACACCATCCGTGTGGACTTCGAGCCGGTCGGCCGCCGCGGGCCGTGCCGGAGTGGTCTCAGCGTACTGGGCTGCGCGCAGTCGCTGGGAGTGGGGCTTTCCGCCATATGCGGCGGCCGGGGCACCTGCGGTCGTTGCCGGGTGGTCCTCATCAACGGCAACCTGACACCCCCTACCGATATCGAGCGTTCGCTCTTCTCTGTTGAGGAGCTTGCCAGCGGCTTGCGACTCGCCTGCCAGGCCGTTCCGCTGTCGGACTGCGTCATCCACGTGCCGGAGGACTCGCTCAGTTCGGCCCAGCGCATTCAGATCGAGGGACTGCAACTACTTTCGGGCAAGGACCCACCTCTTGCCGAACACCGGGTGACCGCCTCACCCCCGACGCTGCACGACGTGCGCAGCGACGCCGACCGGCTGCTGACCGCGCTCGAAGAGACATCCTCCGCCGGCTGCGACAAACTGGACCTGGAGACAACCCGCGCCCTATCGCCCATTCTCAGGTCGCAGGACTGGACGGTGCAGGTCACACTCCGGGGCAGCGAGCTGGTGGCGGTCGGCCCGTGGCCGAGCCCCACACTGGGGCTCGCGGTCGACCTCGGCACCACCAAGCTGGCCGCGTACCTGCTCGACTACGCGACGGGAGCCACGCTGGCCGCCAGGGGAGCCATGAACCCGCAACTCCGCTTCGGGGAGGACGTGGTAGCGCGCCTCAGTCACGTCCTGACCACAGGCAACGGGGCTGCCGAGCTCAGCGCCGCCGCCGTTGGCGCCATCAACGACCTCGTGATCGAGCTCTGCGGCGACGCAGACGTGGACCCCGCGCGAGTCCTCGAAGCGGTCATCGTCGGGAACACCGCGATGCACCATTTGTTGCTCGGCCTACCGGTCGAACAGCTCTCCCGTGCGCCCTACGTGCCATCCGTGAGCGATGCGCTCGACATCAAGGCCAGGGAGCTTCAAATCCGCATCGGCCCGGCCGCCTGCATCCACTTCCCTCCCGTCATCGCAGGATTCGTCGGCTCGGACCACGTGGCTGCGCTCCTGGCAACAAACGCGCATATGACGGAAGAGCCTTTGCTGGTTGTCGACATAGGCACCAACACAGAAGTGTGCCTTGCGGTGAACCACCGCCTGACGAGTGCCTCCTGCGCCTCCGGTCCCGCCTTCGAGGGAGGTCATATCAGGGACGGCATGCGGGCAGCGTCAGGCGCCATCGAGCACGTGCAGATAGACGGGGATGAGGTGCGGCTGCAGGTGGTTGAGAACGCCGAACCAGCCGGCATCTGCGGCTCGGGCATTCTCGACGCGCTGGCCGAGTTGACGGCGCACGGCGTCGTCGACAAAGGTGGGAGGCTGAAACGGGAGCACCCCAGGGTGCGGAACGACGGGCGCTCGCCGGAGTTCGTGCTTGTTACGGAAGAGGAGCGCGCAGGCAAGGCGGCGCTCAGCGTGACCCAGGGCGATATCCGGCAGCTGCAGCTTGCCAAGGCCGCTATCGCCACGGGAATACAAGCGCTTCTTGAGCACGAGGGGATGGAGGCACGTCAACTCTCCTCTGTCATTGTGGCGGGGGCCTTCGGGACCTACATAGACGTGAGGAGTGCCATCACGGTGGGCATGTTGCCCGACCTGCCGCTGGAACGGTTCAGTCAGGTGGGAAACGCAGCAGGAGCCGGCGCCAAGATGGCTCTCTCCTCAGTATCACAGCGGGAGCAGGCGCGCGCCCTGGCGCGTCGGGCCGGCTATCTCGAGCTGGCGACGTCGCCAGGCTTCATGAAACGCTTCGTGGACAACACCGCCCTGGCGCCTTTCTAACCGTGTGGAGGACAGACATATGCAGACACGAGTATCGAGCAAGACCCGCGAGGTAATCATCAGCGACACCGGCCCGACCGTCATCATCGGTGAACGCATCAACCCCACCGGCAAGAAGAAGCTCCAGGAGGAACTGCTCGCAGGCAGGCTCGACATGGTTCGAAGCGAGGCGATACAACAGGTACAGGACGGCGCGGACATACTTGACGTGAACGTCGGCGCCACGGGAGTGGACGAAGTCGAGCTTCTGCCAGAGGCGGTCAAGGCCGTCATGCAGGTCGTTGACGTACCTCTGTGCATCGACAGCGGCAATCCCCGCGCACTTGAGGCCGCGCTTAAGGTCTACACGGGACGCGCGCTGGTCAACTCGGTGACTGCCGAACAATCGTCATTGAACGATGTGCTGGCGCTCGTGAAGCAGCACAATGCCGCCGTCATCGGTCTCACGATGGACGAGAAGGGCATACCGCCGAACGCTGCGCGGCGTATCGAACTGGCTCACCTCATCGTGGAGAAGGCCGAGCAGACAGGCGTCAACCGGGAGGACGTCATCATAGATTGCCTGAACATGCCGGCGGCGGCCAACCCCAGCGCGCCGGGCGTGCTCCTCGAGAGCCTGCAGGCGGTCCGCAGCCAGTTGGGCACCAACATGACCCTCGGCGCCAGCAACGTGTCGTTCGGGCTGCCGGAACGTTCCCTGCTGAATGGCGTCTTCCTCTCCATCATCATCCACCTCGGCGTCAACTGTCCGGTGGTCGACGTCGCCAAAGTGCGACAGTACATCCTCGCTGCCGATGCTCTCCTGGGTAGAGACCAGTATATGAGACGGTTCATACAGGACTACCGCAAGAGACAGAAGGCGCAGCAGCCCGCCTAGCGGCCGCGCAGGCAGACGTCCTGGAACACGCCCCTTCCAGCGGACCGGAAGCGTTCAGCGTGTGTCCTGGCGCGTCAGAGCAGGTTGAACGCTGAACCGGAATGCGGGGACACCATGTGAGAGGCGGCCTGTGACGCCACCGCGCCGAATTCATCGTTGTCTTCGCGCATCAACCCGCGCTCTGATGGTGTCCCCGTATTCCTACGCGCAGAACGCAGAGCGCCCGACCCTGAACGCCGGCAGGGATGCCGTCAGGGTTTCGCCTGGCGTGCCCTGTCCGCGTAGAGGTACCAGTAGACCACTCCGACGAATACAGTTCCCCCGATCACGTTCCCGATGGTCACGGGCAGAAGATTGTTGAAGAGGAATTGCCCCCAGCTCACCGACGCGCCATATATCATCCCGGCCGGTATGAAATACATATTGGCGACGCTGTGCTCGAAGCCTATCGCCACGAAGGCCATGATGGGAAACCAGATAGCAAGAATCTTGCCGGCTACGTCGTCGGCGGATACCGCCAGCCACACCGCGAGGCACACGAGCCAGTTGCAGCCTATCCCCTTGAGCAGCAGGACGACGAAGTCCTGGGACACCTTGCCCTCGGCGATGCCGACAATGCTCGACAGCCAGGGGTCCTTCAGCAGAAGCCCGGTGAGAAAGGTGAGAAAGTAGGCGACTGCCAGTGAGCCGGCGAAGTTTCCCACATAGGACAGCGCCCAGTTCCTCAGCACGGCGCGCCAGGTTATCCTGCCCGACAGGGCTGCGGGAATGCAGGTTGCCGCATTGCCGGTGAACAACTCCGCACCGGCGATGACCACCAGCATCAGGCCGACAGGGAACACGGCCGCGAAGATGAACTTCTGCAGTCCCGGGTTCCCGCTGCCCACTCCTACCGCACCACCACCCACGATGACCGCCAGCAGTCCGCCGAAGGCGATGTAAGCGCCGGCGAGGAAGCCGAGCAGCAGCAGGCGACCCGCGTCCAACCCGGTCTTGGCGCAGCCGATCCCATCCACCGCCGAGACGATATCGCGTGGTGTCTTACAGGGCATTGTCTCTGGAGACCTCCATCACTTCCTTGTCACTCGCGCAGGGCCAGCCAGTCTACGCACTCACCGGATGCGCCGTCAAGCTGACAAGGCGTTTGCGTACGTGAACTGTGTCAACTAGAATAGCTCGTGCCTTTGACCAGCCCGGGCCAATGCTCCAGGACGGACGAAACAGTCTGCCGCTCAGGGGTGGGAATTTACGCCAGGGGAGAGCGTCCGTGACCGTCTACTCCGTCGCCTCCACGCTCCTGCGCTTTCGCAAGTCGTGGAAGGCTTATGTCGTCCAGAGCGCCGTCGGAGGGCTGACAACCTTCCTCATACTGCTGGTGCTCAGCCTGGAGAACGCCGTTGTCATCGCCGCCCTGGGGGCCAGCGCTTTCATCGTGTTCGGCCGGCCGTTCGACCTCACCGCACGGGCGCGCAACGTGACGGGTGGCCACATGATCGGCTTCGCAGTCGGTTCCCTGTGCGCCCTTCTGCCGCAGGTATCCACGATAGCGACCATCGGATGGTATGCCCTCTCGGTGGGACTCTCCATCTTCCTGATGGTGGTGTTCTACCTGCAACACCCGCCCGCCGCGGCTACCGCTCTGGGCGTCGCGATGCGTGGCTCCTCGGAAGAAACGTTCATCGCTATCGTCACCATTACAGCTGTGCTGGCGGTAGCTCACTACCTCCTGAAGCCACATCTACGGAATCTGTTCTAGATGAGAATCCTCGCGATTGAGACCTCGTGCGACGAGACCGCGGCTGCGGTGGTCGAGGACGGCACGCGCGTCCTCTCGGACGTCGTGGCTTCTCAGATAGATATCCACCGGCGCTACGGAGGGATAGTCCCTGAGGTGGCGTCCCGGCAACATGTGCTCTCTATCCTCCCTGTGTATGAGGAGGCTCTCCACAAGGCGGGAACCGGCATCGATGCTATCGACCGCATCGCGGTGACTTACGGGCCGGGGCTTGCCGGTTCGCTGCTCGTGGGAGTCAACTTCGCCAAGGCGCTGGCCTTATCGCATGGCATCCCCCTGTACGGCGTCAACCACATGGAAGCCCACGTGTACGCCAACTGGCTCGCGTTCCCCGCAAAGCGTGACGACACGTCACGGTTTCCGGCGCTGTGCCTCATCGTCTCGGGCGGCCACACGGAGATGCACCTGATGACGGGACACGGCCAGTACCGGCTGCTCGGGAGAACCCGGGACGATGCCGCTGGAGAGGCGTTCGACAAGGCCGCGCGGTTGCTGGAGCTCGGTTACCCCGGGGGGCCGGTGGTACAACGCGCGGCTGCGACGGCGACCGGACGATTTCCGCTTCCTCGCGCATGGCTGCAGGGGACCTATGATTTCAGCTTCAGCGGCCTCAAGACCGCGCTGTGGCACCTCGTGCACCGCGGGGAGCTAGCCGGGAATTCCGGGCTCATCGCCGACGCGGCTGCGAGCTTTCAGGATGCGGTCGTCGATGTCCTGGTTCGGAAGGCTGTCACTGCTGCAGAGGAACTGAACGCGACCTGCATCATGGTGAGTGGGGGCGTGGCCGCCAACAGCGCCCTGAGAGGCCGGCTGGCCGAAGAATCGCGTGTTCCGGTGATGATTCCCGCGCTAGCGCTCTGTACCGACAATGCGGCAATGGTGGCGGCGTGCGTGTACTTCGCGGGCTTTGACCGCCCGCCTGATGGACCGGACCTCGACGTCACGCCCGCCCTGAACCTCTGCTGAGCTTCGCTCAGGCGCCCCTGGCCACGGGAAGCGCCGATACCACACGCTCAACTCTGTCGAGAGCCTTCAGGATGTTCTCCAGAGAATTCGTATATGACAGCCGGAGGTATCCTCTTCCCTGCTCCCCGAATGACGAACCGGCGAGGGTCGCAACACCGCCATCCTCCAGGAGCACGTCCGCCAACTCGGTGTCAGGAATGCCGATGCCACTCACATCCGCAAACGCGTAGAACGCTCCAGCCGGCTTGTGACAGGTGATGCCGGGGATGCGATTCAGCCCCTCTACAAGGACATCCCGCCGGCGGCGAAACTCCGCGACCATCGAGGCAACACAGTCCTGCGGACCACGCAGTGCTTCGATTGCGGCGTACTGGACAAACGTGGTCGAGCACGTGACGCTGTTGGCGGCGAGCCGCGTGAATGCTTCCGCCATTCCGTGCGGCAATATGGCGTACCCGAGCCGCCACCCGGTCATGCAGTAGGTCTTCGAGAAGCCGCTCATGACAATGGAGCGGTCTCGCAGTCGAGGAAACTCGATGACGCTCCTCGGTTTTTCGTCGTAGTAGATCTCCTCGTACGTCTCATCAGACAGCACCATGAAGTCGCGCTCGACGGCGAGGTCGGCGATGGCCTCGAGGTCAGATGCGTCCAGGACGCCTCCAGTCGGATTGTGCGGTGAGTTGAGCGTAATGAGTCTCGTCCGCGGGGTGATGGCCGCCCGGAGGGCTTCCACGTCAAGCCGGAATCCGTTCTCTCCGCGCAGAGGCACGGCAACAGGCTTTGCCCCTGCGAAGTCGATTACCGACGGGAAAGCAGCGAATGCGGGATCGAAGTAGATGCCTTCATCGCCCCTGTCCAGCGTCATGAGTGCCCCGTAGAACAGGATGGGTCTCAGGCCCGGGGTGACTACGACATCGGCCGGGTCCACCACCACGTGTCGCATCGCCGAGACCTTGTCGGCGATTGCCTCACGCAGTTCCAGCACGCCCTGCGGATCGCAGTAGTGCGTCTGTCCTGCATCGAGAGCCTTCTTCGCGGCCAACCTGATGTGCTCAGGGGTGGCAAAATCAGGCTCACCGATCTCGAGGTGCACGATCTCTCGCCCGCTGGCTTCGAGCCCACGGGCCTTCAGAAAGGTGCGAAGTGCTGGTTCCGACGGCAAGCGGTCCACTCGAGACGTGATGTCCATTCGCGCTCCCTTGTTCTGCTTGGGACTGAGCACTCACCGGAGTTGGTTCCACTGCGGCGCCACGATGTGTCTCACCCTTCACAGGCTCGGGCCTTGCCTCGCCGGAGCGAACCAGTGCCAGTTTGGCGAGCGGCGGCGTGATGAGCTCGTTTATGATAACAGACGCGAGAGTCGCACTGACCATGGCGCTCGCCAGGGATGGGAAGCTCGTCGCGGCGACGAGCACGAGGCCCAGGGACACGCCGGCCTGAGGCATGAGCGCAAGGCCGATGTTCTCCCCGACTTTCGGCGGGGCATGGCCAATGATGCCTCCGACCCGTGCCCCCACGTATTTGCCCACGCAACGAGTAACCACGATGACCGCCGCCAGGGGGCCGGCGACCGCAAACGCGCTCACGTCGAAGTGCAGCCCGGAGATGACGAAGAACATCGTGAACAGCACACCCTGCACCTCGTCAACGGCGACGACCAGATCGCCACTGCTGCGCCGGTTCCCGATGATGAACCCGAGCGTCATACACGCTATGATGCCGGACACGCCGATCATCTCAGCGACACCGTACCCCAGGACTACTGAGCCGAGCACCAGCACAAGTGTCAGTTCACGTGAACGCACGAGCCTGGCCAAAAAGATCGTCCCGGCGGCGACCGCAGCGCCCAGAACCACCGCTCCCGCCAGGTGGAGCGCCGGCTCCGCAATCACTGCAAGTGTGGAAGTTGCAGTGGACGTCCCCAAGAGGACTGCCGAATACGCCGCCGCGATTGCGAAAAGCACCACAGCCACCGCATCGTCGAGCGCAACCACCGCAAGCAAAGTAGTCGTCATCGGGCCCTTGGCACGGAGTTCACGAACAATGGCAAGGATTGCAGGCGGCGCCGTGGCTGCGGCAATCGCCCCCATCAGCAATCCGAAAGGAAGATACGTCCCCATGACGGTGTATCCCGGCATAACGCGCCCGGCCACCAGCACCAGCCCGGCTGCCACCGCAACGAAGCCACTCAGGCACTGCAACAGCGTTATCCAGGAGATGCTCCGGCCGAGAGAGCGAAGCGTGCCGATGTGCAGGCTCGTGCCGATGAGGTACGCGATGACAGCCAGAGACGTCGAAGTGATTGGCTCAAAGCCCTGCACTACTTCCTCGCTGATGAGGCCTGACACCGACGGCGCCAGCACAACACCGACCAGCACGTATCCAGTGATACTGGGTAGATTCAGGCGTCGGGAGGCGAGGCCACCGGCCAGTCCCACGACAAGCACGAGCCCGAGGGGTATAAGGGTTTCCATTTTCGTGAGGGGCAGCAGCCGGAGGCGAATTCACAAGGTGAAGAACTATAGGCAGCGTCCGTACCCGCGCCCTTCATACCCGCCAGCGGCACAGCGAACCTTTCTTATGTCTCTGTGTCAACCATTCAGCATACTGCAACTGTCGAAGTAGTACGCCGCAATAATCCCTTTCATTGAGAGTTCCCCAACGAGGCGGCCATTCTCGGTGACCGCGAGGTGTCTAATCCGTCTCTCCCAGAGCTTCTCCAGCGCCTCACCCACGGTGTCACTGGGCCTGCACGCAATCACCGGAGACACCATGAACTCCTCGGCGGTCGACATATCTCCGTGATACAGTGATTTCGGGCGGAACAACCCCGTCGTGTACATCTTGTCGGGCAGAGGATTCAGCAGTTCCAGGAAGTCCTTCTCGGTCACAACGCCGACCAGAATCCGCACACCCTCCTCCTTCTCCTCAACCACCCACACGTGGCTATGCCGCCTGAGCAGACGCGCCACCTTGCATAGACTGGCCGTCTTCTCGATAACCGGCGGGTCCGGGTTCATCACCTCGGACACAGCCACCGTGCCGAATTCCAGCTCTCCCATTAGACGTCCCGTGGAAACGACGCATGCCGCATCGTCCCGTCAGAGCATAAGTCTATCACTGCGCCGAGGCGGTGTCACCAGCGCACTCATCACAGCGCCATTGTTGCCGGCTCATTCGAGGCAGAAGACCGTGTGTGTGTAACCGAGCGCTCCGCCTCTGTACCGAGCGGACAGGAGGCGCACAGGCCACGGCGGCAGTGCTCCCGGAAGAGATGCAGCATCCCCTGCTGCTCTCCCGCGCTGCCGCAAGTTCGGGCGAAGCCCAGTTGACGCTGCATATGGCGGGTGATTGAATGCGCGGGCGCGGGAGGGTACAGGGACAGGAGACGCACAGCCGCAGCAAGGCATGTCGCATCTCCCGACATCAGAGCTCCCGCGGCCACCCACGGCAACAGTGCGTTCACAACCATCTCCCGGGCCTTGGAGACACCGATGAGATCGGACTCCCGGGTACGCAGGCCGAAATCATAGTGGCGGCGCCAGTAGGCGTCTCCTGCGACGCGATAGTGTTGCTCCAGCAGCGCGGCGCAATGGCGCGGGCGCTCACCATATCGAACGACAAGCCCCGGCGCAACGTCCGCCAGCACCTCCATGTGAAGCAGCAGTCCGACCAGAGCCGCAGTGCGCCTCACCGGCGAGTTGTTGGGATATAGTCCGCTCAGCCGCCAGGAGCTGGCGCTCATCGACGACACGCCGGATGCCTTGCGACTCCACGCCGATTCCCACTGTGACACGTATGCCTCGGTCTGTACGCCGGCGCCGGGTCTCTGCGAAGGCAGGAGGCCGGCAATCCCCATCACCAGTGCGCTGCGAGTGTCCTGGTGGCCTTGCCGGAGCAGGGCCAGTACTCCATCATCGGTCAGTCGACGTCCCAGCGCCAACGATGCCTCGGCATTCGCGGAATAGCCGAGGGCACGTGCGCTGAGATGTGCAAGGAGCTTCCATGGCTCCGGTTCGTTTGTCTGGGCGCCGATGCGCGCCGCGCGAGACAGCAACCACGCAACTCCGGCACGCATTAGAACGATCTTCACGGATTCGATGTCACGCCCGGCCCTCTGCGCACACGGGAGTTCAGGTTGCAGTTGCAGACAAGCTGCTTCGCCGAGAACCACAACCGGCACGTCCCGGCCACCCGCGGTGAGCGTCCGGGAGCGGGAGCGAGACTCCGCCACCACGTGCAGCACAACGCCATCATAGGCAGGATCTGTGTCATGTCCGTGCCGGCGCCAATCATCGCCACATAGATGCAGTTCTACATCCCCCCTCACCATCCCGGAGCCACCGAAGGCAATCACCGCGTCCTTGTAGTCAGGCCCGGAACTGCCTGCAGCGATGCCCGGGTACACCACGCGGATCGGTTCGCCGTCACGGGTCTCCGTGCAGCAGCCCGCAGCCATGCTCCAGTGCGCGTGCATCTCACGCTCAGAGGCGAATATCCGTTTCCGTGTAGCCATGGACAACAGAAGAGTCCTAGGTGTGCTCGGAACGCTCCTCCGCGCCGTACTCAAACCGGCTATGCTCGGCGACGAGTCCCAGCAACGTCACCGAGGTGCCCCTCGGTTCGTACTGCCCGGTTTCCCATTCGCTGACCGTCTGCTGCCGGATGCCGAGCCGCGTCGCCATCTGCGCCTGGGTCAACCCGAGGTGACCGCGCAACGCACGTATCCGCCGACGGTCCCAGCGGGATGCTCTCATCACGAAACAAGAGTGTATACACGGTGCAGTGTAAAATCAAGCATCGTCCAGACGACTTGCACGTCCCGGACCTTGTGCTATAATGATTGGCAGTCTTAGCAGTCGACTGCTAATCCAAGTAGAGGTAGGAGGTAGGTATGTCCAAGCTTGTGCCCCTTGGAGACAGGGTTGTCATCAAGCCCTCTCCGAAAGAAGAAGTCAGCAGAGGGGGGATCGTCCTCCCGGATACCGTGAAAGAGAAACCGGTGGAGGGTGAGATCATCGCGGTTGGCGCGGGGAAACTCACCGACGACGGCAAGCGGCTGCCGATGGATGTGAAAGTTGGCGACGTAGTCATCTACTCAAAGTACGCCGGCACCGAATTCAAGGACAAAGACGTAGAACTGGTCATCATGCGCGAGAGTGATTTGCTCGCAAAGAAATCGTAGCAAGGAGAATGTGTAATGGCTAAGCAAGTACTCTTCGGCGAAGAGGCGCGCAAGAAGCTCAAGACGGGTATCGACACACTGGCCGATACCATCCGCGTCACCCTTGGGCCCCGCGGCCGCCCCGTCGCCATCGACAAGAAGTTCGGCGCGCCCAACGTCATCAATGACGGTGTGGCCATCGCCAAGGAAATCGAGCTGCCCGATCCCTTCGAGAACATGGGCGCTCAACTGGTGAAAGAGGCCTCTACAAAGACAAACGATCAGTGCGGTGACGGCACCAGCACGTCGGTCATCCTGGCTCAGGCCATCGTGCACGAGGGGTTCAAGAACATCGCCGCCGGCGCCGACTCTCAGTCGCTCAAGCGCGGCATCGAGAAGGGCGTCGCCGTCATGGTCGACGAACTGAAGAGCATGGCCATCCCGGTCAAGGGCAAGGAGCAGGTAGCCCAGGTTGCCTCGCTGTCCGCCGTTGACAAGGAGATCGGCGAGCTTATCTCCGACGTCATGGAGAAGGTGGGCAAGGACGGCGTCATAACCGTCGAGGAAGGCAAGGGCCTCCAGTTCGAAACCGAGTTCGTCGAGGGCATGAAGTTCGATCGCGGCTACATCAGCCCCTACTTCATCAACAACCCCGAGACGATGCGCGTCGAGCTTGACGACCCCTACATCCTCATCACCGACAAGAAGATTTCGGCGCTGAACGACATCCTCCCCGCGCTCGAGAAGATGGTGCAGACGTCCAAGAACATCGTCCTCATCGCGGAAGATGTGGAGGGCGAACCGCTCGCCACACTCGTGGTCAACAAGCTTCGCGGCACCCTGAGTCCGCTGGCCGTCAAGGCTCCCGGCTTCGGCGATCGCCGCAAGGCAATGCTGCAGGACGTCGCCATCCTCACCGGTGGCACGGTCATCTCCGAGGAAGTCGGCCGCAAGCTCGACTCCGTTACCGTCGATGACCTCGGCCGCGCCCGCAGGGTCGTTGCCGACAAGGACAACACCACTGTCGTCGAGGGCAAGGGCAAGCCGGAGGCCATCGAGGCCCGCATCAAGCAGATCCGCGCCGAGATAGAGTCCAGTACCTCGGACTACGACAAGGAGAAGCTCCAGGAGCGCCTTGCCAAGCTCGCGGGCGGCGTGGCCGTGATCAAGGTCGGCGCCGGCACCGAGGTTGAACTCAAAGAGAAGAAGCACCGCGTGGAGGACGCGCTCAGCGCCACCCGCGCAGCCGTCGAAGAAGGCATCCTGCCCGGCGGCGGTGTCTCCCTCCTGGCCGCAGCCAAGGCGCTCGACAACGTGAAGTTGAGCGGCGACGAAGCTACGGGCATCGCTATCCTGAAGCGCGCCGTCGAAGAGCCCCTGCGCTGCATCGCCACGAACAGCGGCCGTGAGGCCTCAGTCGTGGTCAACCGCGTCAAGGAAAGCCCCAAGGGCATCGGCTACGATGCGATGAACGACGAGATGGACGTCAACATGATTGAGCGCGGCATCGTCGACCCCCTCAAGGTCACACGTTCTGCCCTGCAGAACGCCGCCAGCATCGCCAACATGATTCTGACGACTGAAAGTCTGATCACCGACATCCCCGAGAAGGACAAGGGTCCGGCCATGCCTCCGGGCGGTGGCTACCCCGACTACTAGCCAACAACACTGCAGGAAACCCCAAGGGGGCCGCGCATGCGCGGCCCCCTCTTCTTTGTGTGACAGCCCCTTCTAGAGCGGAGGCAATTCGGGTGGCGGCATCTTCTCTACCGGCCCCACCACCGCCATGTTCAAACCATCAGTCTGGAGGAGTTCATTCGCCACCGCAGACACATCCTCAAGAGTGACGGAGTCGATACGTTGACACACCTCTTCGACGGTTAGAATCTCGCCGTTCAGAAGCTGCTGCGCTCCGTACCACAGCGCAGCGTTCTGCGTGTCCTCGAGTCGCAGCTCCAGCCGGCCCTTCACCAGCTCTTTGGAGCGGCGCAACTCTTCCTCAGTCACCCCGGTCCTGACCTGTGAAAGCTCCTTGAGCAGCGCTTCCAGGCATTCGTCCAGGCGGGATGGGTCGACTCCGGCATACACAACGAGCGAGCCGGAAGACACGAAGTGCTCACCGAAGCAGTGAATATCGTAGGCGAGCCCACGCTTCTCGCGTATCTCCGTGAACAGACGGCTGCTCATGCCGCCCCCGAGTATCACGCCCAGGGCATCGACGGCATAGCGCCGGCGGTCGCACCTCGACACGCCGTGAACCGCGAGACATACGTGCGCCTGCTCCCCATCACGTTTGTCGACTCCAACCCGCGCCTCCCGCTGCGCTGGATCGATCGGGTAGCCTCTCGCGGTCAACCCATGGTGCATATTCTCGCACCGGGACTCTATCTCATGGCACACGTCCTCATGCACGACGTCACCGGCGACACACGCAACCATATTCCCCGCGAGGTAGTGCGTACCGACATACCCCAGTATCGCGTCCCTGTCGATGGAGGCAACAGTCTCCCTGCTGCCGGCCACATCCCTGCCGAGTGGTTGTCCCGGCCACAGCAGACTGTCAATCAGCATGGACACCCGCTGCTGCGGTATGTCAAGGTTCATATTGATCTCTTCAATCACTACCTGCCGCTCTTTTTCGATCTCGGCCCCGTTGAAGACGGAATGCAAGGCGATGTCGAACAAGAGATCCACGGTCGTCGTCATGTGCGAGCGCGTCACTTTCGCCCAGTAGAAAGTCTCTTCGCGGCCGGTGCTTGCATTGAGAATGCCACCGATCCCTTCGATCTCGCTGCTGATATCCTTCGGCGTCGGG
>Ga0366819_10033_pt1 | contig 87034 bp, 63 predicted proteins | sample TotcelFGM3001N15_FD_207091 | JGI IMG/M metagenome (GOLD analysis project Ga0366819, IMG submission 207091) | Enriched cells from coal bed in the Powder River Basin, Montana, United States - Total cells FGM rep3 HSBNCT.FGM.300.1.N15 ... | reverse complement strand
GGGCTCGACGTCCGGCGTTGCGACGTCCGGCGTTTCGTCCGCCGGCTGCTCGTCCACCGTCGTAACGTCCGATCCCAAACCGTCGGTTTGCGGAGTGTAGTTTCGCGCCGGAGGGGGAGAACAACCGACCACCACGACCACTGCAGCGATCAACGCTGCCCAGAGAGACACTGACATTCGCATGGTTCTGATCCTTTTTGAGGAATTTAGAAACGTGTACCTACGCCTGCGATCAAGCGGATCGTATCACCGTTGATGCCCACCCCTATGCCAAACCAAATCCGTGCCGCCAAACCAGGCAGTCCATTCGTGAGCCGTAAGGCGGGAGGATCGAGAGGCCCGAAGGCTTCGTCCATTAAGGAAGGCTTGGAGCAAACCGCAGCAAACCGACTGCACGTGCCGCCGCTATTTTAACAAAAATATCCGCGAGAACTAGAGGGTAGGGCGGGCCTTGCGAGCCTGGGACAGAAAAATGGACTCGGCCAAAAGTGCTTGGGTTTCTTCTGAAATCCTTATGAAAAGGGCGGCATGGGCAAGATGATTCGCGCTAGCCAGTTGCCGTTTTGAATGTATTTAGATTTGCTCGTCTCCAGGTCTTGACAAGCGGATTCTCCAATCGTAAAACCGGTGTCGGTCTGCGATGTGCCAGTTTCTGCTCGCCTCGCCTTTCCCTCTCCGGCGTGTTCTCGATCGGACGAATCCCCGACGGTCTGAAGGGCGCAAAGCGGCGTGCAGGCCTAAAGTGATTCGCGCGCCGATGACGCCGCCTGAGCAATAGGTTGGGCAGACCGGCTACGGCGTTGGACAGGCCAAGGAGCAGTTGACATGAATTCGTCTTGCAACGGAGCGGTTCGCGCCGGCGACGACGCCGCGGAAGCGCCGCTGGATCTCAGTCTTTTGGATCATATCCTGGAGGATTTCAAGGGGCGCAAGGGAGCGGTGATCCCGATCCTGCAGCGGGCTCAGGACACCTACGGGTACCTGCCGCGCGCGGTGCTGAGGGCGATCTCGCAGAAGATGCTGATCCCGTTGAACCACCTGTATGGTGTCGCCACGTTTTACGCACAATTTCGGTTACAGCGCCGCGGCCGGCACTTGATCCGCATTTGCGACGGCACCGCGTGCCACGTGCGGGGCAGCGGCAAGAGTATCGAGGCCGTCGAGCGATCGCTTCAGGTGGCCCCGGGCGAGACGTCGCCGGACTACAAGTACACGCTGGAAGTCGTGTACTGCCTGGGCTCGTGCGGCCTGTCGCCCATCGCGGTGGTCGACGACAAGGTCCACGCCCGGCTGACGCCGGAATCCCTGGTCCAACGGCTGGAGTCGCTGGAATAGGGCGATGCGCCACGGGGCGCCGAACCGGTTGTTTCGACGCCCGCCATGGGCGTCGGCCACCCGATGAAAACGGCAGGAAACAAGAAACCGAACCAAGGTACACCCGATGCCCGCAATCAAGAGCCTCGAAGAACTGCACCAAGTACGGGACGCGATGACGCAAGCGGTGCGCGCCCGCCGCCGGACCAGTACGGTAATCACGGTCGGGATGGGCACGTGCGGCATTGCGGCCGGTGCGAGGGAGACGCTGCAAGCCATCGAAGAGGAGCTGGCCAAGCGGCAGATCGACGCGGTGGTGGTTACCGCCGGCTGTATCGGCGTCTGCGTTCGCGAGCCGCTGGTGGACATCCAGCAGGCGGGCGGCAGTCGGATTGTGTATGCGAACGTCCAGCCGGAGATGGTCCCGCGGCTGATCGACGATCACGTGCTTGCGGGCCGGCCGGTCAAGCAATGGGTGGTCGGCCGCCTGGCGGTACAAGCCTGAACTCAGCCCCGCGAACGAACGAGCAAACGATTCCCTCAGTGACGAAGGCGTGACAGCATGGAGCCAATTTCGACGACCCCTTCGATCGCCATCAGCGGCAGCGTGACCGTGTGCGGCGGCGCGCGCTGCACCTCGGCGCGCTGCCAGCGCGTGTTGCGGGCGTTCGAGGTGGAACTGAATCGCCGCGCGTTGGGACGCAACGTGCGGCTCAGCCCCGCGCCGTGCCGTGGCTTCTGCGCGGCGGGGCCGATCGCGATCGTCCAGCCGCCGGGCGTGCTGTACTGCCGCATCCTGCCGGAGGACGTGCCGGAAATCGTCGAACAGACCCTGATCCAAGGCCGCGTCGTGTCGCGGCTGTGCTACGACGAGCCGGAAGCGTTTCGCGCGCTGCCCTCCTACGAGGACATGCCGCTGTTCAGCAAACAGGTCCGCATCGCCTTGCGGAATTGCGGCGTAATCGACCCGGAGCAGATCGAGGAGTACGTCGCCCGCGACGGCTATGCGGCCCTGGCCAAGGTGCTGGGCGAGATGTCGCCGGAGGACGTAATCCGCGAAATCAAAGCCTCGGGGCTGCGCGGCCGCGGCGGGGCGGGGTTTTCGACCGGGACAAAATGGGAGTTTTGCCGCCGCACGCCGGGGACGCCCAAGTACGTGATCTGCAACGCCGACGAAGGCGACCCCGGCGCGTTCATGGACCGCTCGATTCTGGAGAGCGACCCGCACAGCGTGATCGAGGGCATGACGATCGCCGCCTATGCGATCGGCGCCGGCCAGGGATATATCTACTGCCGCGAGGAGTATCCGCTGGCCATCGACCGACTGGAGATCGCCATCCAACAGGCCCGCGACCTGGGTCTGTTGGGAGCGGATATCTGCGGGACCGGATTCGCCTTTGACATCGACGTCAAAGAAGGCGCGGGGGCGTTTGTGTGCGGCGAAGAGACGGCCCTGATCGCCTCGATCGAAGGCCGCCGCGGCGAACCGCGGCCGCGGCCTCCGTATCCCGTCGCCGCCGGACTGTGGGGCCGGCCGACCAATATCAACAACGTCAAGAGCTATGCCATGGCACCCGTCGTCATACTGCGCGGCGCGTCGTGGTTCAGCAGGATCGGCACGCCCAAGTCGCCGGGCACGGCCGTGTTCGCCTTGACCGGCAAGGTGAATCATACGGGCTTGATCGAAGTTCCCATGGGCATCCCGCTGGGCGATATCATCTTTGACATCGGGGGCGGCGTGCCGCACGGCAAGAAGTTCAAAGCGGTCCAGACAGGCGGCCCGCTGGGCGGCTGTTTGCCCGCTGCGGCGCTGAACACGCCCGTGGATTTCGATTCGCTGGCCGAAGCCGGCGCCGTGATGGGATCGGGCGGGATGATCGTGCTGGACGACGACACGTGCATGGTCGAGTTCTCGCGGTACTTTCTGCTGTTCGCGGCGGCCGAGTCGTGCGGCAAGTGCGTGCCGTGCCGAGTGGGCGGCCAGCGGCTGTTGGAGGCGCTGACGCGAATCAGCGAAGGCCGCGGAAAGCGGAAGGATTTGGACATCATCCGCGACGTGTCGGTGAACATGATGAGTTCGTCGCTGTGCGGCCTGGGCCAGCGCACGCCGGGGCCCGTGTTGGCGGCGTTGCGGTTTTTCGAGGACGAGTTCATCACGCACATCGACGACAAGCTGTGCCGGGCCGGCCAATGCCGGGCGCTGGTGCGGGCCCGCTGTGTCAACACGTGTCCCGCCGGCGTGGACACGCCCGCCTATTTGGCGCTGGTCGCCCAAGGACGCTATGCCGAGGGCTTGGCCATCCATCGCCGCCGCAATCCGTTTGCCCTGGTTTGCGGCCGCGCCTGTCCGGCTTTTTGCGAAGCCAAATGCCGCCGCGGCGAGATCGACGAGCCGGTGGCGATCCGCCTGGTGAAGCGGTACATGGCGGACCACGAGTTCGAACAAGCGTGGGTGCCGGAGCCGATCGGCAGCGAGGCGGAACGGCGGGCGGCGGCCCAGCGAAAGGTGGCGGTGATCGGCGCCGGCCCGGCCGGTTTGACCGCCGCGCTGCGGCTGGTTCAACGCGGGTATCAGGTCACGGTTTATGAAAAATATCCCGTGGCCGGCGGCATGATGTCCTGGGCGATCCCCGCCTATCGCCTGCCGCGCGAGCCGCTGCTGGCCGAGATCGAACACATCCGCCGCGCCGGCGTGGAGATCCGCTGCAACGAGGCTTTGGGGCGCGATTTCAAGTTGGACGACCTGCTGGGCGCGCGCGGCTACAGCGCCGTGATCCTGGCCATCGGGGCGCATCACAGCCGCCGGCTGGGCATCGCGGGCGACGACCAGGAGGGCGTATTCGACGGCGTGGAATTCCTCCGCCGCGTGGCGGGCGAGTCGACGCTGCGCTCTGCGGGACTGGTGCCCGAACTGCCGCTGCCGGACGTGCGCGGCAAACGCGTGGCGGTGGTCGGCGGCGGCGACGTGGCGATCGACGTCGCGCGTTCGGCGCTGCGGATGGGAGCCCGCGAAGTCCACGTGATCTATCGCCGCGCCGGAGACGACATGCCGGCGGCGCACCTGCCGGAGGAGATCGAAGCGGCGCGGCACGAGGGCATCCGGTTTCACACGCTGGTCAATCCCGTCCAGGTGCTGGGCGACGGCGCCGTGACCGGTGTGCGTCTGCAACAGCAGCGGCTGGCGGACTTTGACGACTCCGCCCGCCGCCGTCCGGTGGCGCAAGGCGCGGAATCCTATGTGCTGGACGTAGAGATGCTGATTCCGGCCATCGGCCAAGTGCCCGATCTGGCGTGGCTGCACGGCACCGACAACCGCCGAGGCGACACGCTGGTGGTCGACGACGCGTTCAGCACGACGCGGCCGGGCGTGTTCGCCACCGGCGACGCCGTCACCGGCCCGGCCACGATCGTCGAAGCCGTGGCGCACGGCAACTTGGCCGCCGCGGCCGTGGCTCATTGGCTGCAGACCGGCCAGTTGGTCAAACCCTACCTCGAACCCGACCGCACCGACATCCCGCTCGCGTACGACTTGACGGAATATGCCGACCGTCACCGCGCTGCCACGCCGCGGCGGTCGGTGGACGAACGCGAACACAATTTCTGCGAGGTGGAAATTGGATTGGATGAACAAGCCGCGCAGCACGAAGCCCGCCGCTGTCTGCGCTGCGATCTGGAATGGCTGGACGTTATGAAGATGCCCCGGCCGCAGGCCGCGGGAAGCAACGACCAAGGGATTCCGATCTGACAACTGACATCTGACCACTGACCACTGAGCACTGACCACTGAGCACTGACCACTGACAAGAGGCCCCCATGATTGCCACTGGTGTCGTCAACATCACGATCAACGACCGAGTGATTCACGCTCGGGCCGGCCAGACCGTGTTGGAAGCCGCCGCGACGGCGGGGATCGACATCCCGGCGCTGTGCCACCATCCCGCGCTGCCGCCCGAAGGCGCGTGCCGCGTCTGCTTGGTAGAGATCGACCAGCAGCGCACGCTGCAGCCCGCCTGTACGTTCCCGATTTTCGACGGCATGGTTGTGCGGACGGAGAGCGATCGGGTCGTGGCCGCGCGGGTGTTTGCGCTGCAGATGATTTTCTCCGAGCGGACCCACTATTGCATGTTCTGCCCGGCCAGCGGCAGCGACAGCAACACGGATTGCGAATTGCAGAAACTGGCGTACCGCTACGGCATGACGTGCTGGGAGCACGCGCCGGACTATCAGAAATGCTGGCCGCTGGACGCCTCCGGCCAATCCTTCGTGTTTGACCAGAGCCGCTGCATCCTCTGCCGCCGTTGCGTTCGGGCGTGCCGCGAGATTTCGGCCAACCACACGCTGGGCGTGCATCAGCGCGGCGCGCGGACGATGGTGTGCGCCGACGACAACGTGCCGCTGGGCGAATCGACGTGCGTGTCGTGCGGCAGCTGTTTGCAGGTCTGCCCGACCGGCGCGTTGATGGACCGCCGCAGTTCCTTCCTCGGTCGCGAGACCGACGTCCAGCGGACGAAGACGACCTGCCTGGGCTGCAGCGTCGGCTGTGCGATCGAATGCGTGACGCGCGACAATATCCTGCTGCGAATCGAAGGCGACTGGGACGGCCATAACGGGGGCCTGCTGTGTGCCGAGGGCCGTTTCGGCGCCGTCGCCGCCAAACCGCCGCGGGTGATGCAGCCGCTGGTCCGGCGCGACGGCCGGCTGACTGCGGTCAGTTGGGGCGAAGCGTTCGAGGTCACGGCCCGGCGATTGCGGGACAGTCGCAACGTCGCCGGCTTGGTATCGCCGCGCACGATCAACGAGGGCCTGGTCGCGTTCAGCTGTTTTTTCAACGAGGTTTTGAGCAGCGACGAACTGGCTCTGCTGCACGGGGATGTGCCGCCCGAGGTGGGCGAGCCGGCGTCGCTGGAGGACTTGAACGCGGCCGATTGTGTGATCGTGGTCGGCGGCGATCTGCTGACGAACCAGAAAGTGATCGGCTACCTGACCAAGCGGGCGTTCGACCGCGGAGCGCAGCTGGTCGTCGTGAACGACGCCAAGACCGATTTGGACGCATACGCGCACCAGCGGATGAAGCTGGATGCCATCGCCCATTCGGGCGCGTCGCCGTTCGAGCGGCTGCGATATACATACCATTTGCGGCTGGAAGGGATTTCCAAAGTCAAGTCGGCGGTCGAATCGGCGCGGTCGCCGGTGGTCATGTACGGTCCGAATCTGAGCATCGCGGTGTACGCCGCGCTCCGCGGCTTGGCCCGCAAAGCGCGATTCTTGCCGTTGATCGAGGGCGTCAACGCCGCCGGCGCCGCCCGTTTGGGCCTGACCGCGCGAGCCGTGCAAGGCGATGCGCTGTTCGTGCTGTCCGGCGACGAATTGCCCAACGGCAAGGCGCTGCCCAAAGCCGACTTCACGGTCATCCAGTCCGCATACCGGACGGCGTGGACCGAAGTAGCGGACGTGGTGCTGCCGGCTCGCCTGTGGACGGAAAAGCAGGGAAGTATTGTGAATTTGGAAGGCCGCGAATTGCCCGTGGTGCCGACGGCCGAAGCGCCGCGCGACATCCATCCCGACTGGGTCACCCTGGCCACCTTGTCGTCGCTGATGGGAAACGCCGTCCTGTACGGCTCGATGACGGACGTCCAGCGGTCGTTGTAGGACGAAAGCTCCGCGAGACGGAGGAGAGAACCATGAGCGAACGAGTTACCGTGGCTTCCGACTGGCTGGCGGGTTGTGCCGGCTGCCATATGTCGTTTTTGGACATCGACGAGCGGATCGTGCAGCTGCTGCAGCGCGTCCAGTTGCGTGCCACGCCCCTGACGGATTTGAAACACCCGGACGCGAGCGGCGTCGACGTCGGCATCCTGGAAGGCGCCGTCGCCAATTCGTCGACCGAACAAGTCGCCCGGAGGATGCGCGGCCGCTGCAAGACGCTGATCGCGCTGGGCGACTGTGCCGTTTTCGGAGGCGTGCCTGCGATGCGGAACGCCGTGACGGCGGCGGCCGCCCTGCGGCGCGCTTACGTCGAAACGGAAAGCACGGTCGACGGCATGATCCCGCAGCACGAGGATTTGGCCGTGATGCAGGAAGTCCGGCCGCTGGACCAGGTCGTCCCGGTCGACATCTACCTGCCCGGCTGTCCGCCGTCGGCGGATGCGATTTATTACGTGCTGAGCGAACTGGTCGAAGGCCGGCAGCCCCAGCTGCGCGGCAAGTACTTGGATTGGCATTAAGGAATTGTTATGTCGCGGAAAATTGTGATCGAACCGATAACTCGCATCGAGGGCCATGCCAAGGTCGTGGTTCATCTGGACGACGACGACCGCGTCGAGCGGGCCTTTTTTCACGTGAACGAGTTCCGCGGCTTCGAGAAATTCTGCGAAGGCCGGATGTTCTTCGAAATGCCGCAAATCACCGAACGGATCTGCGGCATCTGTCCGGTCAGTCACCACCTGGTGTCGGTCAAAGCGTGCGACCAGATCCTGGGAGTCCAGGCGCCGCGGCCCGCCCAGCTGTTGCGCGAACTGATGCACATGGGCCAGACGATCCAATCGCACTCGATGCACTTCTTCGAGCTGGCAGGCCCGGACCTGCTGCTGGGATTCGACGCCGATCCGGCGATCCGCAACGTGGCCGGTTTGTACGCGGCCAATCCGGAGTTGGTGGGCAAAGCCATCCAGTTGCGCAAGTTCGGCCAGTCGCTGATCTCGACACTGGGCGATCGCCGCATCCATCCCAACTTTGCCGTCCCCGGCGGTGTGAACCAGGCGCTGGAGGTGGACGACCGCGATGTGCTGCTGGGCGGAATCGAAACGATGATCGGCTACGTCCAGGAAGCGTTGACGATCATCAAAGATTGGGCGGATAAGCATCGCACGCTGCTGGCCGAGTTCGCGTCCTTCCCCAGCGGCTACCTGGGCTTGGTCGGCCCCGACAATGCCGTCGAGTTGTACGACGGCCAACTGCGGCACGTCGGCCCGGATCGCAGCGAACTGCATCGCTTCGACGGCAGCGACTACTTGGAATACATCGCCGAACACGTGGAACCGTGGAGCTACCTCAAATTCCCGTTCTTCAAGGACGGCGGCTGGCCCGACGGCGTCTACCGTGTCGGGCCTTTGGGCCGCTTGAACGCGGCCGACAAGATGGCCACCCCGCTGGCCCAGGCCGAATACGAAATCTACCAGCAGATCAACGGCGGACAGGTTGTGGAAGGAACCTTGTACTACCACTATGCCCGGCTGGTCGAAGATCTGTACGCCATCGAGCGAGCGCGGCAGATCCTGGAAGACCCGGAAGTGCTGTCCCAGGACATCCTGGCCACCGGTCGCGTCACGAACCACGAGGGCGTGGGCGTGCTGGAGGCTCCGCGCGGCACGCTGTTCCATCACTACTGGGTCGACGAGAACGGGCAGATCGACCGGGTGAACCTGATCGTCGCCACGGGTAACAACAATCATGCGATGAGCCGGGCGGTCGAGGAAGTCGCCAAACGCTACGTGGACGGTGCGAACGTCCAAGAAGGGGCGCTCAACCGCATCGAAGCCGCCATTCGAGCCTACGACCCCTGCCTGTCCTGCTCGACGCATGCCATCGGCCAGATGCCGCTGGAATTGGTCATCCTGGACGCCGAGGGCGGCGAAGTGCGACGGCTGGCGTCGCGGTGAGCATCGGATTGGCGTATCGGTAGCCGTCACCCGCCCGATCCGGGCGCGGAGCCTCCGCGCTCACACGGTCAGCACGGTCAGCAGCCGGCGCAGGTCGGCTTCGCGGCCGCCGTTCCACCAGGCGAGGAATTCACGGCTGTGTTCTTCCAGGCGGCGCTGCTCCTGCGTCAGCAACGCTTGGAGATACGTGGTTTCGCCGGCGTCCGCCGCGTGTTCCAACCAGCGTTGCAAGCGAGTTTCGGCGGTCGCCAGATCGTTGATCTTGCCGAGCTTTTCCTGCAGATCCTGGATGAACGGATAGGCTTGCGTGCGGAGGCTTTCGGCAAACGCGGGCGCCAACAGTTCGATGGCGTAGCGGAGCTTCTTGCCGGCGATCCGGAACTGGTGCATGGCCTCGACGCGGTTCATGTCCGCGGCGGCCGTGGTAAAGAACTGTTCCAGCACGGGTTGGATCCGCTCGTGGGCCCAGGGGCCGAATCGAATCGGTTCGCTCGCGGCCGGTTCATCGCGCAGGCGGACCTTGCGCAACAGCTTGGCACTCCGCCGCGCGAAGCGGCCGTGCTCGAACAGTTCTTTCCATACGGCGACGATCGGTTGCTGGGCTTCGCGGCGGTGGCTGCGAACCTGGGCCAGCAGGTGGGCCGCCGGCGACTGCTGTTTGTCGGCCGCCAGTCGTTGGGCGAATACGTCGCTGTCGCGGGCGTCGTTGGCCGCCCGGCGGATCCACTTGAGTTGGGCATTCATCCATTTCCGGCGGCGCTTGGGCAACAGCGATTCGTACAGCGACACTGCAGCGGCCGCGCGCCGCGCCCAAACCCGCATCTGGTGAACGTACTCGACGTCTTGTTCCGGATGCTTGGCCGCCAGCGGCACGAAATGCAACAGCGGCTGCAAGCGCGAATCCAGGCTGCGGACGGCGACGTCTTCTAACAGTTCGTCGGGACTGGCCTCCACCCATTTGATGAACTTGGCCATGACGGGCTACTCTTCCTTTCCGGCGGCTCGATGAGGTCGAAACACGGTGCGTTGGGATTGTTCGAGCGTCTTTTCCGCTTCGCTTGCCAAACGATACAGATGTTCCTGATGACGATGTTTGCGGCGATCCTTGCCGAGATGCTGCCGCTGATACGTGCCGTCCGCCAGCAGCTGGCGGGCTTTGGTATTGTCGCGGGCATACGATTTCAGGATCGCGATCAGCCGCTGGCGGTTGGCGGTGTCTTCGACCGGCACCAGCAGCTCGACTCGCTTATCCAGATTTCTCTGCATCCAGTCGGCGCTGGAGATGTACACCTGTTCCGCGCCGCCGTGATAAAAGTACAGGATTCGGCTATGCTCGAGGTAGCGGTCCAGAAGGCTGACCACGCGGATGTTCTCGCTCAGCCCCGGCACGCCGGGACGCAGGCAGCAGATGCCGCGCACGTTCAGGTCGATGCGGACGCCGGCCTGGGAGGCTCGATACAAGGCTTGGATCAGCTTGGGATCGGACAACGAGTTCACCTGGGCCATGATGGATGCCCGCTGGCCGCGCTGGCGGCGGTCGATTTCTCCGTCGATCAGATCCAGGAGCCGGTCGCGGAGGGAGAAGGGAGCGGCGGCGATCTTGCGGTACTGCTGGGGCACGGAATACCCGGTGATGGCGTTGAAGAAGCTGGTGGCGTCGGCGGCCAGCTCGTCGTCGCATGTCAAGAACCCCGCATCGCAGTACAGTTTGGCGGTGACCTCGTTGTAATTGCCCGTGGCGAAGTGCACGTATCGCTGAATCCCATGCGATTCGCGGCGGATGATGATACAGAGCTTGGCGTGCGTCTTCAGGCCCTTGACGCCATAGATGACCTGGACCCCCGCTTGCTCCAGGGCTTTGGCCCAGCCGATGTTGCGAGCCTCGTCGAAGCGAGCCTTCAACTCGACCAGCGCCGTGACGTGCTTGCCGGACTCCGAAGCCCGCTGCAACGCGGCCACGATCGCGCTGTTGCGGCTGGTGCGGTATAGGATCATTTTGATCGCCAACACGCCCGGATCGTCGGCGGCCTGATCGATCAGCCGCACGACGGGCTCGAAGCTTTCGTAGGGCAGCGACAGCAGGATATCTTTGCGCTGGACCATCTCGAACAGGCAGCCGGTCGGTTCGACATCGGGCGATTTCCGCGGCGGCCACGGCTCGTACTTCAAATCGTCGAACCCCGAGAGGCCGCTCAGCGACATCCAGGCGGACAGATCCAGCGGACCGCGGGCCAGGAAGACGTCGTCGCCGCCCACGCCGAAGGCCGACTTGAGAAACGCCAGCGTCGGCCGGCTGCATGCCTCGGCCACTTCCAACCGCACGCAATCGCTCTCTTTTCGCGCGTCCAGGATCTCCTCCATGCCGGCCAACAGATCGGCCGCCTGATCCTCGCGGACGCTCAGGTCTGCATTGCGGGTCAGGCGAAACGGCACGGCCTCGAGGACCGTTTCGCCGGCGAAGAAGCTGCCGATGAACAGACTTACGAGATCTTCCAGCAGGATGTATTGGTATCCCTCGTCGGCAGGCAAGCGGAACATTCGCGTCGGGGACGAGCCAAAGGGCACAATCGCAAATCGCGGCGGCTCGCCGTCGCTGGGGGGAGCCAGACGGACACACATGTTCAGCGACTTGTTGATCAGCAGCGGGAATTCGGCGTCCGGATGAACGGCCATCGGCGTATAGATCGGGAACACTTCGCTGTCAAAGATCTTCTGCACGACCCTCTGCTGATGGTCCGTCAGCCGGCCGGGCGCCGCGCGTTGGATTCCGGCCGCGGCCAGCGCGGGCTCCAATTGATCCAGGAAGCAGCGGGACTGGTCGGCTGCCATCTGATGCACCCGCTCGCTGACGGCTTTGAGCTGTTGGACGGCCGTCAAGCCGGCGGGATCACGTTTGCTGTGGCGGCGTTTGCGGAGCATCTGCAAACCACCCACGCGAACCATGAAGAACTCGTCCAAGTTCGAGTCCGTGATCGCGAGGAATTTTAATCGCTCCAACAGCGGCAGGGTCTCGTCGGTCGCCTCGTCCAGCACGCGCTGGTTGAATTCGAGCCAGCTGAGTTCGCGATTCAGGAATTTGGGGATTGAGGAAGGTTCGGACATCGTAGCTCACTCGTTTTTCTCTCAGCTCTTGCGACACCCCATCGACCCCGCGTCGGTGGAGTTCGGTGGGAGAACTCCTTAGGGCCTCAGACGGATCCCAGCACGTCCGGCGCATTGCGCACCAGCACAGACATGCCGAAGACCTCTTTGAACAGGGCGGATTTCTGCTGGACGGCGATTTGCTCGATCGACAGATCGTCCGCCCCGGGTACCGAAATGACCCAGCGATTGTCCTCGCGCACGCATTGGATGTTCTTGGTGCGCTGATTATTGGCGCGGTCCAGCGCGTCGGCCAGACGCAGGATGGCGGCCATCTTGGCGACGTTCGAGCGGCTCTCCCAATCCAAGGTCGCATAGCCCTCGTGAATCGGCTTGGGCGACGAGCGGCGATGATACCGCGCCGTCAAAGCCGCCAGCTGCACATCCTTTTGACTCAATCCGAACAGGTCGCCGTTGGCGATCAAGTACATACTGTGCTTGTGGTGGCTGCGCGCGCTGACGGCATAGCCGATGTCGTGCAACAAGGCGGCGACATATAAGAGCACCTCGTAGCGATAGCCGAGTTGGTGCTCCGGCTGTAAGGCTCGAAACAGCATTCGGCTCAATTCCGCCACGTGCTGGGCATGCGGTTCGTCGAATCCAAACCGGCGGCCGAAATCGAGCGCCGAGCGGATGATTTGATGGGTAAAATTCTCCGTCCATTCCTCGCGCGACGCCATCTCTTTGAGCAGCCCGTCGCGGAGATTGATGGGCGAGATCAGGATTTCTTCCAGTTGCAACGCGCGGGCCAGGCGGACGTAGGTCAGCAGCGCCGGGCCAAGCGCTTCGGCGTCCGGAACCGCCAAATGAAATTTGTGCAGGATCTCGTCCACTGACTTGGTAATGATCTTCTCCGTGAAACCTCTCAGGGCGTCAACCGACAGCGTGGCCAGCGAGTGCCCGTCCCACGCGGGCAGCAACTCGGCAGTGGCAAAGCGGACATCACCGCCTAGCGCGATCATAATCAGCGAGCGGTCGCTCGGCACGCGCTTGCGAATCTGGTCGGCGATTCGGGAAATTTGGCTCTCCATAATGGCTCGCACCTTGCCCCGCGGTGCTTTCAGTGCCTCGAGAGTCTTGCGCAAACGCAGGGATCCGAGCCGAAAAGTGTGGGCAAAGGCCACGTCCCCGCGATCGATCAGTAATACCTCCGTGCTGCCGCCGCCGACCTCGATGATCAGCGTCTTGCTTTCGGCCAGCCGCGGCTCGGTGGCGAGCAGCGGCAACACGCCCAGATAGGTCACGCGGTTCACCGCCGCCTCGTCGAACGGCTCGACGTTGAACCCCGTCGCCACGTAGATCCGTTGCAGAAAAGACAACCGGTTCAGCGCTTCACGGACGGCACTGGTCGCCACGACGTGAATCTGGTCGGGCCGCGTGACTTCGTATTCGTTCAGCAGTTGTCGATAGCTCTTCAAGACTCGCACGCACTCTTCGGTGGTCGCCGGATCGATGGCCCCCGTGCTGAACGTGTCTTTGCCCAGACTCACGGCTTGCGCGAGCGATTCCAAGGTGCGGAAATGGCCGCCTTCGCCGATCTCGGCGACCGCCATGCGGATCGAAGTCGCCCCAATGTCGATCGCCGCCACCAGCTTGGGTGGCCGCGGTTTTGCCGCCGCCGGCATGTCCATTTCTCGGTCCATTACGCGCACCTTTGCTTGTTCGACAGGCGAACCCGTGTCTCTAGGATACTGCCGACCAGCACGGCTCACCAGGGTGTCCACTGTTTTTGCATCGGTAGAGCCTGGGTTTCTGCACTAAACGGTTTTTCGCCGCTTGGGCGTCAAGGATGAGTTGTCACACTAGCCCGACGCGCAAGCTTCGAAGTTGCGCATTCGGCGGTCCGGTCGTGTTTGGCCGAAGGCCTGCTCCCATCGTAGCCTGGGGCAACGCCCCAGGGACACGGTGTCGTCCGGCCTATTTGGCCGAAGGCCATACTCACCTTGCCCTACGCAGCACGGTGAATATGGCCTTCGGCCAAACAACGGATGCTCGCCCGTGTCCCTAGGGCGTTGCCCCAGGCTACGGTGAATGTGGCCTTTGGCCAGAATTCCGGCCCCAAAAATGCGCAACTTCAAAACGCGCGCGTCGGGCTAGTGTGCCTTCTCAAACTGAACGGAAAACCGCTCGGCAACCATTTGGTGCTAGCGCACAAACCTCGCTCCACCGCCGCAAGGTCGGGATGGGGGCGGAAGTGCTTATCCTCCGGTGTGGGTGCACCACACCTCGCTGCAGAAGCGGAATTTGTTCAAGCTGTTTCTGCTCGGCCACTGTCCCCCGAGCCAGGACGATCTTAACCAAATCTTCACAATCGGGGGTCCGGCCGTGGAATTCGAAAAAAAACGCGGGAGGGGTTAATGACACGCTGACGGTTTCTTCATAAAACGTTGTACCAGAGACGGACCGGAGGCCAGCGGGGGGCACGGCTGACACGGCTGACACGGCTAACAAGCAAGCCGTGCCACATGGATGCTCGCAGGGAAGATTCACGGCTAACAAGTATGCCGTGCCACACAGATGCTCTTTGAAGGTGAAGCTATGGTTGGTAATGAAAATAGGGATTCCGCGAATTGCAGTGCCTTCCGCCAGCGACTGTCCGGTCGTCGTCTGCTGTGGCGGCTGGTACCCATGGTACTGGCTTGCGTCGTTTTGGCGTCGTGGGCGGGGTGTGGACGCCGTTCGGGTGGGCCGTCTTCGGGCGGCCGCGCGGTCATCCGGGTCGAAGGGTCCGATACGATGGTCAACCTCGCTCAGGCGTGGGCCGAGGAGTACAACAAGTCGCACCCCGAGGTTAGCGTCCAGGTTTCCGGCGGCGGTTCGGGCGTGGGGATTGCCAGCTTGATCGAACAAGTCACGGATCTGGCCAACGTCAGCCGGGACATGAAGGACAAGGAGTACCAGCGGGCCGAGCAGAACACGGGCAAGAAAGCTCTCAAGTTCGTGGTCGCACTGGATGCCTTGGCGATCTACGTTCACAATCAGAACCCGCTCGATACGATTACCATCGCGGAATTGGCGGAGATCTACGGCGAGCACGGGAAGATTACGAAATGGGCGCAGTTGGGCGTTCGGAACACGGCGTGCGCGAGCGACGAGATCACGCGGGTCAGCCGGCAGAACAACTCGGGCACCTACCATTATTTCCGCGAAGTGGTGCTGGGCGGAGATCGGGAATTCAAGTTAGGATCGATCGACCAAAGCGGCTCGAAAGATCTCGTCGCGCTGGTCGGCAGCACGCCTTGTGCGATCGGCTTCAGCGGCATGGGGTACCATACCGACGACAGCAAATGGCTCAAAATCGCCAAGAAAAAAGGCGAACCGGGCGTCGAGCCGAGTGCCCCCGCGGTCAAGGACTTGTCCTACCCGCTGGCCCGCCCGCTGTATATGTATGCGCTGGGCGAACCGACCGGTCCGGTCAAGGATTACCTGGACTGGATCCTGTCCGAGGCCGGACAAAAGATCGTCGTCGAGTTGGGATATGTTTCGGTCGGCGGCGAACCGGCGGCGGATCAATCGGTGCCGGAAACTCCGGACGCCGGCGCCGAAGCGTCCGTCGGCGATGCGTCATCCCCCGCTGTCTCTCCCGCGCCCCAACCGGACAAGGAGTGAGCCGCCATGCCCGGGGCTGCCAAGCGGCATACCTTCAAACGTTTGGTGCAGACGGCGCTGGACCGCAGCGAGCCGCTGATGGTGCTGCTGATCTACGCCTGTGGATGGAGCGCGATCCTGTTCGTGTTCTTCATCTTTCTGTTCGTGTTCAAAGAAGGCCGGGCAATGCTGGTCCAGCTGGATTGGGTCGAGTTTTTCACCAGTCCCAACTGGCGGCCCGATTCGGATGTCCGGCCGCAATACGGCATTCTCGCCCTGCTGGCGGGATCGCTGTCCGTCACGGTGTTGGCGATGCTGATCGCCGTGCCGCTGGGATTGGGCGCCGCCGTCTACGTCTCGGAATTCGCTCGCCCGCGCGTCAAAGAGACGCTGAAAATTGTGATCGAGTTGCTGGCGGCGATTCCCTCCGTCGTGTGGGGGTTCATCGGGTACGTCGTGCTCAGTCCGATCATCATCTGGGCCACGGGCGCGCCGGTCGGTATCAACATCCTGAACGGCGGTGTGATCCTGGCGCTGATGAGCGTGCCGATTATCGTGTCGGTCTCCGAAGACTCGTTGCGGGCGGTGCCGGATTCGTACCGCGAAGCGGCCACGGCGCTGGGCGCCAACCGTTGGGAGATCGTCTACCGCGTCTTGTTCCCGGCGGCTCGGAATGGTTTGCTGGCCGCCGTCCTGTTGGGCGTAGGCCGAGCCATCGGAGAGACGATGGCAGTGCTGATGGCCACAGGGCATTCGGTGCAAATTCCGCGCAGCCTGCTGGATCCAGTCCGCACATTGACCGCCACGATCGCCGCCGAGCTGGGCGAAACCGTGGCGGGCGATGATCACTACCAAGTGTTGTTCGTAATCGGCATGGTCTTGTTTGCCGTCACGTTTGTCGTCAATCTGTCGGCCGATTTGATCGTCAAGGGAATTCGGGGCGAGAAACATGGCTGAACGCCATCGAGACGCGCTGGAATTTTTCGTAGCGCCCGGGGCCCCGGACGGCGGCGACGGTACTCCCGATCGGCCGTTCCGTTCGTTGCCCCAGGCGCTGGCGATCCTTGCCGAGCAGGGCGACGCGCTGTTCGCCAAAGCGGACGGCGGCGACGGTCAGCGGGCGATCGAACTCAGCGTTCTGGCAGGCCCCGGCAGGACGCCACAACCGGGTGGACGGCCGAAGTACGAGTTCTTCATCGACTCGCGGCCCGGCGGCGAGGGCGAGGGCAGCCAATGGATGCCTTGGCCGGGCCTGCCCGTGGCGGTTCGCGAACTGTTGCAGCGGACGGCGGACGGCAGTTTGGCCCTGCCTCCGGGAGAACGGCTGCGGATCACCCGCCGCGAGATCTTTGCGGCCACGGACTTTGAACGCTGGAAGAAACGCAGAGAGACGATCGCCCAGTACGTGTTTCTGGGAATGACGTTGCTGCTGGTGGCGCCGGTCATCTTGATCCTGACGTATCTGGTCGTCAAAGCCTGGCCGGCCTTGACCGTCGATTTCCTATTCACCAATCCCCAGGACCGGATGACGGCCGGCGGAGTCTGGGCTCCGCTGATCGGCACGTTCTTCGTCGTTTTGCTGTCGCTGTTGGGCGCCGCGCCCATCGGCGTGCTGGCCGGCGTCTATCTGAACGAATACGCCCGCGACAACTGGGCGACGCGGATCGTCAACTTGGCGGTCGTCAATCTGGCGGGCGTGCCGAGCATCGTCCACGCGCTGTTCGGCGTGGGAGCGTTTGTGCTGTTCGCCGGCATGGGCCGCTCGCTGGCAGCCGCCTCCTGTACGGTCGCCGTCATGACCTTGCCGGTGATCATTACCAGTTCCCGCGAGGCCTTGGCGGCCGTTCCGATGGCTTTTCGCGAGGCGTGCTGGAATATGGGGGCCACCCGCTGGCAGACGATCCGCACGATCGTGCTGCCGAACTCGATCAGCGGCATCCTGACCGGCGTGATTTTGCAAGTCGCCCGCGCGGCGGGGGAAACGGCGCCGATCCTGTTTACCGGGGCCGTGTTCTTCGTGCCGATCGCCGACAGCGGGTGGGAATCCTGGTTTCCGTACGGCTTGGGGGACCGCTTTATGGCCTTGAGCATGCATCTGTTTACGCTGGCGATCCAGGTCAAGGGCGTGGATCCGTCCATTGAATACGGCGCCGCCGTGGTCCTGATCGGCTTGGTGTTGGTGGTCAATAGTCTCTCGATCGGCTTGCGGGTCTATCTCCGGTCCCGCAAGAAATGGTGAACGCCGTCATGTCTGCACACGTCGAATTCCGCCAGGTCAGCGTCGCGTATGGCACGCACGTGGCGCTGCGCGCGATCGACCTGGCGATCCCGCGGCGGCAGATCTTTGCGGTCATCGGGCCGGCGAATTCGGGCAAGACGACGCTGCTGAAGTGCATCAACCGGACACTCGATTTCACCGCCTCGGCACGGGTCACCGGCCAAGTCCTGGTGGGCGGCGAAAACGTCTACCGGATGCGGAACGTGTTTGCCCTGCGGCGGCGGGTGGGCATGGTGTTTCCGCTGCCCGTCGGCCTGCCACTGACCGTGTTCGACAACGTGGCCTATGCGCCCCGCCGCGCCGGACTGCACGATCGGGAGGAGCTGGCCGAACTGGTCGAGAAATGCTTGCGGCAGGCGATGCTGTGGGACGAAGTCAAAGACCGGCTGAACACCCTGGGCACGAAGCTGTCCGGCGGCCAGCAACAGCGGCTGACGCTGGCCCGCGCCTTGTCGCATCGGCCGGAGATCTTGTGTTTGGACGAGTTTTCCATCGCCATCGACCCGGTCACGACGATGAAGATCGAGGACGTGCTGTTGGAACTGAAGAACGAGATGACCATCGTGCTGGTCACGAACCTGGTTCAGCAAGCGCACCGGCTGGCCGACCAAACGGCGTTCTTCAACAACTCGCGCCTGATCGAGGCGGGCGAAACGGAGAAGTTGTTCACCGAACCGGACGATCCTTTGACCTACGAGTACGTGACGGGAGGGTTCGGCTGATGACGGCTGCCACGCCCGCCGCCCACGGCGATTTCAGCATCCACACCCTGGACCTGAACCTTTGGTACGGCGACTTTCAAGCGCTCAAGGGCATCACCACCGGGATCAAGCCGGGCCTGATCACCAGTTTGATCGGGCCTTCCGGATGCGGCAAGACCACCCTGTTGCGCTGTTTCAACCGCATCAACGAGCGGTACGGAAACGTGACGACGACCGGCCAGATCACCATCCTGGGCCGCAATATCTACGACCCGGGTGTGTCGCTGAGCGAGTTGCGAAAGACGATCGGGATGGTATTCCAGCGTCCCAATCCGCTGCCCATCTCCATCTTGGCCAACGTGCTGTTCGGGATCCGCGTGCATACGCCGGGCCGCCACTTGCCCAGGAGCCGGCAGTACGAACTGGCGGAAAAAGCGCTCCGCGAAGTGGATTTGTGGGACGATGTCAAAGACAAGCTGAAGCAGAAAGCCATTGGACTAACCTTGGAACAGCAGCAGAAATTGTGCATCGCCCGGTTGCTGCCGCTCAAGCCGCGGATCATCCTGATGGACGAGCCGTGCTCGGCGCTGGACGCCGAAGGCACGGAGAAAATCGAGGATTTGCTGGACGGCCTGCGCCAACGGTACACGGTCGTGATCGTGACGCACAACATGGCCCAGGCCCGCCGCGCGTCGGACGAATGCATCTTTATGCTGCTGGGCGAATTGATCGAGCACGGTCCGACCGAACAGATCTTTTTCAATCCCCAGCGGGAACAGACGGAGATGTATATCGAGGGACGCTACGGGTAACGAGGCGGCGAAAGAACGGAACTGGCTCCGAGCTGCCCCGGAGAACAGGCTGAGAATTCGTTGCGCCACGCCGGTGCCTGTCCCACTTTTTCGCTTGGCAGCAGGAGATGGAACGATGAAGAAATTCGACAATGAACTGGCGGCCATCCAAAAGGAACTGAGCGACATGGCCGATCTGGCGCGGTCCATGGTCTATCTGACGGCCACTGCCGTCAAGGATCGTGCCCGCGATGTCCAGGCGGAAATCTACGACGCCGAGGACCGGCTGAACAAGATGCAAACGCGGATCGACCGCGAAGCGATCCGGATGTTGACCGTGTACGGCCCCGTCGCCAAGGATTTGCGATTCGTGCTGGTCTGTACGCACGTCACATCGCAACTGGAGCGGATGGGCGACCAGGTGGTCAACGTCATCCAATCGCTGCAGATGATGCGCTCCGATCCCGACCTGCACCCGCTGTTGCCCAACTTGGGGAAGATGGCCGACTTGGTCTGCGAAATGGTCGACGCCGCACTGGATGCCTACTTCTCCCAGAATTCCGAGAAGGCCGTCCTGACGCGGCAGCGTGACGACGTGGTCGATGCGATGAACGACCAAGTCATGAAGGAGCTGTTGACCGACGAAGTGCTCCGCGACGTGCTGTCCGGCGCGACCGATATCGCCGACGCCGTGGCCCAGATCCTGATCGCCCGCTGCCTGGAGCGGATCGCCGACCAGGCGACGAACGTCTGCAAAGAAGTCATCTATATGGTCAAGGGCGACGACGTCCGGCACAAACGGCCCAAGCCCTGGGGAACGCCCGAAACGTCGCCTTGAGACCGGCCGTTTCGCGGACTGGGCGGCACGTCCGTTCCCCCAACGCGCGCAGGCGAAACCATCGCCCTCGCGCCGCGTTTTCGGCTTCTCTTTTCGGCCGGTGCAGCCGCGTTTTGGGTTGCGTTTTTTGTCCGCCCAGCGACAATGCACACAATTAGTGTTACGGAGCGACCGAAGGAAGACAAATGAACGCGCCGCGCATTTTAATTGTCGACGACGAAATGGCTGCAGCCCTGGATGTCCGAGAGCGGCTGACGAGCCTGGGTTATGCCTGCGGAGGCAGTGTGCGGACCGGTGAACAGGCTTTGGTGCTGGCCGAACGGGAACATCCCGATTTAGTGTTGATGGACATTCGCTTGCAGAGCGAGATGGACGGCATCACGGCAGCCTGCCAAATCCGGGAGCGTCTCCACTTGCCTGTCGTATTCTTGACGGCCAATTCCGAGGACGCCGCCTTGGAGCGGGCGAAGCGGGCCGAACCGTATGGTTATATCCTCAAACCGTTCGACGACCGCGAGTTGAAGTCGACGCTCGAGATCGCGTTGTACAAGCACCAGGCCGAACAGGAGATCCGGCGGCTGAACCGGTTATACGAGGTACTCAGCCAAGTCAACCAAGCGATTGTGCGCAGCAAATCGCAGGACGAGTTGCTGTCGTTGGTGTGCCGGCTGGTGGTCGAACACGGACAGATGAACATGGCGTGGATCGGCTGGCTGGATCCGGCGACGAACCGAATCGTACCGCATCATCAGTTCGGCAATGAAACCGGATACCTCGAATCGGCAAGTTTCTTCGCGTGCGAATCCCGCGAGCTGGCGGGCAATCCCGGCTTGGCGGTTCTGTCGGGACAAGCTTTCGTCTGCAACGATTGTGACCGGGGGACATGCCCGTATCCGGCCGAACATTCACCCGCTCGGTTCGGCTTTCAATCCTGCGGTTCGTTTCCCATCCGTATAGGCGACAAGGTTTGTGGCGTGCTCAGCGTAGGCGTTTCCGAGCCAGGCTTTTTCGCCGATCGCGAGATCTCCCTGTTGAACGAGGTGGCAATGGACATCTCGTTCGCCTTGGACAAGTTCGAGGGCGACGCGCGCCGCCGGCGGGCGGAGGAGGAGGCTCGGTTATCGAGCGAACGTTGGCAGCTCACCTTCGACGCAATTTCCGACCCCGTGGCGCTGCTGGTTCCGGACGGTTCCGTGCTGCAGAGCAACCGCGCGTTTGCGGCCAAATTCGGGCCGGCGGACGGGGGATGTGAGGGACAGAAGTGTTTTCAAGCGGTTCACGGCATCACCGAGTTCCTGTCGGAATGCCCGTTGGCCCGGGCGGTCCAAAACGGCACGCGAGAAGAGCTGGAAATGGCGGTGGACGACAAGGTCTATCTTGTCGCGGTGGACCCGATCTTGGCCGCCGACGGGCAGGTGACCGGCGTCGTCCATGTGATGCGCGACGTGACGGAACGCGTCCGAGCGGAGGCCGAGGTCCGGCAGTTGAACTTCGACTTGGAGCGGCGGGTGCAGCGGCGCACCGCCGAATTGGAGGCCGCCAACGGGGAACTGGATGCGTTTTCGTATTCCGTCTCGCACGATTTGCGTGCACCCCTGCGGGCCGTGGATGGTTTTGCCGGCATCCTGGTCAGCGACTATCAAGACCGGCTCGACGACGAAGGCCGCCGGGTGCTGGGCGTCGTCCAGAGCCAGACGCGTTACATGGGGCGTCTAATCGACGACTTGCTGCGGTTTTCGCGCCTGGGACGGCATCCGCTCCAGAAGGTGCAGGTGGACATGGAACAGCTGGTCGGCGAGGTCGTCCGGCAGGTGCGCCACGAGGCGTCCGGGCGGGCGATCGAATTCCGCTTGGGCAGCCTGCCAACGGTAACGGCGGACGTTTCGCTGCTGCGCCAAGTCTGGCTCAACCTGCTGGGGAACGCCGTCAAGTTCAGCCGGTCGCGGGACCCGGCGGTCATCGAAGTGGCTGGGGCGCTCGAGAAAGACGAAGCCGTGTTCTCGGTGCGGGACAACGGCGTGGGGTTTGACATCAAGTTTGCCGACAAACTGTTCAAGGTCTTCCAGCGGCTGCACGGACCGGACGAGTTCGAGGGCACCGGCGTGGGCTTGAGCCTGGTGCAGCGGATCATCCACCGCCACGACGGCCGCGTCTGGGGGACGGCGGAACCAGGCCAGGGCGCGACGTTTAGATTTTCCCTGCCCCGCGTCGCGTGACGTGAATCGGCTTTCTCTGAGCCTCCACGAGAGAAATGAAACCCGAAGGGCGAAACACTCGCGGCCATCGATCCAAATTTGATCGAAGGCCCGTCGCACTGTAGCCTGAGACAACGCCCCAGGAATGCCGTGGCCGCCACATCCCTTTTCGCCCAAGGCCCCGGACCACCGAGTGCCACCCGCTAGCCTCGCGGGTGATTTTTGGGCGAGCCAGGTCCAGGCAAAAGGTGTTTTTCAATTCGGCCCCGTTTACCACGCAAAACGAACCGCTCTGGCGATGGGCCAGATAAATATCTGGTCCACATAATAGCGGGCCTCCGACGACAGGTCGTAAGCGACCAGCAATGCTAGAGCCGCAATGACAAGGGCGAAAAGACCTGGCCAAGAAAAGAAGAGCCGCATGGGAATTTCTCCGCACGAAAGGGAAGACAAGGTGAGGATGAGGACGCATGACAGAGCGCGGCGATGCGAGTGCATAACGCGTGCCATACAGCGAGGAGATAACGAGAATGGCCGTGTCGCTGTCCAAATGTTGAGGATTGACTCACATTGCACGACCGTAAACCTCTGGTTGGCGCGGGGGGTTACAGTTGATGGCCAACCGCCGGTTAACAGCCTTTGAATCTATCCCGCCTGCCCACGGGCATACGATCGGTCTGCGATATGCGGCGCCGCTCCTATGAATCGATCTTGCCAGCCAAGCCGTCTTCCTAAATGCCCTCTGCATAAAGAGTAACGCCCACAGTGCGCACGCATTCGAACTTTGTTTTCCAAATATTTCCTCACTACGGCACACCTTGTGCTTACCACCCTCAACCATGATCCAAGGAAGAATTCCTGAACAATCAACTGTTCGCGATTTTCTCCTTGGCACCTGTGTCTTGTGTTTCGTTTCCATTTCTGTTCGAGGAGTGTCTGCTATGTCGACGTTTTTGAAGAAGTTCGTTCGGGAAGAAGAAGGCGCCACGATGGTCGAATACGGTTTGATGGTCGCGTTGATCGCGGTTGTCTGTATCGTCGCGGTCAGCCTCTTGGGTGGATACCTCAGAGACATGTTCTCTGGTGTCGGCACCGAGATCAACAACGCCACCCCCGCACCGTAGCGTAGAGTGCGAGCATCGCGACTTCCCCGGGGGTGGATTGCGGCGATGATCTTCGCGTCGCATCCACCCGGCGTCGGGGTTGCTCCTCTTTTCTCCTTGCGGCGGTTCTCGAAAAGGTGCAATCATGTTTTCGTCGTTCTTGGGATGGATCGTGGTTGGCATTGGCGCAGCATGCGTCCTGTCCCGTTTTTTTTCTGGTGCTTAGAGACCGCCTGCCGGTCAAACCAACCGCTCCTGTCGAGCCTCGACGGGCGTTAACGGTGGAAAGGGAGATTCCAAGATGCTTCTTGATGATCACGTAGTGTCGATATTCGCATTTGTCGTCACGACCGTGATGGCCGTCGTCGCCGCCGTGATCGATTTCAGGCGGTTTCGCGTGCCCAACGTGCTGACGTTCCCGTTGTGCATCTCCGGCTTGGTTTTTCACGCGGTTGTGCATGGGATGGCGGGGCTACAGCACAGCGCCGGCGGCATCGCGGCCGGCATTTTCATCCTGTTGATCTTCTACATCCTTGGGGTCATGGGGGCCGGAGACGTCAAACTGTTGGCCGCGGTAGGGGCGTGGATCGGAGGCGCCAACACCGTGTATGTGTTTTGTGTAGCCGGCCTGGTAACGGGGGTTCATTCTCTCATCGTTCTCGCTTGGCAGCGCCGGCTGCGCGAGGTGCCGGCGATGTTTCAAGTCACTTTGATACAAGTGCTTACGTTGGGACGCCACATCGCAAGTACCGAATCCGCTTCGCTGAGCGCAAGGGTCCAGCGTCCCGACCGTCACCGGTATGTCATGCCGTTTGGTGTGATGATTGCGATCGGGGTCGTCGTGGTTGCGGTGAAGACGTGGGGATAAGGCCACGACAAACCCAGACGAGCCGTATTCGCAGACGATAGATCCGGCGCGGACCCGCCGATCGGCGGGTTCGTGTGCGTTGAACGGGTCGCAATTTTCAGCTCGGAGCTTTGAGCCATGAGTACACGAACGATTTTGGTGATCTTTCTGGCCCTGATTTGTGGGGCGGCGATGGCGGCGGGGGTGATGCAAACGAATCGTCCCAAGAAGGCCGAGGCGGTGAGTGTCATGGATACCGAGCCGGTTCTGGTCGCGGTCGCCTCCTTGGAGCGGGGCAAAATGGTCACCGACGCGGATGTCGAGGTACGGCAATGGCCCAAGGGACTGGTTCCCAACGAGACCTTGCGCAAATCCGAGGACGCGGTGGAACGCGTGGTCATCGGCCAAGTGGTTAAGGGCGAGTTGCTGCTGGATGCCAAGCTGGCCGCCAAGGGGACGGGCCGCGGACTGGCGGCGCTGGTCCCGCCGGGGATGCGAGCCTTTACCGTGACGGCCTCGAAAGTCGCCTCGAATGTGGCGGGCTTTGTGCTTCCCGGGAACAAGGTGGACGTGTTGTTGAACCTCAAGGGCGGCCGCGGGGACGACACCGGCGGCGGCAGTACGACGACCCTGCTGCAAGCGGTCGAGGTGTTGGCGGTCGACCAGCGTCTGGAAGCGCCGGCAGACAACAAGGTCGACCCCAAGGGATTGGCGTCCGTCACGCTGTTGGTTACGCCGGAACACGCCAACTTACTGGACTTGGGCCAGAACATGGGCGTCCTAACCTTGGCGCTGCGGAATCCGTCGGATAAATCCGACGCGAACATCGAAGCGGCGACCGTCGCGGGAATCCGCTTTCGGGGAGAACCGCCCGCGATGCACTTGGACGGCGACTTGCCGCCGCCGCCTTCGATGGTCGAATCGACGACGCTCACCAGTTCGTCCCGCGCCGAGAAGAAGGATCCCGCGTGGATTGTCACGTTGCGGGGGAACCACCGAGGCCGGGTACTGGTGACGGGAGACGAGAATGGGCAATAGGGGCAGATCGGGATTGCGGCCGGCGGCCGTGCAAGGACGAGGAACATGAGAGTTCTGGTAGCCAGTAACGATCAGGTGATGGCCCAGCGGATGCGCACCGTGCTGATCGAGCACGGCCTGGACTGTCCCGCCGGACATCTCGTGCCGCTGGAATTGGCAGCCGATCGCTGCGGTTTGCTTCGTCCGGAACTGGTCGCCTTCGTGATGCCGGCCGAATGGCAGACCGGCCTCACGGCGCTGCGCGAGACACGGAGCGTCGTGCCCCACGTGCACGCCTTGGTGCTGGGCCCGGCGAACGATCCCAAACGGATCCTCGAAATCTTGAAGCAGGGCGCCGACGAGTTCCTGGACCGCGATGCGGCAGAGGCCGAGTTGGCAGGCGCGCTGGACCGTTTTCAGTCAGCATGTCAGCGGGCGGACTCGCTCCCCCACGGCGGACGGATTATCGCAGTGATCGCGCCCAGCGGAGGCAGCGGGGCCAGCACACTGGCCGCTGGAGTCAGCACCATTTTGGCGCAAGAGCACGGCCAGGCGGGCCTGGTCGACCTGCGGCTGGGCGTGGCCGACCAGACCGCCATGTTCGATCTCCGCCCGGCCCGGACGTTGGCGGATCTATGCGACCACGTGGCCCGGTTGGACCAAAGCTTGTTCGACCAGTTCCTCACGCGGCACGCCAGCGGCGTCCACCTGCTGGCTGCCCCCGTGCACGCCGAAGGCGCTGCCCGTGTAACGGCCAAAGGCGTGCGGCGGGCACTGGCCTTGGCCCGCGTCCGCTTCCCGTGCGTCGTCGTCGACATGGGCAATACACTGAACATCGAGCAGGTCGAGGCGCTATGGCAGGCCGATCTGATCCTGCTGGTCGCCCGGCTGGACTATACGTCGGTCCGGAACACGAGACAGATGGTCGACGCCATGGTGGAATTGGGCATCGGCCGGGATCGTATGCGGCTGGTCCTTAACGGCTGCGGCCAACGCAGGCAATTGGAAGTCGAACAGGCAGAGTTGGCGATCGGCATGAAGGCCGTCCATCGGATCCCGCATGACGCGGCGTCGGTGAACTTGGCCGTCAACAACGGGGTCCCGGTCGTTTTGAAGCGCCGGTTCTCGAGAATCACCAGGAGTATCCGAGCGTTGGCGTTCAGCGTCAACGGCGTGAAGAAGTAGAGGTATCTTATGGCATGGCTGCGCGGAATGAACGGCAAGCAACATCCGGGGGCGTCGGAGCCGGCGGCGGTTCCGTTCCATGGCGGTGTGGTGCATCCTGTCGTCGCGTCCGATGCCGCGGGGCATGCCGCCGAACTCGCTGCCGCCGAACCCGCTGCCGCTGAACCCGGCGCTGCGGCGAAGCAGGAGCAAGTCGACGACTGGATCCTGACGCTAAAACGCGACCTTCATCAGCAAATCGTGGCCAAGATGAACCCGGGGGTCATCCGGTCCATGAAAGAGGACGAACTCAAGGAAGAGGTTCGCCGCCAGACGGAAACCTTGTGCAAGGAACGCGCGGAACTGTTGAACGCGACCGAGCGGGAACGACTCGTGACGGAGGTCCTGGACGAGACGTTTGGCTTGGGGCCTTTGGAACAGCTGCTGCGCGACCGGGACATCTCCGATATTTTGATCAACGGCCCCAAGTCGATCTACATCGAGAAAGGCGGCCGGCTGACCAGGTCTCCGGTCGTGTTTGTGGACGAGCGTCACTTGGTGCAGGTCGTGCAGCGAATCGTGGGCAAAGTCGGGCGGCGAATCGACGAGACCAGTCCGATGTGCGACGCGCGGTTGTCGGACGGCAGCCGCTTTAACGCCGTGATCCATCCGATCGCCCTGGATGGGGCCTTGGTCTCCATCCGCCGTTTCGGCGCCAAACCGCTGGTCGCGGAAACTCTGATTGCAAACAAATCGATCACCAAGGAAATGCTGCAGTTCCTGGCGGCCTGCGTCCAGGCTCGCGTCAACGTGGTCATCTCCGGCGGCACGGGCAGCGGCAAGACCACGCTGTTGAACGCGTTGTCCCGATACATACCGGGCGACGAACGGGTCGTGACGATCGAGGACGCCGCCGAGTTGCGACTGCAGCAGCCGCACGTCGTGCGGATGGAAACGCGGCCCGCCAATATTGAAGGGCACGGCGAGGTCACGACGCGCGATCTCGTCAAGAACGCCCTGCGAATGCGGCCGGAGCGGATCATCGTCGGCGAATGCCGCGGCGGCGAAACCTTGGACATGTTGCAGGCGATGAACACCGGCCACGATGGCAGTATGACGACGATCCACGCCAACACGCCCCGCGATGCGATCAGCCGCTTGGAGATGATGGTCGGCATGGCGGGATTTGAGTTGCCGATCTGGGTGATTCGCAAGCAGGTCGCCTCGACGATCAATATCGTCGTCCAGGCGGCACGGTTGATCGGCGGCCTGCGAAAAATCATCAAGATCTCGGAAATCACGGGAATGGAAGGCGACGTGATCAGCATGCAGGACATCTTCGAGTTCAAGCAAACAGGGCTCGATGAAAACCGTGTCGCTCAGGGCCATTTTGAGGCCAACGGCATTCGGCCGGCATGCCTGGCCAAGCTGCAAGCCTGTGGGATTCCGGTGCCCGTGGATATTTTCGAGCGGCGTGTTTTGGCGTTCTAGTTGAGGAAACAGGCCATGTCACCGATCATGATTGTCTTGGCATTTTTCGCAGGATTCTTCCTGATCTTTGCGATCAACTACGCTTTGGCGGACGTGGCCGATGCCCACCGCCACCGCTATCGGAAGCGTTTGGAAGACGAGCTGCAAAAGAGGCAGAAAGAGCTGGCTCGCGCGTCGGTGGCAGACCAGGAACTGCACGCGATCACGGCGGCGGGAATGGCGGAATTACAGCCGCGACGATCGCCGTGGGAGCAGTTCGGCGACCTGATCAACGAATCCGGGGTGGCGATGCGGCGGGACCAGTTGGTGGTGGCCTGCGGGTGCCTGGGTCTACTCGCTTTTCTGCCGTGCGCCTTTTTGGGTCAACGCTGGCTGCTGGGCGGATTGCTCGGCTTGGCCGCCTCCCTGTTGCCGCTGGCCTACATCACGTTCCTGCGAAAGCAACGGCGGGACAAAATCCTGACCCAACTGCCCGATGCGTTCGAGTTGATGTCCCGGACGCTACGTGCCGGGCAGACCATGGCCCAGGCTTTCCAGTCGGTGGCGGACGAAGGGGCGTCGCCGAGTTCGGAGGAGTTCGGTTTCTGCTACGAACAGCAGAACCTAGGGCTGTCCCCCGAGGTGGCCATGCGGGACCTCGCCCGGCGGACCGGCCTGCTGGAATTGAAGATCTTCGTCATGGCGGTCATGATCCATCGGCAGACGGGCGGCAACATGTCGGAGCTGCTGGACAAGCTCAGCCGGGTCATCCGGGAACGGGCCAAGATCCGCGGATCGATGAAGGCGTTGACGGCCGAGGGAGCGCTGCAGGCATACATCCTGCTCGCGTTGCCCCCCGGGATGCTGGCAATCATGTGGGTCATCAACCGGCCCTACGCGGCAATGCTATTCGAGTACTACTGGCTGCTGGTCGCAGCCGGCGGATCGATGCTCCTGGGATGGCTGTGGATGAAGCGAATTGTCAATTTTGATTTCTAGACGGACGGCAAATGATAATTCCAGAAATCGGTACGCTGCTGGTCTGGCTCGGAGGCGCCGCCGCCCTCGGCCTGATGGCGTTGGTTGTGGGCATGGGGCGCAGCTCGGTCAAAGACCGGCTCGCCACCGTGTCCGCGGACGGCGCGACCGGCCACGCGACGGGCTTGGCGGGTGGCGTGCGCACCGACACGCCTCTGGACAAGGAGACCAAGCGGCGACTGGTGCAGGAAGAGAAGAAGCGGCGGCAGCGCGAGCGGCTGATGCAAGCGGGCTTCTACGCAACCACTGCGGGTTCGTTATTCATGATGTTCCGCTTGCTGCTGATCGTCGGCGCCGCCGGGTTGGGGTTCCTGGTCACGACCCTCGGCAACATGTCGTTGATCCAGGGCATCGGCGCCGGAGTGGTCTGCGGAGTGGCCGCGACACTGGCCCCGGGATTGTGGCTCGACCGCGTCAAGTCCTCGCGGCAAATGAATCTTCGCCGCGCGATGCCGGACGCGTTGGACGTGCTGGTGGTCTGCTTGCAGGGCGGCTTGAGCGTCATGGCTTCCCTGTCCCGCGTCGCGAACGAATTGGCGGTGGCCCACCCGATGCTGGCGATCGAGATCAAGATCGCGGAACGCCAGATGCAGATGGGACAGACCGCGGGCGAGGCGATCCGGGGAATCGCCGATCGATTCGATCTGGAAGAGTTGCGCGGAATGAGCGCGGTGATCAAGCAGGCGGAGCGAATCGGCGCCAGCGTGGCGACGGCCTTGGAAGTGTTCGCCGAAAATCTGCGGCTGAAACGGCATCAACGGGCGGAAGAAATGGCCCACAAGGCCGCAGTCAAGATGCTGATTCCCACCGTGTTGTGTATCTTTCCCGCGATCTTTGTCGTGATTCTTGGCCCAGCGGCCATCCAAGTTTATCAAACTCTCATCATGGGGGCCCTACAGAGTGGTTAGCCAACGACGATCTGGTGTGCGGCGCCCGCGCCGCGGTGTTGCGACGCTCGAACTCGCCTTGATCTTACCCGTGTTCCTGACCTTGACCGTCGGGATCATCGAGTTTGGGCGCGGCTTTATGGTCCAACAAGTGGTTACCAACGCGGCTCGAGAAGGCGCACGGCACGCGATCCTGCCGGGCGTTACCAACGCGGAGGTGACCGCCAAAGCCCGAGAATTCTTGGCCGCGGGACGCGTGGATCCCAGCAAGGTCGAGGTGACGACGACTCCTGCGAATCTGCAGACTGCCACAACCGGCACGCAGGTGAGGGTTCAGGTTCGGGTGGCGTATGCCGACGTGACGTGGATTCCCGTGCCATGGTTCCTCGGGCAAACGAGCTTGGCGAGCGAAACGGTTATGCGGCATGAGTAAGTGTGTCGAGTTGCGGCCGCAAGCGCCGCGTCTAACATGAAAGGTTCTCCCATGAATGCGTTGAGTCGAATCTTCCCACGGCGCGGACGCCGCACCAAACGCCGCGCCGCGATTCTGCTCGTTGGTGCGATGTTCACGGTATCAGGCTGTCTATTGTGCGGTCTGACCGTCGATGTCGGCAACATCTACGTGTCCAAAGCTGAACTGCAACGCTGTTCCGACGCCGCAGCGCTGGCCAGCGTCGCCATGATGCTGGACCCGCACGATCTGAACGGCCAGCCCAACCCGGCGCTGGTGGCGTACGGCGCGCGGACGGCGGCTTGCGAGTATGTGACGCAGAACCCCGTCCGGTCCGTCACCATGACCTTGCCGCGGAACGACGGCAACGCCGAAAGCGGGGATTTGGTGCTGGGCCGATACAACAGCACGACGGGAGATTTCAATCCCCACAGCACCAAGTACAATTCGGCCTACGTTTTTACCCGGCGCGATTCCGTGCAAAACGGCCCGATCCCGCTGTATTTCGGCGGCGTGATCGGAATGTCGTCCATCAACGCCCATGGCGAAGCCGCGGCGTTCATCGAGACCGACATCAAAGGCTTTCGCGTCGCGTCCGGCTCGAACGTAAACTGCCAGATGATGCCGTTCTCGTTGCAGATCGACATGTGGATCAACCGGGCCTCCGCGGGGATCGACGATTACACCCATGACCCAATCGCCAATACCGTATCGAACGGTGGAGACGGTGTCTACGAAATCAACCTGTATCCCGGCGACGTGGAGCCCGGAAATTTCGGCACGATCGATCTTGGGAGTCCCAACAATAAGACCCCGGACCTCTCCCGCCAGATCCGGTATGGCCTCAACGCCTACGACCTTTCGTTTTTTCCCAACAATACGATCCAGTTGGGGGAAGGCGGAATCCTCACGCTGAACGGAGACACCGGGATCAGCGCCACGATCCAAACCGACTTGCAGGCGATCCGAGGGCAATCGAGGGTGTTGCCGTTGCATGCCACGGTGCGCGGCAACGGCAACAACGCGATGTTCGACATCGTGGCGTTTGTGGGGGTGACTATCTTGGACGCCGATCTGTCGGGCGCCATGTCGAACAAGTTCGTCAAGATTCAACCCTCTTTCACCTGCGACGGCACGGCCGTCGCGGGTGGGGCCGACGGAGTTACCAGCAAATTTATCTTCGTGCCACCCCGCTTGCGGAAGACGCGATAGAGTGTTTCTTGGGCCGATGAGATTCATATTTACCAGAAAGAAACAAAAATGAAAACTTCACGCAAACTTTGGCTCGGCCATCTCACCTTGGCAAGCCTGATGCTGTCCGCATCAACCCTGCTGGCTCAAGCGACCAGCACCACCAAAGCCATTGAACAGGATTGGCGAGTCGAATTGTACAGCGTGTCTGACTCCACCCGCCTGACCGCTCCGCTGTTCATCTCCAGCTTTTCGATTCCCGGCGTGCCGGCTCTGTTTCAAGTCACCTGGAACCATCGGGATGTGCCCATTATGGAAGAAGGGGGCATTCAGTTGCAGGCGTATCTGCGAACTAACCTGCTGGAAGAACGCGAGGTGCTCACGCCCCCGTGGCATGAGAAGCTGAGCAGTTCTTCCGAGGTGGTGACATGGACCCAGCGGCTGAATGTCTCGAACAACCACTACACGTTCACCGTCAAGGACATCGTGGGCACCACGTGGGGCACGATTCCTGGTCCCTTCACCGTCAAGCGGATGTTCCTGCTTTGGGCGCCGCCCCTGGAGACTTATTCCACCGCCGAGATCTTCAAGAACTCGGGAATCATCATGGGCTCCAACCGTTTTAAGAAATTATGCATCACGCAAACCCGGTTCTACGAAACGGACGACGAATACACCACCGACAACGAAGAGAAGGTCGTGTTTTCTCAGCCGGAGAATTTTACGCATTTCGAGTTCAAACAACTCAGCGAGTGAGACCGCCAGCGGACGTTTCCGCTTTGCGGGCTCTCGTGAAACCCAGAACCGGCGGCGAGCGGAGTGTCGGAATAATCTCCCTGCGGTAAGATAGTCCGCTTGGGAAACTTCTCGCGATGCTCCGGGAATAGCTGGAAAGGCGGGTTCGGCCTGTCCGATGCTTAGAGAGACATGTGTGGTTCTCCCTACCCGCATCGGATATGCCATGAATAACTGCAATGCCACGAAACGGACCGGTGGCCGCGGGAGGTTTGCTGTCATTGCTGTTACGGCAACGGCGATCCTGTTCGGCGGGGCCAGATTTGCCAGTGCACAGCCGCCCATCGAGGTAGTGCCGCTGCCGCGCGCCATGCAAGCGGCGCCGTATTCCCCGAACGCGGGCGACCGGGTTGACGGATGGGATCCGCTATCCCGTGCCGTGCAGCCGGTGCCGTGTTCCCCGCCGGTCCGCTTGCCGACCGTGCCGATGCGGCCGCCGCGGCCTGCCGAAGGCCCGGCGGCGGACCTGCAATGGCCGGACGGACTCGACCCCGCCACCGCACCGATCGCATCGTTCGTCAATCCCGTCAGTCAGAACGACGCCGTCATCCAGTTGATCGTCGGTCAGGCGCGATTGCTGACCATAAGAGCGGATCTCGCGAACGAGCGCGGAGCAGGCGTGATTGCCGTGGGCGACCCGACGGTGATCGATTTTGACATTTTGCCCAATCCTCGCATGTTGCGCGTGACGGGCCGTCGCGCCGGGGTGACCGACCTGTCCTTTGTGACGCCCGACGGCCAGGCGTTCAGTTTCGAAGTCCATGTGGGCTACGATCTGATTCTGCTGCAAGCTCAATTGAAACAGGTCTTTCCCGACGCCCAATTGCGGCTGTTCCAGATCCGCGAGCACTTGGCCGTCGAAGGACAAGCCCGCAGCATTCGCCAAGTCGAACAGATCCTGCAAACACTGGAAGTCTACTTGGCCTCGGTCCAGGTGCCTTCGACGAGCGAAGGCAAGGAGTCCGGGGAGACCGGCAGGCCGGCAACTGGCGGGCGCAGACCCGCAGCGCAGCCGATGCGCGACGGCGAACCGGAGCAACCGCCAGGCGTCGAAGGCGGTCCCCGCGTCGCCACTCCCGAACCCGGCGGCAAACCCAAGGTTGAAGGCACTCTTGTGTCGCCGCAGATCATCAATCTGCTGCGCGTTCCGGGCGTTCATCAAGTCATGTTGCAGGTGCGGATCGCAGAATTGAACCGTACGGCGCTGCGGCAAGTCGGCGCGGACTGGAGAATAGGCTTCGGCGACGGCAACATTCTGGAAACATTTATCGGAGGCGGCTTCCCCACGGTAACCGGCGTGTTCCCGACGGCCGACCTGGATTTCGCGCTGCGCATCTTGAGAACCAATCAGTTGCTTTCGGTCCTCGCGGAGCCGAACTTGGTGGCTTTGAGCGGCCAGAAAGCGGATTTCCTGGCAGGTGGCGAATTCCCCGTGCCTGTCCCGCAGAACTCCAGCGGCGGAACGACCATCACCATTGAATTCAAGAAGTTCGGCGTCCAATTGGCGTTCGTGCCCTACGTGCTCGAAGACGAAACGGTTCGTTTGACCGTCAACTCGGAAGAGAGTTCGCCCGACGCGACCAATGCGGTCGAGGTTGCCGGCTTCTTCGTGCCCGGGATCAATACCCGGCGCGCTTCGACCACGGTCGAGATGCGGCAAGGCCAAAGTCTGGCGATCGCCGGATTACTTCGCGTATCCATCGAGGCGAACACGAGACGCATCCCGGGTTTGGGGGACCTTCCCTACATCGGCCCCCTGTTCAGCAATACCACTCACGAGCGTCTGGAAAAAGAGTTGCTCATCCTGGTAACGCCCTACCTGGTGGCGCCGGTGCACCCGAACGAAGTGCCACCCCTGCCCGGCGAGGAGATCAAGGATCCGAACGACCTGGAGTTCTATTTACTCAACCGCATCGAGGGCCGCACGGGCCGCGATCTGCCCGCTACCCGGAACTGGGACGACCCGTGGCACCTGCGGCGGTTGATCCACTTGGAGCGACGATGGGTGTCCGGGCCTGTGGGGCTCTCGCCATCCGAGTAATCCAAACAACCGAAGACACGGAAGCCGCTGGAGAAAATGACCATGCCAACGCGATCGACAGGCTGGTGGGTGAGCCTGGGTTTGTGGTCGTGCGCCGCCTGCGCCGCTTGGGCCCAGCCCGCCGATGACGTCTTCCCGCCGCACGGGGCGTTGCCCGCCGCCGAAGAAGTCGCCGACGGCGGCCCGCTGTTGCGTTCTGCCGACGGTCATCTCGGCTCTGGCATTCGTGACTGGTGGCTGTACCGCGCCAAACCGGCCCTGCAGTACTCACATTGGGGTTATGCCGACGAGTTCGACGAAGTCCCGCTTGGCGCCCGCCTGCGGGCTGCCCAGGAGGCTCAGGTTTACCGAGGGTGGATCGGGCGCGCGCGGCTGTACCGTTACGATTTCTGCGACGGGAGTGCGGCCCTGAACGCCGCCGGGCACCTGCGGCTGCGCGACCTGGCCGGCGAGTTACCCTGTTGGTCGCACCAAGTCATCATGATCGAGGCGACGCCGGGCCGACCACAACTGGACGCCGCCCGCCGCGACCATGTCGCGAAACAGCTGGCAGACCTCGGCACGATCGGCCAAGTGGTGATCGGGGTGCCTCGTGTCGCGGCGCCGTTCGGTGACGAAACGCGCGTATGGCACTCACGATTCATGAACCAAGTCCGGACCGGCGGCAGCGCGGCAGGTGGTGGCGCGGCGGGTGGTGGCGCGGCAGCATCGAATGTCGGCGGCTCGCAGCCGAGCAATCCCTAGCGGGAACGCTGTGCGGCCGAATCTTTCGGATCCAGAGGATTCTGCACACGGGACGGCTGGAAATAAGGATACGAGACGCGTTGGTTCCTTGGGCATCTTTCCCGCATGAAATGGGTTGGACAACTAAACCATGATCCATGGGCCGACCTGCTTTCGTCTTGTTGTCGCAGCCCTTCTGATGGCCGCCCTCAGCGGCTGCCGGCCGTTGAACGGGCCGAAGGGATTCTCGCTCCCCTGGTCCAAGGCGGCGTGGAGCCGTCAAACGTTCGCGCCGCCCCCTTCCCCGGCGAGCGAACCCCTGAGGCCGGAACAGAAAATCGAGATTCAACTCGCCTTTGCGCAAAGACTTGAAAGCCAGGGCCGCGCGGACGAGGCCAAGAAGATCTATCTGGAGGTCGTCAAGACAGCACCCCAGCGCGCTGATGCGCACCATCTCCTGGGGCGGTTGCACGCCCGCAACGGCGAGTGCCAGACTGCCGAGGCGTACTATCAGCAGGCTATTCGCTTGGCTCCGGAGTTAGCCGAGCCGTACTGCGATCTGGGCTATAGTTACTACCTGCAGCAGCGCTGGCCGGAAGCCGAGGAGCAGCTGCGACGGGCGATTACGCTGGACCCGGACTTGCGGCGAGCGCACAACAACTGGGGGCTGCTGTTGGCTCGGACGGGGCGCGAACCGGAGGCGTTTGACGCGTTCGCACGGGCTGGCTGCAGCGAGGCCGAAGCCCACGCCAACGTGGCCTTCGCCCTGTCGTTGGCCGAGCGGTGGGACGCTGCCGGGGCGCACTTCCAGCGAGCCCTGGCGCTCGATCCGAACTTGAAGCCCGCCCAACAGGGGCTGGCCGGCCTCGAGTCACTGGCCAGTAAGCACTTCGCGGACATTTCGCGTCCCGGGCGCGTTCCCTTCCATGCTGGATCTGCCCCCGCCTCATTCAACCGGTGAATTCGTCAACGCGCGACGCACCAAGCATTTTGCCGTCTTCATACCCTTGCGCCGGTTCAAGGCATTCGCGCCGGGCGAGCCGCTGGGCCGGACCAAATGCCTCGCTGCGCTTGACGAGCTTCCTGTTCGGCCGCCCGCAGACGCCGCGCCATGGACTCGGAATCGCCCGGGTAAACCAATACGTACGCCATGCCGGCGCGGACCAGTTCCTCGTTCAGCATCCTGTCCGCCACGAACACGTAGGCCAGGTAGCGGTCGTATTTGTCCAGACGGCGTTTGTCGAATCGCAGCCGCACCGCTCCCCCGGACACGTATTGCCGGGTGAACTCCGCCGCCTCGCGTCCCCACGGCTCGACCGGATGATTCGGCTTGACGCTTTCCGGACAGTCGATGCCCAGCAGACGCAAGCGGATCTCGCGCCGGCTTGCTGCGGCCGACCCGGGGGGTGGCGCAACGAGCAGCGTGTCGCCGTCTACGACGCGCAACACCGCATATTCGCCTTCGGCCAAAGGCGGTTCATAGGCCGGCGGGGGAACGCCCTGCCAGCGGTCGTGTCCCCAGCGCAACAAGGCCAAACCGGCGAACAGAGCGAAGACCAGCCACGTCCGCCGGGGACGGCGCCGGAACGAGCGTCGCATGGCGGACATGATCGGGTCAGACACCTCAGTTGGAGCTAAAGCCGACGTTCAACGAGGGCTCCAGGCCCAGCGGATCCCGGATATACCGGCGATAGCAGTCCGAGCACAGATCGAACCGCAGTTGTTGGGGAAGGTCGTCCTGCAGAAATTCCTCTTCGTCCAAATCCATCGCATCCAGCAGATCGTCGATCTCGAGCAGATGGTCGCGATCGTCCTCGAAATCGTCGTCAAGCAGCGGTTCCAGCACCGCTTGCACTTCGACGCGCACCACGTGTCGGATCTCTTTTGCCGAGTCAATTCTTCGCTTACAGCGGTCGCATGAATAGTGGATCATTTTCCGTTCCTTCGATGTGCAGCGATGATTCCGCGCCCGGCGGGGCTTGCGCTCGCGTGCGGATTCCCAGTTGCATCCTATCCCCGCTCCAATAGGTAGGCAAGCGGACTTGGAAAGTTTCTTGGCTTCTGGCAATGCCGGTTTGCTGGAAGGGTGCGTGTTCAGCGGCAGGCGAATTGCGGCGTCACGGGCGATCCATTGGGATTTGCGGCACGAGGCGCCGCTCAGCGAATGCGCGTGACGTGCCAGTGGCTCGTGTTTGTGGCGTCTTTCTCGAGAGGCGGTTCGCTGCGGATGCGCGAGGGCGACTCGCAGTCATGCACGTCATAGCCCCAGACGACGACGCCGTCGGATTCGATCCGATAGCCGAACGGCCCGGCGTGCAGGGCCGTCCAATCGATCGCCTTTAGCCCCACCGCGGCCAGATCGCCCAGTTTCGCGGGCCAGCGTCCTTCGGACTGCCGGTAGCGTTTGATTCCCAGCGCGGTCCGCGTGAGGCGGCGATCAAGTTCCTCGCGTTCGTAAGCCGCCGCTACGGCGGTCACCGCGGGCATCAGGAGCGAGGTGAGAATATCACTGATCGCTCCTTTTCTCGGCTCGATTTCTTTCTCGAGCGCCTGTGCACGAGCGGTCATTCCCAGCACGCCCTCCGTCCCGATCTGCTGGATCGCCGCCATGCGATCCAAGTACCTCTTGGTGCCGCTGGGGATGAGCAGCAAAGCGGAAGGAATGCTCGCCCGGTTTTGCTGCAGCATCGCGTCCCGTTCCGCGCGGTTTCCTCGAAGCAGGGCCAATGTCATGGCGCGCTCGCCGGCAATGTTCCGCTGCCAGCGAACCGCCACGTCCCGCGGGACCGCCACTTGAGCGAGCAACCGGTCCAACTCCGGAGCCTCCCAGGCGGTTTCAGCCAAAGATCGGCGGATCGCGTCGCGATGGACGCCGCGCAGCGCAATTCCAACCAGCTCAGCGACCATGCAGAAATCCCAAGCGAAAGCCGCCGATGCGTTTTCCATCGCGGCAAAGCCCCGCAAAGCCCGCTCGGTGTCGCGATGGTAGAGGGCATGTTCGACCTCCAGCCGCAACAGCCGCACGATCGAACGCGACGCCGACAACTCTGGCAACAACGTGCCGAAGGAATCGAAAGCGATCGGCTGCCAGACGGGAGCAGGATACTGACCGGCCTGGTCGATCTGGTCGATCAGCGGGCGGACCTCCAGTAAAAACTCGGCGATTCGCGGCTCGTCCGGCCAGTCACCGCCGGGAACCAGATCCTTCGGCACTTCGGTTCCGATGACCGGAAACGAGCTGACCGCTTCACCGGACGAAACGTGTTCGACCGCCACGAGAATCTCGCGCCAAGCGGCGGTTCCGGCCTGCGAGGTGTTGGTCTGGAACCAACGGGCCAGCGACTCGTTGTCGACTGGTTCACCGGCAGCCTGCAGGCGGGCGATTTCCGCGTTCACCGCGCGCGCACTACGGTATTCGCTGAAACCGAGCACCGCGACGGCGATCGCGCCCAGCGCCAGCGGGAGCAATACCAGCAACAAGAGCCACCGCCTGCGGACGAACGGGCGCTTTCCTTGAGCCGGAGGGAAATCATTCATTGAAATTGTCCTTTTGAGATTTTAGCATTTCCGTCCCCGCCGACCTCGTGTCGGTGGAGCGATGATTATGCACTACAACAATCCCCAGAAGTGGCTTCCTTCCCTGCCGCCGCACCCGCCGCGAAGCGGCGGGTGCGGCGGCAGGGAAGGAAGCGGTAGGACGTTTACAGGAGCATAGCTAGTGCAAAATCACGGGCTCCACCGAGACAAGCTCGGGGGTGGCCTAACTTGTCTCTAGGCAGACAGTTACGGCCTCATCGAATCCTCCAAATGTCGCTGTACAATCAGTTCCCGAGCCCGACGCTCCCAACCGGCATGCCACTGACTGCCGGGGGCGCGGCGGAAAAAACTTTCGACGGGCATCGCGAATTTTGCCGGATCGTCGGCCCGCAGGAATTCGCCGCCCGGCCCCAGGCCGTAGTACAATTCCGGCCGGCCCCAGTATCTCGCCAATTCACGGCGTCGCTCGACGTCCTCGGATTGGTCGCGGTCCTCCAGCCACTGAAGCATCTGCCAGGTGAGATAATCTGCGGCCCGGCGGCGAGGATAGGGATTGATCAGATACAGGAACGAGCTTCCTTGCGTGGAATATCCGCCCAGCATGGCCTCGGGAGCGTCGCTGCGGAATTGAGCCCGGTACGCGGCCCAACTCATCACGACGGCTCGTCGCCGCGCGGCGTGGCGTCCGGCCTCGTCGCTCAGTGCGCGAACCAAACTCGCATATACGTCCGAATCCAACCAGGTTCTGGCTTCCGGCCGCGCCAACTCGTTCACCAACCAGATCTCGATCAGATCGGCTCCGTCCTGTTCGATGATCCGCCAACTCAGCCGCAGTCGCCGGACCATCGTTTCGATCAACGCCAGCGTCCGGCGATAGCGTTCCTGCTGCGATGCGCCAGCGCCGTCTTGCTCGAGCGCCATTCGCGCCAAACTCGCTTCGCCCAACAGATAGCCCATCACTTGAGGCGTGAAGCGGATCGGACCGGGATCGCGGGACAGGTCATGTTCGAGCTGCTCGCGGACGATCCGCCCTTCGAGCCGGCGACTCAGGGGCGGCGGTGAATCGGCCGGCTCCGAGTCAGGAAACATCAACATCTCCATTCCGGCGCCGGCTCCTATCGCGCCCATGTCTATGGATTCCGGCTCACGAAATCTCAACACCAGTTCCCGCGGTTCGGGCCAACCCGTCCCGTAACGCCGCGCCTCGTCCAGCAACTGCCGCCGCACCTCGGCCGGCATGGTCGGTTGCGAGATCATGACCAGTCCCAACGGAATCAGGGGCAGAACGATTCCAATCCCCAGAAAGCCGCCGTGCGCGCCCCAGTAACTCAGCCCCAAACGTCCGTCCATCCAACGCCGCATCATGACGAACGTCGCCAGCCAAGGAATCAAGGCGAGGATCCCGACCAGCCAGAACGGTGCGCCCAGCCAAGTGACCAGCAGCACGCCGTACCCGACGAGCAGCCACGCCGCGACGGGTGCGGTGAGCGCCGCGATCGTCGCGCTGCGAAAGATTTGCCCGACCGCCTGCGAGATCGCATAGGTCGACAGAACCAGGCAGACCATGGATAAAATGAGCGGTGGCGAAGTGCGCGCACCCACGAGTGCTCCTGAAGGAAACGGACTGGGCACGGCGAAAGCACAGGCGAACAGGGCCACGGCCAACAGGCTGAGCGGGACCGCGTGACGTGTGGTCCACGTCTGCGCGGGCGAGACGCCGCGCTCGGCCAAAAAGCGGATTCGTTCCTGCAAACCGTCGCCGTGAAAAGCGAGCACGCCCAACCACGAGGTCGCCAGCAGCATCAAGAACATGGCCAGCACGGGCCGGCCGCTGTCCAGCGATGACCCGCCCAGCAGCACCAGCACGAACAACAGCATCGCGACGATCCCCAGCAAGACGGCTCGATTCTGCCGCAGGAATTGCCAGATCAGCATCGCCGCCGGAGCGTGCGGGGGACGCGTCCAAAGAGGCGTTTCGTTCCACGGGTTGAACGGCGCAAAGCTCCAGAATCGGGCCTTCTCGCGGACCTGCTCGGCCCCCAAGGATTTCACGCCGCGCCGCCAGCCGATCACCAACAGCACCAAGCTCAACGCGACGAACGTCGCGGCCCAAAGCCAAGGAGATGGATCGAGACGGATCGAAACGCCGCTGCCAAACCGACGGTAGAGATCGTTCAAACCAAAGCTGATTGCCGCGGGCAGCAACGCCACGGGAATCACGGCCAACAGGGCGACCAGCGACGAGCGAAACGTCCAAGCGGTCGCAAAACCGGCCAACAGAAAGAAGACGCTCTGCAAGGGAAAGAGGAACTCCCAACCCGGGTCGAACCGCCACGCAATGTGCCAAGGATGGGGCAGAACGAAGAGGGCCAGCAGCAGCAAACTCAACCCCCAGACGGCGACGAGCGCGACAAACCCCACGGCCAGCTTGACGCGCAGCACGTCACCGGCCGCGACCGGCAACGAACGCAGCCAATCCAGCGTGCGGCGTTCCTTTTCCTGACCGACCAGCAGCGAGCCGACGCCCAGCGCAAACAGACTCGGCATCCCCGCGAACAACAGGATGCGCGGCGTAAAGGTCTGGTTGGGCTGGAGCGCGAACAACAACTGAAAACCGATCCCCAGGACCAGCTGCATCCACACCAAGGGCAGCACCTGGCGAGTTTCCTTCCAGCACAGATAACGCAGGACAAAATGGCGGTTCATGACGTGGGTGCCTCGAAATAGAGGGCCTCGTGCTCCGATCCGATCGGCGGCCGCGGCCGCGCACAGGCGGCGAACAACTCGTCGAGCGTTGCGCTGCGGGCGTGAACGCCCGCGACGCCGGGATGCCGTTCGATCTGCTGCTGCAGTTCGCCGCTGAACCCCATGATGATCCACTGCCGCTGCCGCCCGGATACCTGCTCGCTGAGCACTTCGGCGGAACCGTCGAGCGACGGCAGTACGACCAGCGGATCGACCAGGCTGATCGTCACCAGGCTGACCGACTCCTTCAGTTCGCTCAGCGGCCGGATCAAACAGAACTTGCCTTGCCGCAAGATGGCGATGTGATCGGCCACCCGTTCGACTTCGACGATCTGGTGACTGGACAGCAGCACCGTCTTGCCCACCGCCGCCCGATCGACCATGCTCTCCAGGAACTCGCGGCGGACCAGCGGATCCAGACCGGAGGTCGGCTCGTCCAAAACCAGCAGATCCGGGTCGGGAGACAAGGCCAGTGCGAGCGCCACCTTGGCTCGCTGGCCTTTGCTCAGCCGGCGGATCTTCCATTCCTCGGACACCTCATAGCGGCGGATCAGGGCCCGATAGCGGTCCATAAAACCGGGCGGGTAAAACGCCGAAGCGAACCAGCCGATTTCACCGACCTGCATCCAATCGTACAGCGCCGGCGAGTCGGATACGTAGCCGATGCGGCGGCGGATCCGGAGGGCGTCGCGCGTGGGATCCAGCCCAAGCACCTCGCAAGTGCCCGCCGTCGGCTGCAGAAATCCGGTCAGAATCCGGATCAAAGTCGTCTTGCCGGCGCCGTTCTCGCCCAGCAGGGCGAACACCGTTCCGCGAGGCACCTCGAAATCAGCTCCACTCAGCGCCTGGCAGCCGGGAAAACGCATCGTCAAGCCGCGTGCGGATATGACGTGAGACATCGCCGTTGTGCTCTCGAATTGGGAAAAGGAAGCGAAATGTCGACCCACCAAGGGAAACTGGGATTCGGCGACCGATCAGGGCGGAACCGCCTCCTCCGGATCGGCGGAGACCGTGTTCACCGTCTCCGCCAACAACTGCAACTCGGTCCGCACGATCTCGCGGATCTCCGCCGCTTTCAAGCCGCCGTGCAGGGCTTCGGACAAGACCGACCGCAGCCGCTGGGCGATCAGCGTTCGGCGGATCTCGCGGCACCGCTCGGTCGCTCCCGCACAGACCGCCAGCCCGCGTCCGCGGAGCGTCTGGATCACCTCGTCGGCCTGCAACTGTAGATACGCCCGCGCGATCGTGTTCGGGTTGATCGCCAGCTGCTGGCTGAGCAGACGCACGCTGGGCAGCAACTGGCCCGGGCACAGCGTCCCTTCGGCGATCGCAAACTTGACCTGCCGCACGATTTGCTCGTAAATCGCCACGCCGTTGCTGGGATCAATGGAAAAGAACATGCCTCACCCCGAAATTCTGCGCCGTGCGCACATGCATACTAGCATGATAGTACACTAGTGACTCGGAGTGTCAATAGCAAAAAATATCATTGGGGAAATAAAAATGCGACTCTGCTGCGAGTTTTACCTCTGCCGCTCACCAACGTATTAACTTGCACGCCGATTCAACCCCAACTAGATTGTGGGAACGTTGGATGTTTCCGCTCGACGTTCTCGCCCGCAACGGATCGTCCTGCGCGGGGTTCCGGAACCGCTCCCGCCGAGATAAAAACGAAGGATACCCACCATGATGCGCTTCTCCTGGTCCCGTTTCCCGATCGCTTTTGTCGCGGCGATGCTTTTCGCCTCGGCCTTGGGTTTGGTCCTCTGGGCTCAAAAGACTCAACAGGACTTGCCGTTCCCGCCTTCGCCGCCGCCGACTCCGCAGAGTGATTCGCCGCCCCCGGCGGCAGCCGTCAATGCGGCGGATTATCCCTCGCTGCAAGCGGCGCTGGACGCCTTGCCCGCATCGGGAGGCGTGGTCCGCATTTCGCCTGGAATTCACGACCTGTCCGAGCCCCTGATCGTCCGCCGTGGCGATACGCGGATCGAGGGCTGCGGATCCGCGACGCATCTGCGTAACCTCAACCGCAGTGGCCAACCGGCCCTGTTCCTCCGGCCGGATGCCTGGGACAGCAAACCTCGCGAGCGGCTGTGGCGGATCGAGATTTGCGATCTGCGGATCTCCGGCAATCGGGACAGCGGTCCCGGCGTCCATGCTGTCGGCGTCCACGAATTTCTCCTTCGCAGCCTGGCGGTAGATCGCAGTGGAAGTCATGGGATCGTCATGGACCGTTGCGAGGAAAACCCGCGCGTCATCGGCTGTAATCTGACCTACAACGCCGGTTCGGGCCTGCATCTGCTGGGCGGCCACGATATTGTCGTCAGCGGCAACCAGTTCGAAGAGAATCTTGACGCCTTGACGCTGCTGGACGGATTCAATCTGACTTTTACCGGCAACAACGTCGACGACCACCTGCGGCACGGGGTGGTCATCGAGAACAGTTACGGCTCGGTGATCACCGGCAACATGATCGAGGAATGCGCGGGAACGGCCATCGTTCTCGATCGCGGTTGCTACGGGATCGCCATCAGCGGCAACGCCATCGCGCATCATCTGGGGGGCGGTATCGACCTGCGAGGCGCCTGGGGATGTACTGTGACCGGCAACAATTTTGTGCTGGTCCATGAATTCTCGGTGCGGGTGAGCGGCGGTTCCGGGAGGCATACGATCAGCGGGAATCAGTTCACCAACAGCTATGTCGGCGACGGCAAACTAAAACGTGCCGAGGGAATCCGCGGTCCGGATCTCTGGCAGTTGGATGCCTGTGCGGGCATCGTGCTCGACCAGACGGAAGCCGTCGTCATTAACGGGAACCAGTTCTCCGGCCTGACGACGCCGGCCGTGGAAGCGCGCGGGGCCTGCAAACGATTGCTGGTGACGAACAACCTGGTGATCGATCACGGCCGCGGTCTGCCCGCCGGAACGTCGTGCATCCAGCCTGGCGAGGCGGCCGACTCGCTGTTTGAATCGAACCTCGCGGGGCCTCAGGTGCTGGACGCGGCACCGTGAAGGGTGTGGCGCCCATGGTGATGACAGGTCAGGACAGGTCAGGACAGGATCGAATCGAATTCGACGGCACACTTCGCCAGATGCTCGTGAACCGCCCAGAAGTCGTTGCCGAATGCGATCAATTGGCCGCCGAGTTGAATCACCGCGCGCGCGTCGGCGGCGTTGCCCACGGGGCGTCCCCACGCGCGGCCGTATTGTGCGGCGGCGGCCGCAATTCGCCGCTGGGCGTCATGCATCACCGGATCGTCGACGGCGGGCGAGCACCCCAGACGCAGGGACAAGTCGCCGGGGCCCAGGAACAAGACATCCACACCGGGCACGGCGGCGATCGCCTCGACGTTTTCCAGGGCTTGCGGAGTTTCGATCTGGACCACCAGAAACGTTTCGCGATTGGCTTGGTCGGTATAGTCCGCCGGCTTGCCGACATAGAAATCCGCGTCCAAGCCCGCGCCGTCCAAGCCGCGATCGCCCAGCGGCGGAAACTTAACCGCCTGAACCAGTTCTTGCGCACGGGCGGGCGTCGAGACGTGGGGGATCATCAGGCCCGTGGCTCCGTCCTCCAGCAGACGATACAGGCCCGTTTTCTCGATGGTCCCCGGGCGCCACAGGCAGTCGATGTCCGCCAGACGGTGGAGCGCCATCATCGCGGCGATTTCCGCCGGGTCCCAGTCCCGATGTTCCGCATCGACCCAAATTCCATCGTAACGAAACTCGGCCGCCAACCGCGGAAAATAACGCAGCAGACCGCCTACCGAACAAACGCGGGCGACTTGGCCTGCACGAAGCTTGGAGAGCACTTTGGATGGTCGTATCATGACCGCTGGTTATAGCGGCCTGGCACTCGGTTGACAATCCGGTGGCGCCGTAATTGCGATTCGAACTGGACGTACTCAGAAGCTACCACACTCAATCGTCCAATTCCAATTCCGGGTCTTCGTCTTGGTCCATGAGGTTGGTTTCGGTTTCGCTGGGTTGACGATATACCGCCTCGACGCGCCGGATCGCGTCCAGCGGTAATTCGTTGGCGTAAATCACCGACAGAAACGCCGGCAGGTACATGTCCAACATGTTGATGGCCGTGCCGATCATCCGATCGATGACTTCCTCGCCCACCGATTCGTAAACCAAGATTTGAGCGACGTGAAAACGCAATTCACCATCGTCGAGGTCCAATTCGAACTTGCCGATCCGCAGGCCGTAATTCGCCCGAATTATCGCTTCGGCGATGGCCGGCGCGCAGCCTTGGGGAATTCGCACGGGCGAATAGCCGAAAACCTGAAACAACTCCGCCTCGACTTCGACGCGCGCCACAATTCGATATACGGCGATTTCACCCCGCAGATCCGTTCGAATTGCCTGGTCGTCACTAGTCGAATACCCGATTTCGCGCTCGTTCAACAGGTGAATTAATTCCTCGTAGGCAGCGGTCATGGGAGGCCCCTTTCGCTAAGGTCGTTGCTTCCTATCCAGTGCGTTGCTTTTCCTACGCCTTATTCGTCGATATCGTGACACGGTTGGTCCCAGGAGGACAGAAAAACGATCGTACAGGTTCGCCTGGGCGGCTCGGTAGCCGATCGATCCGAATGAATTATAGCGCCGACCGGGGCCGAAGACAGTCAGGGGGCGCAACGCACCGTAACCCGAAGCGTTCGCGAGGTGGGAGTCGTGTTTCCTCGCTGACGCTTTGCCTTTCCGATCGCCCCTCCGCAGCACTCCGATCACCCCCGGAGAGTCGCGTTGCGCATTCTCTATCCGTCGTTCCAAATCGCGATTTATCCTCCGCTGCAGGCGTGGAAATTGCCCGCCGGTTCCGATAAGATATGCTGAACTTCGCCGGATGCCTTCGATCGGGGGGCGGCGAGGCTGTAACTCGAGAGGAGAACCAAGATGACCCGACGCGTCGTATTCGGAGCTTTGCTGGGGACGCTGGTCCTGGCGAGTCCGCCGCCTTGTGTTTCCGGGGAGCCGCCGATGGAGAATCCGTTTTTCGCCGAGTTCGAGACACCGTTTTCCGCGCCGCCGTTCGAGCGGATCAAGAACGCGCATTACGCCGCGGCCTTTCAGCGCGGCATCGAAATGCAACTGGCTGCGGTTGCGGCGCTGGCAGATAACGCCGAAGGCGCAACGTTCGAGAACACGATCGAACGGCTCGAACGCTCGAGTTCCATGCTGGACCGTGTCAGTGGAGTGTTTTTTAATCTCACATCGGCCCATACCAACGACGAATTGCAGGCGCTGGCAAGAGAGATCAATCCGCGGCTGGCCAAACACCGTGACGATATCTATCTGAACGAGCGTTTGTTTGCCCGTGTCAAAACGGTTTTCGACGAGCGAGACAGATTGAACCTGACGCCCGAACAACGGATGCTGTTGGACGAAACCCATCGCGCGTTCGTCCGCGGCGGTGCGAACCTTGGCGCCGACAAGAAGGCCCGGTTTCGAGAGATCAACGAGCAACTGTCGTTGTTTTCGACGCAGTTCGGCGACAATCTGCTCAAGCAGATGAACGCCATCGCCCTGTTGATCGAGGACGAAAAAGACTTGGCCGGCTTGCCCGCCTCTGTCCGTGACGCGGCCGCTGCGACGGCCGCGGCTCAAGGCCAGGCAGGCAAATGGGGATTCACCCTGCAGCGGACGAGTTGGACGCCGTTTTTGCAGTTCTCTCAACGCCGCGACCTACGCGAAAAACTGTACACAGCGTACATGAACCTGTGCAGCCGCGGCGACGAATTCGACAATCGGGATTTGGCGGCACAAATGGCGGCGCTGCGGGTCGAGCGGGCGGACTTGCTGGGCTATCCGACGCACGCGGATTTCGTGCTGGAAAAGAACATGGCGGCGAATCCCGTCCGGGTGAACGAATTGCTCGACAAGCTCTGGAAGCCGGCGCTGGCCAGCGCCCGGCGGGAGCGGGACGAATTGCAGGCCCTGATCGAGCGCGAAGGCGGCGGTTTTCAAGTCGCCGCCTGGGACTGGTGGTTCTACGCCGAGAAACTCCGTAAAGCCAAATACGATTTCGACGAACAGGCGGTCCGGCCCTACTTGGAACTGGACAAGGTGACCCAGGCCGCTTTTGACGTCGCCCGCAGGCTGTGGGGGATCACCTTTACCCCCCGAGCCGACGTTCCCGTGTACCATCCCGACGTGAAAGCCTACGAAGTGCAAGACCGGGACGGCAGCTTGCTGGCCTTGTTCTACGTCGACTTCTTTACGCGGGAGAGCAAGCGGGGCGGGGCGTGGATGAACACCTACCGCGACCAGTGGAAAGAGGGCGGTTCGAACATCCGTCCGATCGTCGTCAACGTCTGTAATTTCTCGAAGCCTCCCGAGGGGCAGCCGGCGCTGTTGAGCCTGGACGAGGCCGACACGTTGTTTCACGAGTTCGGCCATGCCGTGCATGGAATCCTGGCCGACGGAACGTATGCCAGCTTGTCCGGCACGAGCGTGCCCCGCGATTTCGTCGAGTTTCCGTCGCAGATGATGGAGAATTGGGCGTTGGCGCCCGAGTTCTTGCCCACCTATGCCCGGCATCACGAGACAGGCGAGCCGATTCCTGCGGAACTGGTGCAGAAGCTCGAACAGGCCAAGCGATTCAATCAGGGCTTCGCCACCACGGAATACCTGGCGGCTTCGCTGCTGGACCTGAACTGGCACACGCTGCGAGACCGCAAGCCGCAAGATCCGCTGGCGTTTGAAGCGAGCGTCCTCGAGCGGATCGGATTGATCCCCGAAATCATTCCGCGTTATCGGACGCCCTACTTTGCCCACATTTTTTCTGGCGGCTATTCGGCCGGTTATTACAGCTATATCTGGGCCGAAGTGCTCGATGCGGACGCCTTCGAAGCGTTTCGGCAGCAGGGCCTGTTCGACCAGGATTTGGCCCGCTCGTATCGGGAAAACATCCTGGCACGAGGCAATTCCGAGCCGCCGATGGAACTGTACCGAAGGTTTCGAGGCGGCGATCCGGCGATCGAACCGTTGCTGAAGCGGAGGGGTCTAGACGAACCGGGCGGCGATTGAGTTCGAATACTTCGTGCCGTTCATGAGACGTGCGGTCCGCACCGCGCGTCTGCGCCGACGGACGCCGTCGGGGAAACGGCGAGCGAATCCGCCAAACGCTCGATCAATGCGATCAGTTCGTCCCCCTTGATCGGCTTGCTGATGTAGCCGTCCATGCCGGCCGCCAGGCAGCGCTCCGCATCGCCCTTGAGCGCATGGGCGGTCATCGCGATGATCGGCAGTCGGGCCTTCTTCGGGTCCGCCAAGTCGCGGATCGCGCGGGTCGCCAGGAAACCGTCCATGACCGGCATCTGCACGTCCATCAGCACGGCGTCAAAGTCCTGGCGACCGATGGCCTCCAACGCCTGCAGCCCGTCCTGTGCCACTTCGATATAATGCCCGCGTTCACGGAGCACATAGGTGACCAGTTTCTGGTTGGCCGGCGTGTCTTCGGCCAGGAGCACGCGCAATAACCGGGCCGGGACGGCTGAAATAGCCGGCCGTGCTGAGTCGGTCTGGCTGCCGAGGGCCGCGCCGCCGACGGCGGACGGGCACGGCTCCACTTGCCGTGCTGCAGGCCGGCCCAGACGTGCCGTGAAACGAAAAATACTTCCTTTCTCCCTTTCGCTCTCGACCCAGATCCGCCCGCCCATGAAGCTGACGATGCGTTGGGCGATGGTCAGCCCTAAACCCGTGCCCCCATAGCGCCGTGTGATCGAGGCGTCTGACTGGGTGAAGGGCGCGAAGATTCGCTGCTGGTCCTCGGCGGCAATTCCGATCCCCGTGTCGGCCACGGCGAACTGCAAGACGATCTCCTGCGGGTCCTCCGCTTGCACGGTCACATGCACCGAGACACTTCCCTGGGAAGTGAACTTGATCGCGTTGGCGACGAGGTTCATGAGAACTTGCCGCAGCCGCAAGGGATCGCCGACGACTCGTTCCGGCGCCTGTTCGAGATCGCACGCCAGCTTCAAGCCTTTCTCCGCAGCTCGCATGCCGAGCGTTGCAATGACTTGTTCCACCGTCTTGCGAAGATCGAACGGCGTCAATTCCAATTGGAAACCGCCCGCCTCGATCCGGGAGAGGTCGAGGACGTCATTCAATAGTTCCAATAGACTGTCGGCGGATTGCTTGGCGGTTTGCAAATAATCGCGCAACGTGGGCGAAAGTTCTTCGCGCAGGGCCAGTTCGGTCATGCCCATGATTGCGTTCATGGGGGTGCGTAATTCATGGCTCGTGTTCGCCAGAAACTGGCTCTTGGCCAGATTGGCCGCTTCGGCGGCTTCCTTAGCGGCCTGCAACGCTTCCTGTGCCTGCTTGCGTTCGTCATCGCGCATTTTCCTTTGCAGCCAGGCATAGAGAACGGGCCCGACCCGATCGGCCACACCCTCGATAAACTTCCGATCCTCCTCGGTGTAATCGGTGGCCTTGTTCGCCAGATTCCACAGTCCGATCGCCTGGCCTTGAAACAGGATCGGCACGGCCATATTGCGCGTGATGGGGATATGCCCGGCGGGCACCGCCGGCGGCGTCTGGGCGCACAAAGCCCGCTTTTCCTGCAGCGCCCGGCTCCAGAGCCCCGTCCACTTTTCGCGCGGATAGCGAATGCATTTGTCCGCGACTTCGCAATCGGCCAGGAGTTTCGACATGGTCGGGCAGACGAGGGCCCCGTCCTCGTCGATGAAGCCGAACACGCCGTATTTGCTGCCGGTGGCCTCCAGCACGGCCTCCAAGGTCATTTCGTACATGACCTCGTCTCTTTCCGCAACGAAGGTTTGCAGAATCCGGTTGGCCAGCGCGACCTGGCTCGCTTTCCGGCGCAGCTCCTCCTGACTCGCCCGGAGAGCCTCTTGAATCTGGCGGCGCCGTTCGATCTCCTCGCGAAGGTGATCGTTCAGTTCCTCCGCACGCCGGCCGGCCCGAAGGGCGTCTTCCATCAGGTTCAGGGCGGCCCGGCGCGCGGCATGGACTTCGGCGTTCGCCGCCTCGAGGTCGGCGACGCGTTCCGCGAGTTCGGCATTGACCAGTCCCACGGCCCGCTCCGCCTTCTTCAGCTCCGACATATCCCGCCAGGCCACCACCCCGCCCGTAAGCCTGCCGTTGCGATCGCAAATCGGCGCGGCATTGCAGGACAGGTGCAACGCCACGCCCAGGGAATTCAACTGGACGATCTCCTGGTTACGAACGGTTTCGCCCTGGCGAACGGCGCGCACCAGCGGCAGTTCCTCGTCCCGCATCGGCGTGACGCCGTCGGCGTGAAAGACCTTCCAGCGGGCGGCCATTTGTTCCGCCGTCATTCCCGCGTGCGGTGCGCCCATCGCGGTCTGACCGTAGCGGCTGACCAGGCGAATCGTCACGTCCGGCGCGTCGGCGATCGTGATCCCTTCCGGCACGGATTCCATCAGCGCGTCGAGCAGCCGCGAAGCTCCTTCGATCTTCGCCTCCGCCCGTTTGCGTTCGGTGATGTCGCGCAGCACGACTTGGGCGGCGGGACGGCCCCGAAACTCGATCCGGGCACCGGTCGCCTCGACGTCGACCGGCTGGCCGTCGAGCCGCAGCATCCGAAACTGACGGACCGGCGCGATCACGCCGTGTCGAGCGACGGCGCGCTCGCGTTCGGCCATTGCCGCGCGGTCGTCGGGATGCACCAGGCGGAGCACTTCGCACCCCACGACATCTTCCGCACAGGACGCGCCAAACAAACGGACGGCCGCCGAATTGACGAAGACGAATTTGCCGTCGGCGTGCACGGCGATCGCGTCCGGCGATACGTCCACCAGCGTGCGGTATTGCTGCTCCGCCGCGTTCAGCGCCGCCTCCAGCGGAACGGCCCACCCGCGGGTCTCGCGCACGGACACGATCGCCGCCACGAGCATATAGACGCCGCTGAGAACCTGCGCCGCGCGGCCTGTCCAGCCCAACAGGCCGCCGTGAGTCGTTTCGATCAGGACGCCGACCAGGCCCACCGCGATCAGGGCTAATGCCATCGCGTACCAGGAGGCAAACGAGGAAGCCGAGCGGCGGCCGATCGCCCCTAACAGGCCGGCCGTGATGCCGAACATGACGATGGCCGAGCCCAGCACGAACTGCCGCAGTGGCGTTCCGCCGCGGCCCGCAACAAAGAACACAGGCGTCCACTCCGCCAAGGCCGCCAAGGTGATCAGCCCCACCGCGCCGAGGGCCCCCGCATAACCGGCGGCGAGCCACAAGCCGGGCTCTCGCAGAGCCCGGCTTGGCCGCGCCGTCATGACTGCGCCGGCCAGGCAGCACAGGGCCGATCCCCATGCGCAACCGTTGTGGATCGTGATCGCGACGTTGGCGAAATCCAGGCGCGGGGTTCCCGCCAGGCCGGCGGCCACACCCGTCAGGCCAGCCGCTCCCCAAACGATCGCGCCGCAGCCGAGCAGCAACAGCCCCGGCGCACCGCGGGAAACAAAGCTCCGGGCGAGCAGGCAGGCGATGAACACGGACACCGTCAGCGAGAACTCGAGATTCAGGGCCAGCAGCAATTGCGGCTGCTCGTAAGACCCGGCGGGAGCGAAGAAAAACAGGATTGCAAGGGCCGCCGGAAACAGAAGAATCGGCAACCAAGCCCAGTGTCGCAACAGGCCGCCGGGAGGGGAAGTGGTTGCTGATGCGTAATTTTGTTCAGCCAAAGCGGTCCTCCTCTCCAGGGCCTGCGGCGGCGGACGGGGGGGCTGTCTCGTTTTCGAATTCCAGAGGATACCGTGCCGGCAGACCGGCCTGGCTGCACAGCTGGTTGATTTCCTTCTTCAACTCGATCATCCGCAATTCGCGGCCCACGGCCACACGATTGAAACGGGTTAACGCTTCGTTCGTCTGACGCAATGCTTCCTCCGCCCGTTTAAGCTTGGAGATGTCGCGGCAGATGGAAGCGACATAGCCGACGGTTCCATCTGCTTCCCGGTGAGCGAAAAGGAGTTGGGAGACGGGAATTTCCCGGCCGTCCTGGGTCAGAACGGCCATCTCTCCCACCCATACCCCGTCGCGCAAGGCGGCGGGGAGCCCCGTCTCTGCGAGGAGCTTGCCGGCCCACTCGGGACGGCCTGCCATGAGCGGCCGGTTTCCCAGTTCCGCGTCCAGCGGGATGCCCAAGGCCGCACGTTCGGAGCGGTTCATGTATTCAACGCGACCGTCGGCCGTCGCATACGACATCATGTCCGGCGTAGCTTCCAAAATCGACAACAGTCGCTGACGCTCCGCTTCGGCCAGCTTCTGCCGGGTGATGTCGGCGACGACGCCCACCATCCGGACGCGGCGGCCCCGGGCGTCCTTGTACAAACGGCCTTCGCTGCGCACCCAGCGGATCGCACCGTCGGCCGGACGCCGGACTCGGAACTCGACCCGGTAGCGGGCGTTGCAATCGGCGGCGGCGGCAATCGCGCGCCGAATCACGGGCCAGTCCTCGGCGACCACGAACGTCCGGCAGTCGGCCCAAGTCGCCAGCGGGTACGCCTCGTCCACGCCGAAGATCGCGCACGCCCGCGGCGATGCGATCACCTCTTCGCTGGCCAGGTCGATTTCCCATGGTCCGAGTTCGGCGGCGTCCAGGGCCAGCGCCAGCCGCTCTTCGCTCAGCCGCCGCGCTTCCTGCGCTCGTTGCAGCTCGGTGATGTTCTGGCATCCCGAGCCGTCGGCCCCTTGACGGGTGACCGCAATCACGGAGGCCAAACAGACGTCCCCTTTGCCGCGCCAGTCTTGAACGGCGACGGCCTCGATGCGCACCGGAATCGTTCCCTGGTGGTTCAGCAGCCGAGCCTCGCAGGTCTGCTTGGCGCCGGACGATACGGCCTGCTTGCAGAACTCGGCAAAAGCGGGGCGGTCTTCCCTCATAAGAAACAGTCCAAACTGCCTGTGGACTGTCGTGTCTTGCTCCAAACCGAGCAACGTGGCGCCCGCCGGATTCACCTCCTGGATCTGGCCCTGGGCGTCCCATACAAAGCAGGCTACCGGCGCGAAATCCAACAGGTCAGCGTAGCGGTGGGAGAATTCCTCGGCGCCGGCCTGAGCCCGTAGAAGTTCCTCATTCTGCATCTCCAGCTCGATCTGCTGGACTTGCAACTCGTGGACCAGCGCGCGCGCATCCAGATCGGCGGGAGCCTCCCCAGCGGTGCCGGACACGGCGCGCAGCTGCTGCTCGGCTTGGCGGCGAAGTTCCGCCCCTTGAGACGCTTGCCAAGCGGGCTGTTCCATCCTGTGCATGGATCGCTCCTGATCGATAATTCAGGTTCCTTTCTAATCGTCCTCCAGCTCTGTCGCAACCCCCTGTGCCGAGCCTTTTAATGTTTTCTGGATGCTGGCACCAAACGGTTTTTCGCCGCTTGGGCGTCAAGGATGAGTTGTCACACTAGTGTGCCTTCTCAAACTGAACGGAAAACCGGTCGGCAACCGTTTGGTGCTGGTTCGGGCGTTTGATCCCATCCCGCCCGGCTTGACACAAACGCCGCCGGCGGCTCATATGACGCGAATCATGGCCGTCGAAAAGTACCTGAAACCGGAAGTCATCAACCAGATCAAGCGGTTGGACCTGCGAGCGCAGTTCGTGGTCAAGGGCTTTCTACAAGGCCTGCACGCCAGTCCCCTTCACGGGTTCTCCGTCGAATTCTCCGAGCACCGCCGCTATGCGCCCGGCGACGATCCCAAAGGCATCGACTGGCTGGTCTACGCCAAGACCGACAAGTACTACGTCAAGAAGTTCGAGGCCGAGACGAACATCACGGGTTATCTGGCGATGGACTTGAGCCGTTCGATGGGCTACACGTACCGCCAGGAGTTGACCAAGTTCGACTACGCGATCTGCCTGGCGGCGTCGCTGTGCTACCTGATGGTCCACCAGCAGGACCCGGTGGGACTGATCACGTTCGACCAGCGCGTGCGGGACAGCTTGACGCCCCGCTCCAAACGCACCCAGCTGGGCAACGTGCTGTCGCATCTGGCGCGTCTGCAGCCGGCCGGTCCGACGGATATCGCCAACAGCCTCCGGCAAATCGCCGCCATGCTGAGGCATCGCAGCTTGGTGATGATCTTCTCCGACCTGTTGGCCGATGTGGAACCGGTCATCCAGAGTCTGCGGCTGCTGCGGCACGGCGGCCACGATGTGATCTTGTTCCACGTACTGGACGAAGCCGAGGTCCATTTCCCGTTTGACGGCGTGATCGAATTCGAGGAGCCGGAGACGGAAGAACGCCTGCGCGTGGACGCCAGCAACTATCGGCGGGAGTACTTGGAAGAAATCGCAGCGTTTCGGGAAACCTACCGCCGCGAGTGCTTTCAAATCGGCGTCGATTACGTCGAACTGGACACCAGCATGCAGTTCGACAAAGCGCTGCTGGAATATTTGAGCAGCCGGCGCGGCCGCTTTTAAGATGGGGTCGGGCGTTCAAAATTCAATTTTGGCCGATAGATAGCCCAACCATCAAGTCGAGCCGTGGTCGGCCAAAATCGAATCCTGAACGCCCGACCCTCCCGCGGGCTAGGCCTGAAACGAACTGCCGCAACCGCAGGTCTTGACCGCGTTGGGATTATCGAACGTGAACCCCCGCCGTTCGATGCTCTCGAACCAGTCGACGGTGGTCCCGTCCATGTACAGGCAGCTTTTCTTGTCGATCACGACGTCCACGCCGTGAAAGCTGTACTTCGCATCCGCCTTGGCGTCAAAGTTGCTATCGAACCCGAGCGTATAGTTGAAGCCACTGCAGCCGCCGCCGGCGACCCCAATTCTCAGGAACAACTCCGAGCCCAACTGTTGTTCGTTCTTGACCCGTTTCACCTCATTCGCGGCACGCTCTGTGACCGTAATCGCCATCATCAGTCTCCAAACTCTTTCGAGATGTTTTTTTCAACCAACAGCCTGTCTAAATTATAGAAACTCGGCGACCTTGGAAAGCCGTCATTATCAAAAACCGGCGGTTGCCGCGCAAATTCAATTCGCTTAATGATCATTTGGGCACGATTGTGCCTTCGATCTCCAACTGGCCGGCGATCTTTAGGACGATGACGCTGCATACCGGATCGGGGGCTTCGCTGGGGACGCTCACGCGAAGGCCCGATGCGACGGTTTCGCTGGTCAACGCCTTGTTGTCGGCCAGCAAATGGGCCGTCGCCACCCGGCTGCGCAAGCCGGGGACGAGCAATTGGCCGTCGCGGGGCCATTGAAAGACGTGCAAGTACAGCGTCGTGGCGCCCTCGGCGGATTTCCTGGTACAACGGCCCCACGGCAGACTCTTAAACGGGCTGGCCGCGGTCCCATAGATCGCTTTGCCGTTGATCTGCATCCACTTGCCGATCGCCTGCAACCGCTCGACGGACGGCGGCGGAATCACGCCTGCGCCCGTCGGGCCGACGTTCAGCAGGTAATTGCCGCCTTTCGATGCGATGTCGACCAGGTTGCGGATCAGCGTTTCGTTGCTCTTCCAATTGTGATCGTCGCGTTTGAATCCCCAAGTATCGTTCATCGTCATGCAGGATTCCCAGTCCACGCCCGGCAATCCGGTCGCGGGGATCTGCTGTTCCGGAGTGCCGAAATCGCCGGCGTGATCCCCGCCTTTGGTCAGGCCTTCCATGCCTTGACGGCCCTTGCCGACGCGGTTGTTGATGATCAGTTGCGGCTTGAGCTTGCGCAGAAAAGCGTAGACGTCGCGAGCGTCTTCCTCGGTGTACCAGTCGCACCATTCGCCGTCGAACCAGAGGACTTGGGGATCGCAGCTTTCCAGCAACTCTCGGAAGTGCTGCTTCATATAGTCCATGTATTCGGCTTTGCGGCCCGGCACGATTTTGGTCGGATTGTAGCCGCGGTCATGGGGCCGCGTTTGCGACGGATGGTGCCAATCCATGATGGAATAGTAGACACAGAATTGAATGCCCTGTTTGCGGCATTCGTCGGCCAGCGGTTTCAGCAGGCACTTGCCGTACGGCGTGGCATCCACCACGTCATAGTCCGTCGCTTTGGAATCGAACAGGCAGAACCCGTCGTGATGTTTCGAGGTGATTACCAGGTACTTGACGCCGGCCTGCTTGGCGATCCGTACCCACGCGGCGGGATCATAATCCACGGGGTTGAACTGCTTGGCCAACTGTTCGTACTCCGCGACAGGAATGTTGGCGCTGTTCATGATCCACTCGCCGATCCCGCCGACCGGTTTGTCCTTCCAATTGCCCGCGGGCACGGCGTACAAGCCCCAATGGATGAACAAGCCGAAGCGGGCGTCGCGCCACCATTGCATCCGGACATCCCGTTGCTCGGCACTCTCCGGGTTCCACTGGGCCTGGTCCGCCGCCGGCAAAGGTGCGGCGAGCGCGAGCCAGCTCAGCATTCCAATACAACTGCAGATGAATCGTCTGATGTTCATGCGTCGGTTCCTTGAGGTGCAAAGTAGACGTGCCATTGCCAATTGGGTGCGATATAGTATACCAGCCTTCTTCGGCGCCGCGAGGTGTTGCCGGCGTGTCTGACGCGATTTGAGGGGGGAACAGAAATTCCGTGCATGAAATGTCGATCGTTCAAGCGTTGATCGAACAGGTTGAGGCCGAAGTCGAACGGGCCGGTCAGCGCGGTCGCGTAATCGGACTGGACTTGGTGGTGGGCCGGCTGTCCGGGGTGCATGTGGACTCGATTCGGTTCGCCTGCGAGATTCTCTCGCCCGGCACGATCCTGGAAGGTGCCATTCTGCGCATCACCGAACCGGCGGCGTACAGCGAATGCCTCGCGTGCGGGGCGCGCGTTGCGATCGACGAACTGACGATGGCCTGCGCCCGCTGCAGCAGCGGCGAAATCGTGATCGCCGGCGGCCGCGATTTGCTGCTGCAGTCAATCGAGCTGGAGCAGGCGGACGATCCAGCGGCGGATCGCGGTTGAATTGCGGCGATTCGGCTGTCGCCCGCCTTGCGGACCGCCCCTCGTGTTGACAAAATCACCACTGTCAGCTAGTTGTTTGCGTTTTCACCTCAGGAATCATGGAAAGCCGATATGATCGGAGAATTGGAACTGACGGTCCCGCCAGCCGAGCCCGAATGGCTGGCCGATCGAGATTGGCTGCTCGCCCCGAACCGGCTGCTCGCCCCGAACCCGCTAGACGAGCCGAACTGGTTGGTCGCCCCAAGCTGGGAGGTCCCCGAACGTCTGGGGATCGTGGCCGAGATGTCGGACCAAGACGATTTCGACGATGACGATTTCGACGATTTCGACGATGATTTCGACGACGATTTCGAGGAGGAGCTGGAGGACGAATACAACTTCGAGGACGAACTGGCGGCCGAAGAGGAGGTCGAAGAGGTTGAGGAAGCCGGGGAACCGGAGTTCGAGGGGGACTTGGAAGAGCTCGACGACGTCGCGGATCCCGCCGTCGAAACAGACGGTGAACTGGAAGAGGAAGACGAGTTCGAGGAATTCGAGGACGAAGTGTAATGTTTCAGCCGGTGCCCACCAGCGTTAGTTTTCCCGCCTTGGAGGAAGAAGTCCTCGAATTCTGGAACCAGCAGCGGATCTACGAACAATCGTTGCAGCGGCGAGCCGCAGCGCCGCGATTTGTGTTCTACGAAGGTCCGCCGACCGCCAATGGGATGCCGCATCCGGGGCACTGTCTGACGCGGGCGATCAAGGACCTGTTTCCCCGCTACCGCACCATGCGCGGTTACCGCTGTGAACGCAAAGCCGGCTGGGATACGCACGGCTTGCCCGTCGAAGTCGAAGTCTGCAAAGAGCTGGGGATTCACGCCAAGGAGGAGATCGAAGCGTTTGGCATCGAGCCGTTCATCCACCGCTGTCAGGAAAGCGTCTGGCGGTACATGCAAGAGTGGGAGCGGCTGACCCAGCGGCTGGGCTTCTGGATCCACCTGGACGAAGCCTACGTGACCTATCACCAGAGCTACGTAGAAAGCGTCTGGTGGTCGCTCCAGGACTTGTTTCAGCGGGATCTGTTATATCGCGGTCATAAAATCGTCTGGTGGTGGGCCCAAGGCGGCACGGCGCTCAGCGCGGGTGAAGTCGGTCAGGGGTACCGCGAGGTGGCCGATCCCAGCGTCTACGTGCGGTTTCCGCTGGTCGACGATCCGGACACGTCGCTGCTGGTGTGGACCACGACGCCTTGGACGCTGCCCAGCAACCAGTTTGCCGCGGTGCACCCCGAATTGGACTACGCCGTCGTGGCCGATCCCGAAGCCGGCGGGCGGCTGATCGTCGCAGCCGCGCTGGTGGAGAAGATCGCCGGCAAATTGAAACGCGAACTGCAGGTTGAATCGACGTGCCGCGGCGAGCAATTGATCGGGCGCCGGTACGTGCCGCCGTTCGATTACTATTACCGCACCCAGGGCAACGCCCAGGGCCGGCTGGCGGCCGGGGGCGAGCAGCACGTCGCCTGGCGCGTGGTCACGGCCGATTTTGTGACCACCGACAGCGGCACGGGCGTGGTGCACCAGGCGCCGGCGTTCGGCGAAGTCGATTACGAGGTGCTGCAGGCGGAACAGGCGCGGTTCGTCGCGGGCGAGGGACCGGCATTGATCTGCGCCGTGGGGCCCGACGGCAGGTTCACGGCCGAGGCGCCGGACTATGCCGGCCGCTGGGTCAAGGACACGGACAAGGACATCAACCGCGAATTGCGCTCGCGCGGACTGTTGTTGCACATCGAACAGTATCTGCACGACTACCCGTTTTGCTGGCGGTCCGACGACGATCCGCTGATCCAGTATCCGCGGCAGAGCTGGTTCATTCGCACCACGGCGTTCAAGGACCAAATGCTGGCCAACAACGCTCGGATCACCTGGCTGCCGGAGCATATTCGCGAAGGCCGTTTCGGAAATTTTCTAGACGCCAACGTCGATTGGGCGTTGTCCCGCGAGCGCTACTGGGGCACGCCGCTGCCCATTTGGGTCTGCAGCCGGACGGGGAAAATGGAAGCCGTCGGCCGCTATGCCGAGCTGCTGGCCAAGCCCGGCGTGCTGGGCGTGGATGTTTGGGAACAAGCCAAAGCCGCCAAACCCGAGCTGCCCGACGACCTGAAAGTCCACAAGCCGTACATCGATGCGGTCACGTACCAATCGCCGTTCGACCCTGCCGGGCGGATGCAGCGCGTGCCGGAAGTGATCGATTGCTGGTACGATTCCGGTTCGATGCCGTTTGCGCAGTGGGGTTATCCGCATGCCAATCGGCAGCGGTTCGAGGACCAGTTTCCCGCCGACTTTATCAGCGAGGCCATCGACCAGACCCGCGGCTGGTTCTACAGCTTGCTGGCGATCAGCACGATGTTGTTCGGCGAGCGCGACGGCGACGCAGCGGAAACGGCCGCCGATCCGCTTGCGACCGGGCAAATCGCGAGCGGGCAAATCGCCGCCGGTCCGACCGCCGCCGGCCCGTCGCCCGCCTCCGCCCACGCCTTTCCGCATCCGTTCAAGAATTGCATCGTGCTGGGTCTGATGCTGGGCGAGGACGGCGGCAAGATGTCCAAGAGCAAGCGGAATTACCGCGAGCCGGGCCAGATCTTCGACCGCTACGGCGCCGATGCGCTGCGATGGTATTTCTTCGCCAACCAGCCGCCCTGGTCGTCGATCCGCTACAGCGAACAGGCGATCAAGGACAGCATCCCCGAATTCCTTCTGCGGCTGTGGAACGTGTACAGCTTTTTCGTGATCTACGCGAACATCGACGGCTTTGATCCGGCCGCGTTAATCGCCGGCAAGGTCGGCCAGTTGACGCCGGACGAACTGGCGCGGGGCGACGGTTATCGGCCGCCCGCGCAGCGGAGCGAATTGGATCGCTGGGTCTTGAGCGAGCTACATCGGACCGTGGCGGCGGTGGCCGAGCGGATGGATGCCTACGACAACTTTCTCGCCTGCCAGCGGCTGAACGAGTTCGTCGATGCCTTGAGCAACTGGTACGTCCGCCGCAGCCGCGACCGGTATTGGAGCAGCGACAAGCAGTCGCCGGACAAGCGGGACGCTTATTGGACGCTGTACGAATGCCTGCTGACGACCGGCAAGCTGATCGCGCCGTTCACGCCGTTTCTGGCCGAAGCGATGTGGCGGAACCTGGCCGGCGCGTTCGGCGGCCGAGCCGTGGAGAGCGTCCACTTGTGCGACTATCCGGTTTCCGATGCGGCGGCGATCGACGGCCGGCTGTCCGGCCGCATGACACTGCTCCGCGAAATCGCTTCGCTGGGCCGCAAAGCCCGCATGGACGCCAAGTTGAAGGTTCGACAGCCGCTGGCCAAAGTCGAGGTGATCTTGGCCCAGGACGAGCATCAAGCCTGGCTGGAAACGCACGACGAACTGCTGCGGGACGAGCTGAATGTCAAGCAGGTGGAATACGCCCGCCAGGCGGCCGACTATATCACCTACGAGGTCCTGCCCAACTTCAAGCGGCTGGGCCCGCGGCTGGGCAAACGGTTGCCTCAAGTCAAGCAACGGTTGGGCGGCACCGATGGAAGTCTGCTGTTGAACGAGTTGGCGACGACGGGCAAGGTCCGGCTCGAAGTCGACGGCCAGACGGTCGAACTGGACTCGGAAGATCTGCAAGTCCGGTTACAGGCCAAACCCGGTTGGGCCGCCGCGCACTCGCCCCATTGCGTCGTCGTCCTGTCCACCGATCTGACGCCGCAACTGGTCCGCGAAGGCTTGGCCCGCGACTTGGTGCGACTGATTCAAGAGCGCCGCAAAGAACTGGATTGCCAGTATACGGATCGCATCCAAGTCGGTTTGGTGACGGAGTCCGACGAGTTGCGTCGAGCGATCGAAGAGAACACGAACACCATTTGCGGCGAAACGTTGGCCGTCGAGTTGTCGAGCGAGCCGTTGGCGGGCGTCGAACCGAGCCAGCACGACGTCGGCGGAGACGTTCTTCAGCTGTTCGTCGTTACGACGTGCAGCCGGTCGTGACTCCTTGCCGCCGCGGGCGCGGGCACGGATAATACGGAGACAACGTCAATGTCACAGAATTCGTCCCTTCATTCCCCCCTTCCCATCGCCGTGCTGATCTCCGGCGGCGGCACCACGTTGCGGAACATCCTGGATCGAATCGCTGCCGGCCGGTTGCCGGTGGCGATTCGCCTGGTGATTTCCAGCAATCCGTCCGCGGGAGGTTTGCGGTACGCCGCCGAAGCGTCGATCCCGGCGCTGGTGCTGCGGTCCAAGGACTTTGCCACCCCCGAAGCCTACAGTGACGCGGTGTTCCATCCTTGCCGCGAAGCGGGTGTGCAGTTGGTGGTGATGGGCGGGTTCCTGAAGCACGTGCTCATTCCGCCCGATTTCGAGCACCGGGTGATGAACATCCATCCCGGCTTGATCCCGGCGTTCTGTGGCCAAGGTTTCTACGGGCATCACGTGCATCAAGCGGCGCTGGACTACGGCGTCAAGATCAGCGGCTGTACCGTCCATTTCGCCGATAATCAATACGATCACGGCCCGATCATCCTCCAGCACACCGTCCCCGTCCTCGACGGTGACACGGCGGAGACACTGGCCGCGCGGATCTTCGAGCAGGAATGCGAAGCCTACCCCGAAGCCATCCGCTTGTTCGCCGAGGGGCGTCTTCAGGTCGTCGGCCGCCGGGTGCGGGTTGGCGAGCTTGGGGATTTTCTCTGAGAACGCACGCGATTCTGGTGAGATGTCTTCAAGAAAACGATGCGGACAGCAGATTTCTCGCGATCCCGGGGCCGCAGATACCTGGACGATTGACTGCTTTTCGATCACACTGTACCGCTTTCAGCCCTGCGGAATGGGGACGTTTGGCCCTTGCTTCCTCCAGGGACGAGGTTCTGGCGGATGAAGTACGCAATTATTATTCCGGACGGTTCCGCGGACGAGCCGCAAGCATCGCTCGGTGGACGCACGCCGTTGCAGGCGGCTCGGACGCCGGCGATGGATGCCATCGCTGCGGCGGGAATCGTCGGGCGAGCCAGCCACGTGCCCGCGCATTTGCCCCCGGGATCAGAAGTCGCCAACATGAGCTTGTTGGGCTACGATCCGACCGCCGTTTTCACCGGCCGCGCGCCGATCGAAGCGGCGGCTCAGGGCATCGAATTGGGGCCGGACGATTGGGCCGTCCGCTGCAATTTGGTCACGATCGAAGATCAAATCATGCGGGACTTTACCGCGGGGCACATCTCGACGCCCGAAGCCGCCGTGTTGATGGCGGCCGCTCAAGCCGAGTTGGCGGGTGATTTGCCCGTGCAATTCCTGCCCGGCGTGAGCTATCGCAATCTGCTGATCTATCGCGGCGGGCCTCAGCCGGCCCCGTTCACGCACGAAACTCGGGCGACTCCGCCGCATGATTTGACGGACAAATCCGTGATCGACGATTATCCGCGCGGCGGTGGCAGCGATGTGTTGAGCGACTTGATGGCCCGCAGTGCGGCGCTATTTGCCGATCACCCCGTGAATCGCGATCGGCGCCAAGCGGGACAGCCGCCGGCGACGAGTATCTGGCTGTGGGGCCTGGGCAAGCGGCCCGAACTGCCGCGATTCCGCGACCTGTACGGCAAGACGGGCAAGATGATCACGGCGGTCGATCTGTTGCGCGGCTTGGCAGCCCTGATCGGCTGGGATCGAATCGAAGCGCCCGGCGCAACCGGCTACTTGGATACGGACTATGCCTCCAAAGGCCGCTGTGCCGTGGATGCCCTGCCTGCGACCGATCTTATTTGCGTGCATATCGAAGCGCCGGACGAGGCGTCGCACGAAGGCAACGTGGCGGCCAAGATTCAAGCGATTGAGGAAATCGATCGGCACATCGTCGCGCCCCTCTGGCGGGCGCTCCAGGCCCAGGGCGAGTATCGCATCCTGATCACGCCGGACCACCCCACGCCGGTGCGAACCAAGACTCACAGTCACGGTTTCGTGCCGTTTGCCATCGCCGGAACGGACGTGGCGGCCGACGAGGCGATGACTTATGACGAGCCCGCGGCGGCGAGCGCTGCGTTGGAATTTCGCAAAGGTTGGAAATTAATGGAGTATTTTTTGAATTCGTCACAGGGCGATAATAGTTGACAAAGTTTTCCCTTTAGAACCTCTTTTGGACGGAACGGTTTGAATTATGCCTCTGATCGTGCAGAAATTCGGTGGCAGCAGCGTGGCAGATCCGGAAAAGATCTTGGCGGCCGCCCGAAAAGCAATTCGTACTCAGCAACAAGGTAATCAAGTCGTGATGGTCGTCAGTGCCATGGGCGACACGACGGACAACTTGATCGCATTGGCGGACGCGATTTGCGAACGCCCGCCGGCGCGGGAAATGGACATGCTGTTGTCCACGGGCGAGCAGATCAGCGTGGCGCTGATGGCGATGGCGATCCACACGCTCGGGTCCAAGGCCGTCAGCTTGACGGGTCCGCAAATCGGTATCAAGACCGACGCCACGCACACCAAAGCGCGGATCAAGTCGATTTCCACCGACCGCGTCCAGCGGCTGCTGAACGAAGGCAACATCGTGATCGCTGCCGGATTTCAGGGCATCGACGACAATTTCGATATTACCACGCTGGGGCGGGGCGGCAGCGATACGACCGCGGTCGCCTTGGCGGCGGTGTTGAACGCCGATGCCTGTGAAATCTACACCGACGTCGACGGCGTCTACACCACGGACCCGCGGCTGCTGCCCGAAGCGCGGCAAGTGGAGCGGATCAGCTATGACGAGATGCTTGAGTTGGCCAGCCTGGGTGCAGGCGTGATGCACAACCGGTCCATCGAGTTCGCCAAGAAGTTCGCCACCCCGATCCACGTCCGTAGCAGCTTCAGCGATTCGCCGGGTTCGATGATCGTCGCTGAGCCCGAATTCGCGGATCGCCCGGTCAGTGGTGCGGCGGTCATCAAGAACGAAGCCCGCGTGTCGGTGCTCGGCGTGCCGGACCGCCCCGGCGTCAGCCTCCAGATCTTTGCGGCGATTGCGGCCAAGACCGTCAACGTGGACATGATCGTGCAAAACGTCGGCGAAAACGGCCAAGCCGACATTTCCTTTACCGTGCCGCGGAACGAACTGGCCGTAACAATCGAGGCCGTGCAACAGGCGCTGGAGCAACTTGGCTCCGGGACGCTTTCCCACGACGAGAACGTGTCCAAACTCTCTGTTGTCGGACTGGGCATGGCCAAGCAGTCCGGGGTGGCGCAAGCGATGTTTGCCGCTTTGGCCGCCGAGGACGTGAATATCCAGATGATCACCACCAGCGAGATCAAGATCTCGGCGCTGGTGGATCGTGAAGCCTCGCAAAACGCGCTCCGCGCCGTTCACCGGGCATTCGATTTAGCCAAGCCTTCGCCGGCCGGCGTGACTCCGCTGGCCGCCGGCCATGCCAAGGCCAACGCAGCCGAAGTCGCCTCGCGGCTGCGCGGCGCGAACATGGAAGAGCTGTTCATCGATGATATCTCGCTGGACGAAACCCAAGGCCGCGTCACGATCAACGGGCTGCCCGATGTGCCCGGGATCGCCGCCCGGGTATTTCAGGAGGTGGCCGATGCCGGCGTATTCGTGGACATGATCGTACAGAGTCACGGAAGCCATGCCGACCGTGCCAGTCTCAGCTTTACCGTGCCTCGCGGCCAAGTGGACAAAGCGGCCGACGTCGGCCGACGGCTGGTCAAACAGTTGTCCTGCAAGGGCGTCACCAGTTGTCCGAATATTGCCAAGCTATCGGTCAGCGGTGTGGGGCTGCGCAGCCACACCGGCGTCGCGATCCGCATGTTCCAGGCGCTGGCCGAGGCAGGCGTCAACGTCGACATGGTCAGCACCAGCGAAGTCCGCGTCAATGTGGTGGTAGACGGCCAGTACGGCGACCGGGCGCTGGAGAGTTTGCGGGCCGCATTTGTCGACGCACTGGGCTAAGCACCCCACAGAAGGAGCAGGACTTAGGGTTTTTTTCCCGTTTTTCCCATGTTTTTGCCTCAGTTCCCCGTTGCAAAATAGCCAGCACTGTTTCTAATCATCGCCATCCGCATGGCGGAGAACGTTTATTCACGGTCACCTTTTGTTCTCAAGGAGGGCACGAAACAATGTCCAAGCAAGCCGCAGGCAAATCGTTGAGCAAAGCCGAACTGTATGCAAAAATCGCCGAGACCACGGGCCTGACCAAGAAGCAGGTCGAAGACGTCTTCGACGCCTTCAAGACCGAGATCAAGGAAGCTCTGTCCGACACGGGGCCCGGCGTTATTCAGCTGCCCGGTCTGCTGAAGATCGTCAAGGTCGTGCGGCCCGCGACCAAGGAGAAGATGGTGCGCAGTCCCGCCACAGGCGAGATGGTCTTGGCCGCAGCCAAGCCGGAGAAAATCGTGCCCAAGGCCCGGGTTCTGAAAGCGCTGAAGGATATGGTCGCCGGCTAGTAATTTCCGCCGATCCGAAAACGACCCCGACGCAACCGTTTTTCAGGTACGGCTGCGGCATCGTAATCCGAAGCGTCAGCGAGGACGAGTCGCAGGATTGTCGCCCCATCCGCGCTGACGCTTCGGGTTACGCCTGCGAATAACTGATCACGTTGCCGTGGAACCGAATCTGATTGCGTCCGCCGGGCGCGCTGGCAAAAACGATTCCGGCCACTTCTTCGAAGCGTTGCGGAATCAAACGGTAGAAGTTGTGTTTGCCCTCGCGTCGCATTTCGACCACTCCAGCCAGGCGGAGCAGCGACAAGTGGTGACTGACCGCCGGCTGGCTTTGCTTCAACACGTGGCACAGCGCCCGCACGTGCAGTTCCTGGTTCTGCTGCAGCAGAAACAGAATCTGCAGCCTCGTCTCGTCCGCCAGAAGTTTGAAAATTTCCACAAGATTCTTCGTCACCTCCGCCGGCAATAGCCGACTGTCCGGCGCGGCGGTTTTCGCTGCATCGCGGAAAGCACCGCTGCCAGGCGATCGATGGCCAAGTTGGGATGATTCCCCGCAAACTAGAGTCATGACCGTTGAGGCCTCTGGGATCCGAAACACACCTGCGGTGTTTTAGAAGAGTTCGATGGAACGTGCTGAAGACAAGTTGGCGCGCCTACGCAGGACATCCCTGGGGACCTGCAAAACGGCGTCGTGCGGCCGCTCTTTTCCTTCCCTCTGCGACAAATTCTACTCCGCGACTGTCTATTGGGAATATGGCACCCGTCGAATTCGGCAATTTTTCAGTTTGATGCGGAGCTTGCCGGGTGGAATTCATGGCCATACAGCGGCAGATGGCGATAGTAAACCTCCAAACACAAGGCGTTCATGGCGGTGGTGTAGACACGGCCGCCGTAGCCGCCCCAGACCGTGTCGCTGGGCCAACTGCCGGCCAGCGTGCCGGAGGTCTCCTGGGACGCCAGCAGCCGTTCCTGCAGGGCTCCGTTCCAGGCTTCCCAGGCGTCGCCCTGCAGCTGAAACAACGCCAGCGTGGCGTAGTACCAGTAGTATTCATTAAATGGACCGCCCTGTGGCGTCTCCTGCAGCAGGTAGGCGATCGCTTCGCCCGTCGCCGCTTTGTCTTGCTTCAAACCGATGAACAACCGGCACGCCAGGGCTTCGGCGGTCATGGTCCGCGATGCCCCGGCTCGAGGCCGATAACTCGCCAGCCCCCGCTGGGGGCCCGTGGTGACACTGTTCAGAAAACGGATCATGCCGGCGCGCGTCGCCGCGGGAATCGGCAAGCCGGCCAGTTCGGCGCTGCGCAGCGCCATCAGTTGCCAGCCCAATTGGCTGGTGTCTCCTTCGTCGCCGGGCTGATAACGCCAACCGCCGGTCTGCGGTTGCTGGGCACGGACGGTGTACCCGAGGGCGCGTTCCAAATAGGGCCGCAACCCTGAATCGCCGGTCATCCCATAAGCTTCGCTCAACGCCAATGTGGCCATCCCGTGGCAGTACATGCGCGCGAATAGCTCGGCGTTGCCTGCCAAATTGCCGTCGGTGGCTTGACTGCGGGTTAGAAATTCCAATCCTCGTCGAACGGTTGCCGCCTGTGGGCCGTCCAGATGGGTCTGACCGGCGCCGAGATAGGCCAGGATGGCCAGTCCGGTGACGGCCATATCGGCCTCGCCGCCGGCGCCCCCGCGGTCGTGGCCCAGCGTCCTCGTTTCGCGGCCGCCGCCATGCCGGCTGCAGTCCCATCTGCCGTCCGTGCTTTGGTTCGCCGCCAACCACTGCAAGGCCGCTTGAACGGCCGCTTCGGTAAAGCTATTGCCGCCGCCGGCTTCCAACATCGCGGATCGCTGGGCGGCACTGCGACTGCGGTAACTGGCCGGCAAGTCGGGGCCCGCGCCAGCCGCTTGTGAGGAAGCGTGTCGCCACGCGGTCGCCGCTGCGGCAGACGCTTTCCGCCAGCTCTCGTCGCCAGCCGGCTGGACGGCACCCTCGCGCTCGGCGGCCTCGTCGGGCCGGTTGACGGCGGAGGCGGTCCGATCCCGCACGTCGGCCCGCGCGGCGGCCGACGGCAACGGCAAGGCCAAATCGATCAACCGCTGCAGGTCTCCGTTCGGAGCGGCCGCATCTTGCGATTGTCGATCCGAGATCCGAAACGTCGGCGTAGGCTGCAACTCGGCCAACGAGAGCCGTCGCGGCTCCGTTATCGGCGGCTGCACGAGGTCGGCCGGCAACGGAGATCTCGTCAGTTCAAAGGAAGGAGACGCCTCGGCAAGCGGGCTGGGCAGCAGGTCGGGCGCCGCGGTCGGCCCGGCCAATTCAGGCGGCGGGGGGGGCGATTCAAGCGGCGATGCGGTCTCCGGCACGCGCGGCGGTTGAGGCACGTCCTCAGCAGCAACTTCGCGCGGTGCGGGTTTGTCGGCGGCTTCCGGCGGAGGCTGTTCGAGCGAAGTTTGTTCGGGCGGGCGAGCGGGCTCCTGCCGTTGGGCCTGCCCAAAATCATCGTCCGCGTCCACCAACGACAACTGGATCACGTGCTCGCCCGACGGTGCCGGAAGATCGTGAAACAGCCGGATGCCACAAGCGGAGGTCAGCAACAGCAGGTGCGCAAAGACGGACAACGCGACGCACTTGGCCAGCGGGCGGACTTGGCCCCAGCGGGTGAACAGCAGCACCAACAGACCGCCGCCCAAGGTGGCCGCCCCCGCCACGAGCAGCACGGTGTTCAGCTGTACCGCAAGCCCTGCAACGCCCCAGCCGGGGATGTGGGCGAAGACCTGGGCTGCGGTATTCATGGCGCTAGCCGCCTTTCGCCGGCAGACGAACCGAGATTCCCATGTCGGAGACCCCCGCCTGGCGGCAGGCGTTTAACACGGTGGCGACATGCTGAAAGGCGCCTTCCCCGTCCCCGCGCACGATGACGCTCAAATCGGCGTTCCGCGCTCGGGCCGCTTCCAATGCCTGCCTGAGCTGGATGGCAGTGAGGAATTTGTCGTCCAGCGAAACCTGTCCGTCGCGGTAAACGTTGATGACGTATTTTTCCATCGCCGGCGCCAACTTTCCCGCGTCGGCGACTTCCGGGACCTGCACCGGCAGCTTCGTCTCGGCACCGATGAACTTCGTACCCACCATGAAGAAGATGATCAAATTGAAAACAATATCGATCATCGGCGTCAGGTTGATGGCGGGCAATTCGTCCTGGTGGGCTTTCAGAGGCATGGCTCGGGGGCACGCGACGGCGCCGGCTTTCTTGGTCTACGGGTTGTTTCGACCGACAAACTCCGAGTTCTTCACTTTGCCGGACGCGGCTAGGACAGGTTGCCAAATGACCTCGCTTCCGGAGAGCGGGGCCTGGCTTACGGCTGTTTTCCGCGGCGGGTTCAAGCCACTTTTCGAGTTTTCTTCTCGCCCGCCGGCCGCTCCGTGTCAGGACCTCGCAACAAGTGGCCGTCGGCGGCGATCAAGTCCACGATCCGCTGTCCCAGGCCGTCGATGTCCGTGATCAGCCGGTCGACGCGGCCCACAAAGTACAGATAGGCGATCAAGGACGGGATGGCAACGCACAGCCCGCCGGCGGTGGTCAGCAGCGCTTGGCCAATCCCGCCCGCCAGCATTTCCGGCCGGCCCATCGCATCGCCGACGGCGATCGTATTAAAGGTCTGAATCATTCCCAAGACGGTGCCCAGCAACCCCATCAGCGGCGTGATGGTGGCGACGCCGTTGATCACGCGCAGATATTTGCGCAGTTCATTGGTCACCCGTTCGCCCGCATCGATGATCGCCTGCTCGACTTCGACCGCCGGACGGCCCCATTTGCGAATCGCCGCCGCGAATACCTCGGCCACCGGACTGCGGTTCTTTTCGCACAAGTCCAAGGCGGATTCGGGACTCAGTTGGCCGTCGCGCAGCTGTTGCAGAAACCGTTTCACGAATGGCCGGGGAATCACCCGGCCCCGCCGCAGGCTGATCGACCGTTCGAAGACGAAAACCAGCAGAATCACCGAGCAGAGACCGATGGGAATCATCAACGGCCCCCCATCGCGGAGGACCTGCAACAAGTTTTTCATCGGGATCCGGCCTTCCTCGACGGGCGATTCCGCCAGAACCACGGACGCGCCGGGCACCGGCACGGCCGTGCCGGACGGCTGGGCCGAGTCGTTCTGGCCCCGCACCGCGGAGGCGAGGGCCCAGCACGCAAGCGTGGCCAGAACGGCCGGCCAGAAGAGCGTACGGCGGAACGAAGAGATGCTTGTATTCATCGGCGGTTACCTCGACGGTTACGGCGTTGGATGGCGATCGGCAAGTAAGTTGCGGCCGTCGGGCCGCGTTATGGTTCTCCGAGGGCTCGCCGCCGCGCGCTGTGGGGAGCGGAGGACGACGGCAGCATCCGGCCTGCGGGCGCGGCGAGTTTTTCGTTCAGCTGATCCAGCCGTTGAGCGGCTTCTCTCGCGTGAGGCGTTTCGGCAAAACTCGCGACCACCTGACTCCAGACCCGGGCCGCGTCCGCATGTTCATTGCGCCGCTGGTGACAGTTGCCGGCTTGGACCAGCGCCGCCGCCCGCCAGGGCGGATAATCGTACAAGCTTTCCACGCGATAATACGCTTTGAGCGCCAGTTCCAACTCGCCGCCTGCCGCGTAGATGTTGCCGATCATCCATTGAGCCTTTGCCGCCGTCTCGGTGCGTCCGCCATCGGGTGAACGGATGACGCGTTCCAGTCGCTGCAGTGCCTCCACCGGCTTGTCCTGCTTGGCCAGGCACAGTCCCAGCAGATAGTCGGCCTCGTACTGCCGGGCGAAAGTGGGAAATCGCTCCTCGATCCGGCTGACCAGATCGTGCGCTTCTTGCCATTTCTCCTGTTCCGCCAAAATCTGCGCTCTCCGTAGCGGAATCATGGCATTCCAGGCGTCGTTCTCGGTCAAGGGGGCGTGTTCGAGTTCCTCGAACCGAGCCGCCGCGGTCACGTAGTCCTTCTGCTGGTACAGCGATTCCGCGATCCAGCAGGCGGCATTCGCCCGTAACGGAGAATCGGGAAATTGCTCCAGCAAGGCGGTCAGCGGAGCGGCAACTTCTTCCCAACGATGCGTGGAAGCGGCCAGCTGGCCGCGCAGATACAGCGCTCGCATCTGAATCTCGTCGTCGCACTTGGCTTCGATCAGCCGCTCGGCAAAATGCTTTGCGCGATCGTGCTGGCCCGCCCGGCTCGCCCGCTCCGCCAGCCGATACGTGGTGTCCGCCCAATAAACGCCTTGCGGAAACTGGTCCGAAATGCGCTCGAACAGCCGCTCGGATTCGCCGGCTTGGCCCTGCTCGTCCAGTTGCCACGCCAATTCATACAGCGCTGCGTCCAATTGCTCGAAATCCGGATGCTCGCGAATTAGGCGGCGGAGCAAAGGGATGACTTCCGCTTTGCGGTCCAACTTCTCCAACAGCCGCGCCGCTTCGATCATCGCAGGAGCCGCATGTTCGCTGTCGCCGCGTCTGGCCGCGACCGTCAGATAGGCTTCCAACGCGTCGTCGTCACGGTCCAGCTGCTCCAAGGCTTGGGCTCTCATCAAGGCTCCCTCGCCCGCGAGCGGACTGTCGGGATATCGTTCGAGCAATTGGCCGAAGGCCTCTTCCGCCGCCGCGGCCCTGCGATCGCGGAACTGCGCCCATCCCAGTCCCAACCAGCCTTTGGACGCCCACTCCGGCGCCTGGCCGTCCTGGACCAGCACGCCGAACAGATGGATCGCCTGGTCGTTCTTGCCGGCTACAAACGCGGCTTCTGCCAGCCGATGGGTCGCGGCCGCGAACTCCGGATCCGGCCACGCCCAGTCCGGCATCTCGGCATGCGCTCGCAGCGCTTCGTCCAGCCGGTCGCACTGCAGCAGGGCGTCGATCAGCTGGACGCGGCAGGCGGCGGATTCGCCGCCCTGAGGTTCTGCCGCCAGATACTTCTGCAACGTCTCGACGGCGTCGGCGGGCCGGTGCAATCCCGACAAGGCCATCGCTTGTGCGAGGCGGACACCACCGTAAAAATCCTGATGTCCCGGCGGCCCTTGAACCTGGGCCAGCGCTTCGAGAGCCTCCGCATACTGTCGATCACCCAGATAGGCCAAGCCGAGATAGTATCGGCTCGTTTGCAGCGGAGACGCCTTTTCCGGCGCAGCGTCCGCAGCCGGTTTGCCGCGCGCGTCCTCGGACCCGGCGATCGGGACAACGACCGCGGCCGTTTCGATCAACGGTTTCAGAATCTCAATCGCTTGAGCGTAACGCTGCTGTTTCAAGTAGCCCCGCCCCAGGCACTGGTCCACCGCGTCCCGAAAAGGGCTGGCCGGAAACCGCATCCGGAATTGCTCGCCCAGAGACACCACGCGCTCGTATTGCGTTTCCGCCAGCGCCAATTGGATTTGCAGATGCATGCTGTCGTCCGCCCACTGGCAATCGGGCCAGTGTTGCACCACCTTGGCATAACCGTCTTCCGCAGCCTGCACGTCGCCGTTCTGCCGCAACGCGTCCGCCAGCCAGAACGTCATCGCCGGGGCCAGTGCGTGCTGCGGATGCCGGTCGAGCGCCTCGCGGAGAACTTCAGCGGCTCCGCCCCAATCGTGTTGGGCCATGCAGCACATTCCTTGCCAGTAGCGGGCATGTGCCAATAGTTCGCTGTCCGGAAACCGAGCGGCCGCCGCGTGAAAAGCCGTGACCGCCTGGTCGTATCGCCCATGATTGTACAGGCAGATGCCCAGTTGGACCTGGGCGTCGTCGGCCAGGGGGCCGTTCGCCGCCGCCAGGGTCGAATAGGCGATGCGGGCCGACTCGATGTCTCCCTGCAATTCCAATGCGCGTCCCAAGCCAAAGCGGCACTCGTCCACCTGCGGCCCATCGGGATCACGCTGCAAGACTTCCTTGAAGAACTCTGCCGCGCGCCGCCCGTCCCGCGCCGCCAACGCGAGTTCGGCCAGGTACTTTCGCGCGTAGACGTCGAACTCGCTGCCGGGGAAATCGGCCAGAAATGTTTCCAACTCCGTGCGGGCGGCTTCGGCTTCCTTCATTAGATACATCGCTTCGACGGCTCGAAACCGCGCTTGCAGGGCAAACCGGTGCCTCGGCTGACGCTCGACGAACTCCAAATATCCCTTCCGAGCCTCCACGTGCCGTCCCAGCTGGACCAACGCTTCGGCGCGGAAAAACAGAGCCGATCCCGCGTGGGGATGATCGGGAAACTGTTTCAGAAACCGCTCGAACTCGGCATCCGCCATCTGCCAGCGGCCGCTGGAGTAGTGGCCCACGGCCACCGCGTAACTGTCCGCGGCCGCCTCGGCTCCGAATGGAGTATCGGCTTCCGCCCCCGGCGACCGGCCGGTTAACGCCGCCGTGGCTCCGCCCAGGCACAGCCACGCGGTCCAGATTCGAACAGGGGTGCTAGCGTACATCCTTGCACTCGCCAAGAGAAGGTAGAAGATTCGGTCGGCATCCCAGCCGCTGCAATCGTACCTAAGGCGGGACGGGCGCGGCAAGGGCAACTCCCAACGGATCCGCGAGCGCCCCACGCCGTCCGGCGATAACGCCATGGCGTTCGTGAATGGGGGCGGTGATCCGTCGAGCTGGCCAAGACGGCACCGTAACACGAAGCGTTCGCGAGTGAGGAGTCGTGTTTCCTCGCAGACGCTTCGCATTTACGATGGGCCGGTGCTAGCATTCTGCGCAACAGAAAAGCGGAGGTTACCGGGGCGGACTCTATCGAGTCTGCGCCGGACCTCCGCGTCAAAGATCTTTCCGTGGAACGGCTTTCTTGACCCCACGGCGTCGCCGGGAGGTGTGGACGCCGTTTACTTGATCAAACGGGCTTCGACGCTCGCGATCTCGCGGTTGACGAACTCGTCCGTTAGGAACCACTCTTGATAGAGGCGGTCAATCTGTCTGAGATACGTGTCGACCGAGGCCCGTGTCAAGGTGGGATTCACATCCTTCGGCCGATCCTCGTCACGGATCGGCGGGCGAATGCGATCGGCCGGCGGCTGGTAGGCCGGATCGAAAACCATGGCCGGCAGGGTCTCCGCAGGCAACAGATGACGCCACAGAAAAGCCTGCATTCTGTCTTCGGCCGGCAGAGCCTCACGGACGATTTCCTGGTCTGCCGCTTTCGCCGTGCCGACGACGGTGACGTTGACCGGCTTGTCCAGCTCGGTAAGGCTGGTTTTCAGCGCCAGTCCCACCGTGTCTTGGTTGGCCGCCAACGTGGCGCCGGCCGATTCGAACCCTTCCGGCAAGTTTTTGAAGCTCAGCGTGATCGGTCCGTCGAACCCATCCTTGCGCAAGGCGTAGGCCGTCACCGCGGCGGCGTTGTTGCTGCGGATCACGATCTTGGAAGGGATCACTCGCAACTCGAAATCGGGCTGCGGCTGGCTGATGCGGAGCCGGTAGGCATATTCCTTTCCTCCGCGGCGCGGCGTGTCGCCGATATGAACAAAGTACTTTCCGTCGGCGGGCAGCTTCACCATCAGGTAGGAATCGGCGTGGTCGGTATTCAGCCCCGATCCCGCATCGTAATGATCGTCGTTCAACGCAATGATCTTGCCCGCCTCGTCGGTGACCTTGACGAACGAGTCGAAGGGAGAGCCGAGCCGGCGGGCATGCACTTCCGCGACGATCGTCTCCCCGGCTTTGCCTTCCACCTCGAAGACATCCCAATCGCCCGGATGATCCGATCGCCCGTTGATGATAATGGGAAGACTCACCTTCTGCGGCTGGGACGGAGAGTCGTTGGATTCCGCGTCCAGGCACTCGGGCAGGGTGCCCAGGGCGAACGGCACGTAGTTGGACAAGACGGTCCCATTGGTAGCGGCAATCAGGTGGTGGCCGGGCTTGGCATCTTGGGCGGGCAGCGCCAGCGTGGTTCCTTCCAGGTTCCAGCCACTCATCTCGACCTTGAGCGGCTCGCCCACGCGGCCCCCCAACGGGAAGATGCTGGCTACAAACGGCAGTTCGCTGACCGTAATTCGATACACAAAGCTCTCGCGGCCGCGAAAGAGTGCCTCGTTGATCGTAAGCACATACTCGCCGTCCGCGGGAACCTCATAATAGATGAGCGGATCGGGATCGGAACGGAAATCGTCGTTGTACGCCACCTCGGTGCCGTTGGCGTCGCAAAGCCTGAGCACGGCTTGGAACCAGCCGGGGACGCCGTCGGGAACGTAGGGAATTAATTCGCGAGCCTTGGCGGAGATGACCAAGCGCTGCCCCTTGTTCGCCTGAAAACGATACCGGTTCACCTCGCCCGCAGCGATCTGGCCGTTCATCGTGCACGGCAACCCGACGCGCAGCTCCTCTTCTTCCGGCGGCCTCTTGCGCTGAGCCAGATACTCCTTGCCGAGCACGGGGAGCTGCATGGTCTTCATCGGCTTGCGGGCGATTTCGGGCACTTGGCCCACGAAAAAAGGCAGCGGGTTGGAGACGCCCCGCTTGGTGATCACCCGGATCTCGCGCCGGCCCGGTTTGGCGTCGGGCGCCACCGTGATCTCGGCAAAGACCAGTTCGGTTTGGGAACGGACCGCCGGGTTGCGTTCGTCTTCTGCAAACCGCATTTCGATCCGGTCGATCAACTTCTCCTTAGCCACTTCGTTCTCGGACGGTGCGGGCTCTTCCTTGGCGGCCGTTTCACTCGGCTTCGCGTCCGCTGGCTTTTCCAGCTTCGTATTGCAATTGCTGCAGACCGTGGCGCCGAGCGGGTTGAGTCGACCGCACGCGATGCACATCAAGCCATGGACCTCGTCGGCTGCAGCTGGGGGGCCGATGGGCGCGGGGAACTCGAACCAGGCCATCTTGGCGGCCATCGCGTCGTCGATCGTCGTTTCCTTCTTCTTCAACTCGCTCAGTTGCTGGTTGACTAACCCCATCTCCTGATTGTCCATCACCCGGTGGTAATCGACCAGCCGAGCGGTAACTCCATCCCCGGTCACAATCACATCCGCAGCATCGACGAGCGCCTGTCCGCCCAACCTGATCGGGAAAGTGGTGTCCTGCTGGCCGCCGGCCGGATAGACGTAACCGATGTATTGGTTTTGCGCCCAAACCGAAGATGCGGTGGCTGCCAGAAAAGCCAGCCCCAAGATCGGAAGCCTATTGAGTCGACTCATGAACTCCTCCATTTTCTACGTTTCAGCATCGGCGAAAGACCTGCAAACGCTGAGATCGGGCGCGGGAGGCGCGGCCTGACGCCGGCCTCCGCGCTGTCGATCGCCACACGCCACCGATGGTTAAAGGATCTCTTCCAACAGCCCGGCCGACTTCATCCCTTCGTTTTCGGCGTCTAAGACGTAGGCATCTAGCCCCCAGGGATGGGGCAGTTTGGCCGCAGCGTCGATGCCAGCCAACAGATACATGCTTCCCAGCAGGTCTGCCGGATAAACGGGTCTTTCCTTGACTTTTCCGCCTTTTTCATCGGACTCGCCAACGATCCGTCCGCCCTTGAATCCGCCGCCGGCAACCAGCACGGAGAAAACATCTCCGTGATGATGGCGACCGCCGTTCCAAGGCGGCTCCCACGACACCTTCGGCGTTCTGCCGAACTCGCCAGTGCACCAAACGATGGTGCTGTCCAGCAAACCGCGACTGCTCAGATCCGACAGCAGCGTTGCCAGCCCCTGGTCCAACATCGGGCACTGCCGCTGCATCGTCGCGAAGTGGTTCGAGTGCGTGTCCCAGCCGCCGGGAAAGCTGATGGTGACATAAGGCACACCCGCCTCGACCATCCGCCGCGCCGCCAGGCATTCCTGTCCGAAAGTATTTCGGCCGTAGCGATCTCGCAGTTCCTTCGGTTCGTTGTCGAGATTGAAGACTTCCTTGCCTTGGCCCAGGATCAACCCATAGGCGTTCTGCTTGGCCGCCTCGGCCTCGGCCATCTCCGGGACGTCCGACAGGCCGTAGCCCAACAGATTGACTTTATCGACCAATTCACGGCGGGCTTTCTGCCGCGCGTCGTCGATTCCCCGGTTGACGATTCCCTGCACCTCGAAGCGGGCGGCGTTCGGATCGCCGCCGGTGGCAAAGGGTTTGTACGCGGGGCCGAGGAAGCCCTCTTCGGAAAACCGCCCGGCTGCCTGAAGCATGACGATGTAAGGGGGAAGCAGCCCTTTGTACTGTTCTTTCTTAAAGAAAGTAAAGATCGCGCCGACGCTGGGATAGGCCAGCCGCCCGCCGGGCTTGTGGCCGGTTTGCATCAGGTACGCCGCCGTTTCATGGCCGTTGTTGCCATGGGTCATGCTGCGGATCAACGAGAACTTGTCCGTCTGCTTGGCGAGCAGAGGGAATAGCGAGCTGAGTTGAATTTCCGGCACGTTGGTGGGAATGACTTTGTCAAGCTGTCCCAAATAGTCGTAGCCCGTACCCGGTTTCGGATCCCAGGCATCGTTTTGCGACATGCCGCCCCACAAGAAGATCTGGATGACCGACTTGGTCTGGCCTTTCTTCGCCTTGGCTTGCGCCGCCGCGTCTCGGGCCGCCTTCTCGTCGGCAAGTTTCTGCTCGGGCGTCTTCTCCGGCTCAGCCGCAAAGGCGCGGGAGTGCAGACCCTCCGCCGCGATTATGCCCGCCGCGCCCAAAGCGCCGCGTCGCATGGCTTCGCGCCGGGACACATGCTGTTGCTTGTCTGAATTGTGGTTCGTGCTCATGATTTCAGTCCTCCTTTTACTACCCCTTTGATTGTCGTACCAGGAAAACGGACCGTATCGCGTGACACCCAAACGATTAGGAAATCACTCAATGCCGCAGAAGAAACTCCGGACTGTTGATCAACGCCCAGGCAAGATCGAGCCAAACGTCGCGCCCTTTCGCCGCTTGGGTTTTGGCGTGTTCCTCGGCGGCCTGGACGTCGGCATCCGTCGGAAACCGCGAGAGGATGGTCAGGTAAAGATTCTCGGCGATTTCATTCGCACTGCCGCCGGCGGCGAGCATCGCCGCGAGCTTCGGCCCGCTCTGCAACTTGGCCTGTATCGTGGCCGAATTCAACATGTGCAGCCACTGGGGCGAAGCAAGCTCGCTGACCCGCTCGCTTTCCATCCCCGTGGCCCGCGCGGAACGTCCGAACAAGGTGAGGAAGGAATCGGTGATGCTGCCGTCGGCCAGCGTCACCGCGCGCATGTCGCTGGGAATATACGTAAAAGGCTCCGGAACCGCGCTGGTGTACAGGTCGGAACTGCCCGTGATCTCGTTCAGTGCATCAATCAACACTTCGGCCTCCACTCGCCGCAAGGGATAGCTGGCGAAGCTGGCTCTCGCTTCCGGCTCGAGAGATCTCGGGATCGACGAGAATTGATAGGTGGTCGAGGTGAAGATCAGCCGCTCCAGGTGCTTCAAATTGTAGCCGCTGGCGACCAGTTCCTTCTCCAGATAGGCCAGCAATTCGGGGGCGCTGGGCGGATTGTCCTCCCGAAGATCGTCCGGCTCGTGGATAATGCCGCGTCCCATCGCCCACGCCCAGGTACGGTTGGCGATCGCTTTGGCAAACCAGGGGTTTTCCGGCCGAATCAGCCACTCGGCAAACACCTCCCGCGGATCGCGGCTTGGCGGAATCGTCACGTTGGTGCCGTCCGGAAAGACCGCGGCCAACGGGCCGTTTTCACTCAGCGGTTCGGCCAATGCCTGCGGGATCTGGTTGGTCACCTTGACCGACTGGGCGACAGCGTCGATTCCGGGCGCGGTGCTGCCCGGCACGGCGGTCGCGTTGAGAGGATCCCAAAAGACGATCTCTTCCTTCCACTCGCTGGTAGGTTTATAACCGACCTGCGAGAAGAACACGGCCATGGCGGTGCGGCGGTCTTCCGTCCACAAGTGGGCTCGCATCCCCATCAACGCCAATCCCACGGACGCGCCGATGCCTTCCGGAGTCCTGTCCTGGATGGCGCGGTAGAAGTTGACCGACCCGACGCGAAAGTTGCTCCCACTGGAAGTGAGCAGTTCCCGGGCAAACTGATCGTACGGCTTATTCTGGGAGATCGATTCCCAGATCCAGCGGTGATAGGCTTGGGCCGCGTTGGGCCACAGCTTGACCGGAAACTCCGCCTTGACCTTCAGAACATCGCTCCATCTCATGGCCCAATAATCGACATGCCCCACTTGGTCGAGCAGATGGTCGATCAGCGCGACGCGTTTGTTCTGGTCCGAATCTCGGATGAATGATTTGGCCTGCTCGGCGGACGGCAGCTTGCCGGTCAGATCCAGATAGGCGCGGCGGACAAACACCGCATCAGAGCAGAGGACCGGTTCGACGCCCAACGCCTTCAGCTTTCCAAACACGATTTCATCAATTCGGTTTGCCGGTTTCGGCGGATCAGAACTCTCCATCAGATTTGCCACTTGCCTGGCGGCGACCAGCCGGTACAGCGCGGCCTTGGCCTGTTCGGCCTGGGCCCGTTTTTCGGCGGCAACCCGCGTGGCAGCCACATACGCCGCCCGGGTCTTGTCTGCTTCCTCCTTCAACGGAGCGGCGGCCGCGTCGGCCGCGTTGGCCGCTTGCTCGTCCGCCACGTGTGTTTCCTTGGCCGCGGCAATCCGCTTTTTGAGGTTCTCCAAGCCCTCTTCGGCCGCCTTCTTCCGCGCTTCGGTCCTGCTGAGGTTCTGGGCGGCGGCGTTGGCCTGAATCGCCGCCTGGTCCACCTTCTGCTGCGCCGGGGTCAGAACCGCCTTGGCCTCGTTGGCCACTTTGCGCTTGGCGACGGCATCGGCGGTGGCCTGCGCACTAGCCGCATCGAGCGGGATGAGTTCCTTGGCCGCTTCCTGGGCTGCCTGGTTTGCGGCGGCAGCGGTGGTCACTTGGTTCTTGACGTTCGCCAGGGCCACGTCGGCGGCCTGCTTCTGCGTGTCGGATTCGGCCAGCTTCTGTTCGGCGGCAGTCGCCTGAGCCTGCGCCGCTTGCTCGCTCTGCTGCGTCTGAGCCAAGGCGGCTTTGGCTGCGTCAGCCGCCGCGCGTTTGGCAGCGGCTTCATCGGCAGCCTGCTTCTTCTCCGCATCCGGCTTGGCGGGGTCCTCGGCGGCTTGCTTGGCCTGGGCCTCGGCGGCCTGCGCGGCCTGCTCGGCGGCCTGAGAAGCCGTCGTGGCCGCGGCGACTTGGTTCTTGACGTTCACCAGAGCGTCGTCGGCCAATTTCTTCTGGGCTTGCGCTTCGGTCAGCTTCTGCGCCGCGGCCGCGCTCTCTGCCTGTGCTTTGGGCTCGCCCTGTTGCGCTTGCGCCAGCGCCGCGGCGGCATCGGCCGCCGCTTTGCGTTTGGCGGCGGCTTGTGCTGCCGTCTGATTCTTCTCCTCGGCCGCTTTTTCCTCGGCCTGGGCGGCTTGCTCGGCGGCCTGGGAAGCCGTGATGGCCGCGGCCACTTGGTTCTTGACGTTCACAAGGGCTGTATCGGCCGATTTCTTCCGTGCCTCCGCTTCTGCAAGCTTCCTTGCAGCCGTGGCGGCCTGAGTCTGAGCCGTCTGTTCGCCCTGCTGCGTTTGAGCCAGAACCGCCTTGGCCGCGTCGGCTGCTTGGCGCTTGGCAGTCGCGTCGGCGGCGGCCTGCTGCTTCTGCTCCTCGGACCTGGCGGCACGCTCGGCCATCGCCTTGGCGGTGGCCTCTGCCGCTTGGGCGACCTGCTCGGCGGCCTGGTGAGCGCTGGCGGCGGCGGCGACTTGGCCTTTGGCGCTGGCCAAGGCATCATCGGTTGCCTGCTTCTGTGCGGGGGCGTCAGCCAGGGTCTTGTCGGCGGCGTGGACCTGGCCCTGGGCTTGCTGTTCGTTTTGCTGTGCCTGGGTCAAGGCCGTTTTGGCCGCGTCGGCTGCGTTGCGTTTGGCCGCTGCATCCTCTGCAGCGTTTTTCTTTTCCTCGGGAGATTTGGCAGCATCCTCGGAAATTACCTGGGCCGCGGCCTGAGCCGCCTGGGCTGCCTGTTCGGCTGCTTGGTGAGCGCCGGTGGCGGCGGCCACTTGGTTCTTGGCGTTCGCCAAGGCCTCGTCGGCCGCCTTCTTCTGCGCCGGCGCGTCGGCCAAGTTCTGGGCGGCCGCGTCGGCCTTGGCCTGTGCTTGCTGCTCGTTTTGCTGTGCCTGGGTCAAGGCGGTTTTGGCCGCGTCGGCCGCATTGCGTTTCGCGCCGGCTTCGGCTGCGGCCTGCTGCGTCTCCGCCTCGGAAACCACCTTGGCGTTGGCCTCCGCAGCCAGCGCAGCCTGCTCGGCTGCCTGGTAGCCAGCCGTGGCAACGGCGACCTGGTTCGCGGCGCCGGCCAAAACCTCGTCGGCTGCCTTCTTCTGCAGTTCGGCTTCGGCCAGCTTCTGCACGGCGGTCCCGACCTGAATCGTCGCTTGTTGTTCGTTTCGTTGCGCCCGGGCCAGCGTGGCCTTGGCAGTATCAGCCCCTCGGCGAACAGCGGCCGCCTGGGCGGTGGCCCTCTTGGCTTCGTCGTCGAGCTTGTTGGCCGCGTCGGAAGCGACCTTCGCAGCGGCCTCCGCTTCCTTGGCGGCCTTCTCCGCCGCATCGTAGGCTTCCTGCAGTGGCAGCGCGGCGGCCTTGGCGTCGGCCAAGGCCGCGTCCAAGGCCGGCTGGGCCTCGGTCGCATCGGTCAGAGCCTTGATGACAACGGGCAAGTTGGCTTCGGCCTGCTGCAACTCTTGCACGCCTGGCTCGCCCGCCAGATTCTTCGCATCCGTGGCCTGCTGTCGCTTTGCATTGGCCACGTTCCTGGCGTTGGCGTATGCCGTGTCGGCCTCTTGCATGGTGGCTCTTAAGGGGCCCATCGCAGCTTCCGCCGCCTTGGCGGCCGCCTCGGCCGCCTCGTAGTCGGACCTCGCCTTGGCCTCCGAACTTGTCTCCGCATTCCCGTTGGCGGGCACCGGTTCGTCCCCAGCGCGAAGCGAGAACACGATGGAAATTGCCAGGGAAGCAGCAAAGGGCAAAATGGTCTTGATTCTCATCGCAAATCACCTTGAAGATGAACTGTGAAGGGGCTTCGCACGACTCAGGCAGCCCTTAAAACGTCTCCGTTTTCTGCGGATCGCATCATCGCATTACCCCGGAGCCGAACTTGTCGAGACAAGGCCCTTCGCCGAGCCGGTAGGAAGGCGGGTCAGTTAGACGCATCGACAAGATGCGACTCCGATGGCTGAATTTCAAACTAGGCCTGTGTTGTGGGTTGGATTAAAGGCGGGTTTAGCAGCGTATAGCGTACCCGGGAGGCCCCTTTCCTGCAACACCCAATCCGGATTATTCCTCGACCGCAGGGGCGCTGGTCCACGGAAGCTTCCGTTCTCGAATTAACCGAATGCTTGCGCGCTGCGGCCGATCGGAGCGCCATTTCAACAGAATAGTCGCAACTTATTATCTGTGTTCGTGTTCCGAAGAATGGTGGACGTCTCAGACCATGCCGGAACAGGTCGTCTGTTCTCAACCGCGGGCGGCGTGACCGCCCGTTGCCAAACGATCCCACAGCTCGCGGACCGCCGCGCGGCCCGAGACCGGCGCCTGACACGCGAAGTCCTCGCAGACGTAAACCGTCGGTTCCTCGCTCCCCGGCGCTTTGCCCTGGAACAACGGAGCCAAGTGCGGCGCGCCGGCCTGGCTTGCCTGCCCACGGCACGCGAGTACGCGATTGGGCAGGTATCGCCGCCGCAGATCGGCCAATGCCGCGGCCGTATCCCCGTGGGCGGGATCTCCCATGATCACGATCTCCCTCATCGGACCTAGTCGCATGTCGGCAGCCGACAGCATGTGGCCCATGCCGGATGCGGCACGATCGAACAATCCGGCGGCCGCGTGGATCGCGTCGTCGGCCGCCTGCAGGTAATCGGCGCGTCCGCACAACTTGCCCAACCGCTGCAGCGCCGTCGCCGCCACGGCGTTTCCACTGGGGACGCTGCTTTCGAGGAAATCCTTGTTTCGTGCGATTAACTGCTCGTGATCGTCGGCCGTGTAGAAAAATCCGCCGCCACGCGGGTCTGCAAAGTGCCGCAAGACCAGATCCGCCAACCGTACCGCCTGGTCGATCCAGCGTTCGTCGAATTGCGATTCGTACAGCGTGACGAGCGCCTGGATGAAGAACGTGTAATCGTCCAGATAGGCGTCCAGCTTTGCCTGGCCGCCCCGCCAACTGTGCAACAGCCGCCCGTCGGACCGCGTCATCTGCTGCAGGATGAAATCCGCCGCCTTCGCGGCGGCCTGCAAGTATCGGGGCTCGCCGAACACGCCGGCGGCACGTGCCAAGGGGTCGATCATCAGCGCATTCCAACCCACCAGCACCTTGTCGTCCTTGCCGGGCCGGACGCGCCGGTCGCGGACGGCCAGCAGCTGACGTCGCGATTCGTCCAGCTCCGCTCGCAATTCATCGGGATCCCATTCCTTGAGCTGCGCGCACTGCTCGATCGTTTTGGGCAAATTCAAAATGTTACGATCTTCGAAGTTGCCGGCTTCGCTCACGTCGTACACGGAACAGAACCGTGCGCCGCGTTCGGCGCCCAAGACCTCGTGCACTTCGTCGGGCGTCCAGAGGTAGAATTTTCCTTCCTCGCCTTCGCTGTCCGCGTCTTCGGTACTGTGAAAGCCGCCCGCCGCGTCGGTCATGTAGTGCAAGACATAGTCCAGCGTTTCGCGAACCACGCGGCCATACGACGCATCGCCCGTCGCTTGGTACGCATCCAAATACACGCCCGACAACAGCGCGTTGTCGTACAGCATCTTCTCGAAATGCGGAACCAGCCAGCGCTCGTCCACTGAATAACGCGCAAAGCCGCCCGCCAGGTGATCGTAGATCCCGCCGCGAGCCATCTTGTCGAGCGTCAGCCGCACGAGATCCAGCAGGCCGCCCCGTCCGCTCCTGTGCCAGATCCGCAACAGGAACTGCAGGGCCATCGGATGAGGGAATTTGGGCTTGAATCCGAATCCTCCGTGGGCCGTGTCGAACTCCCGTTGCAGACGAACTACCGCCGCCTGCAGCAGCGGCTCGTCGACGGACGGCTGCCCCAACTCGGCCAAGTCCGATTGCTGCAGGTATTCGGTCAGCTGCGCCGCCTGCTCGACCGCTTGTTCGCGCTGCGTCCGCCACAATTCATCGACCGCCTGAAGCACCTGGATGAACCCGGGCATGCCCATTCGCGGGTACGCCGGCCAATAGGTTCCGCCGTAGAACGGCTGCAAATCGGGGGTCAGGAAGACGGACATCGGCCAGCCGCCGTGCCGCGTCATGATCTGGATCGCATTCATGTAGATCTGATCCAGATCGGGCCGCTCTTCGCGATCGACTTTGATGCTGATGAACCGGGCGTTCAGAAAGGCCCCGATCTCCGGGTTCTCGAAACTCTCGTGCTCCATCACGTGGCACCAATGGCAGGCGGAGTAGCCGATCGACAGAAAGATCGGCTTCTGTTCTTCCCGCGCTCGCGTCAACGCCTCGGGCCCCCACGGATACCAATCCACGGCGTTGTCTTTGTGCTGCAGCAGGTAGGGGCTGGTTTCGAGTCCAAGGCGATTCGACATGGCAGGCTCAGGTCCTGAAGAACAATTCGCGGACAGACGGAACGACAGCAGATTGTAGCGCCGGCCGAGCACATGTGGAGGGGGAAAATTCACGCAAAGACCGCCAGCGCCCCGGGAATCATGTTCACCGACACGGGCGAACACGACTCCAGTTCCCCGTCCAGATTCAGCAGGTCTCGCGTCCGGGTTTCGATACGAAACGAACGGACTTGCCGGTACTCGACGCTCGGCAGCGTCACGAATGACCCGTCGGAAATTCCTCGGAACAGCCGCAGCATTTGGATTCGCGATGCCTGCCGCACAAAGACCACGTCGATCTTGCCGTCCGCCAGATCGGCGCGGGGAGCGACGTGCATGCCCTTGCCCGTGAATTTCGTGTTGCAGCCCAGCACGAACAGGAATTCATCGTCGATGGTCTCACCGTCCAGGACCAAACGGGCCGGACGCCGCCGCGGCCGGAAGATATGCCACAGCGTGGCCAAGGTATAGCGCGGCCGGCCGAGCCACCGCCACCGCTCCGCCGTACGGTTGATGTCCACGACGCCGCCCCAACCCACGATGTTCAAGCAGTACACGGTCTGGCCGCCGCACGCCAGCCGGGCGACGTCCACCCGCTGCGTCGCCCCGGCCAGAATTCGCTCCATCGCGTCCTGCGGCGTGGTGCAGCCCAGGTGCAACAGCACGGCGTTGCCGGTGCCGCCGGGAATCAGACCCAAGGGGATCGATACGCCGTCGGCTCGCTGCAACAGCCCGTTGGCCACTTCGTGAATCGTCCCGTCCCCGCCGATCAGGCAGAACCCGTCGCAGCCTCGCAGATCCAGCGTTCGTGCCAGCTCTGCGGCGTGCCCGCGATGCTGTGACACATGCACGTCCAGAACGGCGCCGGCCGCCGCAAACCGAGCCCGCACTTGTTCCAGCAGCGCCAGCCCGCGCCGCAGACCGCCCTGGGGATTCACGACCAGCATAAACCGCTTGGATGTCATGATTCTGTCTGCAGGGCAATCCGTCTCATCGAATTACTCGGGTTTTGCTTTGCCAAAGACCAGCAGGAAGCGATCCTTGGCCGGAGCCGGGCTTTCGGAAATCAGGACAAACCCCGCAGCGGCCAGTTCCTGCTTGACGGTCTCCGGCGCGATCCGGCGGTGGTGACTGGCCTCGCGCCGCGACAGGGCCTGCTTCGCTTCGCGATCCAACACGAAGACACAGCCGCCGGCGGCGAGCCGCTGGTGCAGTTGATTCAGCAACGCCGGGCCGTGGAACAGCAGATGGTACGCGTCCAGAAAGAATACGGCATCGATCGGCTCCGATCCCAAGTCCGCAATGCCTAAGTCGGTCAATGCCGAAGGAAGCAAGATTCCCGCCGGTAGCGGCGGCCGCTCGTCTTTCTGCGTCGCCCATTCCTCCAGGACGATCTCGACCCCCGCGCCGGACGATCGCTCCAAAATCGCTGGGATCAACTCGCGAGCCTGCCCCAGCGCCATGATCGCGGGACGCTGAAAACGTTTGTCTGCGGCCAGCAGCATTTCAGACACCGCGCCGGTCGCCAGCGGCACCAATGGATCCGGATCGAGGCCGGGCTCGGCTTGGTCTTCGGGACGCTGAAAGATCAGCACAAAAGGATTGTCTTTGGATTCACACAATTCGTCGGCACAGGCGACGAAGCAAAAACCTTCTTCGCGGGCTTCGCGAACCACCGTCGTTTCCGCCAGCCAGAAGTGCTTGCTCGCCCGCTGCTCGCGCGGCACCCAGTCGCGGAGCGTTCCCGGCAAGCGGTCGACCACGACGAAATGGCCGCCGGGCTTCAAGGACCGCCAAATCTCGCGCAGCATTTCGCGAGGCTTGGACAGGTGGTGGTACACGTAGCGCATGTAAGCCAGATCGACGCTGTCGGGCGGCAAGTTCGGACTGTCGTCGCGGCCCAGTACCGGGCGGACTTGCGCCAACTTGCGCTTTTCGACTTCCGCCCGCAACGTCTTTACATTTCCTTCGGTGATCTCCTCGGCATACACAGTGCCCGTCGGACCGACGAGGTCGGCGAACACCCACGTGTCCATGCCTTTTCCGGCGCCGATATCCGCCACGGCGCTGCCGGGGGCGATATCCAACCGAGCCGCCAGAGCACGGATCGAGGCAGGACGATCCGCCGGCCGCTGCGGCGCGGCGGCGCTCGCCTGCCGGCCGTCCGCGGCCGCCGAGGCTTCGGCCGCAGACGCATTCCGCGCGAAATCCGCCGGAATCGCCCCTGGCCCGAGCATGAACAAGACCAGCAGAATGCACACCGCCACGAGGATCGGAAAACGCACCACTGTCTCGAACCGGCGCCGCAATCCACATTTCATGCAAGTCACGTCACTCGTCTCCTTCAAGCGCAAAAAACTTAGAGCTTTCCAAGCACAGCGGCTCGGCTCAGCCGCACGCGGGGCCGTTCCAATTCGCGGAATCCAATTTGCTGTGCGAGTTCCATCATATTCCCAAAGTCGCTGGCCGTCACGTGCCCAACCGGCTCGACGACCAGAAACCGTCCGTCTGGACTGAGGCAATGATGCAGCTCCGCGAGCAACCGCCGCAAGTCGAGCGCCTCGTGAGCCGAGTAGAAGGCGAGCGCAAACTGGACGGACTGGATCGACGCGTCGAGCCCCATCGAATCGCTTTGGCAACGATGCGGGCGAATCCGCTCGGCAACTCCTGCCCGCTGGGCCCGCTGCTGCAAGACGTCCAGCATCTGCGGCTGCAGATCCGCCGC